>Ga0302174_10000713_pt1 | contig 9820 bp, 7 predicted proteins | sample I_Fen_N3_2_FD_198789 | JGI IMG/M metagenome (GOLD analysis project Ga0302174, IMG submission 198789) | Peat permafrost microbial communities from Stordalen Mire near Abisko, Sweden - I_Fen_N3_2 | ecosystem: Environmental > Terrestrial > Soil > Wetlands > Permafrost | place: Sweden: Abisko... | reverse complement strand
GCGTAACGGCTTGATGATGTAGGCATTGCAGCCCGCCAGGCGAGTTTTTTCCTCATCTTCCTTCATGGCCATGGCGGTGAGTGCAATCACCGGAATCGCCGCTGTCAGCGCATCGGTCTTGAGCAACGACGTGGCCTTCAGACCATCCATGCCCGGCAACTGGATGTCCATGAGAATCAGCGCCGGCTGAAGCTCACGCGCCAGCTTCAAGCCGGTTTCCGCATCCGACGCGCAAATGACGCTGTGACCGGCACTGGTCAGCAGCAACCGGGCCAGGCGCATATTGGCGGCGTTGTCTTCGACGATCAGGATTTCAGCCATGGCGCCTCCACATTGAGTGAATCACGGATAGGCAACCACGCCACAAATCGGGCGCCTGTGCCCTCAAGACTGGCCACGGCGACACTGCCGCCATGCAGCTCGGTCAGTTGCTTGACCATCGCCAGGCCCAGGCCGGTGCCCTCGAATTTTCGCGCCAGACTGCTATCGATCTGACTGAAGGCCTTGAACAACTTATTCATATCGCTCTGAGCGATGCCGATGCCCGTGTCGCTGACACTCAGCTCCAGAAATTCCTCATAGCCGCAGGCCTGGAGCAGGAAGCCGTGCGTTGGCCAGTCCCCCGCGACCGAGCCCACTTCATCCCTCGGAACCTGGCGCACCGCCAGGGTCACCACGCCACCTGGCGAACTGAATTTCACCGCATTGGCCAACAGGTTGTAGATGATCTGTTTGGTCTTGCGCAGATCGAGTTCGAAGGTGCCGAGATCGGTATCGGTGTCGAGTTTCAACTGGATACGTTGCAGTGCCGCCTTCTCGCGCACGATCAATAAACTGTTGCTCAGCAGGCTTTGCAGTTCGACGGGCTCCAGCTCGAGTTCCATCATTCCGGCTTCGACTTTGGACAGGTCGAGGATGTCATTGATCAGCGACAGCAAGTGTTGGCCGCTGGTGAAGATGTCGCCGATGTACTCGCGCTGGGTCTCGGACATATCACCGACCATGCCGTCCTTGAGCGCTTCGGAAAAGCCAATGATGGCATTCAGCGGCGTGCGCAGTTCATGGGACATGGTCGCGAGAAACTCGGACTTCATGTGGCTGGCGTGTTCGAGCTCGATATTCTTCTCTTCCAGGGTGCGCTCGAAGCGCTTGCGCTCCGTCACATCCCGGGCGGCGGCAAACACACCTTGCAGCTTGCGGTCGCGGTCATGAAAGGTCGCCGCGTTATAGGAAACGACGGTTTCGGTGCCGTCGTAAGCGCACACGGTGAGTTCGTAATCACTGACTTTGTTTTCGCTGAGTACACGTTTGATTGCCGCGTCGGCACGGGCCGGATCGGTGAAGAAGTTTTTGCACGGTGCGCCAATCAATTCGTCCCGGGTCCGACCTGTCAACGCCATCATTTGTTTGTTGACGTCGGTAATGATGCCCTGGGGATTGGTCATCATCAGGGCGTCGATGTTCGACTCGATCAGCGAGCGCGTATAAAACTGCTGATCGCGCAGACGCTGATCCAGCAAGGCCTGGGCGGCTTCTTCCTGCTTGCGCGCGGTGTTGTCGGTGCCGATCAGCAAGTAGCCGATGATGGTTTCGGTGCTGTCGCGCAACGAGGTGACCGACACCATCGCCGACAGCCGGCTGCCATCCTTGCGGATGTAGGTCAGTTCATAGATGTCTTCAATACCCCGGGACGCCTTGAACACCAGCGCTTCGAAACCTGGCGTGATCGGCGTTTTGAACTCCAGGCTGAGCGCCGTGGCCCGGCTAATCAATTCGTCGGCATCGGAAATGTCCGCCGGGGTGATCTGGTTGATCACGTCTTCGGACAGATAGCCGAGCATGCGTTCGGCGCCGACATTGAAGATCTGGATGACGCCTTTTTCGTCAGTGGCAATACTGGAAAAGTAGGCACTGTTGAAGATGGCATCTTGAAGAGCGCCGGTCTTGAGCAGAGTTTGTTGCCGGCGAAACTCAACAAGCTTCTCGGCTCGAGACTGTGGCTCGGTGGAAGGACGATCGACTGGCGGCTTGTCCATTGATGCGTTTCCCGTTAACTCGCGAACCTGACCGTAATGACGGTGCCGTAAAGCGTGCTTACGGAAATCGCCCAAATGAGCGACTAGAGGTTTTTACACCTTAGCAGAGGTGGTGCATTGAGGTTACGCAGGGAAGCTTTCATTAGTCTTTCAGGTCACGGGGGTTGTTGATCAGGTACAACGTGGGTCAAGTCATCCAAGTGGCATGCACAACGGGAAAGCTGATAGCCCTCAGTTACGCCTGTGGATCGACGTTATCCAGTACGCGATTCACTGACAACTCGGCCAGAGCGATCATTTGCTCGATGCCCAAGGCTAAGTTGTGTTTAGGGCCGCCGAGGATGAACGCGAGCTCGCTGGCCATGACACTGGCGGAGGCCAGGGTTTCGCTGGCGTGGACCAGAAGGGTTTCGTTGTTTGCTGTGGGTACGGTGGTGAATAGGGAGTTGCTGCGGCGCTCCGATATGGCGGGGTTGCGAGGTGATTTCTTATCCTCGTGGCCACCTCTCCCTTTTCACCCCGCCTCCTTCACGCTGAATATGGCACCCGGCCTGAATAAACTGTTTTCCGAGAGCAACTCCACGCGCTACGGCTACCGCACCTCGTGCCTCGCCGGTACTCGCTGCCTGTTGACTTTCGCCGGGTTGATCGCCCTCGAAAAACACTAGATTACGAACACCGCTGAACGATTTTGCCAACCTGTTGCGTCGACCGGAGACTTCTCCGAACAAAACCAAATCGCCTACGCAGAGCTGGAATGGGGTGAGTAACGGATGCCAAGCAAGAGAGGTGCGCCTGTAATGCGGGGAATGGCCGCTGCGAGGTGCTCCCAACGGCTGAAAAGCCAGAAATGAGTGAGTGATCTGATCGTTTTGGATCGACTCGCCACTTTCAAAATCGGCGGTAGTCGAAGTTATCCCGAAACGTATGGCTACTTCAGACCATCCCTAGCGCGTGATAAACCAAAGATTGTCACGTAGCATAGACCAATGAGTAGTTCTACAGTCATCCCCTCACTACGCGCTTCTGCACCAACTCTAGAAGGTTTGTGAATGATAAAGACTATACCGATGTGGAAAATGATGATGGTCACCAAAGGTAAGAAAACGGGACTTGCGGTACTGGCATCCTTACCTGTTTTCATCGTTACCGGTGCGTGGGCGTTTCTTGAAGGGTTGCAAAATGGGCAAAAGCGTCAGGCTGCAATAGGGTTTATCTGCCTGGTTTTTTTTGGTGCGTGCACCCTGCTATTTGCACCTTCAAAAAAATACATTCCCGGAAAAACATTTCAGGCTTATAGAAATAAAAAACTCAGTACACAGACGGCCATAAATTACGGTTACGGGTTCATTGTTTTTATTTTCGCAGTTTTTGTGGCTCTTGCACCGGAAGACGCGCTGAGAGCAATAGGCTATGGATTAGTAGGCATCTTTAGCCTTTATGTTCTGTCAAAAAGCTTAAAATTTCACGCCGATATCGATTTTTCGACAAATGAATATTTGGCAACCGCTCTGGGGTTTCCTGTAGGGGAGAAAGTTCTGGTCAGCTACCAGAATTTTGATGCTGACGAGCTTGAAGTTGGTAGCAATGCTTTTGCCGCGACAGCGACAAAATTAATTGTAGCGTCGTTTGATGGGTCTCTTTGGAGAAAGCTGTCACGGGAGCTGAATCAGGTCTCGCGCATTGGCATCGCTGGCGATGAAAATCAAAATTACTTCGTTAAATTGCAATTCAATGATGGAACCGATACTTTGTTGCGCATTGGACTATATGAAAAGCTCACATCAAATCCCATTCTGGTAATAAGAAAGCTGTTGGAAACGATTGATGCAAGTCTCCTTTGTGGTAGTGACGCATCACAGACAGCACAAAGACGTCGGGTGGTTGTCAACTCTGGAACTACAAGCTCGAATTCAAAAATTGTCGCGTCTGAGACTGCGCCTGTATCCATGGCACCTATGCGCAACATTGAGGTTGCCCCCGACGTATTAATTGCCATTCAGAATGCCGAAGAAGTTGTTCCGGGTCGCAGGCTGGAGCTTTAACAATGTCTCATTGTACAAAGTTTGAATTTTCTTATGTTAATGAAGAGGCCATTGCCAAAGCTTTCGGCAAGATGGGCCTTAGCCCAACGACTGGTCTGGTTTCCGTATTTTCCAGCGACTTCAGTAAAAAGGTATTGAGCAAAATAGGCTATATGGGCAAGCAGCAATTTAGAGCTATTTGTGGCCAAACGGTTGATAAATTCAATCTATTTGTTTGCCAAATTGAGGAAGGCTCCTACAAACTCCTCATCGAACGCGGAACTATTTCGGCCGACGATGAAGCGATAATGGCTGATTTGGCTTTAAGCTTTCAGAAAGCGTACATCAGCGTAGCCATCGATGAAACCATTAAGCGCATAGAAGCATCAGGTGTTCCAGCAAGAGTGAAAGAAACGCTTCGAGGGTTCGAGGTTGAATTTGGACCTAACTACGAATACAGCATTCATGTCAACTTTACGGGCGATGAGATTACGGAGGAAGTGCATGGTGTGAAAGGCGACATTTGCACAAAACTTACTGAAGAGATTGAGTCCCTACTTTCTAGCCCCACTGCGGAGCTTGTGACTGCGTGGAAGCCGGAATATACCGTAGTCCATGAAGAGCAAACCCTTCAAATTCTCAGCGCGAATTTCTAAATGAACATCAATGTACACCATATGGAGTTGAGCAGCGTGAACGGCCCCGGGTTGCGCTTGACATTATGGGTGCAGGGTTGTGCGCTGAATTGTAAGGGCTGCTTCAATCAGGCGACCCACGCTCGTGAAGCGAGTACGCTGATGCCTATTTATGAATTGGCACAGAAGATAAATGCACTGGACATCGCTGGGGTTACCCTTTCTGGGGGGGAGCCGCTCGACCAGGCGCCAGCGTTGGAGCAATTAATACAGGCAGTCAATGGCGAAAAAAACTGGGTACTTTATACAGGCTATACGCCAAAAGAGATATTCCAGAATGAAGCCATGATTCGAGTTGTTAAAGCCGTAGACTTGACGCTGGCTGGTCGGTATCGGCATAACGCGAAACATCCCTATCAGCACAAGCAGATTATAAAAACCAGCGACAGAGTCGATATTGACTTTTTCCGCACTACAAGAGTTGTCGAGTTTGTTGTTTCAAATTCTGGCGTTACCAAAACCGGTCTTCCGATGCATGTATAACTCAGTTCAAGCGCAGGGATAATAGGCATGAACCGTACCAAGCAGATTACAGATTACCTCAAAGCGCGTTATGCGATTTTAGTCATTGAAACTTTTGAGGAAGAGCGTGCACTCAATGAAATTTCTGAAATCGCCAAGGCGCTTAGCCATCGTTTGTTCGTTTGGAACTCGACGCTAGGAGTCCACATAAATGGTGTCGTGGCTGGGGATAAAACCTTTGATTTGAAAATGGCCTTGGATTTTTGCGAAGAAAAAGCGAAGGACGAGGGTAGCAAAAATATTTTTGTTTTTTGTGATGCTCATAACTACCTTACCTCAAGCTCAAATCCTGTCTATCGTCGTCGACTTCGAGATTTAGCCATAAATATCCGCTCACGTGGATATCGAAGCAATTGCATCATCGTGGCACCCAGCTTTGAAATTGCCAATGATCTTCAAAAAGAAATCACGTTGATTGATTTTCCTTTGCCTTCAAGAGATGAAGTTAAGGCTCAGATAAATAATTTTGTTAATTCCTGGCAAGGCAACAGCAGCGTTAAGATTGATCTTTCTAGCGAAACCAAAGACAAACTTATTGATGCCGCTTTGGGCCTTACGGGATTAGAAATTGACAATAGCTTGTCTCGTTCATTGGTATCCAGCCTGAGTGTAAATGAAAACACCGTAAAGGATCTGCTTTCCGAGAAAAAACAAATTATACGAAAAACAGGTATCTTGGAATACATTGACTCAAAGGTAAATCTTGAGGATGTTGGAGGGCTGGCAACTCTTAAAAAATGGCTCCATTTGCGTAGCCAGTGTTTTGGGCAGATTGCTCAGGAGTTCGGTGTCGGAACCCCGAAGGGTTTGCTCTTAACTGGAGTTCCTGGTTGCGGTAAGTCTCTAACGGCGAAATGCGTATCGTCGTCATGGAACATGCCCTTATTGCGTTTGGACATGGGGAAAATCTTCCAAGGGGTGGTTGGCTCTTCAGAATCCAATATTCGTTCCGCACTACGTACTGCCGAAGCTATTTCGCCCTGCATCCTATGGATCGATGAAATTGAAAAAGGACTTTCCGGCTCTTCCGGAGGAGCATCTGATGGTGGCACGGCTACACGCGTATTCGGCACACTGTTGACTTGGATGCAAGAAAAAACAGCGCCTGTTTTTGTGTTTGCTACCGCCAACAACATCAACAGCTTACCTCCGGAGTTGTTGAGAAAGGGGCGATTCGACGAAATATTTTTCGTTGACTTCCCGTCGACATTAGAGCGAAAGAAAATTCTTGAAATACATCTGAAGAAATTGAAACGTGACCCAGAAAAATTTGATTTAAATCGATTGTCTGCTCTAGGAGGCGAGTCGAATTTTGGTAAAGACATTGTGCTTTCTGGTGCTGAAATCGAAGCTTGGGTTGGGGACTCGCTGATTGAAGCGTTCTCGCGGCGGATGAATGGCTCTGATGATGTAAGTGACCTGACTATGGCTGATTTTGAAACTACTATTTCGCGTTTAGTACCAATGAGCAAAATGCGTAAAGATGAGTTTACAAAACTTCGTGATTGGGCGAATCAAAATGCAATTAGCGCTTCGGCTATGGTTACCGGTCAGAATGATACGGAAACCCAAATCGGCGGCAGGCAAATTGATTTTTAATCTGCGGTGATTTTTCAGTGGATAAGGCTTAGTTGCACAAATCACGGCTGATGGTCTGGCCGGTAAAATGACTACATGAGCAAGCCTGCACCTGCCAAGTACAAAATGAATAACTGTTCACCCTGTTAGATGGCGGCCTAACCGCTTAAATCCTAGCGACACGCCCATGCGGATCAGCAGAACCGAGTGGGCCCAAGGAAGAAAACATGACCTTCGTGGCCAACATTCCTTTCCCTCGAATCAGTATTCCGAACCGCTAGATTTGGATATCGTTGAGCGGCTGCCTTGGGCCGTTAGCCGTCCTTCGAGAGGGACCGATTTTGGGCGATAGAAGCCCCTCCCACTTAACTTTTTCGAAAGCTTCAACCACGCATTGGGGATGGCGCCGATGGCGTATTTGCTAGCCTGGGGAATGGCGCTGGCAAAGAATTTGCCGCGTCGTCAGGCCGGCAGCATTAGCGAGATTGCGCAGCGCGTTGGTTATGGATCGGCGATGCGTTTAGTGTTGCGTTTAGGGGGTATACGGGTTTGCCGCCGACGCGGTATTCGCGGGAGGGAGTTGTTGGGTGAGGCTCTATTTGGGTCTGCTTCGCAGACCAACGGGGGCGAGCCCCCTCGCCACAGGGTGTTCGCCAATCCCAGATGTTGCGTGGCTCGCGAGAGCCAAATCCAGGCCACAAAAAAGCCCACTGACCGTTACCGGTTCAGTGGGCTTTTCTCAATCAGGCTTCTACTTACAAAGCCATATCACTCGCAGCATTAGGCTTAACAGCCTTCGCCGGTTCAGCCGGAGCAGCCACCGGAGCCGCCAACTGCGGGATCGCCGGTGGCGGAGTCAGCTGCAACACCTTGGCGGTGTAAGCCCACTCCTCAGCCACTTTGGCCGGATTGCCGTTCAACTGAGTGCCATAGCTCGGCACGATCTGGTGCAGCTTTTCCTGCCAGGCCGGGGTCGCTACCTGATCCTTGAAGACCTTTTGCAGCACGGTCAGCATGATCGGAGCGGCAGTCGATGCGCCTGGCGAAGCGCCCAGCAGGCCGGCGATGGAGCCGTCAGCCGAAGCTACGATTTCAGTACCCAACTTCAGCACGCCACCGGCCGCCTCATCACGCTTGATGATTTGCACGCGTTGGCCGGCTTGCCACAGGCGCCAGTCTTCGGCTTTGGCGTTCGGGAAGTATTCTTTCAGGGCGTTCATGCGGTCTTCGTCGGACAGCATGAGTTGGCCGGCAAGGTACTCAACCAGTGGGTATTCCTTGATGCCGACTTTGGTCATCGGCCAGATGTTGTGGGTGGTGGTGCTGGTCAGCAGGTCCAGGTACGAGCCTTCTTTGAGGAACTTGGTGCTGAAGGTCGCGAATGGGCCAAACAGGATGACGCGCTTACCGTCCAGGACACGGGTGTCCAGGTGCGGAACCGACATTGGCGGTGCGCCAACGGAGGCTTTACCGTAGGCCTTGGCCAGGTGTTGTTCGGCTATGGTCGGGTTTTCGGTCACGAGGAACGAGCCGCCAACCGGGAAACCTGCGTATTCCTTGGCTTCAGGAATGCCGGACTTCTGCAGCAGATGCAGTGCACCGCCGCCCGCGCCAATGAACACGAACTTGGCGTCGGTTTCGGTGGTGGTGCCGTCTTTCAGGTTTTTGTAGCTGACGCGCCAGGTGCCGTCGGCGTTCTTGGTGATGTCCTGTACTTCGCTGGACAGCTTCAAGTCGAACTTCGGTGTGGCTTGCAGGTGCGCAACGAATTGGCGGGTGATTTCGCCAAAGTTGACGTCGGTGCCGATCGGGGTCCAGGTGGCCGCGATTTTCTGGTTCGGGTCACGCCCTTCCATCATCAGCGGGACCCACTTCTTGATCACTTCCGGATCTTCGGAGTACTGCATGCCGGCGAACAGCGGGCTCGCTTGCAGGGCTTCGTAGCGTTTTTTCAGGAACTTGATGTTGTCATCGCCCCACACGAAGCTCATGTGCGGAGTGGAGTTGATGAACGAACGCGGGTTCTTCAGCACGCCTTGTTGAACCTGCCACGACCAGAACTGGCGGGAGATCTGGAACGCTTCGTTGATTTCAACGGCTTTCGGGATCTGGACTTTGCCGTTCTCGTCTTCCGGGGTGTAGTTCAGCTCAGCCAGGGCAGAGTGACCGGTACCAGCGTTGTTCCAACCGTTGGAGCTTTCCTGGGCGACGCCGTCGAGGCGCTCGACCATTTCCATCGACCAGTCCGGTTGCAGCTCGTTGAGCCACACACCCAGGGTCGCGCTCATGATGCCGCCGCCAATCAGCAGCACATCGACTTTCTTTGCCTCTTCCGCGTGAACGGACGTGATCCCCATCGACAAAGCCAGCCCCAGCAGGGCCGTGTTGAGTTTTTTAAGCATCTGTAGCACCTATGATAAAACGCCATCCGCCCTTCCATCCTCAGGCATGAGGCCCCTGGTTCACGGCATGCAGGCAGCATGTTCGTGGGTTCCCGCACTTGAGGATTGGAGGGTGGGCACACAAGGCCGATTGTTCCATCGACCTCAGTTTATATGTCCCTACTGAACTGACTTTTTATCATTATTGGCTTCAGCTACTTGAGCGACATTGATCCTGTTGGCACGTCTCAAGGACGCACTAACTGAATAGGTCAAAGCAAGTTGGCGCGCAGAATATCACGACACGGCAAACCCGCGCGTCTGGTTGCGACTTGGTGGTCTGCGTCTGTACCGGGGTTTATCGGCTTTTCTTTGCAAAACGTGACAAAAAATCGCGCCGATTGGGCGTAATACCCGTTAAATCACAGCGCCGCAAATCCCCGTAGGAGCTGCCGAAGGCTGCGATCTTTTGATCTTCGGGCCTGCAAGCCGCCGAAGGGCAAGATCAAAAGATCGCAGCCTTCGGCAGCTCCTACGGGGGGATCAGGTGTTGTGGGATCAATTGCTGCAAGCTCAACGCATAG
>Ga0302174_10000711_pt1 | contig 9849 bp, 8 predicted proteins | sample I_Fen_N3_2_FD_198789 | JGI IMG/M metagenome (GOLD analysis project Ga0302174, IMG submission 198789) | Peat permafrost microbial communities from Stordalen Mire near Abisko, Sweden - I_Fen_N3_2 | ecosystem: Environmental > Terrestrial > Soil > Wetlands > Permafrost | place: Sweden: Abisko... | reverse complement strand
AACCTGAATAGATCCGGATTCCGGCTCGGGTTCATTTTCCGACTCAGGCTCAGGCATAGCGTCTGATTCGGGTTCAGCATTCGGCTGAGCTTCGGGCATCGGGTTATCTGCCCTATCAACAATCCTCTTTCCGAGCCGTACTTTGACAACCAGACCGAAAACATAAACTGCCATCGCAGCCATCAGCATATTATAGCCTATCAGTTCAAAAAGAGTTAGCTTATCATCAAGCAGTCCGGGCACCATAACAAGCGTAAAAATACAGCATAAAACTATGGTCAACGGAAAATACAATGCCAGCACGCGAAGTTCATTTCGGACGGTCCAGCTCTCAGCAGTATAATGGGTCGGAAAAAAGATCGACCCAAGCCAATAAATAAGTATATACACACTGGCATACAGAATACCGTAACCCGCAAGTACCATCCATTTATGAGGCGCATGCCAGGCCTGAGCTCCAAATGGCTGCAAAAAATTAATGAGCACACCGAATATAGGCACAGCAAATACAAGAAGCATCCACCCCTTTGTGGTCGATAAAAATAATGGATAAGGCCTATCAAAATAGTTATTGATTTTTTCACGTATTGATATCATAGTCTGAAACAATTTAAACAAACAAATAGAGTTAATTTTAAACAAAGAAAAAAATTACATAAACTTTAAAGCTTCAAAAGTACCTGAAAAATAATTCACCACTGATAATCAACGCATAAGTGTTTTCTGACTAAAAAATGGTATGGACTTTTACTCCAACAGTGTGGACTTTTGCCGCAACAGTATGGACTTTTACTCTAACAGTACGGACTTTTACTCCAACAGTATGGACTTTTACTCCAACAGTGTGGACTTTTACTCCAACAGTATGGACTTTTACTCCAACAGTGTGGACTTTTATTCCAACAGTATGGACTTTTACTCCAACAGTATGGACTTTTGCCGCAACAGTATGGACTTTTACTCCAACAGTATGGACTATTAGAGTAAAAGTCCACACCATTTTTCTAAAAGTATTAATTTTTAATACAAAAAACCTGTAAAATTACTTTTTGTACCCCACTCCTACCCCATACAAAAGACCGAAACAAGCACAAAAGACAACTGCCGTCCAGATGCACAGAACCGACTAAAAATAGTACTGTATAAACATGACTAGCAAATAATTGACTTAAATTCACTGCAAATATAATTTTATTTTTCATAATTTGCAAGATTTCAGGGACTTTTTTGATAAAATGGAAACCTCAGACACGACAAAATACTAAATTTCAAAAAATGAGAGAAAGAAAAGGGACTTTTATAAACAGAAAAATATACAAAGTGCGGATACAAAAAAACGACCCTGCATTACTGCAAGGCCGCCTTACATGTTTTCACAACGGAATAATCCTTCAAAATGACAATCAATGCTTTATATTTGGGGAATGGGGTCGGTTGGCGGCTTTGCTGTCAACCGACCCCATTCCATACAAATAGAATGTAATAATCTATCATGCTAAATAACGCGAAAAATCGACTGTCTTTTTTACCGGACAACAACTATAGTAAATAATGCGAATCAGTAGTTGAAAAATAGTCCGTAGGACTTACATATCCATAGAATAAAGAGAGATATATGTTTATTGTCCGTAGGACATACACATTTTTCCAGGTTTACTCCCTATGGGGAATTGGTTGTATCTGTTTTCATTTTCTATTAATATGTATTCCCTACGGGAAATAGCTCATTATAAAAAGAATGTGCATACCTGTAACTCCTGATTTGCAGAAATAACAAAGGGCGAAAATCAACCATCAACTCTATCTGTTCGATTTAATGCGCAGTTACTACTCAGCACCCGTCTATTTTACTAAATAGTTGTACAAGCATTTGGAATATAAGAGAATGAGTTCTTTGCCACGGAGTGGCTAAATGTGAATAACCCCCGGTAAGCGAAGCGCAACCGGGGGATAATGGGAACAGATGACCGGACATTTGATTTTCAATTCGACTAGTCGAATTGAAAATCAAATAATTCCAAGAATTGAGGAGTGCTGAGTAGTAACAATGCGCAAGACTTTCTTCAATCTTCAGAAAAGCGAACCAATGAATTAAAATTCAAACTTACATAACAGACAAATCATAATTTTACTGTTCTTCAAGCACAACAACTATCTGGGTACAGCGGTATTTCGATAACTTTTAATCGAGGCATTAAGCTGGTTTTGAGATTGTATATCTCAAATTAGGTTTCGTTTAGATGGCTAGTGTCAAAACTATTTTCAAATAAAATACAACTTTTATTTTGCCAAATGAAAAATAGTTCGTTTCTTTGTGGCATAGTTACATAGATCACTAAACTATTATGCCATGATTCAAATTAAAAATCTTTCATTCTATTACAAAAAAAAGTCACCCTTGTTCAACGATTTTTCGTTGCAACTCGAAAGTGGGTGCATTGTAGGGCTGCTTGGCAAAAACGGAGCCGGCAAGTCAACGCTTCTGAGTCTTATAACCGGGCTCATTCAACCCCAATCGGGTGAAATCAATGTAAATGGATTTACGCCTTTCAGTCGGAATCCAAATTTTCTGTCGGACATATACATGGTTCCGGAAGAGTTCTCGTTTCCGCATGTGAGCATTGCTACCTATGTCAAAGCATTCAGTCCGCTTTACCCGGCCTTTGATCACAAAAAGCTTCAGGGCATTTTCGAAGAATTTGAACTGTTGCCGGCTTCAAATCTGAACAAGCTTTCGCACGGCCAGCGTAAAAAATTCCTCATTGCTTTTGCCTTATCCACCAACTGCAAAGTACTTGTACTTGATGAGCCAACCAACGGGCTGGATATCCCCTCGAAAAGCCAGTTTCGAAAAATTCTGGTCAGTTCCGTTACCGACGAACAAATGGTACTGATCTCAACACATCAGGTGAAGGACATCGATACCATTATTGATAAAGTAGTGGTGATTGACAACGGGGTTATCATTTATCAGGAAAACACAAACGAAATAACCCGGAAGCTTTATTTCGACACGGTAAGTTCGTTTACCGATTCGGATCAGGTGCTTTACAGCGAAAGATGTCCGTTCGGCTACCGGGTGGTGAAACGTGCCAACGGTGAAACGGAATCGAACATCGATATAGAACTTTTGTTTAATGCAATCATTCATAAAACCATTTAAATCGAAGAAGAATGGAATCAACACGTTTTTTCAGTTTAAGCAGATTTATTCTGCTCATGCATAATGACATATTATTGAATTATAAAAAATACCTGCTGACTATTGCCGGAGCTTTCATTCTGGGATATATATTTCTATTGCTTCAAATGCCAATGAGAGATATTTCTCCGGATTTTAATGCACAACAATACGTCTCGATATTCACGCTTTGTTTATTTGGGTTAGGAGCTTTTATCGGGATGTCGTTTCCGGCATTCAATTCAAAGGCAGATACCATCACTTATCTACTTATGCCTTCATCTGCTTTCGAAAAGTTCATGAGTCAGTTCCTTATTCGGATTGTAGCAGGCACCGTTTTGTTTTTCCTGATCTTCTGGATTGATGCTCATCTGGCCAGAGCAACTGCCTTGTTTGCACTGAGAAAATTTGAGCATGCTCCACAAATCGCATCCTTTGAGTTTGCAATTATCTACAGGAGTATCTACATGAATAATAATATTCTAATGATGTTTGGAACGATATTCATGCTTGTGTCAACCGGGGTCTATATTTTCAGCGCCCGGATCTTTTTTAAAAAAATGCCGGTGGTAAAAATAGTCATTTCAATAGTATCGCTGGTCTTTATAACTGCAATGTTCATGATCCTTCTATCGCATATCTTTTATCCGGAAACTATAGGTATGCGCCTTACCATTCCGGAACACAAGGTTGTTACAAATCACAGTAATGTAGAAATATGGTTGTGCAGTCTATTCTATTGGTCCTGGCTATTCTTTTTGCCCCTGGGCTACTTCAAACTTAAAGAAAAACAACTATGAGTATGGATTTTAAATCGACGAAAGGAATTTTCCAGCAAATTGCGGATAACCTTTGTCACCAAATACTGGAAGGAAAGCTTCCACCGGGTGAGCGCGTACCCTCTGTACGCGATTTGGCAGCAGACTTTGAAGTAAACCGGAACACCTTGTTACGAACATACGCTATCCTACAGGAAGCTGGCATAATTGACAACAAGCGGGGCATCGGATTCTTTGTGGCTGACAATGCCGTAGATGTGATTCGCGAAAATGAGAAAAAAGAGTTTTTTGACAACGACTTACCTTATTTTATGCATAAAGTACAATTACTTAAGTTGACAGAAACAGATCTGTCTGAATTATTAATCCATTTAAAGAATAATACAAAACTATGAAAATAAGTAGAATCATCATTATAGCCTTCGCAGCTTTTGTTTTCGGAAGTATATTGATCTTGTTTATCGATTCGAAAAAACACAAAATAGACGAACTCACAGAGGCAGAAATGAAATCTTTTCCGTTGGGAAGTTTTTCAGTTCTTGTAGCCGAAAAATCTGCCGATATCCATGTAGATTATGCAAACAGTAGTAAGATTGTGTTGGATATCAGTAAAAATAAAGTGCTGAAAAATAAAATGTATAGACTGTCGAATGATACTCTGTATGTATACGGAGGTATGCGCACCTTCGTAAAATGCAAAAAGCTAAAAGCAATTATCGGACATAAACAGAATTGGGTGGGTATCAACTCGGTTGGAAATGATTCACTGCATCTAGACATTACAGGTGGACAGCTAGTTTTTAATGAAAGTGGAAAACACAACATGCAGCTTAAAAGCCTAGCCATACATGCGTGCGACAGTGCCGTTATACGCGCTTTTGCTGTTTCAATTGATGACCTTCATATAGATGCAAAAGAAAAAGCAAAGCTCGAATGCTACGGACATTATAAAAATGTTGATGCGCAGCTCAACGGAAAATCAGAGTTGACATTTGGAAACAACCCTTTATCTATGGCAATAAAGAGAGATGAAAGCAGTGTAATCAATGTATATCGATAACACCGGAGTTCCGATTATATTGATTTGTCGGACTCGATAAATAAAATCCTCCTTGAACGAATGTGTCCAGAGAGGCTTTTATTTTGTAACTACTCAGCACCCATCTTTTTTTTATAATTATTTGATTTTCAGTTCGACTAGTCGAACTGAAAATCAAATGTTAGGTCATTTGTTCACTTCACCCCCCAGTTGCGCTTCGCTTACTGGGGGGTACTCACATTTAGCCCCTATCGGGGCAAAGACTTATTTTATTATGGATCAAATAAATGAGCTCACATTTAATTAAATAAAGAGGTGCTGAGTAGCTACTTTGTTTTTTAGATTTGTATGATTTGGGTTATTTGAGTTATTTTGATACAACTCCATTGAAAGAAATCAAGCCTTTGAAATATTTTTTAAAAGCCCTTTTACCGGTTGCAGGACAGCAATGATTGCCACTACAAAAAAGAGATAGGACAATGCCAAAGTTTGTTGGTTGTGAATGTTCAGAATGCTTGCCAACAAATAGCCCACCACGGAAAACACGATGTAGGAACCACCACTCGTTACGCCTCCTGTAGTGCCTGCAAAAGCAGGAAACCGGGTAAGGCAATAAGTAAAATAGACATTGTAGGTAAACCCTTCGAGCAAGTGGAGCATTACAACAAACAGCATGATGGACAATACCGAATTGAAATGAAGCATGGCCGCAACGTACATACCCACCGCAATGACCAGTTGGAGCGTTACCGAAGTGCTTAGCTTTTTGAAAAACGGTTTGTTGATAAGCCGTTTCGACAATAAACCTCCCAAGAGAATGGCAACTCCCGAACACAAAGCCGCGTATCCAGTAACTACAGGCGAAAGATGAAAATTATGTTCGATAATAAAAGGCATGCTCATTCCAAACACAAGCACCATGCCGTAGCTCAAGCCAAGAGTCAACACCCCGATAGTGTAATCCTTTGCATGCCACAATTGAGCATAAACAGAACGGATAGCGCGAAAATTGAAGGGTTGCGGACTTCTAAGCGTCTCGCCGCTGTATCGGAGTTCAAGCAGCAACATGATCAATCCATACAAGGCCAATAAATAGAAATTGGCTCTCCATCCGAAAAAAGTCTGCAAATAGCCACCAATAAAAGGTGCCAGAATAGGAGCAGATGACCACACGATAGTAATCAGGCTGGTGTAGTGTTTCCGCTTTTCGCCTTCGTACACATCGATGAAAAATGCACGTTTGGCTGTGACGATAAATCCGATGGCGATACCTTGCAAGAAACGAAGCAGAATAATGACCACAATGCTATCGCTAAAAATGATAGCCACATTGGAAAGCGTAAATACCACCAGCGAATAAATACTTATCTTGTATCGGCCAAAACTATCTATCAGGCTTCCAATAAACAATTGGGAAAGCCCGTAACTAATCAGGAAGGCAGTCAAGGTCAACTTGATGTTGGCACTGCTGGTTCCCAAATCGGTGACCATGCTGGGGAAAGATGGTAAATACACATCGACGGCTAAACCAGAGAGGGGAATCAATATGAATGCCAATACCGTAGCTGTCCATTCATGTTCTTTCTTTAAATACTTCATACCTATATGTTGTTTGAGGATGCAAAATTAGGTGGAAAGAGCCAAAGAGAACATCAATCAATCAAAGCTATTTTTATACAAATCAAATATAGATAGATTTAATCACGCAGGTATTTCGGACTTCTTCCCGCATGTTTTTTGATGAATGCATTGAAATGCTGCGTGTATTCAAATCCAAGACTATCACCTATTTCGGTGATGCTCCAATCGCTGTTTCGGAGCAGTCCAACAGCCTCTTGCAGAATTCGGTCGTTGATGAGTTGTGAAGTAGATTGACCAACATGCAGCCTCAGGCAATGATTCAAATGATTGACATGCACGCAGAGCTCGTTTGCAAAATCGGCAGGGCTTTTTAAACGAATGCTATTTTTAGGCGAATCGACAGGGAATTGTTGGTCAAGTAATTCGAAGAACCGTCGCGCCACATAATTTCTGGAATTTTCCTTCTTCAGCTCCGGGTAATGCGATTTCTGTACTTTTATTCCTTCATAAATAACCAGTTGAAGCAGGTTGTGCACCACTTCGTCCTTATATTCGAAATCGCTGCTATAAGCCATATAGATCTTTTGAAAATAATCCTGAAAGGTTACATATTCTTGCTGATCTAGCAAAATAAAAGGATAAACAGCACTTTCAAACAGCCCATACATTTTTTTCATCGCCATCTTTAGGTTAGCCGAAAGATATTGCTCGTTGAAAAGACAGACATAACCACCCGGATATTCGGAAATCGGTTCCCAACCAAACTTACTGATTGGGTTTGAAAATGAAATATACGGCTGATCAATAGTTATTTTTCCACTCTCCGTATGAAGAATAACCTTTCCGCTAATCAGGCAAATTTTGTAATAATCGCGCCTCACAAAAGGTTGCGTCACCATGCAATTGTTCCGCTTGAAGATATTGAAATGGCGCACCAATCCTTTTCCTTGCAGCAATTCGCTTGGGATTTCTTTGTTGGTGGTTTTATAATATTGAAGAATGGATTCGGTATATTCCATGATTAAATGATAAATTAAAGAATTCAAAGATATGAAACTTTTGTCACAAACAAAAAGAAATACATATTAATTGTGGAATACCGCAACAACACTTTACCTATCCGCTGCCAAGGAATACGAAAAAAACGATTATCCTTTATTTTACCTAATCAAAAGAAAACGTAGACGATAATAGCTCAATATTTTCCTTACTTGCTTTTGTGACCTTTTGTGACTTTTGTGGTAAATTGTTTTTTGAAGTCCACAAAAGATACTATATATCGATACTATTTAAGGTAACAAAGCGGATATTCATATAAAAAAACAACTTGATGTCCCGGACAATAGATCTATACTCAGACTCCAAATTGCTGAACAAGTTTTAATGCTTATCTGTTTAAAATTTATATACAAAAAATGAAATATGAAAACAGGAAGGTTAGAAGCTTTTAGTGATGGTGTACTGGCCATTATCATCACAATCATGATATTGGAAATAAAAGTTCCGGAAGGTATTGAATTCAGCAGTTTGAAACCACTGATTCCAACATTTTTAAGCTATGTATTGAGTTTTATTTATGTAGGAATTTATTGGAATAATCATCATCATATGATGCACACAGTAAAACAAGTATCAGGAGATATTTTATGGGCTAATCTTCATTTGCTTTTTTGGTTATCACTTATACCGTTTGTTACGGGATGGATGGGGGAAAAAGAATTTGCCAAAGCTCCTATGGTATTATATGGAGTAATTCTCTTCATGTCAGCCTTAGCCTATCATATATTACAAAGCCGCATAATAAAAACCCACGGCTCCGACTCCATTCTTTCAAAAGCTGTAGGAAAAGACTGGAAGGGTAAAATATCACCCATACTTTATGTTTTGGCAATCGTTTCGTGCTGGATCAGCACATGGATATCCGGAATATTATATATCCTTGTGGCACTTATCTGGCTGGTGCCCGACAAAAGAATTGAAATAATATTCAGAAATGAAGAATTAAATGATCTCCAGTAAATAATACCAAGCAATCAATAGAAATTTTCGCAATCACATATCCGGATAATGCTTCCAGGGAATAACCTGTCAGACCTTGCAATCCCCCCAAAAAAAATAACGCGAACTTCAGATGATCTGTTTATCACCAAAAGTTCGCGTCATTTATAATTTTCCGTTCTGCTTAATGCATTACCGGATGCTTTCTGAAATCGATCATACCTTTGAACTGACGATCAATACTGGAAATCGGCGTTACATTTAACTGTTTTACTTTCGACTTCGAAGATGAAATAAATGCACCAGTGGAAATATGATTAATAGCCTGTGCAATACACAGATCAGCCTGATTACCCCAGGATAAATTGTACGAATCGTAAGCCAGCACTCCCGGGTAGTTAGTAGTTCCCGGAGTCATCCCCGAATAATATCCTCCTTGATTTAGCGAATTGACCATTTCAAATGAAACAGCATAAAGATCATAACCTTCTTTCGTTGTTGTCTGCGTATCAGTATACCCTATCGGAGTTGCCCAAAAACCACAAGGTTTACCATAGGTGGTCTGACCAATCAGAAATAAATTTCCACTATAATAAGGTCGCAGGTTATTTATAAGCAGCTCGGCAGCTGATGCCGTATTACCACTCACAATAAAGTATATTTCTGTCGGTTTAAAAGAATTTGTTTTAGCAAATTTCGTCACCATATCTGTGCTGGCATAATACGCCGTCAGAGCGGCATTCATTTTATAAGAATACATGATTTGTCCATTTGCAGCCGATGGAGCAATCAGATTACAAAACATCTCGCAGGTTTCTACAGACCCACCGCCATTATAACGTAAGTCAACAATTAAAGATTGTACTCCGCTGTTTTGAAACTTAGTAATGGAGTTGGTAAGCTCGGTTTGTGATGTTGAACCCAGGAACTCATTAAAAACCAGATATCCCACCTTTTTCGAATTTACTAGATTCGGATACACCGTATCGCACAAAACGCTGTTGATAGAATAAGATGCTGTATTAAGCGAAACCGTAAAAGTAGTTCCGTCAGGTTTTTTAAATCCAAAAGAAGCTGTTGAAGAATCGAACAAAGCATTCACCACCGTAGTATAACCCGTAGAACTGGCAACCAGAGAACCATTGGCATTAGCCTCAGGATGAACAGCCGTACTTCCATTGACACTTATTATTTGGTATGAACGGGCCACACCTGCCAGACCAGCCGGAGAGTTTTTGTAAACATAGTTTACGAAGAAGGACACTTCAGTA
>Ga0302174_10000703_pt1 | contig 9879 bp, 10 predicted proteins | sample I_Fen_N3_2_FD_198789 | JGI IMG/M metagenome (GOLD analysis project Ga0302174, IMG submission 198789) | Peat permafrost microbial communities from Stordalen Mire near Abisko, Sweden - I_Fen_N3_2 | ecosystem: Environmental > Terrestrial > Soil > Wetlands > Permafrost | place: Sweden: Abisko... | reverse complement strand
TAAGTGCGAATAGGATATTCGCTTAAGTCGTCCTCTTGTGGTTTCATATTTACATTTTCTCTTTGATTTTCATACCTCAAATTTACAAAAAAAAGCCCGATTTTACAAGGCTTTTCGGGTGTTTCTCAGTGATGAAAAGGCGTAAAAAGTCCGAAAAGCTCACATAAAGTCTCAATAGCTCACTTAAAGAATCATTGCGTTTTCGGGTTGTCGTATCTTTGTATCACAATCAAAAAACAAAGCGATTGTGCAACAAAATGTATCACTCTAAAAAATAAAAGAAATGGCAACAACCAACAAAACCAAGAAGAAAGCCTATGTGCTTCCCGTGACAGAAAACCAAGTATTCTACGCCGCTGTGCAACGTCCGAACTTGCACGACAGATCAAAACCGAAGTTGTATTATGCGCAAGTGCATCATTCAGGTCGTGCCTCCTTAACGACTTTGCAGGATCGCATCACTCAAATGTCGGCACTTAGTAAAGGTGACGTGCAGAGTGTGCTAAGCAACCTGATCGAAGTGATTCTCGGTGAATTGCGTAACGGTCGCATCGTGGAGATCGGCGATTTGGGAAGTCTGTATGTAAGTGTATGCAGTAAAGGTGCTGCCACTGAAAAGGAATTAACCTCAGCAGCTATCAAAAGTGCCCATATCAATTTTCGCGCAGGCGCAGACTTGAAGAAGTTGATGAATTCATTAAGTTACCTAAAATTGTCAGAGGATGCCGGCACCGCCGCATCTGACACAAAATCAGATGGGAAGGGTAATGGCACGGATTCAGGCAACACCAAAGGAGACGGCACCGGTGGCAACACCGGAGGTGATTCCGACGGAGGTAAAATTTGAGGTGTAATAATCAAAACAAGTAGTAACAACCAATGAGTGCAGTGAAAGTGATGGGAGTGATCCTTGGCAAAGCGTGGCGGATATTGTCCGCCATTGCCTCGCCTCTCCTGAAAGACAAGGAAAACGTGAAAGCGATGCAAGAGTTTGCCGACCTGGCCATGGGGCAGTACAAAACCCTGATCGACCAGTTGGAGCAGGCCATCAATGACTATTTCGAACTGTCGAAGAAAATCAGAGAGATGCACGAGGAAGTATGTGCGCTTAAAGAGGAGTTGGTAACAGCAGTGACGAATAGTTGCAAAGAAGCACAAAGCTGCAAATTAGCAGTGAGATAAGTGTAGATCACTTCATGTTCCAATAGGAGCAAGATCGTAATCTCTAAAGAATGTATCAGCGGAATGTATCAGCGTAAAGAAGAAAAGCCCTATCCATGTATCCCAATCGTCAAGCAAGGCAGGTAATTGATCGGCTGCGCCTCTTGACCACCGGATGGAATGAGTGCCAAACTTCTTTGCCTGATACATTTTATTTTATCACGAATTTAAAACGAACCAACAAAAATGAATATCACTAAATATCCACAAATCCCCGGCGTAACGCTCACCAATACAGAAATACTGCTAGTTGCTAAAAGCATCAATATCCCTCCTGCAGCCCTAAAAGCGGTACAAGTAGTAGAGACTGCAGGACGAGGCGGCTTCATTGCTCCAGGTAAGCCCACCATCCTTTTTGAAGGTCACATCTTTTGGAAGCAGCTTCGCATCCGCAAAATCAATCCCATACAACACACCAACGGCAATACAGACATCCTTTACCCCAAATGGGATCGCAGTAAATACCAAGGCGGACAGTATGAGTACGCCCGATTGAAGCGTGCTTGCAGCATCAATGAAGAAGCTGCCTATTGCTCGGCAAGCTGGGGCCTCTTTCAAATAATGGGATTCAATCACAGTCAATGTGGAATCGCCAATATACATGAATTTGTAAAGTTAATGGCAGAGAGCGAATACCAGCAACTCAAACTGACAGTCGCCTTTTTGAAGAATAACAATCTGCTGTCACCCCTTCGCCAATGCAATTGGAGTCATTTTGCACAGGCTTACAATGGAGCAGGCTATGCACAAAACCACTACGCAGAGAAACTCAGTGAGGCTTACAAGAAGGCGGTGGAGCTGTTTAGGTAGCTGAAGCAGAAAAAACGTAACCCTTCACATATTCAAATAAGAAATAGAATTGCTACTATCTTTTTCCTACCAACACGATAGCATATTTACACCTCTTATATATAGGTAACAGCAATCAAGAAAAAGAAGAAAGAGGAAAAAAAGTAATCCAAAAGCATCCAAGGAGCAATGCGAAGCGAGCGGAGCAACTAAAAGAAAGAGGAAAAAAGGATTCTCTCTCTTTCCCTTCCGGCCTTTAGCGAAGAAACGTTAAGCGTAGAGCCATCTTTGGGCGTTAAGAAACGAACACGTTTAAGTGAGCGCAGCGAGGGCGTTTGTTCGTTTTAGCCCAAAGATGGCTCGGAGTAGTTTCGTAGTGACAGCCGGCACTTTTCTTTTTTTGGTTCGTTTTTTTCTTTGTGTGGACAAAGAAAAAAATGAACAAGCAAGCAGCCTGGCAAAGCAAATAATCAATGATAAAATCCAATATAACACCAATCCATTCCCTACAACAAACCTCATCAATTTTATGAATCCACAAAACAACAACTCACCCACATACTAAAACAAATCAATTTATAAAGAAAAATATAATTCCCCAAAAACAATAAAACTAACAAAAACTACACCTTATAATATACAGCCCCAATAAACCACCACCAAAATAAAAAATATATGTTAAATACAAAGAAATATTATGTGGCAATCAAAAAACTATTTACCTTTGGCTCCTGAATCAAGCGAAATGTATATTTTTCAGAAAAGCGATTATGAACAAAAGCCCATTAAATATAAATGATGTCAACAAAGTTGTATGTTTGAAAGAAATTTCTAACACACACACACACACACACACACACACACACACACACACACACACACACACACACACACACACACACACACACACACACACACACACACACACACACACACACACACCATGCGAGTAAGTACTTATTAGCAGCATCAATATTTCTCCTCTTTACGTCCTTTCCCAAGGTTTCTTTTACTCAAAGAATTGCCTTTTTTACCCTCTTTTTGTGCGCATTTTCTTTACGCGTAGGCTCACAGCACGTAGCCGTGAAAAGCAACCTATTATATGATGTCGCAGCTATTCCTTCCTTTGGAATAGAAACCAAAATAGCCAAATCCACCACATTAGATATATCGGGTACATACGACCCGATCACCTTTTCAAATAACCGTAAATGGAAGAACTGGACCGTGCAACCTGAGTTGCGCCGTTGGGGCTGTGTGCCCTTTTCCGGAATGTTTGTCGGAGTGAACGCCCTCGCGGGAGGATTCAACCTGGCAAATGTGTCTTTTGCCAAAATTGATAATAAACGCGTTCAGGGCACGTTTTATGGTGGAGGGCTTACTCTTGGCTATCATAAGATATTATCTCCACGCTGGGGCTTAGAAAGTGCCTTCAGCGCCGGATTTATTCATACGGACTACTCCCGCTATCGATGTGGAAGCTGCGGATACAAAGAAATGAACTTTCATAAAGATTATGTAGGGCCGACTCGGCTCTCCATTTCACTCGTATATATGATCAAATAAAATGATAAGCATTATGAATATTTGCAATACAAGAAAAACAAAGAAATTACTGCTGTTACTAGCACTTTGCTGTGGTGGCGGAGGAGCAGTCTACGGGCAAGTAGCCTACAAGGGCCAGCTCTATATCAACAATGAAAGCTTTCAACGCCAAGGCGACTTGCTGCACGTGTATATGAAAGTGAGTTACGACAATGCAGCCATTGGCTCAGGTGAATCGCTTACTTTTACTCCGGTATTGAAGACGGACAGCAATATTGTTCATCTCTCCTCGGTGGTAATCAACGGTTACAGGAAAGAAAAGGCTGAACGCCGTGCAGCTGTGCTGCAACATCGTCGTAGAAGCAATGTAGCTGTGGTAGTGAGAGAAAGTCATACAGGTAAACGTTCATTTATTTATGATACAACCATCCCTTACAAGGATTGGATGGAAAACGGCTCTGTTTATGTAGAAAGCGAAGAATGCAATTGCAACGGGCATCGCGCTCACATTTACGAAGATCGTGTATTAGCAAGTATTCCATTTACACATGAACCGAAAGAGTCTGTGGATCCATTAGTTAAGAACGAGACCTTGCTTGCTTGGGTACAATTCCTAAGACCTGAAGCACAAGAGGGTAACAGCTTTGCAAAGAGAGGCGTAATCTCTTGGTATCGAGACAAAGGTCTCAGTAACTTAAGTGAGAACAAACAAAACCGTTCGATCTTCGACATCATATCAGCCGATATCAAGAATGCTTTACAATATTATGGCACCACGTTGACAAAAGTGAACGTAACAGGTTTCGGTGCTCCTATCGGTGATTATCAAAAGAACGAAACACAAGCAATGGAACGCTCGCTTTCATTGAAACGCTGTTTAATGGGCAACCACTTAACGAACAAGAACTCTTTAGAAGTTACTTGGGTAACAGAGGATTGGGATAGTATCGCAGCCTTGGTAAGCAACAGCAACATGTCTTTAAAAGAAGCCGCATTGGATATTATCAAAAGTGTGGATGTAGTGAACGGTCGTGAGAAAGTCTTGGAAGATCTGAATCACGGTGTGCCTTATGAATACATGCGTCACAATATTTTCCCTCAAGTCTGTCGTGTAGCTTACACATTGAACTTTGATCGCCAGGGTATGGATGCTCAAACAGGCCGTTTGATGGTGAAAAACAATCCGTCAACGATGTCATTGAGCGATTTCTACACCGTAGCGATGAGCTACAAGGCAGGTTCAAGAGAATTCAACGACATCATGGACTTGGCAGCCCGTCTGTTCCCTGATAACCCCGAAGCCAATATAGATGCAGCCGCAGTAGCTTTAACGCGCAAAGATACCAAACTAGCTCGTAAATACTTGCTTCGTTGGCAAACCGACCCTAGGGCTTACAACAACATGGGGCTTCTTTATTTGTTGGAAGGCAACAAAGACAAGGCAGAGGTTTACTTGCAAATGGCTCAGGCAGCCGGAGTGGAACAAGCTTCAACCGTGTTGAAGTACATCAAAACGATCAAATAAAATCAGCTAACCATTAATCATCAATAATAATATTTGCGATATGAAAGTCTACAATTTACTAATTGCCTTGATGCTGTCTATGAGCTTGTTCTCTTCGTGTGCTTGCGAAGAGGATGCTGCCACGGATGACTTGGCGGTTATTAAGTTGTCGTTGGGCACGGCGGAGACGAAAACAAATGCTGCCATCCCATCGGACAAAGGAGGCACCATCGGTACAAATGAAGGAAAGGTAAACAAGGTTTGTGTGGGCATCTTTGATAGTTCCAACAATTTGATTACCCTTCATGAATACACCTATAGCGGGGATGAAAGCATAACCACAAATACCAAGGCCACCCAAATGGTGGTAGTTGCAAATGTCCCTGCCGGACAATTCACAGGAGTGGCGACCAAAAACGCCTTCCTTGCTAAGATGCAGAATTTGGCCTATACGACTTCGGCCGATGGATTGACGAATACGAACAAATCCACAGCAGGAAGCCAGACGCTAACCGCTCTTCCAATGTATGCAACAGCAACGCTCTCTTCATTGAGTGGTTCAAGCATAACCACCCAATCTCTCTCGCTTTCGCGTGTGGTGACAAGGGTTTCCATTGCAAGTATTGCTACAGGTTTTGGTTCTACTGTCGCCTTCGCAGGTGCCACATTTGTACCGAAAGAGATCTTCATGTACAACGTGAACGACCAATATCAGTGGAACGGGACAGCGTCTTCATCGGCAACGAATTTGTCGGGTGAGATTACAAGCGGAGTTGCCGGTTCTTTGGTTGCTTCGTCTTCATCAAGTACCGCTTATCTGAGTAGCGGATTACTTAGCATGACCGGAGTGGCAGGCAGCAATACTTACCTTTCCACATCAAGCAATCCATACTTCTTTTACGTCTTTCCACATAATGCCACTACACCGACAAAGTTGGTAATCAAAGGAATTTATTATCCGAAAGGCGGATCGGAGGCAACGGGTGAGGTGATGTATTACCCGATTATTATCAACCATTCCCAAACGGGAACGACAATTACGGATACGGATAATGCGCAATACAAAGATGGAGCAGTCTACTCAAAGGATTCACAATTAGCTGCTAATACGACATATAAGTTGACCGTAACGATTAATGGTCGTGGTGTGACGGATGTGACACAAGATATAACACCTTCAAGCGCGACTGTGACGATGACTGTGGCTAGCTGGACGCCGATTACTTACACCAATTCCTTTACTCCTAAAAAGGCTTATATCGGGAATTACTATTATGATGATGGTTCATGGGGATCTGTGGCTAATCCTACAGATGGTCGTAAAACAATTGGTATAGTTTTTTCAAATACGACAAGCACTACGGATCAGGCTAACGGTTGGACACATGGATATGCGATGGCATTAAAGAACGCCGTAGCATATAGTTCGGGAGTTACGTGGAGTATAAATACATCAACTTCGGAGTTCACTGATTATAGTGCTTGGGCATCCATGGTAGCAGACAAGGATGGATATACCAAAACGAATACAATAAAGACAAAATACTCAAGTACCTTATCAAGTAATTATCCTGCTTTCTATAAAGCCTTAGGTTATGGTACAAGTCAGATATCAGGTACAAGCCAATATGCGGCTCCAACCGCAACAAATAATAGCGGTTGGTACCTGCCGAGCATAGGTCAATGGTATGATATATGTGTGAATTTAGGCGGAATGACTGCTACTCCTACTGCCACCGGTACCGGATATGGGCAGTGGTATAATGGCAGTAGTGGCAGTGCAGGGTATTCGTACAAATGTGCCGCAGCAATAAATACTTACTTGTCTACATTAAGTAGTAATGGATATAGCGTAGAGCTGTTTAGTAATATTATAAGTGGTAATACTGAGATTTATTGGTTGTCCAGTGAGTATACGAGTAACTACGCATACTTCGCCCACTTCAACAGCAATGGCTACATGTACTTGAACTACGGCGGTAGTAAGACGAGTCTCTGTGGCGTCCGTTCAGTAATTGCATTTTAAGTGCAACAAGAAATATTACAAATCAATTGTTTAACGATTAGTTATGAAATATATAATAAAAGAGTGCTTCGGCAATAGAACCTATGGTAAAGTGCATTAGGAACAAAAACAGATATTATCTGATGAGAATAAAACTCGAAGAGTGTACATGCAATTCTTAAAAGATAGAGAAATAGAAGATTAAAGAGATAAAACGGAATCAATATTTAAAATTAAAAACGTATGAGAATCAATAGATTATTAATTGCAGGTATCGTGTCAGTCGGTTTATTGACATCCTGCGCAAACAATGAAGAATCGGGGGGCGGCACAAGCAGCCCTGCTATCGTGAAATTAACATTATCTACCGGATCGACAACGAAAACGGGAGGCGGTAGCACTTTCACTACAACCGGAAATGCTTCTACCACCACTCCTGGTGGAACAGGGACATTGGCCTCTTCGGGAACCGATGAAGCCAAGATTAACCACATCTGTGTAGGTTTGTTTAAAACAGATGGAACTACCGTATCTATCCAAGAAGTGGATTTAAGCAGCTCTTTGCCAAGCACAAGCTCAAATACGGCTGGTGAGCTTTCCACCAGCATTACTACCACGACAGATGCCCAAGATGTAGTGATTGCAGCCAATGTGCCTGCCGACAAGTTCAAGGGAGTGACCACAAAGGCGGCGTTTATACAAACTGCTGCCAATTTGGCTTATACCACAAGTGCGGACGGCTTGACCAGTTCACCAACCTCACTAAACAAACAATATGCAACAGCATTACCCATGTATGGATCTGCCACCGGTATAAATACGGCTAAAGGAAGTACTGCCAGTGCTTCCATAGCATTAACCCGTATGGTTGCGCGCGTAAGCATTAAAGCCATTACTACAGCCTTTGATGCCAGTGGCGCTTATTCCAGTGCCACCTTTGTACCGACGGAAGTGTTCATGTACAATGCCAATACATCCTGCAATTGGGATGGATTGTTCACACCTTCCGTACAAACAGGTGAATCAACAACTACTCCGGCTTCTTCTTCAACAGCCATAGTCAGTGCCAACAACTCGTCACTGACAAACTACGCTTATTTAAGCAGTGGGTATTTGGATTTTTCAAGCATTCCTCCAAATACGGCTACAACTTCCCAACTCAACAGCAGCACGGTGTATGCCACCAGTTACTTGACTTCATCAAACACACCGATTTTCTTCTATGTGTTCCCCAACAACAACACCGCTCCAACAAAATTGGTGATCAAGGGCATTTGGCATTTCAACAATACTTATGAGATCGTTTATTACCCGATTATCATCAACCATGCCCAAACTGGTACGACTTTTACCAATGGAGGAACAAGCAGTAGTAGCATAGCAACAGGTTCAACTGATTCGTATGTAGCGACCAATACCCGTTATGCATTGACCGCTACCATCAAGGCAAAAGGATCATCTAGCCCGAGCACGGATATCACTCCTGCTACCGTATCGGTTACTGTAAGTGTGACGGCTTGGGCTGATACCAGTCAGGATGTAATATTCAACTAATAAAGCAAATAAGATAAAGAGAACGTTAGGAAATGAAATACGCCGGAATCATGACATTCCTGTTTATCCCTCTGTTAGTGATGTGGCTTGCCACATCTTGCGTCAATGAGGATAATAGCAACTGCGTGCAGTATGCCATTACCACTCAATTGGTTGACAAGGCAGGGACTGTGTTGCCCGATTCGACAGTGGGAAAAGTGAACGCGTATCTCTTTCTGAACAACAAGTATGACCATATCGTCACCGCGGAAAGTGACGGTAAGTACCTGATCAGTTTTGATGGCAATACGAAAGCAACTTTAGTAGCTTTCGGGAATATGAACAGCGACAGCGTAAATATTCATACACCCAATGAAGGGGACGATATCAGTACCATTTCCGTAGGTTTATTGGCAACCCGAAGCAGTGCAAGCTATTTCTCGTCACCGACGTATTTGTTTTATGGTAAGTTTGATTATACCTCAGTGGCATCAGGCAGTACAACGACAGCATTGTTGCCGATGTACAACCAGCATGCACGAGTACATGTGGTGGCGAAACATTTACAGTCACAATTCGGAAACGGTACTTATCGAATCGTGTTGCAGGGCTTTCGCAATGCGATCACATTTGATGGAACGGTTACAGGAGATTCGGTGACATATAGTCCAAGTGGAACTTTTGATTCGAATGACTACTATACCACAGAGGCCGTGAATACGCTACCGACGAAGACGGATGAATATGTGACGGTGCAAGTATATAGAGACGGCACTTTGTTGTGGCAGACCTCAACGGATTCGAGCGGCAATAAGGTCACATTGGCTGCTGAGGATGATAAAGCATTTGTGATTGATGTACAACGACTAGACTTTTATCTGGAAGTGATGGCATGGAGTGATTATTTGCAAAGTACGGTGATCTATTGAACTTAGATATAAAAAAGAAACTGAAAGAAATGAGAGTTGATCTCATACATTTGATTCTTGTATTGTTATTTGTCGGATTCCTGTGGGGATGCCAGTCCCCGCGGAAACCGGCAATAACAATTACTAAAAAGAATAAAGAAGGATGAATAAAGAGAACGCTGAAAATATGACAACAAAGAACAATATACAGGGTGGTTGGATGAATGCCCGTAAAGATAAACAAGTGATTCGTAAGGATTCCTCAATAGATAATAGAGAAAGAAACTTGATTTATATTTATAATTGCTTATAGAACTATTGTAAAAATGTATTTAACAATAGAAATTGTTCGTCAATCCTCCGCAGTGATGCGG
>Ga0302174_10000701_pt1 | contig 9888 bp, 9 predicted proteins | sample I_Fen_N3_2_FD_198789 | JGI IMG/M metagenome (GOLD analysis project Ga0302174, IMG submission 198789) | Peat permafrost microbial communities from Stordalen Mire near Abisko, Sweden - I_Fen_N3_2 | ecosystem: Environmental > Terrestrial > Soil > Wetlands > Permafrost | place: Sweden: Abisko... | reverse complement strand
GTGCGTTTCGCTCGGAGAGTTTTTGGATAAGGAGTTGGGTTCGTAGGCAACCCGCCCCACTGGCTGTTCCATTTGCATGTGACCATCGCGTTGTTGGTTTGAGACCGGGCACTTGGGCGCGTTAATGGGGATTTGATGGAAGTTCGCTGAACCCAGGCGCGAAAGCTGAGTATCTTCGTATGAAAATAAGCGGCCCTGCAGCAGGGGATCATTCGAAAAATCGATACCTGGCACAATATTGGCCGGGCAGTAAGCCACCTGTTCAGTTTCGGCAAAGAAGTTGTCTGGCCAGCGATCCAGTACCATGCGGCCGATCACTTTAAGGGGGACCAATTCTTCGGGGATCAGCTTTGTTGCATCCAGGTGATCGAATGGAAATTTATCTGCCTCTGCCTGGGTAAAAAGCTGAACCGCGAATTCCCACTCGGGGAAATTGCCTGTAGAGATGGCTTCAAACATATCACGGCGGTGATAGTCTGTGTCAGCCCCAGAGATCTTCACTGTTTCATCCCAAATGGTGGATTGTAGGCCAAGTTTGGGGCGCCAGTGGAATTTTACGAAGGTTGATTCGCCGGCTTCATTAATGAGCCGGTAACTATGAATCCCAAAACCTTCGATCATGCGCAGCGAACGTGGCAAGGTCCGATCCGACATGATCCACATCACCATATGCATGGTTTCAGGTGTGAGAGAAATAAAATCCCAAAATGTGTCGTGCGCGGTGGCTGATTGCGGAAATCCGCGGTCAGGTTCCATTTTTATGGCATGGATTAGATCAGGAAATTTGATGGCATCTTGAATAAAGAATACTGGAATATTGTTGCCAACGAGATCCCAGTTACCTTCTTTTGTATAGAATTTGACGGCAAACCCGCGCACATCACGCGGAGTATCTACCGACCCAGCCCCGCCGGCGACAGTTGAGATACGCGTAAACAAGGGCGTTTTCACACCGACCTCGGTAAGTATTTTGGCAGTGGTATATTGTTTCAAGGAGGCGGTCAGTTCGAAAAATCCGTGTGCCCCCGTCGCCCGCGCATGAACGATCCGCTCAGGGATGCGTTCATGATCGAAATGGGTGATTTTTTCACGAAAGACAAAATCTTCCAGAAGGGTTGGGCCGTGCGGATTCGCTCTGAGCGAGTTTTGGTTGTCGGAAATGGGAATCCCCTGGTTCGTGGTGAGCACAGGATGTTCTCCACCGGCAATCTGATGCAGCTCACCACCGGCCGCTGTTTGAGATTCTTTATTGCCAGTTGAGTTTTTATCCTGGTTGATTTTTTCAGATTTAATGGTCATCTTATTATTCTCACTTTGATTTCTTGCTTGTCAGGCAATTCCAATAACTCCGTATCCCAGTAGATTGAGTTACTCATAACCGGAATCATAGGCTGAACCAAATCCACTAACGGCTGTGATCAACTTTCTATTCTGATGTTTTACCGTCGAAATGTTCGTTGTCTTTCTCAGCTTCAGCGCGGGTGTGGTGGATGACGCCATCTCGGTGATTCGGTGGGGCATAGAGCGTATAGAGCTTCATTGGGACACTGCCGGTGTTGATGATGTTGTGATTCGTTCCCGCGGGGACAATCACGGCAAAGCCTGCGCTGATCGCAGTGTGAACACCATCCAGAACTGCCTCGCCCGTCCCTTCTTCGATGCGAAAGAACTGATCGAGCTTATGCACTTCCATGCCGATCTCTTCCTTGGGTTTCAATGCCATAATCACGAGCTGACAGTTTTTCGCCGTATAAAGCACTTGACGAAAATCTTCATTCTTGACCGCGATCTCTTCGATGTTCTTTACATAGCCTTTCATAATAATTCCTCCGGTTGACGTTCTTATTATCATCGTTAGTTAGATTGTCTCAAAGAAGAGACACCTTTTTCCTACACATAACACTGCTCTTCAGCGGACGGCTAACAGCGGAGCGGTGGAGAATCACCGTGGCCTTGACCACAAGTTCACGCATTCATCGTGCTCTTGGTTTCTGATTATGGCAAGGAGCTATCGGAAAGCGTTTTCAAGAAAGCGACAAGCTCTTTCTCTTCCACCGCGGTCAAACCCATGTTGCCCACCTGCTTGGTGTTCATATTCTCGGCCACTTCGGGTGCCGGCCAACAGTTGGCTTGCAGTGCCTGTGGCTCGGTATAGTCGCCGGGGCAAACCGCCAGAACATCCCGGGTATTGTAGAAGTGGACAATACCCTCGAGGGACTTGAAGTACCCGTTGTGCCCGTAGGCCTTAACGAACGTCGTGGTCGGGCGGAGGTCAACGTTGCGCAGTGTTGGAACCTTAAACTTGCCGATTTCCGTCGAAGATACAGTTGAATACAAAGCTGTTTTCTCCAGAAAACCACCCAGACCGGGGTCGGCCCAATTGGGGTCGGCGATGGTAGCAGGGTTTTCCGGGTTCTTGGGAATGCCCAGGTTATCGTAGGAAAAATCGGTAAACAGCGGGTAGCCTGCGATACCTTCGTCGAGCGTATGGCAGGACGAGCAATTTGCCTTGGTATTAAAGATCGCAAGTCCGTTCAGTTGGTCATTGTTCAATCCGAGCGACTTATAATTTTCCCAGTTTGCCATGCTGACCTGGGTGACATTCTTCCCTTTTATTTTCGCTTTGTTCCAAAACGCATCGAACTTTGAGGTGAATGACGAAACCTCTTTCGAGCCTTCGTAGGTAGCGATGGAAACGGAGATATTATCGTATGCCACTCCTACTGCCGTGTCATCTGCGCAGCTAATGCTGCCCCATACCTCTGTAAACAAGTTGACATAGTTAGATGCTTTCACCTTATCGCAAAGGGTTTGCGCATTCGGGACAGCGTGTTCCATTGGGTTCAAGAATGGTCCCTTGGCTTGCTCGGCCAACGGGTTGTCCATTGTCCAGCCGGTAGCGCGCCCGTCCCAGAACATGCCACCGACCCACCCCGCTACCGCATCATTATGCAAAATCGGGCTATCGTCGGCATAGGCCGCACTGGGCGGCTTGCGGTTGCCGAAATTGCCGGCAATGGATCCTTCATACACAGCACCGTGAAGATTAATTGGCTCATCTTGCCCGGTATAGCCCACCCCTGATCCGTGGCATGAAGCGCAGGCCAGGTTATTGTTCAACGATAAATTCTTATCGTTGAAAAGGAATTTTCCCAGCTGTTCCTGAGGGGTCAAATCAACCCGTTGACTATTAGTACAACTGGTAATCCCCAACCCGATCATTACACTCAGCAGCAGTGCAGATATCCACAACAACTTAGCTTTCATCTCACATTCTTTCTACGCAATTTAATCCAGGTTGTCTCGTTTGAAGAACAAACAAATTGGAAAGATCATTTAGTTCGTTTCCCCTAAAGAAGCGGCCCTATTTTGTTGTCTTAATCTTCCCACTCAGGACGACGTATTTATTATCCGCCGAGGGTCTGATCCTGGTTCTTAAACCAGGTGAGTGCCTGCTCAAAATGCTGAGGATCAAAATCTGGCCAATATTCATCCCTGACATAAAAATCTGCATAAACCGATTGTACCGGGAGAAAACCGCTCAATCGGCGTGCTCCTCCCCAGCGTACAATCAAATCCAGGCGTGAAACTTCAGCGGAATGCAGGCCGCCGTTTTTAAGACCAGCCAGATCCCATTCCCAGCCATAGTTGACGAGTAGATTCACTTTCATCCCAACACCCTGTCGCTGGCGGAATTCTTTCAACGCATTGGGGAATTGCATCGAGGTTTCATCACCGACAACCAGCAAAGCTGCCCCACGGCGTGTAATCTCTAATGCGAATGCAACGGTGGCCTCGATGAAGGCCTGTTTTTGGATGGAAGGCCGCTTGGTGTTATCCTGGGTAAAGCAGTAGATGGAAACTTCCTCGATTCCGTATTCTTTACATTTCTCGTACAATTGGAATCCAGGGTCGATACCGTGAGCGTATCCAGCTTCTTTGGACAGACCATGATCAACAGCCCAGCGGCGATTCCCATCGGGGATGAAACCAACATGACTTGGAAATTTATTATTTGCCATAGATAACTTAACTCCAGCATTCTCAAGTTTTAAGGAATGCCAGTAAGTCGGCGTTCAACTTGTCTTGATGCGTGTAGGCGACACCATGCGGCGCGCCCTTGTAGATCTTTAAGGTGGCGTTCTTGACCAGTTTGGCAGAATGCAGCGCCGCGGCGCCGATCGGCACAATTTGGTCATCGTCACCATGAACGATCAACGTCGGTACATCGAACTTCTTGAGGTCTTCGCTAAAATCCGTTTCGGAAAAGGCCTTGATACACTCGAACGTACCCCTGGCTCCAGCCTGCATCCCCTGCAGCCAGAAGGTATCCATCATGCCCTGCGACACTTTGGCCCCCGGCCGGTTGGCGCCAAAGAAGGGGCCGCTGGCGAGATCTTTGTAGAACTGCGAGCGGTCAGCCCGTGAGCCGCTGCGGATGGCGTCGAATTTGTCTATGGTTAAGCCCTCGGGGTTGGCTGCTGTTTTCAGCATCAAAGGAGGGACGGATGAGATCAAAGCGGCTTTGGCGATTCGTTTTGTGCCGTGGCGGCCGATATATCGTGCAATTTCACCGCCGCCTGCGGAGAAACCGACCAGAAAAATGTTCTCCAGGTTGAGCGATTCGATCAGTTCCGAAAGATCATCAGCATAGGTGTCCATCTCGTTACCGTTCCAGGGCTGGCTCGAGCGGCCGTGTCCGCGGCGGTCGTGGGCGATGCAGCGGTAACCTCTGGTGGCCAGGAATAACATCTGCGATTCCCAACTATCCGAATTAAGCGGCCAGCCGTGGCTGAACACCACCGGATTGCCTGTGCCCCAATCTTTGTAATAGATCTGTGTACCATCTTTTACCGTGATCACACTCACAATGTACCTCCAATTGCTGAGCGAAGTCGTTGGTTGATACCCTTCTTCCAACGACTTCGCTCACTAATTATTCTCGGCTCATTTTTTACTGAGGTTCTGAAGCGCGAATTCCCAGTTGATCAGTTTCTCCAGCACGGCATTCACATAATCAACCCGGCGATTCTGATAATCCAGGTAATAGGCATGCTCCCAAACGTCAATGGTGAGCAGCGGTTTCATGGCTGTTGGCACGGGGTTTTCGGCATTACTTGTCTTGACAACCTTGAGCTTTTCGCCGTCAAGTACCAGCCAGACCCAACCACTTCCAAATTGAGAGACGGCCATGCTCGAAAGCAGCTTTTTGCAGGCATCCACGCTGCCAAATGATTCTTCCATTTTTTGTTTGAGTGAGGAAGGGGGTTCGCCTCCACCTTTTGGGCTCAGGCTTTGCCAGTAGAACGTATGGTTCCAAGATTGCGCAGCATTGTTGAAGATTGCGTTTCTTTCTGGTCTTGCTGCGGTTCCGGTAATGATGTCTTCCAGGGGCATTTCGTTGTAATCTGAACCTATAACCAATTTGTTCAGGTTATCTACATAGGCTTTGTGATGTTTCTCATAGTGAAAACTCAGGGTTTTAGCGGAGATGACTGGCTCAAGTGCGTTTTCTGCATATGGAAGGGGGGGTAAAACATAAGTCAAGGCGATATCTGATGTGTCCGAAGAAATACTAGTATCACTCTTATTCATATTAGTCTCCTTATGGTTGGGGGTTGATGCTGGCGGCTCACACTACTAAAATGAAGAGCCCTGCCGGGTGAGAGAACATTTACTTCAATTTCTTGATCTCATCCTCAACTTCTTTGGCGCCCAAGGCATAAAACTTTTCTTCGTCTGGAGCAACTTCGCGGAGTAACCTTAGAAACTCTCCCATGTGCACTCGTTCTTCGTCCGCTACACTTTTCAGCACTTTAATGGCGAGTTTGTTATCTGTGGATTCGGCAAGCTGCGTATACAACTGAGTGGCTTCATCCTCTGCGGCAACCGCGAAACGAATGGCTCTGATAAGTTCTGGTTCAGTGAGTTTTCTGCTGTTTGCTAACCCTGCAAACGGTGATCCAAATACTGGCATATTATTTTCCTCTATTCCTTTTTGGTTTTAAATCTGATCGTAAATTTATCAACATTTAAACGGTTCACCGCTTAATGAAGATTCTGACCGAAGGGGTCAAATTATTGAAGCACTACAATCTTACCTGAAAGCAGCTATCAGCTTCACAAATTAAAAGTAACAAATATCTATATTTTTTCTACCAATCTTGCGCAGCCCTTCATTGAAAAAATCCAAATGGAAATTAAAAAAGCGCCTCTTGTTTTGAGAACGCTTAAAATCTTTCATTTTCTGGTTACGCTTTATCCAGCAAACACAATAGGTGGAGATCCTGGCAAAGAGGTAGTTTTGTCGCCTTTTTGTAAGTTTAGTTATCCGATTGGGACTGTATAATTTTAATATGATTAAAAGGTATGCTCAGATCGCGATAATTTTAGTTCTCATTGTTGCAGCCTGGGTTGTCATCTCCTCCGTCAATAAAAGCATCACGGACGCGGTGAATCCCTTGAAGCAGGCGAACAATGCCGCCAGCACGCAGATCTCGGAATTGCTGCATCCCACCCCGACCATAATCCCCGATCCGGTCACGATCATCCACGACGTGCGCGCGCTGGCCCGCCTGGAAACGATTCAATATACGGTTGAAAAAGTCATTACTGCCGAAACCAACCAGGGAACATTTGGCTTCCTCTTTGCAGACAAACTCTTGCTGGTGGCACACGGCACCGTGATCGCCGGCGTTGACCTGGCAAAAATAATGCCGAAGGACATGTGGCTGACTGGCAGTGTGCTGAATGTTCGCCTGCCGGCTGCGGAAGTATTCATCGCCACCCTGGATAACGAGAAGACTTACGTCTACGAACGAGACACAGGCGTCTTGAGGAGCCCCGACCAGAACCTCGAAACCCTGGCGCGGCAATCTGCCGAGGATGAAATTCGCAAAGCGGCCATTGACGACGGCATCCTCAAAACAGCGCAGCAAAACGCTGAAACTTACCTTTCCCGCTTCTTCCTTGCGCTGGGGTATGCGGATGTCATCTTCGTGCAGCAAACTCCCTGATTTTGTCTCAAGGTCACAAAGCCTATCGACGGTAATTAAAACAGGCCTTGCTTAAAACAGCGGCCTGTTTTCTATCTTTCTCATTGCTTGTTTATCCTTTTCACCAGGAGGTTCAAGCCAAACATTACCAGGGCAACCAACCCGATCGGAACCAGCATGGCCAGCAAACACAGCAGACCCATCAAGGCTGCATTCAGTCCGTAGATCAATGCGATCAGACCCAGACCAACCACAAATAAAAGCACAAAAGCCCCTATGATCAATTGTGTGTTGTTTTTTTTTGCATACTTGCGCAAATCGTCAGCCACGGATACTCCATTTCGGCAACTATCCTTGTTTTATTCACTATACCATATCTAAGATGTTGCCATTCAAGCTCGAACTTCCGGGTCAACTTTGTGGACCGTTCAATTTGGAAATAATTTGGCAGGAGTCAGGTCAAAAGCCTCTTCGCGAATATACGGTAGCGCAGTTGCAGGAGGTTATGGTGATCAGATGTGCTTGGCTTCACCCGTGAAACAAGGTAACAAACATGGCTATACTTGACGCGGTCATGATCACTGCTGCTGCCCAGCCGAAAAAGCGCAGCAGCCGCGAACTTACTCGGTTGCCCATTATTTTTGAATTACTCGTCAGCAGCACAACCAGCACGATCAGAGGCGGAGCCAGCACTCCGTTGAGCACAGCGGAATAAAAGAGCATCTTGACGGCATTAAAGCCAACAAAATCCAGAATCAGACCCAATAACATGGCAATTGCGATCATTGTATAAAACTTACGGGAAAATTGCGGTTTGTCTTCCAATGTGCCGCGCCACCCCGATGCTTCCGATACCGCATAAGCAGCGGACCCTGCAAGAACTGGAACAGCCAGGATACCGGTGCCGATCAATCCAATTGTGAACAAGAGATAGGCTGCATCACCGGCTAAAGGGCGTAGGGCTTCGGCTGCTTGGCGGGCGGTTTCGATATTCGTTTGACCACTTGCGTTCAAGGTTGCCGCCGTAGTGAGGATGATGAAATACATGACGAGATTAGAGAAAAACATTCCTGTGAAAACATCCGTACGGGCTGCTTTTAATTCCTTAACGGTCGCACCTTCACGCTGTTTGATCGTGGTTCTCCCCAGTGCTCGCTCATCTTCAACTTCTTGTGATGCTTGCCAAAAGAAAAGATAGGGAGAAATGGTTGTACCCAGGATGCCGACAAAGGTGGCGAGAAATGCACTCGACCATTGAACGTGGGGAATAAAAGTTGCCTTTAAAACAGCGAGCCAGTCCGGCCGGGCAAGGAAGGCAGTTATGATGTAGGCAAAGAGTACCAATGTCAACCATTTAAAGATGCGGGCAAATTGCCGGTAAGTGGTAAAAAAGAGCAGTGAAATGATCAGAATGGTGAATATCGGGGTCCAGAAATACGCTTTAATCCCGGTCATCATTTCCATTGCTTCAGCCATGCCGCCGAGATCGGCGCCAATGTTAAAAACATTGGCCACGATCAAGACTGCGCAGGCTGACCACAGCACCCAGCGTGGATAATATCGCCGTACTACGCCAGCCAATCCGCGGCCGGTTACCAAACCGAGTCGTGCACACATCAGTTGAACGGCAGCCATCAACGGGAACGAGAAGATTGCCGTCCATAAAGGCATGTAGCCAAAAGCCGCCCCAGCGACCGAATACGTGGAGATACCGGAAGGATCATCATCGGCGGCACCGGTGATTAGCCCAGGGCCCAGGTCGGCAAAGAACTGCGGTACTGTATCTGTGGTGTGATCTTTGGAATTACTCTTTTTTTCGGTATTGGGGTCGGCTTTTTGCATTCTTTATGGACTGTGGCGCAAGAAAATACGCTCCTGAAGATTAATTATACAGACTTCTCAAATATGAACTGCACCCCAAAAGTTGGACACGGACAAAAAGAAGGACGGATTCTTAAGACCGTCCTTCTTTGCTTGAAAACTGATGATTTCGGGCGCAATTCTATTTGATGAATTTGATGATCTGTTCGCCCCAGTGAGCCAGCAGCCAGCCCATCACGCCGTCGAACGCAGAGGGGAGCTTCATGGTCATCAACTTCTTCATGCGCGGCAGTTTGTCGCCGGTGTAGGGGGGGTAGCGCAGCGCCGGGTCAAAGCTGGTATCGTGATCGAGCACGGCCCGCGCGTTGGAGAATTCTCTAAAGCCCCACTCGCCGTGATACTTGCCCATGCCGCTGTTGCCCACGCCGCCAAAGGGCAGCCCCGGCACCACCAGATGGTTGATCGTCTCGTTCACGCAGGCGCCGCCCGAGGTGGAATTTGCCAGCACATGATCGATGGTTTTGCGGTTTTCCGAGAAGATGTAGAAGGCCAGCGGTTTCTCACGTTTCTGCACGAAGAGCAGCGCTTCATCGATGGTCTTGAAGGTCATCACCGGCAGGATCGGCCCGAAGATCTCGTTCTGCATCACTGGCTTATCCGGCGAAACATTTTTGAGCAGGGTGGGCTCGATGTAACGGTCATTTCGGTCGCTTCTGCCGCCGTGGACGATCTCGCCGTCTTTGAGATATTCCACGATGGTGTCGAATTGTTTGGTGTTGATGATGCGCGCGTATTCCTCACTCTGCTGCGGATCGTCGCCGTAGAATTCTTTGACAGCAATGGCCAGTTCATTCAGCAGTGCATCACGGACTTTTTCGTGCACCAGTACGTAATCGGGAGCCACGCAGGTCTGGCCGGCGTTGAAGAATTTACCCTGGGCGATGCGGCACGCGGCCACGCGCAGGTTGGCCGTCTCATCCACAATGGCCGGGCTCTTGCCGCCCAGTTCCAGCGTGACCGGGGTCAGGTGGGCCACGCCCGCCTGCATGACGATCCGGCCCACTTCGGCGCT
>Ga0302174_10000696_pt1 | contig 9922 bp, 6 predicted proteins | sample I_Fen_N3_2_FD_198789 | JGI IMG/M metagenome (GOLD analysis project Ga0302174, IMG submission 198789) | Peat permafrost microbial communities from Stordalen Mire near Abisko, Sweden - I_Fen_N3_2 | ecosystem: Environmental > Terrestrial > Soil > Wetlands > Permafrost | place: Sweden: Abisko... | reverse complement strand
CCTACTCAAACCGTTACGACCTGCGGCTGGCGAAGATCAATGTTGATTATAACAGCATGAACCTGCAGCTGCAAAAAGCTACGGCCATTCCCGATTTTTCTCTTTCCCTTAATTACGATAAATACGGCAGTTACGGCACCAATTTTATAGGCGCGGGCATTGGGTTTAGTTTGCCGTTTTTTAACCGCAACCAGGGCGGCATTAAGCAGGCGCGGATAGCCATCGACCAAAGCAAGGTACAATTGCAAAGCCAGCAGGACCAGCTGGAAAGCGACCTGGCAACGGATTACCGCGGCGCCGTCAGGCTCGAAAAGCTATACAACAGCTTCGACCCGCAGTTTAAACAGAATTTTAACCAACTGATACAGGAAGTTTTTAAAAACTATGAAAAAAGGAACATTGGCCTATTGGAGTTTCTTGACTTTTACGACTCCTACAAAACCAATACCCTGCAGTTAAATGCGCTGGAACTGAACCGTGTTATCACGCTCGAGCAGCTTAATTACGTTACCGGGACACCTTTTTTTAATCAATAACACCACCGAAGTATGACTACGTACCCCCATTTTAAAATAATTACCATTGCTGCAGCTTTTATAGCTGCGGCGATGGTTTTACCAAGTTGTCATCATGCCGAAACTCCCGAAAAAGATGCTAAATTTCAGGTTACGGATAGCTTTCTGAGCAGTTTACTGATCGATACCGTTCAGGAAGCAAGCGCATTAGCCCAGATAACCTTAACGGGAAACATCGCCCCGGATGAATCTAAAATGGTAAAAATATTCCCGCTGGTAAGCGGTGTGGCTGAAGAGGTGAAGGTGCAACTGGGCGACGTAGTGCACAGGGGCCAAACCCTGGCGGTATTAAAAAGCGCTGAAATGGCGGGTTATACCAGGGATTATATTTCGTCAGAAGCTGACGTAAGGAATACACGGCGGGTGATGGAATCAACCCAGGATATGTATAAGGGCGGCCTTGCCTCCAAAAAAGACCTGGAGCAGGCACAGTCCGATTATCAAAAAGCAGTTGCAGAAAGTAAACGCGCAAGCGCGGTTATTTCCATCAATAAAAGTAATGATAACGGCTACGAGGTAAAGGCGCCGATCTCGGGATTTCTTGTCGAAAAAAACCTCAACAGCAATACCCAGGTTAGGGCCGATAACAGCCAGAACCTGTTTACCGTAGCCGACCTTTCAACGGTATATGTGCTGGTGAATGTTTATGAATCGGATATCTCGAAGATCCAGACCGGCGACCCTGTAAAGATCACCACCCTATCGTACCCCAACAAAGTATTTGACGGTAAAATAGACAAAATCGATAACATGCTGGATCCGGATAACAAAGTAATGCATGCCCGCATCAAGATCGGCAACCCAGGCAACCTGCTCAAACCGGGGATGTTTGCCAATATCATGATCAGGGCAAAATCAGGCGAGGCGCTGCCTTTTATCGACCGGAACACGCTGGTTTTTGATAACGACAAAAATTACGCAGTAGTGGTTGACGGAAAAGCTAAAGTTCATGTCCAGCCGGTAAAAGTTGCTAAAACGGTAGAGGAAAGGGCGTATATCAGCGGCGGCCTGAAACCCGGCGACAGGGTTGTAGCCTCAAGACAAGTGTATTTATACGAATCGTTAAAAGATTAATTATGCCCTCGGGTTTCGATTTTTTACTTCGGATCTGGCTGACCTTTAAAAATCCGAAATCGAAAATCCCGCATCCGATATAAAAAAATATGAACAGGTTTATAAAAAACATACTCGCCTTCGCCTTAAAAAACAGGTTCTTCGTATTTTTTGTGACGGCGCTGCTGGGGGTTGCCGGATATATCAGTTTTAAAACCATCAGTATTGACGCCTTTCCGGATGTTACCAATACATCGGTTGTTATCATTTCCCAATGGCCCGGCAGGAGCGCCGAAGAAGTTGAAAAATTTGTTACCCGCCCCATCGAGCTGGCCATGAACCCGGCAGAAAAAAAGGTAAGCATCCGTTCATCATCGTTGTTTGGCCTGTCTGTAGTGACATTAACCTTTGACGACGGCGTCGACTATCCCGAAGCGCGTTTACAGGTAAATAACCATATTGGCGATGCCAACCTGCCTGATGGAGTAAACCCAACCATCGAACCGCCCTACGGCCCCACCGGCGAAATTTACCGCTATACCTTAACCAGCAACCGGCGGTCGACCCGCGAACTGAAAACAATTGAAGATTGGGTAGTGGAACGCGAGATCCGCGCTGTACCCGGCGTTGCCGATGTAAACAGTTTTGGCGGCGAAGTAAAAACCTACCAGATTACCGTCGACCCGCAAAAGGCGGTCCAGTATAACGTAACGCCATTGCAATTGTATGATGCAGTATCCAAAAGCAATGTAAACGTTGGGGGCGATGTAATCGATCAGGGCGGCCAGGCTTTCGCCGTGCGGGGGATAGGCTTGCTCAACAATATCGACGAGATTAAAAATGTGGTGATCAATAACATTAAAGGCACCCCGATTTACGTAAAAACCATTGCCGAAGTTACTGAATCGGCATTGCCACGGCTCGGGCAGGTGGGCAGGGATAAAGATCCTGACGTGGTTGAAGGCATTGTGGTGATGCGCAAAGGCGGCAACCCAAGCCAGGTGATCAAAAATCTGAAAGATAAGATCTACCAGCTTAACAACTCTATTTTGCCGGATGATGTAAAGATCAGCACATTTTATGACCGCGAGGTACTGGTAAATTTTGCCACCGATACCGTTTTGCATAACATGGCCGAGGGAATCGTCTTCGTTACCGTAATTGTTTTCCTTTTTATGGCTGATTGGCGCACCACGCTGATCGTATCGCTTATTATTCCGCTGGCGCTTTTATTTGCCTTTATCTGTCTTAAATTAAAGGGTATGTCGGCCAACCTGCTGTCCATGGGCGCTATTGATTTTGGGATCATCATTGACGGCGCGGTGGTGATGGTTGAAGGCATATTTGTGATCCTCGATCATAAGGCAAAAGAAATCGGCATGGAAAGCTTCAATAAGATGAGCAAGCTCGGCCTCATCAAAAGGGCTGCCCTGGTAAACGGCAAGGGGATATTTTTTGCCAAACTCATCATCATCACAGGCTTGCTGCCCATCTTCAGTTTCGAAAAAGTTGAAGGTAAAATGTTTTCGCCTTTAGCCTGGACGCTTGGTTTCGCCCTGCTGGGCGCCGTTATTTTAACCTTTACCTTTGTACCGGCTTTAGCCAGTGTATTGCTCCGCAAAGATGTTAAGGAAAAGCACAACGTTTTTGTAGAGGCGATTACCCGGAACGCTATGCGCTTTTATAGCTTTTGCTTTAAGGGCCGAAGGATCGTTTTCCCGGTTGCGGTTATTGCACTGGTTTTAAGCCTGGCCTGTTTTAATTTATTAGGCACCGAATTTTTACCCGAACTGAATGAAGGCGCCATTTATGTACGCGCCACGGGTCCGCTGAGTATCTCGCTGAAAGAATCGGTAAAGCTGGCCAACGAAATGCGCAGCATTTTTTTGAGTTTCGACGAGGTAAAACAGGTGATGTCGCAAACGGGCAGGCCGAATGACGGTACCGATGCAACCGGCTTTTATAATATCGAATTTCATGTAGACATATTTCCCGAAGATGAGTGGAAACGAAAAGAGACCAAAGAACAGCTCATTGAGCGGATGCAGGAAAAATTAAAAAATTTCCCCGGCATCGACCTTAACTTTTCGCAGCCAATATCCGACAATGTGGAAGAAGCGGTATCGGGCGTTAAAGGGTCCATCGTCGTAAAAATGTTTGGCGACGATTACAAGTATATCGAAAGCAAAGAACAGGTGATCGATTCTGTTTTAAAAACGGTAAAAGGAATTGAGGACCTGGGGGTAATGCACAACATGGGCCAGCCGGAGTTACAAATCGACCTGAACCAGCAGAAAATGGCGCAGTATGGCGTTACCGCCTCGGATGCCAACGCCGTAATTGAAATGGCTATCGGCGGGAAAGCCGTTACGCAGATTTATGAGGGCGAACAAAAATTCGACCTGCGCATCCGTTACCCCGAAGATTTCAGGAACAACGAGGAATCAATAGGCGACCTGCGCGTACCTACCTTAAATAACAATACGGTACCGCTTCGCGAGATTTCGTCGATCCAAAAGATCACAGGCGTCAGCATGATCTACCGCGACCATAACCAGCGGTACGGTGCTATTAAGTTTTCTATCCGCGGCCGCGATATGGGCAGCACCATCAAAGAAGCACGCGATAAGGTAAATGAAAAGTTAAGCCTGCCGAAAGGATATTCCCTTGAATGGGCGGGCGATTTTGAAAACCAGCAGCGTGCCACCAAAAGGCTGAGCCAGGTGGTGCCGATCAGCCTGCTTATCATCTTCTTTATTTTGTTTATCCTGTTTGGCAATTTCAGAGACTCGCTTCTGGTGCTCAACAACGTGCCGTTTGCCATCATGGGCGGTATTTTGGCGCTGTTAATTACCGGCATCAATTTTAATATTTCGGCAGGTATCGGTTTTATCGCACTGTTTGGGATCTGCGTGCAGAATGGCGTAATTCTGATCACCAAATTTAAAACCAATATCGCCGAATTAAGGCATCATACCCACTGGACATCGTTTGCCGTAGCCATTAAAGACGGGGTTGCCGACAGACTGCGCCCCGTGGTAATGACAGCGCTGATGGCGGCCATCGGTTTGTTGCCGGCGGCCATGTCGCATGGCATCGGTTCCGAAGCCTCAAAGCCGCTGGCTATCGTCGTAATCGGCGGGCTGATTACCAATACCATATTTAATCTGTTTGTTTTTCCAATCGTATTCTTCTGGTCGTACCGCAAACGTGTTGAAAGCGGTATCGTAAGCCGGATCTGACCACGTGCATTAATACCCCTAATATATATCCCGTTGAAGGCGGTGCAGCAAAAGCTGCACCTGCCGGAGACTATTGTTGGATTTCGGAGGCTGTTAAAGCCGCAACCTGTTAATTATTAGGATAGAGCAGATTAAGTGACTGTGCCGTTCAAATTAAATTATTTCGATTAGAGACGAGTACAATTGAAATTTATCGTCTGTAGTAACAATTGTAAGATATTCATCTTTAGCAATAGCAATTAAGAACCGGTCGAAAGGATCCCTATGTTCCTGAAATAATGGTAAATGCTGGTATGAAAATATATGTTCGTTCTTTAGTGGCAAGAGTTCAAACCCATTAGCCAACAATTGATCGGCCACCATTTGTATGTCAGGAACGAAGTCAGGCAGTTTATTTATATTTTTCTTTATAGCAATTTCCATCAGACTGACCTGACTTACTAAAATCCTGTTCAAATTATTTTCAAGTAATTCTTTATGTTTTTCGGACAGGGGAGAATGGATATCGAACGACCAGATAAGAATTTGGGTATCTACCAGTAAATTCATTTCTACATATAATCTTTTAGATCATCCAATGGCTCATTGAAATCATCGGGTATGGTTACCTTTCCTTCCAAACCACCTAATTTTCTTTTGGGAGACTGGTTTTTTGCTGTTTCCCCGGTAAGAAATGTCACCATCACCTCGGTCTTGGTTTTTACCGGCGGAGTTTCCTCAAGCACTATCTGCCCGTGATCATAATATCCCTTTATCGTGGTAAGCATGACTTATTTATTGTTCTTACACAAATATAATAAAATTCCATCGTTTAAAATTTTCTCTAAACGTCAATTGTCTCTTATTTTGAAAGGCTCGCAGATCGATTTTCGCTAAATATTAATAAATTTAAGCACCCTGAGAAGTGGCTTTTATGGAAAATATTTATTGCCATTCTCTTTTACATTAATGTGCGAAAGTAAAAAGGAATGATCGTCCGCATTATCGAAAAAACGGAATACCCCAAAGTTCGCAAGCTTTACGAGGCGTGCAACTACAACGGCGGCTTACTTGATGATGACATGGTTGTAATAGCCGAAGACAATGAACTAATTGGCGCAGTAAGGGTTTGCCCGGAGCATGGCGTGAAAATTTTGCGCGGCATGCAAATTAAAAGCGCCTGTCGGGGTAAGGGCACCGGCACATTGATGCTTAAATTCCTGCAGGAAAATTTTGATATGAAGGATTGTTATTGCATTCCTTATAAACACCTCAAAGCATTTTACGGGCAGATAGGATTTGAGGAACTATCGCCGGGCGATGCGCCAGGTTTTCTGGCGGAGCGATTAAAAAAATATTCAGATAATGGATCGGACGTGATCGTCATGAAAATAAAAACTTAAATATCAATCTAAACGGAAATGCGATCCAAACCTTTGGCTAAAGCCCAAAACTTTTAGCTTTCGCACCTGCCTGCCGGCAGGCAGGTTTATCCTTTCACCCCAAAAATCATTCTGCCCGTAAACTATCCACTGGATTCGCCATAGCGGCTTTAATGGTTTTAAAAGCGATGGTTGCAAATGCGATAAGGATGCCTGCCGATAGGGATACCGCGAACATCCACCAACTGATTGGTACGCGATAGGGAAAGTCGCGCAGCCAGTGGTTCATCAAATACCAGGCTAACGGCCACGCAAAGCCGTTCGCAATGATGATCAGTGTGAGGTATTGTTTCGAGAAAAGCATCACGATATTGCTTACGCTTGCCCCCACAACCTTGCGGATGCCTATTTCTTTTGCTTTTTGCGTTACTGAATAGGTTACCAGGCCCAGCAAACCCAGGCACGAAACAAATATGGCGATAAACGTAAAAATACTGCTCATTCGCTGTGCGCGTTTGTCCTGGTCGTAATCGCTCTGGAATAGTTCATTTAAAAACCCGTACGAAAAAGGTGTATCAGGGTTTAGCAGCTTCCATTTGTCTGAAGCATACTGAATGGCCGCGGCGGCATGCCGGCCATCAATTTTTGCAACAATAGTACTGCATCTTAAGGGATTTACCCCCATAATGGCGCACGGCCCTATAGTAGCGTGAAGCGAAAAGTAATGATAGTTTTTTACAACACCCACTATTTTATACCGGTAAACAATGCCATTGTGCAGGTGCGAAACATATTTGCCCGGCGCTTTGCCGGCATCGAAACCTAATAACCGGGCGGCCTGTTCGTTTAAAATAACCTGTTTGCCAAAATCATGCAGCTCCATGTCCTCCTGCATATTGGTATTGGTAAATACTTCCGGGCTAAAATTAGTGCCCGCTACCAGTTGCAGCCCAAGCGTTTTGATATAATCGGTATCGGCAAAGTCAAGGAAAACAATTTGCTTATCGTTGATGGTTTTTTCTGATGGGTACAAATTCATATCGCCGGATACCAGGGGCGCAGCGGCATCGGTAACCGATTTAAAATTTGCGTTTTTGCGCAGCTCATCCGCCAGCAGGACGCTGTTTTTTTGCGATTGCCCGCTGTTAAGGTTCAGCACCAGTTGCTGGTCCTGGTCGAACCCGGTTTTGGCATTCAGCATAAAATGCAACTGGTTCCAGATCACAATCGTGGCAAATATCAGCACGGTTGAAATAATGAACTGTGAAACGATCAGTACTTTACGGATGCTGAACATGCCTGATGAATCTTTTATTTTACCTTTTAATACGTTAACCGGCTTAAAGGCAGATAAATAAAAGGCCGGGTATAAGCCGGCGGCAAGGCCGGTGATGAGTGCGACAAGCAGCAGCCATAAAATTAAAGTCCGGTTTTCTTCATCAAAAAATGATAAATGCTGGCCGGTGAGATTATTAAATACCGGCAAAAACAGCAACCCAAGGCCAATGGCGATCACGAGCGCCGAAAGGCTGATGGCAATAGTTTCGATCAAAAACTGGAAACGGATCGATCTTTTTCCGGCACCCATCACACGGCGTACACCTACTTCTCGGGCACGGCCAATGGCCTGGGCGGTAGTTAAGTTTATGTAATTGATGCAGCCCAGCAATAAAATAATCAGTGCGATGGCGGCCAGCAGATAAAGGTATTTGATATTCCCCTGCTTATAGGCCAGGTAATCCTGGTATCCGGGCGAATACAGGTGAATAGCCAGCAGCGGCTGTAGCGAATTGGTGATATGGTCATTATATACCTTCATTTGCGCGCTGGCATGCCGCTGCAGGTAGGCATTCAATTCCCTGATCACATGCTGCACGTTGCTGCCATGTTTTAACTTAACATAGGTATAATAATTGTCGTTTACTACCCAATTGTCATTGGCGGCAAGCTGTTCTCTAAAGTTGGTGCTGTTGTTTGAGGCAAAAAAATCAGGTTTGATGTGATTTAAAAAGTCCTCTTTAAAAACGCCGGTTATGGTATAAATTCCTCCGGCAGCCTTTACTGTTTTCCCGACAGGGTACTCGCTTCCAAAAAGCTTTCCGGCAAGCGATGCCGAAAGCACCATGGTATTGGGTGCTTTAAGCGCAGTTTTACGGTTGCCCTGCAAAAAATGAAAACTCAGTACATCAAAAAACCGGGGATCGACCCAATAGCCTGAATCTTCGGCGTAGGGCGTAGTTGTTTGGCCGCCGGTGGCCTGCACGATGGTTGTCCCGTTGGTTGGGTCCATGCGGCTCGCTTTTTCTATTTCGGGGATTTCGCTTAAATATTTGGCGTATACCAACGAAACGGTGGGCGCCTGGCTGCCGTCTTTAAAAGTGGAGGTAATGCGATAGGTATCTTCGGCATCGTCAAAGCCTTTATCAAAACTCAGTTCGTGCCGGGCAAATAAAAACACCAGGGCACAGGAGGCAAGGCCCACCGACAAGCCTAAAATATTAATGGCGGTGGACGTTTTACGTTTCCAAAGGTTGCGCAGGGCCAGTTTTAAATAGCTTTTGAACATTGCGGCGAGGTTATATTCAAAAATAGCTGGATTTGCGTTAAGTAGCAGTTAATGATGGATTTATTTAACAGATTTTAACTTGCCGGATCAGATTTATCAGCTTTCAAACCTTAACCCAGTAAATCTTAAAAGCTATTGATTATGCCAATTCCTGGCAAAAATCTTTTTGGTATCCTGAATAAATCTTTCGCTAAATGCCGGGCCGGATAAAGTGCCAGCCTTTAAATCATAAATAAACGGCGTGAAATTTGCGCCAAAATATTCGTAACTAAATATATTTCAGATTCAACAAAGAAGTTTCAAGCGTTTTTATTGTGGTTAAGGGCGAACCAATCCCGTGCGTCTCGTTTACGATACCGTAAGTTCTCCCCTCAAATCCGTTTCCAGGTATTCTTTCACCAATTTAGGGTCGTCATACTGGCCCAGCAGGTACATCATTTTAGTTACGGCCGATTCGTAGGTCATGTCATAGCCGTTGGCTACGCCAACATCTTTCAGGTGGCGGCTGGTCTCGTAACGGCCAAGTTCAACGGTGCCTACTTTACACTGGGAAATATCAAGGATCACTTTCCCGCTGTCGATGGCGTTTTTAAGCAGGGTAACAAACCATTCGTCGGTGGTGGTATTACCCGCGCCGAAGGTTTCCATCACAATGCCGCGCACATCGGCAGTTAAAATGGTTTCCACCACTTTGGGGCTGATGCCGGGGTACAGCTTCAGCACAGCCACATCGCTTACCAGGGTTTTATGCACTTTAAGCACTTCGCCGTCGCCCGGATGGCGAATATCGTTCAAACTAAATTTCAGGTGCACACCCGACTCCGCAAGTATTGGGTAATTCGGAGAGCGGAATGCCTCGAATTTGGATGAATTATATTTAAACGACCTGTTGCCGCGGAACAATTTATAATCAAAATAGATGCAGACTTCGGGCACACGGGCTCGCTCGTGTTTTTTGGCTTTGGCAATTTCAATAGCCGTCATCAGGTTTTCCTTCGCATCTGTGCGTACCGCGCTGATGGGCAATTGCGATCCCGTGAATATTACGGGCTTGCCCAGGTTTTCGAGCATAAAGCTCAAAGCCGAGGCGGTAAAAGCCATCGTATCCGAGCCGTGCAATATCAC
>Ga0302174_10000688_pt1 | contig 10016 bp, 7 predicted proteins | sample I_Fen_N3_2_FD_198789 | JGI IMG/M metagenome (GOLD analysis project Ga0302174, IMG submission 198789) | Peat permafrost microbial communities from Stordalen Mire near Abisko, Sweden - I_Fen_N3_2 | ecosystem: Environmental > Terrestrial > Soil > Wetlands > Permafrost | place: Sweden: Abisko... | reverse complement strand
TCAGTCGGCCAACGGCGTCCCACTGGTAACGGGTAACGGCACCGTGTTCGTCCTGGCGCGTCGTCCTTCGGCCCAGCACGTCGTAGGAAAACTGTCGTTTGCCGCCGTCCGGCAACGTCTCTTCGACCAATTGCCCCAAACGGTTCCAGACGAATACATGCCCACTGTGGTCCGGGTAACGGATCGACAGCACACGCCCCTGGGCATCGTAGAAATAGTGCGTGACCTGCCCATCAGGATCGGTCGCTTCAATGACGTCGCCCTGGGCGTTGCGCTGATACTTCCACACCGCGTCGCCGCGACACCGCGCATGCAGGAAACCGTTGCGATACTCGTAGGACGTTGGCTCGTCTTGCGGTGGAATCAGCGCCACCAGGCGTCCGACTTCGTCGTAGCGGTATTCCGTCATCGCGCCGAGCGCGTTCTGCTCGGCAATCAGTCGCCCGTTATCGTCGTAGGACTTGAGGTGCTCGCCGCCATCGAGTTCGACCTTGCGCACCAGCCGCGCCCGGTCGTCGTGGACATACACTTCTTCACTGCCATCGACGTTTTTAACCACAACGCCGCCCTGGTCATCCCAGATGTACTTCGTGTCCATCTGCGAAAACGACGCCCAATGTCGGATGCATCGCGCAGCCTTGCCGGACCTTTCCCACTCCCAGAAGAAACTCGCCCCACCGGTGAGTTGCCGTTGCAGGATGACGTGCTGATCGTCGTAGTCGTAGCGCTCGCTTTCGCCGGCGGCATTGATGGCGGCGATCAGTTGATTGCGTTCGTCGTAGTCGTAACTGACCAGCGTCTGCTCGGTGTGCCACGCCTCATCGAGTGTGTCGGCGGGACGAAAAACCTGGTAATCGAGCGCGGTCAAATGGGCGCGCTCATAGCGCAACAGCAAGGCCCGACCCGCACCGTTATCGAGGCGTTTGATGCGGTCCTGGCGGTCGCGGGTGATGTGCAGACGGTTGTCGTACCCGTCGCTGATCGCTGTCAGAAAACCGCCATGAAAGTGATAGAAACGGGTCTCGTCGCCGGCCTGGGCGAGGATCAGTTCTTCGGGGTCATCGCCCAGGTAAATCGCCGCTCGCGACAGGCTGTTGTGGATCGCCGGACGTTCGGTGTTCGGCAGCGGAAACGTGGTGCGGCGGTTTTCGTGGTCGATCCAGATGACGTTTTCGCCGTCGATGACCAACCGATGGGCGAGGCTGTGGCTCCAGCCGAAACCGAGGCCGCTGTCGATTTCGGCGGCGCTGGTGCGGTAGAGGCGAGTGAAGTCGAAGGGCAGGATTCCGTCGAGCGTGCCATCGGTCAGGGTCAGCAGTTCTTCGCCGGTAACCATCGAGACCGGGCAGTTGTTGGTAGCGGTTCTGTCCGCTGAATCGGCGCTCTCGCCGTTGGGGTTTTTCGCTTGATGCGGCGCATCAAGGTGATGTTCATCGTTTTTCAGTACGGTGTTCTTGCGACCATTCCAGCGCAATTGCATCCGGCCTTTTTTCATGCCAGCGGCGATGCCTCGGGCGGCGACTTTTTTGTAGCGGTCGACGTACGCCATGAAGTTATTGATGATCGTGACCATCGCCTTCACAAACCCCATGGCGGCCTGGGCAATTGTTGCGCCGTACTTCACCAGCCGCACCGTCAGCCAGGCAATGCCAACCCCGACCACGCTCAATACCAGACCAATCAACAGGTCGATGACCAGTTGAACCACAAGCTTGGAAATCGCCTCGGCAGAAGACCCGGCCAGTTGCGAGGGCGGTAACGCCTCCAGCCATAACGTCGCGGTACGCATGAGCAGGCACAGCGCCGCCTCGTCGCTGGCCAGCAACATGGCTTTTTCCATCAGGTCCGGCGCACTTTCGGCCAGTTTGGCCAGTTCCCCGGCGCTCTCGCCGAGCCTGTCTGCGAAGGCATGCGGGTCTTTCAGGATCTCGGTCAACTCACCGATCCCATCCCAGACAGCCTCGACGGCCGCCCAACTGCCCGCGAGCAATCCATTGCCCACCGCCACCGATGTCGACTGCGACCACTGCGGCTTAAACCCTTGCCACTCATTGCGCAGCCAGTTTTCCAACTCCTGACTCAGCCCGTCATAGGCGCCGAACAACTCATCAACTTGCGCCGCTGTCACTTCGCTGTGAACGTGAACGCGGTAGAACTTGCCGGGTTCACCGTTGAACTGTCCTTTGCCATTTTTATCGAGCGTGACCGGCGTACTTTTTCCGTCCTCCTGGGCAATTACATCGACCTGAATATCCCCCACAGGAACGTCATACACCGATTCGAACTTGCTCTCGATTTCCAGAATTCCGCTTGCCGGACACTGCGCAACACTGGAGAAAAAATCGTCGTCACTGCTGCTGACGGCGGTACTGGTATTACCCAGTTTGATAATCCGCTCCATCCCCATCAACGAAGGCAAATCCGCCACCCGACTGGCTTGGTCCGCCGCCCGGTTAAACCAATGTTTCAGTTGCTCCCGATACAGGGAAAGGGTGTTCGGAAAACTGTCGAGCGCCTGCTCGATACGCGCGATTGGGTCCATCAATTCAGCTCCGCCATCAAGTAATCAACCAAGGCTTGTTTCGGTGCCTGAGGCAGGCCGGGCAACTCAAGAAAACCCGCGACCTTGCGCCGCAAAACACCCTCGGAAAACGCCTCGAACAGGTCCGGACGGTCTTCGCTCAACCACTTGAGCAAGTTGTTGATTCGGGTGACGGCGGACTGCACGGCGAGTTGATCCAGCAGCGTTGCCGGGACTTGCCACCATGGAAAAACCTGGCTGCTTTTCAGCGCACGGCCACCGATGTCGAGGGCTTGACCATTGATCAGGCAACGCCCGATCACTGGCAGCAATTGCGCGGCATCAACCTCGGTGGATTGCAGAATCGGCAGCAGATAGCGCCCGTCCCAGAACCGAAAAAACACCGCGTTGCCGTTAGGCAACAACGCTTGCGTCAGGGAGCGAAAGTGCTCGACCAGCGCTTCCTGGCTGGCGGAAGACACTGCCAGCCAACCCCAATCGCAAGATTCCGTATTGGCAATCCACTCCAGAAACTCACAGTCAGCGGCGACGATTCCCACAAAAGGCATCACCGATTCCCACTCGACGTAAACCGTATCCGCCCATATCGGGCTCGGGGATTGCGCGGTGATTGAGTGCCGCCAGGCCTTGAAAGGTTCGGCCGCACTGGCATTACTGAAGATTGCGAACAGTTTTTCATCATTTTCTAACGGCCGAAGTTGCAGCCAATGACTGGGAGTTACTGTATTCATGACGAACGCTCTCGCAGCGCTCGAAGGGATCGAATGCGCTGTTATTTAAAACAACATTCAAATAAAAGGTTTTAGAAACCGGGGTGAAACACTACTCTAGCCAGCCTTTAAACTTACCAACGGTCACTCCAATTATGGAAATCACACCCAACACCAACATCAACCCGTTGACGACCTTAATCTTCCGTCGCAACCCAACCGGGAAGCACTCGTAGTCCACCGCATTGAGATCTCCATTCCTCAAAGAATTTCGCGAAAAAATAAATAACGAACCCACGCAACTAATGAAGAGAAAGCGACCAAACGGATCCCACCCCAATAAGCTTTTTCTAGCAATAGCCGCTGGAGAGTTACTCAGATTCTTCAATATCTCCTCAGCATAAAAGTAAGCGACATACAACATAGCTAATGTGACCAGTAAAATAAGAACGATCAAAACCAGACCACTCAGAAGGAATGCTGTCTCTGCTTCAGTTCTCATTTTCCACCTCGCACATAATTTTCCTGTCCCTTTTCAACCGACCCCTGCATTAGGGACAGATTTATTTCAACGCCTAAATTAATCAATCCACCCCATATATTTTCCCAGCAAAAAAAGCACAAACAACATCACCCCGAGAAATACGGAAATCGTATAAATCGACATCAATTTAAATTTTAACGCTGGAGAAAAACTGTCGTAGTCTTGCTGATTCAAATCCCCGCCCCTTATAAATTTCTTATGAAACACAAGCATCATGGCTATATTTCCAACCACGAACATCCTGCTTAATACCCCACGACTAACAAGCGGTTTACGCAGCGCAATGCCATACGAATTCCGCAACGCAGCAAATATATTCTCTAGTTCGAAATATGCGAGATATAACTGGACAACAAGTACCCCACACCCCAAAGCCAGATTAACAATCACAAAAACAAAATAAACATCCTCTGCATCCAACATCACTCACCCCACGCGCAAATTTTTTCACCTGCTTCTTCACCAAATCTCCCTACAACCTATGCATAGGTGAGGGTAGATTTATTTGGGAAAACCTTATTATTTATCCCTATTCAAACTTAGGCAACACAACACAATTAAAACTGCCGCCCCAACATGCGCAAGACAATAGAAGCACTTTATAGCTCGTAACAATTTGGGAGGAAACGCCAGTAATCCTCTTGATCTAACTCTCCAATCTTTATGGCCCGCTGTGGAAATATCAGAAGCGGAGCAATAGATACCAACATGAAAAATCTTGTGAAAGGATCCCACCCAAAAATAAAGCGGTGACCTAATACGACTCTTGACCTAGCCAGAGAACTCAATATTTCGCTCATCTTGAAATATGACAGATACAACTGCACGAACAACATACAAAACCCTAAAAGGAAAAATACGCCGCCGCCAATCAAGAAAATTATAGTTTCAGCTTCGGCCCGCACAGATATGCCCCTCATAAATCACCAAACCAAAACTCCCACTACTTAACTTGTCTAGCAATACCGGTAGTGCACAGGGGACAGCTTTGTTTATTCGAAGATCTGAGTCACTCGATCCACCCCATATGTTTGCAACCGATCAATAACACAATCATCGCCACACCACTTCCAAGTGATGCAATGTAAAAAAGCGAATTAGCCGCAGTACATCTCAAAGAAAACTCAGATAGCCCTTCTCAACTAGGGCGCCGCCCTTAATAGCCAAAGTCGGAAACACCAAAAACGAACATACACAAGTCAACACAAAATACTTCGCAACCAGCCCATCACTTGAAAGAGACTTCCGCGCCAGAACCCCTGGAGAATTACTAAGATGCTCTACAATCTTCCGCATCTTAAAAAAACAAAGATAAGCATGACCGACAATAGATATAACACCCAGCCCAAAAAACAAACCACCAAAGGACAGAACGAACCAAATCTCATCATCGCTCGTCATTGTCAACCCCCATAAATTAACCACCTTACCTCCCCCGTTATTTTTCACTCAAAGCCCCTACCTCGGAATAAACGCAGGTTAAAATAATTAAACCCTTATAAATACACTCGTTTTATTTCAACCACCCCATATATTTTCCCAGCAAAAAAAGCACAAGCATCATCACCCCGAGAAATACAGAAATCGTATAAATCGATATCAATTTAAGTTTTAACACTGGAGGAAAACTGTCGTAGTCTTGCTGACTCAAGTCCCCACCATTTATAGATTTTTTATAAAATACAAGCATCATTGCTACATTTTCAACCACGAACATTTTGCTTAATAATCCACGATTAAAAAGTGATCTACGCAGCTCAACGCCATACGAGTTCCGCAATGCATAGAAAATATTCTCAAGCTCAAAATATGCGAGATACAACTGGGCAATAAGCACCCCACCACCCGAAGCCAGATTAACGATCACAAAAATAAAATATATATCTTCCGCATCCAACATTACTCACCCCACTCATAAATCTTTTCACCGGCTTCGCTCCCAAAATTTTCGCCAATAAGTCCACCACCCACTGCACCCACTCCGGCCATAATGATGGCGCATGCAATTGCGCCATAGCCACTTGCACTAATAGCTACACAGGCTGAGCTAGCTAGTTTCGGGCCGATCGTACTCCCGATCACCGCCCCCACTAACTTCCCACTTTCAGTGATTTTTACCCGTTTACATTCCTCCTCACGCCCAAGCCGACACACTTCACCTACCTTTACTCCAGACGCCGAGGCACCCAATCCGACTCCGACCCACCCGCCCAACTTGATCACCTTACTTGCCTTGGCCACCCCATCAATATGCGTCGCATACCCCGGAATCCCTCCCGCCGACCCTGCCTTACTCCAATGATGAACAAGGCTACGACTTGAAATCCCCAATGCGCTTTTCAGTTTTGGGTGATCGGCAATGCCCACCCCTTTGCGTACCAGTGGCCCAAGGCTGTTATCAAGTTGTGTCATCAACCGTTTACGCTCAGCAAAGAACTCCGCACCCTGAAGTTTTCCATGCTTATCGAACGTGCGCTGATGTAACTTCTCAAGTTCCTGAAGAGTGCTTGATAAGTTACCCAAGTGCTGGCCAAACATCGCCGCACCAATACCAACCCCCGTCGAACCCTGCGAAAGAAACGTTTCAATTTCCCCATGATGCCGCGCCATAAACTCAGCCTCGGCATCGCTCAACGGCTCCAGCGCCGCATCGACTTTTTGCGCGGCCTCCATCAACAACGCTTCTTCACGGGTGCATTGCGTGTTGCGCGGATCGCTGAGGACAACCAATTGACCGGGTTTGGCGAACTCAGTGAGTTGTGGATTAAGACTGCGGAATTTCTCCAGTACCGCAGGCTCCGGTTGCGCAAACAATATCGACTCAAGTGCAGACCGAGACATGCCCTGCTCGACAATGTGGAAACCCGGCTCGACGGTTGAAGCCGGGGCTGCGGATGAGGCCTTTGATCCACCGGCCAACGTATTCGGCGTAGGACATATCCCCTCCTTGCAACGCTCGCACTCTTCACAAAACGGCGCATCGCTTTTCAGGCTCTGCTCCTGCGCGGGGCTGAGCGGCGCCGCCGGCGCTGCGGCCAGTTTTGACGGTGCATCCGGCGAAATCGGCGCAGCCGCCATGGCCGCCATCGGCGTGCCGCCGACCTGGATCGGTACGCTGCTGAAAATCCCGCCTGGCCCTATGTTGATCCACTGCCCTCCGGCCTGAAGACTCCCGCTGAGGCCACCGTCGATCACCACTTGCTGACCGGCACTAATGTGGATGTGCTGACTGGCATTGAGGCGTTGGCTGGTGACGCGAATATGTTGGTCACCCCTGACCAGCAAGTGGTCGTCCAGCTTCACTTCGGTCTGGCGCTGGCCGTGGGTGGTGCGTTGCTCCTCGGCCTTCAACTCATGCCGGGCGATGCCGGTGACGACGATGCTGCGGTCGTTATCCACCTGCACCCGCTGATCATTCAGTACGTGCTGAGTGAAATTTCGGTGGGCGCGCAGGTAAATTTCCTCGGCACCTTTGCGATCTTCGATGCGCAACTCGTTGTAGCCACCGCCGCCGGGACTGCTCTGGCTGCGGAAAATGCTGCGGGTCTTGTCGGCCGGCAGGTCCAGCGGCACGGGGGTCGCGGCGTTCGGCAGGCAGCCCATCACCAGTGGTTTGTCGGCGTCGCCGTCGACGAAACCCACCAGCACTTCCATGCCGACCCGTGGAATCAGCACGCTGCCGTAACGGTCGTGGGCCCAACCGGTGGCGACCCTTAGCCAGCAACTGGAATGCTCATTGAGTTCGCCGTCGCGGTCCCAGGCGAGCTGGACTTTGACCCGGCCATATTCGTCGCAATGGATTTCGCTATCGGTCGGGCCGGTGACCACAGCGGATTGATAGCCGAACATTCGCGGCTTGTCCGGCCCCAGCGGCGGGCGAAACGAAACGTCCCACGGCGTGGCCAGAAAAGTATTGCGATAGCCCTGGAATTCATCGCCGTCAGAAACGGACTCTTCCAGCACTTGCGGTTGACGGCCACGGTGCTGGATCTCCGTGATCAGCCACAGGTCATTCCAGGCCTGGCGCGGGTGCTCGGCCAGTTGCAGGAAATGGCCGCTGACCAGCGCGGATTCATCGCCGCGACCTTCAGCCTGACGGTAGTCCGCGCCATGGCGCTCCAGAGTTCGTCGGGTCAGTTGCTTGCCGGAGTCGCGGTCGCTGAATTGACCGGGAAAGTGGTAGTCCTCCAGCACCGGGCGTTGCTCGCTGTCGACGCGGCTTTCGAGTGGCAGTCGAGGTTTCTGAAAGTTGTAGTCCCGCAGAGTGACGGTTGTAGTCCGTGTCTCCAGGCGCACGTTGAACCGTTTGATCGCCGGGGCGCTCGCGGCCATGCCGCTGCCGGGCAGGTACAACGTGGGCTCGGCCAGGCGCGGAAATACCGTTTGGTCGTCGCCGAACACCAACAAATGCCCATCGGGGCTGTGCTGGAAATGGAAGTGAATGCCAATCTCGGCGCACAGCCGCTGGATGAACACCAGATCGCTTTCCGCGTACTGCACGCAGTACTCGCGGTCGGGGTAATCACTGCCAAGTTGAAATTTGAAGGCGTCACGCTGGATGCCGTGGTCCTTGAGGACCTGCGCGATGATCGCCGGCACGCTTTTGTGCTGGAAGATCCGCTGATTGATGCGCTGCCCGAGGTAGGTCAAACGCGGGACCAGGCTGACTTGATAGCGTGTCAGACGTTTACCGGAATCCCCTTGGCCGACGCGATAAATCTGACCGTGAATGCCGGAACCTTGCCCGTCGAAACTCAGAAATGCCTGACGGTGCAGGAGGTTTTCGAGCTCGAGGTCCGGTCGTTCGCTGACCAGTTCCAGGTCAAAACGGAAGGGTTGGCTGATGGCTTCCTTGCCCGTGAACTCAAGCACCTTGAGCTCATTCTCGACGCCGTCGAGGGTCAACGTGAAACGCGGTTGATTGGCAGGCGCGAACATCCGATGTGTCTCTGCAGAATGAAGGCGGGCGATTCTGCATGAGCAATGCGGGGGGATGAGCGGAGGGCAGGAAAATCAGATTTTCCCTACTTGCACGGCAGATTTTCCCTTCGGAAATTGGTTGTTTTGGCTACAGACATCCCCTTAAAAACCACCAAACCTGTGGGAGCGGGCTTGCTCGCGAAGGCGTCATACCAGTCGATACAGGTGTTGGCTGACCCACCGCTTTCGCGAGCAAACCCGCTCCCACAGAGGGTTTTTCAGCGCCCATAAAAAACGGCCCGCCTCCGAGAGGAAGCGGGCCGTTTTTATGCAAGCAATGCTTCAGAGCATTGGCTCATCCCATCACTTGTTCAAGCGGTAATCTTTCTCAGCCGCATCAAAGCGCATCAGCATGCCTTTGGTCGGCTCGCCCAGTTTGCTGACGATGTAGATCGCCAGGCTGGCGAAGATGAAGCCCGGGATAATTTCGTACAGGCCCAGCAGCTCGAAATGCTTCCAGACAATCACGGTGATCGCACCCACCAGAATGCCGGCCAGTGCGCCGTCACGGGTCATGTCTTTCCAGATCACCGAGATCAGCACAACCGGGCCGAACGCGGCACCGAAACCGGCCCAAGCGTAGCTGACCAGACCCAGAACACGGTTGGTCGGGTTGGCGGCCAACGCGATAGCGATCAGCGCAACCAGCAACACCATGGCGCGGCCGACCCAGACCAGCTCAACCTGGGAAGCGGTTTTACGCAGGAAGGTCTTGTAGAAGTCTTCGGTCAGGGCGCTCGAGCACACCAGCAACTGGCAGCTCAGGGTGCTCATCACGGCAGCCAGAATGGCCGACAGCAACACACCGGCAACCCACGGGTTGAAGAGGATTTTCGCCAGTTCGATAAACACACGTTCGTGGTTTTCGGTCACAGGACCGGCCAGTTCAGGGTGCGCCGAGAAGTAGGCGATACCGAAAAAGCCTACAGCGACGGTGCCGCCCAGGCACAGGATCATCCAGGTCATGGAGATTCGACGAGCCTTGGCAATCGACTTGACCGAATCCGCCGCCATGAAACGCGCCAGGATGTGCGGCTGGCCGAAGTAGCCCAGGCCCCAGCCCATCAGCGAGATGATGCCGATGAAGGAGGTGTTTTTCAGCATGTCGAAGTTGCTTGGATCTTTCGCTTCGATGGCCAGGAACGTGGTGTCGACGCCACCGGTGGCCAGCAGCACGATGATCGGCGTCAGCAACAGGGCGAAGATCATCAGCGTGGCTTGTACGGTATCGGTCCAGCTC
>Ga0302174_10000686_pt1 | contig 10026 bp, 7 predicted proteins | sample I_Fen_N3_2_FD_198789 | JGI IMG/M metagenome (GOLD analysis project Ga0302174, IMG submission 198789) | Peat permafrost microbial communities from Stordalen Mire near Abisko, Sweden - I_Fen_N3_2 | ecosystem: Environmental > Terrestrial > Soil > Wetlands > Permafrost | place: Sweden: Abisko... | reverse complement strand
CTGCCGATGCACTGCGCCGCCAACATCGGCGAAGGGGGCGACGTGACCCTGTTCTTCGGCCTGTCCGGCACCGGTAAAACCACCCTGTCGGCCGACGAAAGCCGTTACCTGATCGGTGACGATGAACACGGTTGGGGCGAAGGCGTGGTGTTCAACATCGAAGGCGGTTGCTATGCCAAATGCATCGACCTGTCCGAGAAGAACGAGCCAGTTATCTGGAAAGCCATCAAGCACGGCGCAGTATTGGAAAACGTCGTGATCGACGACGCCAAGCACGCCGATTACGCCGACGTGAGCCTGACCCAGAACAGCCGCGCCGCTTACCCGCTGGAGCACGTTGCCAAACGTTCCGAGAAGAACCTGGGCGGCGAGCCAAACGCAGTGATCTTCCTGACCTGCGACCTGACCGGCGTACTGCCACCAGTGTCTATCCTCAGCGAAGAACAAGCGGCCTACCACTTCCTGTCCGGCTACACCGCATTGGTGGGTTCGACTGAGATGGGGTCGGGTAGCGGCATCAAGTCGACTTTCTCCACCTGCTTCGGCGCGCCATTCTTCCCACGCCCAGCCGGCGAATACGCAGAGCTGCTGATCAAGCGCATCCGCGGCTTCGGCTCCAAGGTCTACCTGGTCAACACCGGCTGGACCGGCGGCGGCTACGGCGTTGGCAAGCGCTTCAACATCCCGACCACTCGCGGTGTGATCGCAGCGATCCAGAGCGGCGCGTTGATCGGTGCTGAAACCGAACACCTCGACACCATCAACCTCGACGTGCCATTGGCCGTACCGGGTGTTGAAACCGGCCTGTTGAACCCACGTAACACCTGGGCTGACAAGGCCGCTTACGATGAAGCAGCGAAGGCGCTGGCTGGTCTGTTCATCGAGAACTTCAAGAAGTTTGAAGTGAGCGATGCGATCAAGGCTGCGGGTCCTAAGTTGTAAGATTCGCGTGTTGTGAAAAAGCCGCCTCTTGTGGGCGGCTTTTTTATGCGCGAAAGGTTAGTCGGCGATGTGCAGAACTACTGCTCCGATCAATACTAATGTAACCCCCAGCACCTGCACCGCAGTGAGCCGCTCCTTGAAAAACACAAACCCCAGAATCGCCGCAATCCCACCTGACAACGTACTGATCACCGTCACCACCGAAACCGACCCCGTCATCGCACCCCATGAAAACGCCGAGAACCCGCCGAGGTTCATCAAGCTCGCGCCGGTCAGCGTCGCACAGTTTTTCAGTGGCGGGATTTTCAGGCCATCTTTGATCTTCAGCACCATCATTACCAGTACGCACACGCCCACCAGATAACCCAACCAAAGCATGGTGATCGGTCCCAACGCGGGTAGCGTGTAGCGGCCTTGCAGCCAGAAACTGGCGCCGTACAACAGTGCGGCGAGCATGGCGTAGGCGATGGATAGGCGGGGGTTGTTGTGGGGTACGCCGTTGTCCTTGTGGATGCTGGAGAGGATCACGCCGATGACGCATAGGGCAATGCAACCGAGTTGTATAAGGCTGATGTGCTCGCCGCTGGCCCAGGACAATAAGGTAGTGACCACGCCGTACGATGTCACCAGTGGTGCAACGATGGCGGCTTTGCCCATGGCGAAGGCTTTGGACAGCGCGAGAGCGCCGGACACGGTGAGCAGCGCGGCTGCGATGCCCAGCAGCCAGGCGCTTAGCGGGGCGTCGAGGGATTTGAAGAGAAAGGTCGGCAACATGACCAGTAGCAAGGTCATGATCAGGAAACCGAGCGCCTGGCCAAAGTAAACGGCGCGTTTAACGCCGACAGCCCGGGCATTGAGGCCCACGAGGAAATCCGTGCCACCCCAGAGCAGGGCGGCCAGCAGGCCCATTGTTACGTCCATGTATCGTCCTTTCTGAAGACTCAATTTCCTTTAACAGCCCCGCTTGCCGGCAATGGCGACCTCAAGACCGCCATCGCCGGTAAGCCGGGCTCTTACAGGGGGGCTGCGTGTTAGCTCAGGTTTTCCAGCGTCTGCGTGTCCCAGCTGTGAGTCTTGATGGCTAGATAGAGCATGCCGATGGTCAGTGGAACCTTGTTGCCGCGCCCCTTGGCCCGACGCTTGAGGAACACATCAAAGACCGGCGGGTTGAAGTAACGATAAGTGTCGTAGTCGCCCAGGTCGAGTGCGAATTCCTGCTCCAGCGCTTCCATCAGTTGCTTGGCTTCACTGCCGTCACAGCCCAGGTCGAAATTGAGTGAGGTTTGCAGGCGGATAGTCTTGTGTTTCGGCAGGCCGATTTCTTCGTGCAGCAGTTGCAGGAGTTGCTGCATGACGGGGTCTTCGGGGAAGTCGGGGGCGAGGTTCATGGTGGGGGCACGCAGGAGTGGGTGAAGAGGGAGGTCGCGTTTCAAGCGGAATTTGTTTCGGGTGATGAAGAGTGCCAAGCCTATCAAGAATAGGAATACAGGCAGGAGGGGCATTTTAAGGATTACTGCTACGTAGGGTAGTAGGAATGCCAACGTAACGCCTGTCGCGAGCAACGTGATAGCAAATCGCTTTCTGAGTATTGGTGTTGTGATTTGGTGATTCAAAACAAGGTATAGCGCCACAAAGGCGACAATTTGAACGCAGATAGTCATGGCTTCTGACATTCCATGGCTTCGAGGGGATAGCTGCGAATAATACTTTTGGTGATCGCACCCACAGTGGTGGCAGCGGCGCGCGCTATTGGTTTTGAAAACGGGTGAATTGGCGCACTGAAAAGTCCCGCTAACGCTAGAGCGATAAGGGGCCCGCGTTCATTGAGCAAATCTGCCTGCTGCCGGTTCAGCGGCTTAGCGATTGCGACAGTCATTTTGCAAGGCAAATCACCGGGTAGCATTTTTCCGTAGAGATCCGCCAGCCGATAGCGAACTTCGGTTGCGCGGGTGCCGGCTTCCAAAAGACAGAGGTTTGCCAGTGTTTGTCGATGGGCGGGTAGAACGCTAAACCGAATCACCGCGAAGGTGATGCCGTAGTGGCCAATGTATTGAGTCCTTTCGATGTTCACAGGTTTCTGCCGGTAAAGTTGAGGCCGCGCTATTTTCATTCAGCGACGGGTAACTTCTGTAGAGGGTTAAGCGGGTGTCTGGAGCAGTTTGGGAAGGAGATGTCGTGACCTGTGGAAATTTCCTACGACCGTTTCAGGCATTTGTGGCTTGGCATCACATTTTCTACAAAAACTCCGCCAGTGGCCTGAATTAAGCGTATGTTTCACCGCAAAATCTTGTAGGGCGATTTCCGCCCACTACTTAAAGGGAGTTAAGCATGGGTTTGCTTCGTGTCGCTTCGGCGATGTCATTGTGTGCGTTGGCTTTTTCCGTCCAGGCCGAACAGTTGCCGATTGAAGTGCTAAGCGCCGTGGTCAAGGATCAGAAAATCGCCGACGCCGAAGTGCTACTGCAACGCAACGGCGCGCAGAATGTGGTGGGTCGCACCAACGCCCAGGGCCAAGTGACGCTGACCAGTGAGGCCGCCGATGACGCGAGCAACCTGCTGATCATCAAGAAGCCCGGCTACTCCAACCTGGTGGTGAAGTGCCCATGCGCGGGCATGACCTACGCCATCAGCCCGGTGATGGAAAACCTCGATGGCCTGCGTGTGGTGCTGACCTGGGGCAAGACCCCGAGTGACCTCGACTCCCACATGATTTTCCCCGGCAATAACATCTATTTCGAGAACCAGAAGGGTACCGACGCCGAGTTGGATGTGGATGACACCGACAGCTACGGCCCGGAAACCATCACCCTGCAGAAAAAGCACTACGGCGAAAGCTACGTCTATGCCGTGCACGACTACAGTAATGGCGGCAACCCAGGCTCGCGCCAGTTGTCCGACAGCGAAGCCAAGGTGTTCGTGTACATGGGCCAATCGCTGGTGCGTACCTACTACGTGCCTAAGAACCGCAGCGGCAACCTGTGGACTGTGTTCCGCATGACCGGCAGCGGCGACTTCCAGGACATCAACACCTTCAGTGGTGTGACAGTGAATGCCGCCAATGTGCTGAACGAAGTCAAACCGCTGCTGGATGACAGCGTCGCGGTCACCGCAGTCACCGTTAGCTCTTCCGTACAGACTGATGCGAAGAAGCTGAACCTGAAAGGTGAAGCGGCTTACCAGGCAGGCAATCTGGATCAGGCGATTGACTACTTCCGTCAGGCCATCGATCTGGATAACAGCTTCGGCAAGGCTTACGGCAACCTCGGCTTGGCGTATCAGAAAGCCGGTAACACTGCCGAGTCGATCTGGGCCAACCGCAAGGCTATCGCCCTTGCCACCGGCGCCAATGCTGCGACCGTGCGTGCAGGTGCCTACTACAACATTGCGCGGATCTACGAAGCGGCGGGGCAGTTCCAGGATGCGCTGCGTCACTACCAGTTGGCCAAGGAACAGAAAGCCAACCCGGTGTATGACACGGCGATTGAGCGGGTGCAGAACCGCTGATTCAGCTGTAGCGCAGTTCTAAAGATGTGGGAGGGGCTTGCTTCCTCCCACATTTGGATCGGTGTGTTTCCTACTGCATCATCAGGTTATTCCCACTTCGGCCCTGGGCCATCTCCCAGCCTGTGTATCATCCTGTCTCTTTTTCCATGCGACCTTTCTCGATCCGCTGAGCTTACTGGGCTACGTTTTTAAGCCACCTTCAGCGGTCAATGGAGTGACAGCCTATGCACGACACCCTCCAGCAGGTCTTTGGTTATCCACAGTTTCGTTTGGGTCAGGAAGAAACGGTCAGCGCCGTTCTGGCCGGTCGTTCGGCGGCTGCAATTTTCCCTACTGGGTCGGGTAAATCCCTGTGTTATCAGCTGTCAGCAGTGTTGCTGCCGCACCTGACGCTGGTGGTCTCGCCACTGTTGGCATTGATGCAGGACCAGTTGGGCTTTTTGCAGCGCCATGGCATTTCGGCGGGCAGTATCGATTCGGCCCAGAGTCGTGACGACGCCAATGACGTGATGGCCCGTGCCCGTTCCGGTGAGCTGAAAATCCTGATGATTTCCGTGGAGCGCTTGAAGAACGAGCGTTTTCGCAACTTCCTGCAAAGTGTGCAGATCTCGCTGCTGGTGGTGGACGAGGCGCACTGCATTTCTGAGTGGGGCCATAACTTTCGCCCGGACTACCTGAAGCTGCCGGACTACCAGCGTCAGTTCAAGATCCCACAAGCGCTGCTGCTGACGGCTACAGCCACGCCCAAGGTGATTGCCGATATGCAGGCGAAGTTCGCCATAGCGCCGGGTGATGTGGTGACTACGGGGTTCTATAGGCCGAACCTGAACCTGTTGGTCGAACCGGTCAGCGGCGCGGACAAACGCCGTCGCCTGGTGCAGTGGATGAGCGAACGGGCCAACCAGCCGAGCATCGTCTACGTCACCCTGCAAAAAACCGCCGAGCATATTGCCGAGCATCTGAACCGCAATGGCATACAGGCCGAGGCGTATCACGCCGGCTTGCCCCACGACAGACGTGAGGGTATCCAGCAGCGCTTCATGGGCGGGCGCTCCAATTGCATTGTCGCCACCATCGCGTTTGGCATGGGCATCGACAAGAGTGACATCCGCAATGTGGTGCATTTTGACCTGCCCAAATCCATCGAGAACTACAGCCAGGAGATAGGCCGCGCCGGGCGTGATGGACAGCCCTCGGACTGCCTGGTGTTGGCCAACCGTGACAGCCTCAATGTGCTGGAAAACTTTGTGTACGGTGACACGCCTGAGCAGGAGGGGATCCGCCGGGTGCTGGAGGATTTGCAGGCGGCGCGCGGTGAAGGGCAGTGGGAGTTTCTACTGAGGTCGCTGTCGGACCACAGCAATATCCGCGAGCTGCCACTCAAGACCCTGCTGGTGCAGTTGGAGCTCAAAGGCGTGATCGCGCCGCGCTACGCGTTTTATGCCGAATACCGCTTCAAATACCTGATTGAGCCCGAAGCGTTACTGGCGCGGTTTTCCGGTGAGCGGCAGCAGTTTGTCGCGGCGATTATTCAAGTGTGCAAGCGTGCGAAGACCTGGGCGACGGTGGATTTCGACGCGCTGTATCAGCAGCACAATGCCGAGCGCAATCGTGTGGTGAAGGCGCTGGATTACTTCCAGGAGCAAGGCCTGATCGAGCTGGAAAGCAAGCAGATGACTGAGGTCTACAGCCTGCTGAATACCGAATTTGATCCACAGGTGTTAAGCGCCGAGTTATACACAGGCTTCAAGCACCACGAGGTGACAGAAGTGGCGCGGATTCACGCCATGCTCGATCTGTTCGCCACCGATCATTGCTTGGGCCAGCGCTTGGCCCATTATTTTGGTGATGAAAAAGCCCCCCATCGCTGCGGACATTGCTCGGTCTGTCACGGCCATGTGGCGCACCTGCCATCACCGCCGGGCTTGCCGCCGCTTGTGGATAAAAATTTCATCGAGCTGTGCGGTGATTTTATCCACAGGCATCATGAGCACACGGGCCAACTGCCCGGTGCCGAGCGACTGACGCGCTTTCTCGGGGGGATCAGTGTGCCGTTGTTTACCAAGCTGAAGGCGCGGGGCATTCCCGGTTTTGCTGCGCTGGAAGACTATCCCTATGCCGAAGTACGCAGTTGGGCCGAAGTCCATTTGAATGACTTGTAAACCCACTTTCACCAGAGGTGCCCATGCCTGATTCAGTGCCACAGCGTGCCGATTACCCTCACTTCCAGCCGATCATCACGCGCTGGCACGACAATGATGTGTACGGTCACGTGAATAACGTCACCTACTACAGCTTTTTCGACACGGCGGTGAATACCTACCTGATCGAGCAGGGCGGGCTGGATATTCATGGCGGCGAAGTGGTGGGGTTTGTGGTGAGTTCGGCGTGCGATTACTTCGCGTCGATTGCCTTTCCCGAGCGTATCGATATTGGCTTGCGAGTGGGCAAGTTAGGCAATAGCTCAGTGCAGTATGAGTTGGCGGTATTCAAGACACGCGAAGAGGAGGCCTGCGCGGCGGGGCGCTTTGTGCATGTGTTTGTGGATCGGGGGTCGAACCAGCCGGTGACCATTCCGGGAGTGTTGCGCGAGGCGCTGCAGCGGTTGGTGGTCTGACGGCAAAAACCAATGTGAGAGGGTGCAAGCGTGCTCTCACATTGGTTTTGCGGCGTTTTTTAGAGATTACCGGTGACGGTAGTGATGCTTGTTCTTGCGATGCCCATAGGCATGGCCGCGGCCGCGATGGTCATCACGGTCATAGCGACGGTTGTCGCGCCCACGATCACGACGATCATCGTCATCGCTCTTGTTGCCCATGTAGTTGCCCAGTGCACCGCCCGCGCCACCGCCTGCAGCCGAGCCGATCAGTGCACCTGTGCTACCGCCGACACTGCGGCCTACGACGTTGCCGCCGGCTGCGCCCAGGGCGCCGCCAATAGCGGCTTCGCCACGGCTGCGCTTGTCAGCGCCGACCGCACTACCACCTGCGCCACCCAAGGCCGCGCCGATGGTCGAACCGGTGTTGCCGCCCAACTGCTGGCCGACGACAGAACCTAGAACCCCGCCCAATGCGCCGCCTACACCGGCTTCGGTGGTGCCACCGGCCATGGCTGCGCCACTGACCAGGCCAAGGGACAACAAGAGAATCGAGGAGAACTTCATTCGGGAAACCTCAAGAGGATGACGGCGCGATCCTGAGGCTGTATTGACATTGTGACAATAGAATTCCGACCAGTAACACGAGTTGTACACAATCCTCTAAGTTACTGTTTTTAATCGGGAACTTAAGTGGTTTTTGAGAGTCTTTAACTACTTCGGAACGGCCGCTTTTATGCAAAAGCGGCCTTTTTTGTGTCCGAAATGATCAGTCAGGCTGTACGGGCCATGATCAGGCCATTATCGCTTGCGGCTTCCAAGCGGATCGCCACGAACTTCGACGTTGGCGTATGGCTGCCGTCCCCGGTGCTTTCCAGCGGCACCAGCGGGTTCACTTCCGGATAGTAAGCGGCTGCCTGCCCCGCCGGGATATCAAACGCCAGCAACGTGAAGCCCTTCACACGACGCTCACGGCCATCTTCCCACAGCGACACGATGTCAGCCTTCTGCCCCGGCTTGAAGCCCAGGCGGATGATGTCGGCTTCGTTGACGAACAGTACGTCACGCTGGCCTTTCACGCCGCGATAGCGGTCATCCAGGCCATAAATGGTGGTGTTGTACTGATCGTGGGAGCGCATCGACTGCATGATCAGATCCGGTACCCGGCCAGTGGCGTGGGTGCGTTCGTGGATCAAGTCTTTGGGCAGGATGTTCGGGCGGAAGTTGGCGCGACCCGAAGGCGTGTTCCAACGGCGCGCGCCGGCGGAGTTGCCTAAGTAGAAGCCACCTGGGTTTTTGATCTTGTCATTGAAGTCCTTGAAGCCAGGAATGGTATCGGCAATCAGGTCGCGGATACGGCTGTAGTCGGCCACCAGCCAGTTCCAGTCGACCGGCTTGCTGCCCAGCGTCGCGGCGGCAATGCCGGCCAGGATTGCTGGCTCGGACTTCATCAGCTTCGACAGGGGTTGCAGTTGGCCATTCGAGCCGTGAACCATGCTGAACGAGTCTTCCACCGTGACCGCCTGCGGGCCGTCGGCCTGGATGTCGATGTCGGTACGGCCCAAACACGGGAGGATCAGCGCGTCCTTGCCGTGCATCAGGTGGCTGCGATTGAGCTTGGTGCTGATCTGCACGGTCAGGTCGCAATTACGCAGTGCTTCGAAGGTGCGCGGGCTGTCCGGGGTAGCTTGGGCGAAGTTGCCGCCCAGGCCGATAAATACTTTGGAGCGGCCTTCAAGCATCGCGTGGATCGCTTCCACCACGTTGTGCCCGTTGGTACGCGGCACCTGGAACTGGAAGCGACGCTCCAGGGCGTCGAGGAACGCCACCGGTGGACGTTCGTTAATGCCCATGGTGCGGTCGCCCTGCACGTTGCTGTGGCCGCGCACCGGGCACAAACCGGCGCCTGGGCGGCCGATGTTGCCGCGCAGCAGCATCAGGTTGGCGATTTCCTGGATGGTCGGTACCGAGTGGCGGTGCTGGGTGATGCCCATCGCCCAGCACATGATTACGTTTTTGCCTTTGGCGTACATGCGTGCCGCTTGCTCGATCTCCACCAGCGGCAGGCCGGACTGCGCGACGATTTCATCCCACGAGGTGTCGTCGATCTGGCCCAGGTAATCGAGCACGTTGGCTGTGTGTTCGTTGAGGAAGTCGTGGTCAAACACGGCTTCCTTGCCTTCGGCCTGCGCCTGGCGTTCCCACAGCAGCAGGAACTTGGCCATGCCGCGCAGGATAGCCATGTCGCCACCCAGCGCTGGGCGGAAGTAGGCGGTATTGGTCGGCTTGTCGCCGTTGGTGAGCATTTCCAGCGGGTGTTGCGGGTGCTGAAAACGTTCCAGGCCGCGCTCTTTCAGCGGGTTGATACACACCACTTGGGCGCCGCGTTTAACCGCTTCACGCAGCGGTTCGAGCATGCGCGGGTGGTTGGTGCCGGGGTTTTGACCCCAGACGAAAATCGCATCGGCATGTTCGAAGTCATCAAAGGTCACGGTGCCTTTGCCGACGCCCACGCTTTGCGCCAAGGCCACGCCGCTGGCCTCGTGGCACATGTTCGAGCAATCCGGGAAGTTGTTGGTGCCGTAGGCGCGCACGAACAGCTGATACAGGTACGCCGCCTCGTTGCTGGCCCGGCCCGAGGTGTAGAACTCGGCCATATCCGGGCTTGGCAGTGCGTTGAGGTGCTGGCCGATCAGGTCGAAGGCTGCTTCCCAACTGACGGGTGTGTAGCGGTCTGTTTCGGCGTCGTAGCGCATCGGCTCGGTCAGGCGGCCCTGGTATTCGAGCCAGTAATCGCTCTGTTCCAGCAGCGCAGTGACGCTGTGTTTGGCGAAGAATGCAGCGTCTACACGACGTTTGGTGGCTTCCCAGTTGACCGCCTTGGCGCCGTTTTCGCAGAACTTGACCATGCCGCTTTCCGGCGAGTCGCCCCAGGCGCAGCCCGGGCAGTCAAAGCCGCCGTTCTGGTTGGTCTTGAGCATCAT
>Ga0302174_10000685_pt1 | contig 10027 bp, 7 predicted proteins | sample I_Fen_N3_2_FD_198789 | JGI IMG/M metagenome (GOLD analysis project Ga0302174, IMG submission 198789) | Peat permafrost microbial communities from Stordalen Mire near Abisko, Sweden - I_Fen_N3_2 | ecosystem: Environmental > Terrestrial > Soil > Wetlands > Permafrost | place: Sweden: Abisko... | reverse complement strand
ATATACGTCAACAATCAATCCGGGCAATGAATCTCCCTCTCCATGCACCAGTCGGTAAGTATTATTATTGCCCGGTGCTACTAAACCCAGCGATTTGCGCATCGCATAAGCCCACTGTATTTTTTTGCTCCAAAAATCGTCTGTTACCGGAACGTTCTCAAATGACACCACCCTCACCGCAATACTGCCAATCTGATAATGACCAATAGCCAGAAAGTTACGATTGCTATCCAGCACTTCTACCAAATCACCTTCTGCCAGCTTTCCCTCGATACGATGTATAGCTCCGGAAAAAACCCAGGGATGAAAACGTTGTAAACTTTCTTCTTTCTTTGGCTTGAGTTGTATGGTAATCATTTTAGTGTTTCGGGGTTTTTTATTGCAAATACGGTATATGGAGTAGAAATCGTATCCTCTTATTGTTGAGCAGCTGCATCATTCTGTTGGTTCAGAATCTGGTTATTGAGCGCTTGTTGTTCGCGCTGTTCGCGCTGTTCGATGGAATTTTGGAGCAGTATCTTATCCAGCTGTTTCTTGGTCAGTCTTTTTTCAGTCATCAGCTGCAGATAAATCTGTAAACTGGCCCAGGCATCAGTAGCAGCATAACGCTGTTGTTGTTCTGTCAATTCAGCATTTTCCCAATTTGTCAGACGTTGCGATTTGGATATTTTTTTACCGAAGAGAATGGCGTATATTTTCTGCAAGCCTAGTTCCAGAATCCCATAGCTTTGCACTATTGTCTGTATATCAACACAGTTAGCCGGTTTGAAAGCATGATGCTTATTCAGACCATTTAAATCATCTCTAAGCGAGAGTCCAATTTTCTTTATATTTTCATCTGCCAGAAATTCTGCCAATGCAGCCGGAAAGTCTATCTTGTTCAGTCTGAAGAGGAAGCAATGTTCCAACGTCGAAATCTGAACCAGCGAAACCTTGTGATATGTTCCGCGCGTAAAGGATGGTTTTGTCTCCGTATCAATTCCAACAACGTTATTCTTACGAAGTTCCGCGATGGCCGACTGTATTTTAGACAAATCATCTACCAATGTTATTGCCCCTTCAAAAAGAACAACCGGCATTTGATTTACCTCATCTTTAGTTATCTTGGTTCTAAACATAGACATTCAATTACAATAAATTAGTCAACTCCTCGTCATCATCATGCTGAAAATTCAGAAACGAATTACGATTCAGGGCTTGCCTTGCGGCAGAATCATCTTCATCCTCCACACCAAAACCGTCACTAAAACGAAGTGCATGCAACGCACGAAGCGCATTCAACAGTTTCTGTCCCCAATGTTCACCAAAAGCTTCGATACAAGCCACCAGCGCATCGTTCATAATATCCACATCGGCCAATTGATAACTGGCTGCAAAGTCTTTTAGTTCCTGATATATGTCCGCCAGATTTTCAGAAATAAATGCGGCAATTGGCGTATCGCTTATAGCCATATCGGGATGAAAAACTTCCAGGTATGAGTCATCTACTCCAAGCAACTGCTCTATTTGTTCACGAACGAACAAATAATCCTCTTCATTAACAAATTTCTCTGTAGGATCATCAAAAACCGTTGCTGGAGTTTCAAGTAATGAAACATTCAGGTAGAGAAGCGGTAATATCTTAACCGCTTTTTGAATGAAATCCGTTTGTGAAAATTCGGCAGCATGCTCCAGAAACAAACAGGTTTCGGCAGCTACTGTTACAAATTCTATAACGTTTTTGCTATAAACAACATGATCGGGCAATTGATCTAAATCCATTGAAATGAAATTATTTAATAAACAGTTGCAAAAGTAAGAAAAAATATCCACTTTCTGTCACAAAACAACCCTATACAGCCGACAAGTTCAGATAAAAATTCAGAAGCGAGACTGTTGATAATTTTTCTAAAAGCACAATAAAATCAGAACAAAGCACAACGAAAAAATGTTATCTTTGCATCTAGTCATGCATAGCATCCAAAATTTATAAAACCTTTTAAAATCAACCCTATGGAAGACAAACTTGTTACATTAAAAAACTACGAAACTATGGTTGACGCCATGTTCGATCAGGAGTTACTGAAAGAAAACAATATCGAAAGTTCGATATATAATGAAGACACAGTAGAGCTATTGCCTATGTTTGGCTAAATTAATGATGGGCTGAGAATAGTTGTTTTACAAAATGATCTGGAAGAAGCCACCAAAATACTGGAGGATTACAAAAACGCCATTGACGAATGAGTTTATCAGGGCTTCAATAATTCAGTAATTTTTCGGTTTAATACAGGATGTACCAAATCAGGAGCAATCTCTGATAACGGAATAAGTACAAAATCCCGGTCGGCAATAAGCGGATGCGGGATTTTTAATGCTAGGCTGTCAATAATCAAATTGTCATAAAACAAAATATCAATATCCATCATCCGGTCAAGATATTCGTCGGTTGATTTAGTCTCGCGGCCCAAATTCCGTTCTATCTGCTGCGTTTTGCTCAGCACATCAAAAGGACTTTCATTTGTTTGCACCAACACTACCGCATTCAAAAAATTATTATCCGATGTAAATCCCCAAGGTTCGGACATATAAAATGCAGATTGACAAAGCACCTCTCCCACCTCGCGCGACAAAGCCACGATTGCCTCATTGAGGTTGCGCTCCTTATCGCCCAGATTTGTACCAAGCCCTAAATATACTAATGCCATAACGTGAAGTTTGATGCAAAGATAAAACTTTTAGGAGTAAGAGGCAAGTCCATCTAGGAGCAAGAGGTAAGGAATGTGTTGCAGACTACTTATACCTACAAGCATCCATACAATCATATTTTCCCAATACTTAGCTCTTACTTCTTATTCCTTTCTCCTTTAAATTCTGCCAAAAACTGCCCTTTTGTCAGCTAAAGACTTCAAACAGTCTACTTCTATTTCCGTTTTACTGTCAAAATTTGATTGTCCTATCATAATCTTTCGTTGGCATATCATTTGTAAACCTAGAAAGCGTATAACAAAAACATATCAGAAACAACTGAAAAAATAAATAATTAAAAACATTATGGGAAAAATTATTGGAATTGACTTAGGAACCACAAACTCGTGCGTTTCTGTAATGGAAGGTAACGAACCAATCGTTATTGCCAACAGTGAAGGTAAACGTACTACTCCTTCTGTAGTTGGATTTATTGATGGTGGCGAACGCAAAGTGGGTGATCCTGCTAAACGTCAAGCTATTACCAACCCTACTAAAACTGTATTTTCTATCAAACGTTTCATGGGCGAAACTTTCGACCGTTTGACTAAAGAAATTGGCCGTGTACCCTTTAAAGTGGTAAAAGGCGACAACAACACTGCACGTGTTGACATTGACGGACGTTTATATTCTCCACAAGAAATTTCGGCTATCATTCTTCAGAAAATGAAAAAAACAGCTGAAGATTATTTGGGAACTGAAGTAACCGATGCGGTAATTACTGTTCCTGCTTACTTTAACGATGCTCAACGTCAGGCAACAAAAGAAGCCGGCGAAATTGCAGGTTTGAATGTTCGTCGTATTGTGAACGAACCAACTGCTGCTGCACTGGCTTATGGTTTGGACAAAACTAACAAAGATATGAAAATCGTGGTTTTCGACTGCGGTGGTGGTACTCATGATGTTTCTGTACTTGAACTTGGTGATGGTGTATTTGAGGTAAAATCGACCGATGGTGATACTCACCTGGGTGGTGATGACTTTGACCACCGTATTATCGACTGGTTGGTACAAGAATTCAAAAACGAAAACAGCAATATCGACTTGAGCAAAGACCCAATGGCTTTGCAACGTTTAAAAGAAGCTGCTGAAAAAGCAAAAATCGAATTATCGAATACAACTTCTTCAGAAATTAATTTGCCTTACATTATGCCGGTTGATGGTGTGCCACGTCACTTGGTTCGTACCTTGACCCGTGCTAAATTTGAGCAATTGATTGACGATTTAGTACAAAAAACTATTGATCCATGTAAAACTGCTTTGAAAAATGCCGGTTTGACAATTGGTGATATTGATGAAATTATCCTTGTAGGAGGTTCAACCCGTATTCCTGCTATTCAAGCAGCAGTAGAAAAATTCTTCGGAAAAACTCCTTCTAAAGGTGTTAATCCTGATGAGGTAGTTGCTGTAGGTGCTGCTATTCAGGGAGGTGTTTTAACAGGTGAAGTAACTGATGTATTATTGCTTGATGTTACTCCGCTTTCACTAGGTATTGAAACAATGGGTAGTGTAATGACGAAGCTGATCGAAGCTAACACAACTATTCCAACAAAGAAATCGGAAACATTCACAACAGCAGCCGACAACCAACCTTCTGTAGAAATTCATATTCTTCAGGGTGAACGTCCACTGGCTAATCAAAATAAATCAATCGGTCGTTTCCACCTGGATGGCATCATGCCTTCTCGTCGTGGTGAACCACAAATTGAAGTGACTTTCGATATTGATGCTAACGGTATCCTACATGTTTCTGCTAAAGACAAAGCAACCGGAAAATCTCAAAGTATCCGTATTGAAGCTTCTTCAGGCTTGAGCGATGCTGAAATCAAACGTATGAAAGACGAAGCAGCTGCTAATGCCGATGCCGATGCAAAAGAAAAAGAAAAAATCGACAAATTGAACCATGCTGACAGTTTGATTTTCCAAACTGAAAAACAACTTGCTGAAATCGGAGATAAAATCCCTGCTGACAAAAAAGGTCCAATCGAAGCTGCTTTGGCTAAATTAAAAGAAGCCCACAAAGCTCAGGATGTAGCTGCTATTGACGAAGCAACAAACGAAGTTAATGCTGCATTCCAGGCTGCAAGTCAGGAAATGTACAATGCTCAAAATGCTCAGGAAGGTCAGGCACAACCTAATGCCGGCGGACAACAAGCCCAAGGTAACAAAGAAGGTGATGTAACTGATGTTGATTTTGAAGAAGTAAAATAAATGAGTCCCAAAGGGGAATAAGACAAAAACCGCCCAATCTGAGATTTTCAGGTTGGGCGCTTTTTTACCTGATAGTAAACAAGTTGGAAATAGAGTAAACAGATACTGCGAATATATAAAGTGAACCAAGTATACTGATATTTAAAATAGTGAGAAAAATAAGAAAATCAGGGGGCTATTCATTTTATTTCTGATTTTCTGCTTATATTTGCATATTATTAACTTTAAAAGAAAATCATGAAAAAATTGTTTTTATTAGCGCTTGCTTCTGCCTTTGTATTTTGTACAGGCAAAGCAGCAAATCCTGTTTTGACCATTGAAGGCGGACAGGTTCAGGGCGTAAATGCCGAGATTAAAGGAGTGACTGTTTTTCGCGGGATTCCGTATGCAGCAGCTCCCATTAAAAACCTTCGTTGGAAAGCTCCTCAACCGGTTGTTCCATGGCAAGGTATTAAACTTGCTGATAAATTTGGACACCCAGGTTATCAGGCTGTTCATTATCCCGGTGGTTACACTACCGAGTGGGGTTATGGCGATGAATCTCCTTACAGCGAAGACTGTCTGTATTTAAATGTGTGGACAAAAGCTCCTGGAGAAGTTAGCAAAAAACTTCCTGTTGCGTTGTGGATTCATGGCGGCGGTTACCGTGAAGGCTGGGGTTCTGAACCTGAATTTGACGGACAAGAATGGGGAAACAAAGACGTAGTGCTTGTTTCTATTAACTATCGCCTCGGCGTTTTCGGATTTCTGACACATCCGGAACTTTCAAAAGAAAGTCCTAACCATGTTTCAGGAAACTATGGTATCCTAGACCAAATCGAATCACTCAAATGGATTAAGAAAAATATTGCGCAATTTGGTGGCGATCCTGATAATGTGACTATTTTCGGACAAAGTGCAGGTGCAGGTAGTGTAAAAACACTTTGCGAATCTCCACTTGCCAGAGGATTATTTAAAAAAGCTGTTATTATGAGTGGCGGTGGTATTACTGTTGCTCCTCCAACTCCTCCTGCAGGTACTCCAACCGGCGCTCCAGCTGGCGGTATGGGTATGGGCGGATTTGGTGCTCCTATGACTCTTGAACAATCAGAGCTTCAGACAAAAGAAATTCTTGACTGGGCAGGACTTACAACGCTTGATAAAATGCGTGCCGCTTCTACCGAAACTGTTTATACCGTTGGAAGTTTGTACACCGCAGCTACCGGAAAACGCACCCGTATGACCGGTCAACCTATCGTTGATGGTTATGTTTCAATTGAGAGTTTCGATGCTGCTGCTCTTGACAATAAGCTGGCCAATATTCCTTATATGATTGGTTCCACCTTGAATGATATGGGTAACATGTCACCAGGTATTGCTGATTTCTGTCTGAATCGTGAGAAAGTAGGCAGCAAGGCTTTTGCGTATCAGTTTGCTCGTCCACTTCCAACCGATGGCAGAGGTGACGTACTTAAGGGAGCATTCCACTCTTCCGATTTGTGGTATGTATTCAAATCGCTTAAACATGGTTGGAGACCTTGGGCTGCAGGCGACTGGGCTCTTTCGGAAGTTATGTTGACTTCTTGGTCGAACTTTGTGAAGTATGGTGATCCTAACGGAAAGAGTGCCGGAAAATGGGCTCCTTACACCAAAGCAAATACTAAGTTCATGGTTTTCAAACTTGATGCAAGCGATAAAGAAAACTCAGCAATGGGTGATCCTATCAAACCATAATCTTTCTTTTCGTACGAAATTCGTTATTATCGAATCAATTCAATAACTACAGAGGCTGTTTCAAAATGGAACAGCCTCTTTTTTTGTATCTTGAAGAAGTAAAGAAAGACCTCACTCCTTCCCATCTGCTTGAGCAGAAGGGGAAAATAGATAAAAAACAATAAGAACCTGTAAAATCTAAAGTAATTCGATTTGGATAGGTTTGTTTATATCGTTACAAAGAAAACAATATTTATTTCACAATATCCATTATATTAAGCTTGATTATTATATCAAGTTAATGTAACTTTGCTGCCTAAATCCAAAACAGTATGAAAATATAAAATGTATAAGTATTATGTTTAGAAAAAAGAATCTCCTGAGTTTGTTTATCGTATTGGCTTTGAGCAGCTACACTGCCGCAGCCAAGAAAGCGGATGACGTTACCGCCATCGTAAAAGACAGTCAATCCAAACAACCTATTGAATTTGCGTCGGTAGAACTGCTTAACGCTAAAGACAGTTTGCTGACAGGATGTATAACAGATTCAAAAGGGTATTTTCAGATTACTGCACCGGCACGGGCTACAAAGTTACGAATACACTTTGTAGGATATAAAACGCTTGAAACTCCCATCAATCGTTCTGAAGAATTAGGAACACTATTGTTGGAAGAGGATTCAAAGCTATTAAATGAAGTCACAGTAAAAGGAAGTGCCCGTACCAACAAAGTCGACCGCGACATTTACAATATAACCAAAGAATTGCGCTCTGGAACAGTGAGTTCGCAGGAATTGCTGGGCAAACTTAACGGAGTAAATTACAACCGATATGATAAATCAATCAGTGTAAACGGAAGTACCAAAATTCTTATTCTGATAGATGGCATAGAAAAAGATCAGGATATGGCTAAAAATCTTCCTTCGGACCGGATTGAGCGAATAGAGGTAATAAAAGATCCGGTAGGAAAATACGCGACAGACGGCTACACAGCTGTAATTAATATGGTATTGAAGAAAGATTACTCGGGTATAGACGCCTTTGTGACCAACACCAGCGTTTTTGATATAGTGGGAACCAACGGAGACGACGTTTTATCGCAGGATGCCGGGAATATGAATATCACCTACACCTATAAGAAACTTAACCTATATACCTCGGGTAGAATATATGGTTCGAACTTTAGTGTGCCCACCGAACTTGTGAAACGCTACGGAAACATTACCACCGTATCTGAACCTCTTGACTTAAATAATCCAAACGCATTATCAAAGTCCAGAAACAGCAAAATAACCTTTGGCGCCGATTATGCACTTTCTAAGAAACACTCACTCTCAGCAGAAATAAGATATTCCGGCGACAAAGACAAAAGTTCGGCAGAATACAATTTAATCAATTCTTTGGGTTCTGTTGTGACAAGCAATAGTTATTCGCTAACAAATTCTGATTCACACACCAACAACTGGCAGGGAGTACTTACTTACAAAGGCAAGTTCGATGACAAAAATTCGATAGATGCCGATTTGCGCTATAATTACTCCAGCGGATACAATCAGAATTACTTCCAGCAAGATAAATTTTCGAGCAACAGCAATATAGACATGAGCGGAAATTATGCCAGATTGAATGTAAATTACAACCACCAGTTTTCTCCCGAGTTGAACATGGATCTTGGCTATGGGAATGTTTACAACCAAAACACCAACAAACTAAATTCAAGTTCATTTACTCAAAATGAGTACAGAAACCGTGTTTCGTTGTACCTGAATTACAAACCCATACAACAGATTAGCCTCAAAGCTGGTGCTATTGTAGAAAACTATACTCAGAAAAACAGCACTAGCAATGTTAACCGAACAGCAATTATGCCTTATGCCAACATCCAATACGCACCAAGTCAGAAGTTTAATGTCGTAGCGAAATATCATGTCGGAGCCGGATACCCCGATATTAATCAATTAAGTCCTTTCAGAACTGCTCAGGACTCGCTTATGTGGTCCATTGGTAATCCGGCCTTGCGTACCAACATAAATCATTCATTATCATTGGATATTAATATACAAAACTTTATCACGCTTACGCCTTACTATAATTTTAATCATTCGAGCATAGCTTCGTATGTAAGTATCGATCCGACTAACAGTGCCCTTTACTTAAGTCAGAATGTAAATGCCGATAAATATGAACAATACGGTGCTTCGCTGAACTTTACCATACCGTTTGGGAAAACCATTTTTTGGCAAAACAGACTGGACTGGAACAAAAACCGCATGGCTTACCTCGATGACAGCTATAACACTAACAACTTCACAGCCAACTCTACACTGGTTTATGTTATGCAAAAAGCCGGTTTAGTTGCTGGAGTAGTATATCAGAAAATGTTGCGCCACGAGGTTTCGATACAAGGATATGGTTCAAATGGCAACAATCTTTTATTAGCATTTTTACAAAAGTCATTCTTCAAAGAAAAGCTTAATGCATCATTAATGTATATATTCCCTGTCAATTTTATATCATATGATCAGTCCTCACTTACTCAAGCAAAGTCATATTATCAGTATTCTAATGTAAATCTGAATCTTATCAAAAATCTTGTATTTCTAGAAATCAGTTATAGGTTCAACGCCGGTAAACAGGTAAAGAAGAAACAATCTGACGACAGTGATGAAATCACAAGATCGAAGAAGGGTGGTATAGGACTATAAAACAAAATAATTAGCCCCAAACAAAACCAGCCCAACTTAATCTATATTAAGTTGGGCTGGTTCATATATAATGAATTTCAGATAACCTTACTGAATGCCACCTCCAAGTGCTTTGTATAGACTCACACTCTGAGTTAGCTGATCAAGCTTGTCATTTACCTTGCTGAGCTGCGCCGACAACAGGTTTTGTTGTGCCGAGAGCACTTCGGTATAGTTGGCTTCGCCGGCTTTGAGCAATTCCTGCGTATAATCAACCGATTTCACAAGCGACTCTACTTGCTTATCTCTCCACTCGTTTTTACTTACCGACGATTTGTAACTAAATAAAATATCTGACACTTCTTGTCCGGCTACCAACAGGGTATTCGAAAACGTAAGCAATGCTTCATCCTGTTGTGCTTTTGATATTTTCAAATTGCCCTTCAACTGTCCTTTAGCAAAAATAGGTTGAGTCAACCCTCCAATGATCTCAGCAGCCAGACTAGCCGGACTGAAAAAATTAGTGACACCACCCGCAGCCAGTCCTACCGAAAGCGTATTAATACTAAATGTAGGGTAAAATGCAGCTTTAGCAGCATCAGTGAGCGCATAAGCCGATTGTAATGACAGTTCAGCTTGCTTCACATCCGGACGGTTAGCCAACGTTCGAACCGATACATTACCGTTCATAGTGGACGGTATGATCTGATCGTT
>Ga0302174_10000671_pt1 | contig 10127 bp, 6 predicted proteins | sample I_Fen_N3_2_FD_198789 | JGI IMG/M metagenome (GOLD analysis project Ga0302174, IMG submission 198789) | Peat permafrost microbial communities from Stordalen Mire near Abisko, Sweden - I_Fen_N3_2 | ecosystem: Environmental > Terrestrial > Soil > Wetlands > Permafrost | place: Sweden: Abisko... | reverse complement strand
AAAAGCGATCTGCTACCTTGAAAGAACAGATTGCTTGTGAATTCATTTATAAGACGTTTGCAGGGCAAAGTCAAGGTCTCTTCCGACCTATCCGGTGGCGTTGTGGGCCATTATGTTATGCGGTCCTTAATGTTCTTCAACGACCGCTTAGTTTATTTTGACGGCACAGTCAGGACGATCTTGCCTCTCACTCCGCCTTTTTCCAGACGGGTCTGGGCTTCGCCCACCTTTTCCAGCGGCAGCGTTGCATCGATCAGCGGCCGGACGGCTCCGCTTTCAACCAGACCGCGGAGTTCTTCCATCTTTCGAGCTGAGCGCTCCAGAAATTGAAAAGAGATGGTGATATTCTTCGGGTAAGCTGCGGCCAAACTCCCGCTTGTGCTGGTGATGCTGACCATGCGGCCATTGGGCTTAATTGCGGCCAAGCTGCGCGACAGAGTTTCGCCGCCGACCGTATCAAACACGGCGTCCACACCTTTGCCGTCAGTAAGGCGCAAGGCTGCCAGGGCGAAATCTTCAGATTTGTAATCGATCACGTCATCTACACCCAGGCTTGCCACAAATTCGACATTTTTTGCGCTGCAAGTACCAAGTACGCGCGCCCCTTTGGCTTTTGCCATTTGCACCGCCAGGCTGCCAACCCCGCCCGCGGCCGCATGGATCAGCACGGTCTGGCCTTTTTCGGGCTGCAAAAAATGGATCGCATCCAGAGCAGTACACCCGGCCAGAGGTAAAGCGGCTGCTTCATTAAATGTACAGACCTCCGGTTTGAGGGATACGATTGATTCATCCACAACATTGTATTCGGCGAAAGTGCCCGGATGACCAAAGACAATGGGTGTGTAAAAGACCTCATCGCCGACCTTGAATTTCTTGACCCGGTCGCCAACCGCGGCTATGATACCCGCGGCATCATAGCCGATAATGGCCGGGAATTGAATATGCGCCCAAGTGCCTGCCTGGCGAATCTTGTAATCGATGGGGTTAACCGAAGTGGCCATTACTTTAACCAGCAATTCACTCGGCCCTGGCTGCGGCGTCGGAACATCTGCTTCTTTAAAAACCTCTGGTCCGCCAAATGCAGTGATCAACATTGCTTTCATTTTTACCTCCAGTTCAACAAATGCACGAAATACAATGCAGCCAGGTCTCTCTGGCTGCATTGGTGGTGACAATAGAAATTTGATTCAAAAAACCGTTAACGGCATCTATTTAATGAAGCAGTTTTGCGGTCAAGGTGATGGGTACAGCCGAGAGAGCCTTTGAAACAGGGCAGTTCTTTTTGGCGCCCTGGGCCAGCTCCAGGAATTTGGCTTCGGTAATGTTGGGGACTGTGCCTTCAAGCGTTAACTGAATTTCGCTGATCTCGAACCCGGCAGGGGTCTGTTTAACTATGATCGAGGCGGTCGTCTTCAATTCGGTCGGGATAAAACCAGCCCCGGTCAATTCAGCACTGAGCGCCATCGAAAAACAGCCAGCATGCGCCGCTGCGATCAACTCTTCAGGGTTTGTGCCTGACTTGCCATCTTCACTGACAAAACGCGCGGCAAAAGAATACGGCGTCTGATTGAGAACTTTGCTGGTCGAGGTCAAGGTTCCTTTTCCTTCTTTGAGAGAACCATGCCAGACAGCCTGTGAAGTACGTTTAAGATCCATTATTTCCTCCATTTTCAACCTACAAAAAAACACTATTTATATCAAAATACTCAATAATAATCTTAGCATGGATTCAAAAAAATTGCCAATCGAGAGGGGATAATACCCACAGTTTTCACAAGAATGAAACATATTGTCATTTTCCTAACTATCATTTTGTGTCTTTCACGAGACTGAGATCGCCACGCCTTGGGAAGAACACCCAAGGTTCCATGACAGTTATTTTGGTGTTCGTCAAGCTTTCTTGTGAGTGCCGTGTGACAATACCCGCCCAAAAGGCCTTTCTCATATTTCTACCGATCTTGTCCATGATATTTGGGAATATAGTGGGGTTACTCCGATGGACTTATGTAATAAAAATCCCCTGACTTTATTTTAAAGGCAGGGGATCATTTGATCTTGGTAATAATTAATTGGCGGCTTTTGCTTCAACTGCGCGAGCTTCGAGCTCTTGATGTAGGGAGGCAATGTCTTTGGGAATGAAATATATTGCAAAGAGCAGGAAGACGACGCAAAGCGCCCAGGCAGAGCAGCAGATATAGATGATGGAACTGCCTACCGAGGTGGCATCAGCAATGGCGCCGGCGATCAAAGGCGCGCTGGCTGCACCGAAGGACTCCAGAAAACTCTCGATGGCATTTGCTGAAGAGCGGATCTCTGGAACCGTCACGTCATACATTGTGGAGATGATGTTGGGTGAAGCGAACGGCATAAAGAAAGCGGTGATGCAAAGAAGGATGGCGAAGAGGAGCACCTGGGAGGCCGCGGTGTGCATTGCAAACCAAAGGCCGATCATGCCGCAAAAAACGCCGATCACACTGGCGATGAGGCGGCCGCGTTTGGTGCGTTTGAAGAGTTTATCCCCCAGCCAACCGCCGGCGGGATAACCGGCTGCCATCAATAGAACTGCCGGCGCCATGATCAACAACGTTGTGGTGTCGCTGTAGCCGCGTTCTTTACCCAGGTAACCAAATATGTAATAGACGATGACATTCCAGGGGAAGACGCCGAAAAAGCCCTGCAGGTAGACCATGATCAGGCTTCGCTTCTTGAACATCGACCCGACGGCTTTCCAATTGAATTTGAACTTGGTGGTTTCGACGCCCTGAAGTTCATCCTCTCCACTGCCTCGCGGAACATCCTTCACATTGAAGAAAATAACGACGGAAAGGATAATACCCAGAGAGCCGGTGATATAAAAGACCGAGCGCCAGCCAATGACCCCGGCCAGAAGCAGGGCCAGAACCATACCCATCAGATAGCCGATGGGCTGGGTTAATTGCAGCAAGCCGTAGATCTTGCCGCGGGCTTTGGGTGGGAAGAGGTCAGAGATCAGACTATACATGCCCGGATAGCTCGAATCATCGATACCGGTGGAGGAGCGGGTGACCAAGAAGAAATTAAAGGTAGGAGCAATGGCGCTGATCCAGGTGGTCGACCCCCAGATGAAGGAGGCCAGGGAGAGCAGCTTACCGCGGTTATATTTATCATTCAGCCATCCCCAGACCGGGTACAGGGCAGAACCGACAATCAGCGCGCCGGTGTTGAGCAGACCCCATTGTGTATAGGTCATGTTGAAGGTCTTCATGATCGGATTTTGCAATGGACCGATGAGCAACTTATCGGTTTGGTGAAGCAGCATAAAGATAAAGAAAATAACGACTGTGGTTTTGGCGGTACGGTTCATCGGGCTTTTGGTTTCTTGCGCTTTATCAGCTTCCATAAAACTTACTCCTGATGATTGAAATGGTTTGGGGCACTCCCGTGGGGAATACATGATATTCTAGACCCAGCGGGGGGAACTGTCAAACATATTTATATGTGGGTTAATTTTGGAATGGTCAATATTGATCTGTTTCCCCCGGGCGACGGTTTTCGCGCGCATGGCATTAATGTAACCAAAGAATTAATGCGTGTAGGGATGTGAATTTTGAGCTATTTACCCAAAGAGGGTGGGGGAGGGCAAAACTGAGTATAACCTGGTGCTTGCGCGGGTCGCACAAATAATTATTAGCCTGATTTGGAGGCAGCCATTCAGTGTTTCACCGTTCCGGGATAAAATAAAAAATATACTATTTTGCAAAATTTATGATATTTGGGTGGATAAGTGCAAATAAACGAGAGGGAAATGCCAGGGATATGAAAAAGAAAAAGTATTCAATTCTGAACGAGACGATAGATCAACCTATATTGCATAAAGCGCCGTTTCGCGGTACTTATTCCATTGATCGAGGAGACACTGACAAATGAAAACCCAAAAAACACCAGAAATCAAGCACGATTACAAGGCCCGGATACTGAAACTGCAGCAATTCATGAAGACGAACAACCTGGACGCGTTCATCGTCTCCACGCAGGATTCCATCTATTACCTTTCCGGCGCCTCTTACATGCCCATCGAACGCCCGTTCTTCATCATCGTCCGCCAGCAGGGCAGCCCGGAGCTGGTGGTACCGAATCTCGAATTCGAGCACATGAAGCAGTTTGAGGGGTTCGGCGATATCAGCTCTTATTTCGAGTACCCGTCGATCAAGGGCGAGAACTGGTACGACAAACTCAACGCCATGCTGGGCGAGAAAGCCGTCTTGGGGATCGAGCCCGAATTTTCAACGGCGAAGGCCAAATTGCTGAAAGTGAGAGAGGTTGTCATCTCCCCGGCCATCACCGAGATGCGCGTAGTCAAGACGCCTGACGAGATCGAGGCCATTCGGCTGGCATCGGCGTGGACGGACAAGGGCATGTATCTGGTGCATCACGGCTTGTACCGCGGTCAAACGGTCATCGAGGCAAACATGCCCGCCAAGACACTCCAGACCGGGGTTATCTCCTCCGGCGAGTTCGACTATTTCAACTGCAGCTTTCTGACGGCTGGTTGGCCGGCGCCGAAGAGTTCACAGCCGCACAGCCTGCCCGACCTGCACATGCAAATGGGTTCCGGGCCGATCGTGCTGATGAGCTACAACCGGGTCAACGGTTATGCCGCTGAGTGCGAGAGAACCGTCTTTTTGGGCAGGCCGACAGCACAGGAACGCAGCCTGTATGAGATTGTTATGGAAGCCAGAGCCATTGCCTACGGGATGGTGAAACCCGGCGTTCGCTGCAGCGATATCGATGTGGCCACGCAGGAGTTTTTCAAAGCCAAAGGCTACGGTGATAAGTTCATCCACCGCACCGGCCACGGCATCGGCATGGGCAACCACGAACAGCCCTGGCTCAGCTCCGGCAGCACGGATGTGCTGGCAGAGAATATGGTGATCAGCATCGAGCCGGCCCTGTATTTCGCGGAGATCGGCGGTTTCCGCCATTCCGACACGGTGTTGGTGACCAGCACAGGCTATGAGCGCCTGACGAAGTACCCCGATGATCTGGAGTCGCTCATCATCACCGAGAGACGGCGGTTTCTGCAGCTTAAAGGTAAGATCGTCAGGAAAGCGATCAATTACTAAAAAGAATAATGCACAGGAATTGCCGGGCAAATGATTTGTTCGATTACTGACTGGTCTTTCAGGCTATTTCGTTCTACAATAAGGTAGTATCTGCTCACTAGGAAAACCAAAACACTCGGATAGATTACTAATCTAAATTTTCCGAAGATGGGATTGCTTACCGGTAGAACTGGCACAGGTCTCCCTGCAAAGAACGCAGGGATCGCAATGACAAAAAATAGTGAGGAAATGCATGATGTAATAATCATTGATAGGGTGGATTTATGCCAGATAACAACGGGAATATCAAAAATAAAGAGTCCTTCAAACGAGTCAGGGAAATTCTTTCTAAGAATAATTCCGTTTTAGGAAAAACGACTTTGATGGTCTTTACTACCCTTGGCTTGCTCGCATTAGCCTCCCCGGCGGCGCTGCCTGGCGGTATCGCTACGCTGGGGATCGGTGCGGTGGGAATCTTTTTGGATCATGTGAGCGAAGATAAACTCTCTGAAGAAGAGATCGAACGGGGTGTTCAAAAGATTATCAAAGACAATGGGTTACTCGAAAAAGAAGATTTCCTGAATTACATGGCACCTATCTACACGAAATTGCTTCAGATAAATGAAGAGATAGAATCGTTGATTACCAAGGAAGATCTTCTCAAGGTACTAGCTCCTATTTATAAGATCATTTCTCTCCAAGAACCAGAAGACAGATTGAAAGCTGCTCAAGCTAAGTTAGCAAAATTACCCATCGACAAAATTCCAGAAATATCTGTGCTGCCGAGAGGATCACACTTCCCGCAGATGCGTCCCAATCCCCGCTTTGTGGGCCACGAGGATGATCTCAAGCAACTGGCTGTCTGGCTCAAGGGGAATAGCCCGGTAGCCATCGGTCAGGTGGCCGCTTTCACCGGTATGGGCGGGATCGGCAAGACCCAGTTGGCTGCCGAGTTTGTGCACCGCTACGGGCAATACTTTGCCGGAGGAGTCTTCTGGTTGGATTTTTCCCAGGCAGAATTGGTCCCTTCCGAAGTGGCAGCCTGTGGAGATATAAATGATGCCCGGCCACTGGAAATTCGGGTCAAAAGCGTGCTGGCGGAATGGCAAAGTGAACTGCCCCGGCTGCTGATCTTTGACAACTGTGAGGATCTGTCTCTTTTACAACGATGGTTACCGCCTACCGGCGGCAGCCGGGTGATCATCACCAGCCGGCAGAAGGATATCGGTCTGGATCTGGGCATCAAACCCCTGGCGCTGGAAACGCTGCCGCGGCCCCAAAGTGTGGCCTTGCTGCGCAGCTTTCTGAAAAAACCTGAGCAAGATGACCCGGAGCTGGATGCGGTGGCACAGGAATTAGGCGACCTGCCCCTGGCACTGCATATGGCAGGGAATTATCTGAGAAGTTATAGTTCTGCCATCACTCCAGCGAAATACCTGGACGAACTGCGCATGGCTAAATCATTGCAACACCCTTCTTTGCATCAGGGCGAATTTTCACCTACGGGCCACGATCTGGATGTAGGACGAACCTTTGAAATTAGCGTAAAGAGGTTGGGGCAAAACGAGGTCGATCCACTGGCCTTACAGCTATTGGTGCGAGCCGCCTGCTTTGCGCCAGGAGTATTGATACCTCGAGACTTACTAGAAAACTGTCTTGAAAAAGAAATCGACGACAAGCAGTTTGCAGATGGAATTAAGCGGCTGCTGGGGTTAGGGCTGGTGGAAGAAAGTGAGAGCGGAGAGATTTGGATGCACCGGCTAGTAGCTGGTTATGTTCAAGCTACCCGGTGGGATGGGAAAGCACTTGAAGCAGTAGAAATGGCTGTGCTAGAAGCGGCAAACATTGTTGATAACAGCGGCTATCCTGCCAGAATGCTGCCGCTGCTTGCTCATTTAAGAGCCATCACAGATCAAGCACTGCAAAGAAGGGATAAAATCGCGGCTGATCTGGCAAACTCGCTGGGATATTATCTGCAAATGATCGCAGATTACATCAGCGCGCGACCATACTACGAGCAGGCCTTGGCGATCAACAGGAAGGTATTGGGTGAGGAACACCCGGATACTGCCTCCAGTCTCAACAATCTGGGTGGGTTGCTGCACTCTAAGGGGGATAATGACAGTGCGCGGCCGTATTACGAGCAGGCCCTGGCGATCCGAAGGAAGATGTTAGGCGAAGAACACCCGGACACGGCCGGAAGTCTCAACAACCTAGGTTACCTTCTGGAGGACATGGGCGATTCTATCGGCGCGCGGCCTTATTACGAGCAAGCATTGGCGGTCTACAAGAAGGTGCTGGGCGAAGAACACCCGGAGACAGCCACAAGCCTCAACAACCTGGGTTCCCTGTTGCGAGCTATGGGGGATTTTACCGGCGCGCGGCCGCACTACGAGCAGGCCCTGGCGATCCGCAGGAAAATGTTGGGCGAAGAACACCCGGACACAGCCGCGAGTCTCAACAACCTGGGTTACCTGCTGCAGGGCATGGGTGATACTGTCGGTGCGCGGTCGTACTATGAACAAGCCCTGGCGATCAACAGAAAGGTGTTGGGCGAGGAACACCCGGACACGGCCACGAGTCTCAACAACCTAGGTTACCTGCTGAAGGATATGGGTGATACTACCGGCGCGCGGTCGTACTATGAACAAGCCCTGGCGATCAACAGAAAGGTGTTGGGCGAGGAACACCCGGACACGGCCACAAGCCTCAACAACATGGGTTCCCTGCTGAAAGCCGTGGGCGATTATGCCGGTGCACGGTCGTACTACGAGCAAGCCCTGGCGATTACGACAAAAACTCTAGGGGAAGACCACCCAAATACTCGGATCGTGAGAGAAAATCTGGAATCACTGGATAAACCCCAAACAGAGGTTTAGATTGAAACGCACATAAATTATTAAGGATAAATATTAACTTGTGACGAAGCGGCATTTTTTTTGGAAATAATCTTGTTATTCTCCTAATAGTGTAATACAATAGTTATTATCATACATAATAAAATGTGCTGCTTGTAAGGGTCCCCTTTCGCAGTGCTGCACCTGATTGGAGGAATGGCATGAGCGGTTCGCCGACTATAAATGAAGGTATCAGCATCTTCCTGGAGAAATTTGACTTTCACAATTCCAAGAATACCCAGAGGGCTTATACGCGCGCGGTCAGGCTGTTCCAAACCTTTCTGAGCGAGCCGGGCGGCGTTTCCAGCGCAAACGGGCTCTCGGCCGAGAGTCCGCTGACCGATCTGCCCAAGACGATACTCTCCGATTTTTTGGGATGGCTGCACCACCGACCTTACCCGGCGGATTACCGCGAGCGGAGTGAAAATATGGAAGGAATAGAAAGTCCCCTGCCCTCTTATAAACCGTACACGACTGCAACAATAAACCTATACGAAACCTCGGTGCGGCATTTGCTGGAGTTCTGGCGGGTCCGCGGCTGGTTGTCTTTCAGTGAATCAAGCCAGGATGAAGCCAAAAAGGCCTCGGGGACGAACCATCAGCACAAAAACCGGGAGATCAATCACCGGGCCAGCGCGGTGCCGGAAGATTTCGGCCTGGTGATGTTCCAGGCTGCAACCCGCCTCGTCACCGAAGTGCAAGCTGATGCGAAAGCCGACCATCAGGCACGCCTGGAGGCCTTGCGCGCCAGGTGTTTGATCCATGTGCTGATGGCAACCGGTCTGCGCGCCAGCGACGCGGCCAGGCTGACCCGGCAAAACATCGAAAAAGCGCGCGGTTTGGGCGGGTACATGGAAGTGCAGATGCAAAAGACGAAGGCCCCGGCTTACTGCTATTTGTTCCAACCGGTGTTCGAGAGCATCGACGCCTACCTGGCAGAACGGCAGGACAGGTCGCCGTGGCTGTTCATCCAACACGGGCGCAGCGGCAAAAAACGTGAGAAACCCGCGGAATTCTTCGCCAACAATACCAGCAAAGGCTACGGCGCCCCCATCTCGACCACGACGGTCTGGCGCATCGTGCGCTCAGTGGCGACGGCAGCCGGATATAAAGAATCGGACGGCAGCCTGTTCATCGCCCCGCACGGTATGCGGCACTGGTATGCGCAGTCTTTGCGCGATGCCGGGGTTCCAATCGATGACATCCAGGCGGCGCTGGGCCATGCCAGTGCCGAAACGACCAAGACCGTCTATGCGCCTGTGCCCAACCTGGATCGTCTGATCCGGGTGCAGGAGCAGTTGCAGCGGTTAACTTCGCAAAATTCAGATGCAAAAGATGCAAAAAAACATCCGGATGGGGAAATAAAACACTGAAAATAAGCGGATGCGTTGGGAGTATAATTATCTTAAGCAAATTTCAGAGTAGATTAAAAAGAAAATAAAAGTTAATCATAAAGTGTTCCTCAATTAAGCGTATCTATGGAAATTGAAGATTCGTGGGTTCTGAATACTTTGATGGAGAACACGGCTGATAGTATTTATATCAAAGACCGTCAATGCCGCTTATGGAGGATCAGCCGAAAAATGGCGCTGGACCTGGGGGCGAACGACCCTTCCGAAATTTATGGGAAGACTGACGTCGAACTTTTTGGTGAAGAACTTGGCAATCGGACTCTCATCGAAGACAAAGAAGTAATGGAACAGGGAATTCCTAAAGTAGGACTGATCGAGAAATATATTAATAAAAAGGGGGATGTGAATTGGACGTCGACAACAAAACTACCCCTCAAAGACGCAAATGGAACGATCATCGGGTTACTCGGCATTACCCGTGAGATAAATGATATAAAAAGTTCGGAAATGGGATTTCAATGGCTGGCAACCCATGACCTTTTAACCGGTTTGCCCAACCGTTTTCTGCTTTTGGATCACATCGAACAGGCGATTTTCCACGAAGATAGAAGCAAAAACCTATTTGCCCTACTTTTTATCGATTTAAACGGGTTTAAGAAAATTAATGACAATGCGGGGCATAAAAAAGGGGATGAATTTTTAAAAACCGTTGCCCTGATATTGACAGAAAAAGTACGCCTTTCGGATACGGTTGCCAGGATCGGCGGAGACGAATTTGTGGTTCTGCTGGAAGGATT
>Ga0302174_10000669_pt1 | contig 10136 bp, 9 predicted proteins | sample I_Fen_N3_2_FD_198789 | JGI IMG/M metagenome (GOLD analysis project Ga0302174, IMG submission 198789) | Peat permafrost microbial communities from Stordalen Mire near Abisko, Sweden - I_Fen_N3_2 | ecosystem: Environmental > Terrestrial > Soil > Wetlands > Permafrost | place: Sweden: Abisko... | reverse complement strand
GCTTAACTTTCTAGGTCCCAGAGTTAAGAAATCTCTGGGACCTAGAATTCTTATGCTTTGAACACGTTGACAAAGATCATGGGGCGGCGGTGCGTCTCTGCATAAAGATAATTGCCCACAGCCTGTTCAATGTCTTTTTGTATACTTCCATTGGCTTTGGCAGCCGTCTCGCTGATGCGGGTGCGCAGTCCATCGAGCAAGTTGGTGGCATCGTTCATCACAATAAATCCGCGGCTGATCACTTCAGGAGCACGGTTGAGTTTGCCGGTATTCTTATCCAAGGCCAGGTTCACGATCATGACCCCTTCTTGCGAAAGTTCCTCGCGCTCGTGCATTACATCCGGGCCCACATTGCCCACGCTTGAGCCATCCACAAACACATAGGAAGTTGGCACGATCTTGCCGAGGCGCATTTTCCCTTCGAAGAATTCCACCGGTTGGCCATTGAGCACAACCGCGATATTCTCCTGGGGAATGCCCACTTCGGCAGCCAGTGCGGCATGGCGCTTCAACTGGCGTAATTCGCCGTGTATCGGGATGAAATGTTTCGGCTGAGTTAAGTGCATCATCAGCTTCATTTCTTCCTGGCTGGCATGCCCGGATACATGTACCGGGGCAATGGTATCGTAGATGACGTTGGCACCGCGTTCGAATAAGCGGTTAATGGTGCGGAAAACATTCTCTTCGTTTCCCGGAATCGGGTGAGCAGAGAGAACCACAGTGTCTCCGGCCTTGAGGTCAAAGATACGGTGCGAGCCCATAGAAAGTTTGCCTAAAATTGAAGTGGGCTCACCCTGCGAACCGGTGCACATTAAAACGACATCACGATCTTTACGGTTCAGCGCCTCATCCAGGCTGATCAACGTGTTACTGGGGATCTCCAGATAGTTCAGCTTTTGCGCGATCTTGGCATTATCCACCATGCTGGTGCCGGCAAAGGCCATTTTACGGCCGTACCGTTCAGCGGCTTCAGCCACCTGCTGCATACGCGAGATCAGCGAAGCGAAACTGGCGATAATAATACGGCCTTTGGCTTCACGGAAAACTGTATCAAAAGCAGCGTCAATGACCCGCTCTGAGGGTGTCCAGCCGGCACGTTCGGCATTTGTCGAATCTGCCAATAAAGCCATCACCCCGCGGCGTTGAAATTCAGCCAGCTTAGCGTAATCTGTCGGCCAGTTATCCACCGGGGTATGATCAAATTTGTAATCACCGGTGTGGACGATCAGTCCGGCCGGGGTATCAATACCCAGCCCAACTGCATCCGGAATTGAATGGCAAACGTGGAAAAAGTCCACCGAGAACGGCCCAATTTTGCGGTTATCTCCCGCATGGATCGTTTGCAGTTGAGCCCGTTGGGCCATACCGCTGCGAGCCAGCTTCACTTCCAGCAGCCCCTGTGTCAGTGGTGTGGAATAGATGGGTGCCTGAAGTTCTTCAAGCACATGACGAATGGCGCCGGTGTGGTCTTCATGGCCATGAGTAATAACAATACCCTTCACCTTATCGCGGCGCGCTTTTAAATAACTGATATCCGGGATGATATAGTCAATTCCCAGCATATCATTTTCAGGGAACATAAGTCCGGTGTCAACAACCATCAATTGGTCGTCATATTCGTACACCATCATGTTCGCCCCCACTTCCCCTAGACCCCCCAGGGGAATGATCCTTAATGGACGATTCTTCATTTTTAAATTACCTTCCTTATTTCAAAACCATGTACCCAGCGGGCCATGGTAAAAAAGTTTCAAATTTATAAAAAATAACCCCGGCGAAGACTTTGGCCAGGGTCAATATGAATACAATTGTCGATTCAAAATCCCTAAAACTTTACCACTACTAAGCGTAAATTTCTTCAGCCAAAACAAGTGAGCATCCGCCCATACTTGAAAAGTTTCTTTTATATAAACAAATTATACACTAATATGGTTAATTCTTTATAAGAATATTTTTTAATAGGTGGGTCTGCGTCCGTAGAGCGTTTCACGGATTTGGATGATCTGTTTGCGTAAATGGTCATCCCGTTCGATCATATCCGCCACTTTTTCACAGGCATAGATGACCGTTGTATGATCGCGTCCGCCCAGAACCTCGCCTATTTGCGGCAAAGAGACGTTTGCTTCTTCGCGCAGCAGATACATGACCACCTGACGAGGTAAAGCTACCTCGCGAGTACGTTCGCGGCTGAGTATCTTCTCGCGGCTGATGCCAAACGCAGAGGCCACTACATCCACCACCCTCGCCGGCTCCAATTGATTCCGCTGCGGGATCAGGTCTGTCAGCGCGACTTCAGCTAATTCGGTCGAAAGTGCTTTTCCACGCAGGTCAGAATAGGCCACCACGCGGGTGAGAGCCCCTTCCAGCTCGCGGATATTCGATTGGAACTGATGAGCAATATAACTCAAGATCTCATCAGGTACCCCTCGGCGCATGCGCTCGGCTTTCGAACGTAGAATTGCGGTGCGGGTTTCCAGATCTGGCGGCTGAATATCGGCGATCAGACCCCATTCGAAACGCGAGCGCAGTCTTTCTTCAAGAGTACTCATGGCTTTGGGAGGGCGATCAGAAGAGATCACAATTTGTTTATCCTGGCCGTGAAGACTGTTAAAGGTGTGGAAGAATTCTTCCTGGGTCGATTCTTTACCGGCAATGAATTGAATATCATCGATTAGCAGAACATCGATAAAACGATAGCGTTCTCTGAACGCTTGCGTGGTATGGGTGCGGATGGAGTTGATCAAATCATTGGCGAATTCTTCCGAGGTCACATACATTACCTGCTGACCTTGCTGGCGCGCCATATTGCCGATGGCATAAAGCAAATGGGTTTTGCCCAACCCAACCCCGCCGTAAAGGAACAGGGGATTGTAGGCGTGGGCAGGATTCTCAGCCACGGCCATACAGGCGGCATGCGCCAGGCGGTTGGAGGAACCCACCACAAAATTATCGAATGTATAACGGCTGTTGAAAGGTGTACCAGTAACCTGTGCCGGAGTAGGGACAGGCGTGGTAAAAGAGAGGGGATGCGTGGCCGGTTCCGTTACTTCTACGGGTTGTTCATCATATTCTTTGTGGTGGACAATAAATTCCACCTTTTGTGGTCCTTCCATCAGACCACCCAGAATGCGGCAAATTGAACTTGTCAAACGTTTTTCCAGCCAATCACGAGCATAGGCGTTTTGAACACCTATAGTGAAGATGCCTTCTTCGTATTTAACTACTTCAGTGCTACGTACCCAAGTCTCAAAGGAGGCTTTTGACATTTCCATCTGAAGTTGTCCAACGGCTGCTTGCCAGGCGTTCTGAGCATTCATAAAAACCTACCTCCTTTGTGGAATTTCCCCCTGGAGGGGAGTAAAGTATACCAACCCATTTTTAAGCATTGTGGGTTAATTTTGTACAGATATTCATTTCTTTTCGTGCGATGCTGCTATCAGGGTCGCTAAAAGATTGACCCGCCCCGTCGATTGATAAAAATATTCTAACAGAAAGAAGAGCCCGCAACAAGACGAATACCCTACGACCGCTTAAAGAAACAAGGATTTTTAAGAATGTTAACCTTAAAGAAACCAGGGAAAGTAACCAGTCAAGGTGGTAAATTCTGATTATTATTTGCCATAGCTGTACAGGTAAAAAAGAAACGCGCCCCCATATATGGCGTTTTACAGAGATAAATAGATCTTAATACTGAATATGGTTAAAAAATTCAAAAGAATCCGGTTGTCGGACATCACTATTTTTCCACTGGGTGACACAAAATATTTCATCAGTCTTCTTTAATATTTCTAACTGTCTTTTTACAGCAGCAATTTAAAAATAAACATCCTGTTCTAGAATCGAACAGGATGTTAGTTTTTAGCGATTTTACCTCGCCAACATCAGTTTCGCCGCCCGGCGCGCAATCTCAACGGCAAAGTTTGTCCCCCGGTCCCAGGGGTAAACTTGTGACATGCTGGCAAAATATAGACCGGGGATGGGAGTTTCGATTGCCGGAATATTCTTCGAATGGTTCAGGAAAGGTACCGGTTGGGCATAATTGGCTTTAAAAACCCAGGTGTGGTTTACCCAATCCGGCTCGAAATCCGGGTTGATCCTTTTAAAGCTGGGCATGAAGCGCTGTAACAATTCTTCTTCGCTCAGATTGAAATACTCGTGACCGTTTTCAAGGTAATCGCCGCAGTAAATAATATGTTCGTTGTTGTAATGGACTTTGTCCATGAAATTGGTATGTTCCACCAGCGCCAAAAATGGGTATCCCTCTTTTTTGGGTAAGTTGTACCAGTAATAACCTTCGCGCGAGAGTTGATGTTTTAGCGATACCACCATCACCACCGCCCCCAGGTTCTGCAAATTGAGCAGTTCTTTGAGGTAATCTGCCCTTAATCCAGGTGCCATGCCGGCCAACTGCGCCGGTGATACCGTGACCAGTACTTGATCGTAAATTTCAGTTTTCCCGGCGATCGTTAACTGCACCTGGCCGTCCTTGGCTGCGATGGTATCAACTTTGGTGTTGTAGACGATCTTGACACCTTTTTCTTGCAAGATGCGGGCAAAATCATCAGCAAAAGCTTGAAAGCCGCCTTCGTAGGTGGCCAGGCTGGTGGTGCGGGCATGCATGCGCGCCCACATCCAGGCCATGTTCACTTGATGGGAGAAGCGCTCTCCGAATTTGCCGATCAGCATCGGTTCCCACATTTCTTCGTAAACCTTCTTGCCAGCCCACTTACGCATCCAGGCATCCACGGTGGTGGCTTCCATTGGCTTCCAGTTATTCGTCAAGCGTAAATAGACGCCGACCAGGCCAAAGCGGATCTTGTTGATTCCCCAGCCCAACCCCGGATACAGTATCGCTGCCGGGATGGAATCAAAGGGAAAAAATTTGCCTTTGTAATACATAACAGTTTTGGGAGTTCGGATGATCACCTTGGAGCACAGCCCCAATTCATCAAAGAGGTCAAACATGGAGCGGTCAGAAGTAAACCAGTGGTGGTAGAACTTTTCCACCGACCATTCCCAATCCGCTTGTTTGAAACCCGAAGCCAGACCGCCGGGGTGGTCCAGACCTTCAAAGATGGTCACGTCATTGCCTGCCTTGATCAGATCCAACGCAGCCGAAAGACCGCCGAAACCAGCGCCAATGATTGCAATTTTTTTCATCTTAAATTCCTCGTCCGCAATGCTTACGCGGCTTCCTGATTTTCATTTGTTTCAGCCCGCATGGAATCATTCCATTTGACGCCTTCGCGCGTCATGTAATATGCGCCCAATAACGTGATCGGCAACCACAGAGCTACATGCAGAACAACCGCATACCCCAGCGCCTGCGCCCCGGGAACATTAAAAGCCATCAGGACGGCTTTTGTTACAGCCTCCCAGGTACCGATATATCCGGGAGCCGATGGAATGGTCGTTGCCAGGTTAGCGATACCGTTCAAGAGCATCAATGCGAAGAAACTGACCGAAAAAGTAAATGCGTGCATCACGAACCAGTATTTCACCGTTTCCAGCAGCCAGATGAGCACCGAGGTAAAGAACACCATCAGAATATTGACAGGCGAACGCAGGGATGCCAGGCCTTCGAGAAACTTGAGCATGATGTCAGAGGATTTCTCACGGAATTTTTTAGGCATAAAATGGTTAATACACCACAGAATGATTTTTTCGCTTGTTTTCGGGAACATTGCTGCCAACAAAAAAACAACCAGCGCGCCCAGAAAAATTCCCGTGCCGATGATCGCCAGTTCTTGAATATTGCCGAGAAAACCCGAATCGAATGCAGCAACCTTCGCCAGTGCCGGCAAATTGACAAAGACAAAGGCCAGCATGACTACACCGTCAAAAATGCGCTCAACGATGATCGTTGCCAGAGAAGCCGAAATGGGTACATTCTCTTTGCGTTTCAAGACCACCGCCCGCAGTACTTCACCGGCTCTGGCAGGGTAAATATTATTCCCCATATAGCCGATGCAGGTGACAGGGAACATCACCCGGGTAGGAACTTTTTTGATCGGTTTCAGCAAATAATGCCAACGCCACGCTCGTACCCAAACAGCTACGAAGTAAACCGCGACCCCCGGAAAAATCCACCAATAATTGGCCGATTTAATTGCATTCCAAAAGTCACCCAGTTTTAATCCGCCCAAGGCAAAATATAAAAATACAGCACTGATGATGATGCCAAGCCAAAATTGCCATTTTTTCATGGTTTGAATTCTACCATGAAGTAATCTGTAGAATTCCAGTTCAGGAATGACATTTTATCCACACTTAACCTCTGTATAATGAAAGGATGGAAGAGATCAAACTTTATGATCTGATCTATAATACCGTTCGCCAAATCCCTTATGGCAAGGTAGCCAGCTATGGGCAAATTGCCGCCATTGTGAACCGCTGTTCTGCGCAAATGATCGGCTTTGCCCTGGCCGCATTAGCCAACTCAGCCACTGCTACCGATGTACCCTGGCAGCGCGTGATCAACGCCGCAGGAAAGATCAGCCCGCACGGATTTGGGGTGGGCAGCGGCATGCAGCGCAGTCTGCTCGAAAGTGAAGGGGTCGAGTTCAATTTAGAGAACACCATCGACTTCGAGAAATTTGGTTGGCTAGGACGGCCGGATCTATTCCGGCACACTGAAAGGAAGAGAAAATGATTGGTGCGGTCGCTGGAGACATTATTGGTTCCATTTATGAATTTCATAATATCAAGACCACCGAATTTCCGCTTTTTGGTTACAACTGCCACTTCACCGATGATTCCGTACTCACCATCGCCCTGGCGGATACCTTGATGAACAATGGAGATTATGTGGATAATCTCAAGTGGTATTACGCCCTTTACCCCAATGCCGGTTTTGGCAGTTTTTTCTCACGCTGGGCCACCTCCTCCGACCGTGAACCTTATAACTCCTGGGGGAACGGCGCCGCCATGCGCATCAGCCCGGTGGGCTTTGCCTTTGCCAGCCTGGATGAAACGCTCCAGCAAGCCGAAAAATACACCGCTGTCACTCACAACCATCCAGAGGGGATTAAAGGCGCCTGTGCCACTGCAGCGGTCATCTACCTGGCTCGTACCGGGCAATCGAAAGAGCAAATCCGCGCTTATATTGAAACAACCTTCGGCTACGACCTCAAGCGCACCGTGGACGAGATCCGCCCAACCTATACCTATGAGATCTCCTGCCAGAAGACCGTCCCCGAAGCCATCATTGCCTTCCTGGATTCCAATAGCTTTGAAAATGCCATCCGCCTGGCGGTATCCCTGGGCGGCGATTGCGATACACTCACCTGCATCACCGGAGGCATGGCGCAAGCCTTTTATGGCGGTGTTCCGGCCGAAATTCAGACGCAGGTTTTAAAAATACTGCCGGATTCCCTGGCTGATATTACTCAGCGCTTCTCTCTGCTTCATGGCCTGGCCTAGGATATACGAAACCCTCCAAAATTGGAGGGTTTCTTTTTCTTTGTAGTTACCTAATCCATGCCCTGATAGGGGTCACAGGAATAAATTTTCGTTTCTCCAGTCACCTGGAATATTCCCGAAGCATCCTTGACAGCGGTGTATTGACTCCAGGCTGCCCGATTTTGCCTGAGCAGCGTCTCCGCCTGGGCTTGGCCAAAGCGAAAGTCCTGCCAGGGTCGAGCCGCGGCCGTATCTAGCGTATTCGTTCTACAGGCCAATTCCGCACCCAGTGCCTCACGCAGCAGTTTGGGCTGCTTTATATCCAGATAGGTATTTACCATCACCGGTACAGCATCGGTTGAAAGCGTCGAAAGATAATCAACATCCAGATCGTAACCGTGGCTCACGCGCTGAATGTTTTGATTGGTGACAAAACCGTCCACGTTGATCAGCCCCAGAGTGGCACAGTAACCCACCATGGTCAAGAGCAATGCCAGCCCAAAATAACCGCGGCGGTGCAGCAGTTCCAGTACGATGGCGGCCACCAACAGCCCGGCCAACCAGAAGATGAAAATATGCGTGTAAGTGCGCAGTTCTGAGAAACCATAGGCATCTTCGTACATCAACAAACGCATCAGCGACGAGGCCAAGATTACCAACACATTGGCGATCAGCAGCACCGAAAGGGCACTGAACCCCACCCGTGCCGCTCTGGATTCACGTCTGGTGATCGAATTGAAAATTAAATAAAGCAGCAAGCTCAATACCGCCACCCCAACCAGCTCGCCAAATCCCTTGCGGGCATATTCGGAAAAGGTATAACCGGTTTGGTTGATGTTGGCGGAACCGCCAAAAAGATAGCGCACCTGCACCACCACGAAGACGATGAAAAGCAAATTAACTGCTCCCAGCACGATGTTGCCTTCGATGGCGCCCAGGAAGGGCCTTGCAGTAATTTTTTGCAGGTCGGGTTTTTCAGCCTCTTGAGTTGGCAGCACGGCATGCAGGTACAGGCCCACCAGCACATAAGCCCCCACCATAATGTAGATAAAGCGGAAGATATACTCGGGTAAACGATCGATGCTGAAAAAACGTTTGATCAGATCACCAAAGATCGGGTCAGCCGAAGCCAGCAGCAATCCGAGGACGATGAGAATGGGCAGCGCAATGATGAGACCCAGCGCCACTGATCCCAGTTTCTTTACCCCGCTGCGCTGACCGGGTAAGACTGGCGGTGCGTTCGGGTCCTCGGAGCGGGCGAAAAGGCCAAATCCGCGCGATAACCCCATCCAAACGGTTTTTCCCAATTCAGTGATGTAATCGAGCAGGCGGTAAGCCACCCAATGGCCATTCAAGAAAGTGGTCACCAACAGCAGTAAACCGGCCATTGCCATAGCGATGCTGGTAAAGCGCGTCAGTCCCTCGCTGCGCCAGGCGGAGATTAAGGCAAAGCCCAAGATCAACCCGGTTAGGACATAACTCCAAGCGGAAGGCTTTTTTCCTTCGCGCCAGGCGAAAAGGTAACCCAGACCGATCAAAACGACCGTCCAGACAACAAACGAAATCCCCCCCATTTTTTGCCAGAACAAGAAATCAAATAACCAGGCCGCAGCCAGAGCTGCCAACCCGTACCAAAGTTTTCGATTGTGCATTATTCCCTCGATTAGCGGACGACGAGCGAGAGGATCATGGCAATGACCAGGACCAAAGCAAAGATCGCCATGCCCACCTGCTGCCGCCTCATTTTTTTTTGCTGCGCTGACACTCTCGGCTTGCCTGCACCCGATTTTTGGGCGCCTGCACCCGTTTTTTGAGTGTTTACACTCGCTTTTATTGGAGTACCAGTGCTGCCCTTTTTGACTGAAGTGCTTTTACTTGCCATTTATTGCCTCACGTGATGATCGTAGTTTAGAGCCTGGAACCTGTCAAAACCTATCAACGCCCTTGCACAAGCTATCATGCCTGCCAGAGCCGAGGGAATCAGATTGCTTTCAGACAGACATAATCGATCAATGAAATAGTATATCAAAAAAAGTCCCTGCATCACTGCGGGGACTCTGGGTCTTATTTGTTCTTTTCAGCTTTTGGAGAACTATCCCCGGAGCTTGAGCCGCTTTCTTTGGGTTTGACTGATTCTGTTTTTGGCTCGGCTTTGGATTCTGCTTTCGCTTCACCCTTGCTTTCAGGCTTGCTTTCACTTTTCGCTTCAGCCGGATCGTCGCTCTTAGAGCCGCTGGCCCAACTTTGACCGGAGGGGGAATGATGATCGGTGGCATAAAAACCCGACCCTTTAAATACAATACCCACCGGCGTATAAACCTTGTGCAGGCTTTTTTTGCCGCATTCCGGGCACAATGTCAACGGATTGTCTGAAAATTTTTGGGTGCGGTCAAATTGAACACCGCAGCTTTCGCACCGATAAGTATAAATCGGCATATCTACACCTCTTGATAATCAAACTACTGATTAATCCTTCCAATTATAGTCCAATTAACGAATGGGTCAAGCAGCGTTTGTTTCTGGTATAACTTTTACTATGTTGAGTATAAGCAAAATATATTAGTATTGAGGCAGAGTAAGATTAGCGTTTTATTAATATTTTTACTTTTCAGACAAGCCGTCGATTGTATTTGTATGAACGTTCGTTCCCCTGTATAATCAAAACAAATGTTCGATAGTGCGAGCTTACCATGCCATTAAATTACCTCAACCTGCAAAACCAGATACAAAGTATG
>Ga0302174_10000667_pt1 | contig 10207 bp, 10 predicted proteins | sample I_Fen_N3_2_FD_198789 | JGI IMG/M metagenome (GOLD analysis project Ga0302174, IMG submission 198789) | Peat permafrost microbial communities from Stordalen Mire near Abisko, Sweden - I_Fen_N3_2 | ecosystem: Environmental > Terrestrial > Soil > Wetlands > Permafrost | place: Sweden: Abisko... | reverse complement strand
CTCGACCGCAAAGAAGCGACCCTGTCCTTCATCAGCGGCGACTCCTACACGTTCATGGACACCACCGACTACACCATGTACGAGCTGAACGCTGAAGACATCGAAGCTGTTCTGCCTTTCGTTGAAGAAGGCATGACCGATGTTTGCGAAGCGATCTTCTTCGAAGAGCGTCTGGTTTCCGTAGAGCTGCCGACCACTATTGTGCGTCAGGTTGACTACACCGAAGGTTCCGCTCGCGGCGACACTTCGGGCAAGGTGATGAAGCCTGCCAAACTGAAAAACGGTACCGAACTGAGCGTTGCAGATTTCGTTGAAATCGGCGACTGGATCGAGATCGATACCCGCGACGGTGGCTCCTACAAGGGCCGCGCCAAGGTCTAAGCCTGGCTTAAACCTCGCGTACGAAAAAGCCCGACCATTGAGTCGGGCTTTTTTTTGCCTGGGATTTGCTATCAGCGCTTAGACGCTGACGTGCAAACGCACATCGACGTTGCCGCGAGTCGCATTGGAGTACGGGCAGACCTGATGCGCCGCGTCCACCAGGCTCTGGGCCTCGGCCTGTTCGAGGCCGGGCAGGCTCACATGCAGGTCGATATCCAGGCCAAAACCACCGGGGATCTGGCCGATACCGACGTGGGCGGTGATCAAGGCTGTGTCCGGGATTTTGCGTTTGCTCTGGCTGGCGACGAATTTCAGGGCACCGATAAAGCACGCCGAGTAGCCGGCGGCGAACAGCTGTTCAGGGTTCGTTGCCTGGCCACCGGCACCGCCCAGTTCTTTAGGGGTGGCGAGTTTGACGTCGAGGATGTTGTCGCTGGAGACAGCGCGGCCATCACGGCCACCGGTAGCGGTTGCGACTGCGGTATAGAGCGTTTGCATGGGGTAAGTCTCCGAGGTTGAGTGTGCGCTAAATATTTGTGAGCTAAGTAAGTGCGAAATAAATGTATGGCGCAAATATTTAGTGTGCAATGTATTTTTCGAAAAACTCCCGCCTCATCCTGATGATATTTTTTAACCATTTGATTTTTAACAGTTTTAAGGCTTTAGGCTTTTAGCGAGACGTTCCGCCCGCCAACACGCCATGTGGGGGCGGCAATGCCCGGCTGCCTACAGGCAGGGAGCTATAGGTTGTGTTGCAAATGCCCGCGCAACGCCAGCAGGTCGGCCTGCAATTTTTGCAATTGCTCCACCGTCTGGCCGCTGGCAGCCAGGATGCAGTGCGGTATTTCGCGAGCCTTTTCACGCAGGGCACGGCCTTGCGCGGTCAGTTCGACGATCACCACCCGTTCATCCTCTCGGCTGCGGGTGCGGCTGAGCAGGCCTTCGGCTTCGAGGCGCTTGAGCAGCGGGGTCAGGGAGCCCGGGTCGGTCAACAAGTGAGTGCTGATCTCGCCAACGGTCAGGCCGTCACGCTCCCACAGCACCATCATTGCCAGGTATTGCGGGTAGGTCAGCCCCAGTGCTTGCAGCAGGGGCTTGTAGACCTTGGTCATCAGCAGCGAGGTGGAATGCAGGGCGAAGCACAGCTGATTATCCAGCCGCAGTTCGTCGCAAGAGTCTGGGGGGGAGCCTTTGGTGGTCATGGTAGGGCCTTGATCAGTACAGGTTTCGAATCTAGCGGGCGAATCTTTAATGCGCTAGATAATTGTGCGATGCGGCTGGTCCAGGGCTTCAGCCCATCTTGCTTTGCAGGGCCAGATCCCAGGGTGGAACGGGGCTGAAGCGCGTCTTCAAGTATTCCAGCAGCAGGCGGCTGCGGGCGTTGCTGTGCTGTTCCAGGCGCAGGGCGTAGATGCCGGAGGTTTCTGCTGGGGGTAGGCCATGCTGGCAGAACAGCGGTAACAGCTCGCCGCGCAGCAGGTATTCACTGGCCAGCCAGGTCGGCAGATGGGCGATGCCCAGGCCGGCCAGCGCCCCCGAGAGCAATGCCTCGGCGTTGTTGGCGCTCATGCGGATGCGCTGCGGACGATGGCTGTGCATCTGCCCGTCCTGCTCGAAGCGCCAGGCGAATAGGGGGGCCAGCCCCTCCCAATCAAGCCCGTCGTGTTCCCCGAGTTCGCTGGGGTGGGCCGGTGTCCCGCGGTTCTTCAGATAGGTCGGGCTGGCGCAGGCAATGCGCACGATGCTCGCCAGCGGGGTGGCCACGAGCCGGGTATCGACCATATGCCCGGCGCGCAGTACCAGGTCGACCTTGCCCAGGTTCGAACCCTGCATATCGACGAAGCTGTCGATCAAGTGCAACTGCACATCAAGCCCCGGGTAGACGCCGAGGAAGTCGGCGATTGCCGGCGCCAGGTGGCGTCGACCGAAGGCGGCTGGAGCGTCGACCCGGATCAGCCCTTCAGGGGCGTGGCTCAGGGACACCGCCTCGGCTCGGGCCAACTGCAGCTCGGCGACTATCCGTCGCGCGCGTTCGGCAAAGGCCAGGCCCGCCGCGGTCGCGACCACCGCGTGGGTGGTGCGCATAAACAGTTTGCTGCCGATGGCGCTTTCCAGGCTGTCAATGCGCCTGGCAACGGCCGAGGACGTCAGGGGATGGCGACGGGCTGCGGCGGAAAAACTGCCGGTTTCCAGGACCTCGAGGAACAGTCCGAGCTGGTCGGTCAGGGCTTTGGGATTCATTTCCATGTGCTTGTGCGGAGTTGGCACAGCCATTGTGCGTTGCTGTGCGTTTCCGTACCAGCGTCGACTGCGTAGCATGCAGCCTCTGACGTGAGGGGAAATGCACCGTGATTGATCTAGTGATGTATCTGCTGCTGGGTGTAGCCCTGGGCACCGTGGGTGGGCTGTTTGGTATCGGTGGCGGCTTGATCGCGATTCCGGTGTTGGGCGTATGGTTCGGCCTGGATCAGCAAATCGCCCAAGGCACTGCTCTGGTGATGGTGGTGCCCAATGTGATGCTGGCCTTGTGGCGTTATCACCAGCGCAATCGCATTGAGCTACGGCATGCCCTGCCACTGGCGAGCATGGGGTTCTGCTTTGCCTGGATCGGCTCGATCTGGGCGGTAGGTATCGATGCGCAAGTCATGCGCATCGGGTTTGTGGCATTCCTGGTGGCGCTCTCTTGTTACAACCTGCTGCGCATGTTTGTCGGCAATACCCCGGCTTCGACGCAGATGCGTTATTCCTGGCCTTGGCTGGGCGTGCTGGGCGCGGCCTCGGGCACCATGGGCGGACTGTTTGGGGTCGGCGGCGCGGTGGTGGCCACCCCGATACTGACCAGCGTATTCGGCACCAGCCAGGTGGTTGCCCAGGGCTTGTCGCTGGCGCTGGCGCTGCCCAGCACCGGGGTCACCCTGGTGACCTACGGCGTGCACCATGAGGTGGACTGGATGATCGGCCTTCCCTTGGCCCTGGGCGGCCTGATGAGCATCAGTTGGGGCGTGAAAATTGCGCACTCGATGCCGGAGCGCCTGTTGCGCGGATTGTTCTGCGGGTTTCTGGTGCTGTGTGCGGTGATGCTCGGCTTCAAAGTTTGAAGCCGTCGACGATATGCTCGGCCAGGCACTCGGTGATGGGCGAGGGCGTGTTCAGGTTGCGCAGCAGCATGATGCTGGCTTCGGGCAACTGCGGCAGGTTTTGCGCGGGGCCAAGGATGCGCATGTCCGAAGTAATCAGGCTTTCGAGCTGGGCGGTGACCGCCAGGCCGGCGCTGACCACGGCCATGATCGCTGACAGGCTGGAGCTGTTGTAGGCAATCCGATAATCACGCCCGGCGGCGTCCAGGGCGTTGCAGGCCCACAGCCGGCAGAAGCAGTCACTGTTGAACATGGCCAAGGGCATGGGCGTTTGTTCATGGGGGTTGAAGCACTGGGCCTCGGCCCAGACGAAGCGCTCCTTGCGCAGCAGTTGGCCGATCTCGCTGCCCGGCTCGCGGGTGACGATGGACAGGTCCAGGTCCTGGCGTTGCAACAGTTGCTTGGACGATTCGCAGTGGACTTCGATCTGGATCAACGGGTAAGCCTGGGCGAAGCGCGACAGGATCCCCGGCAAAAACCGCATCACATAGTCATCTGGCGTGCCTATGCGCACCGTGCCGACCATGTGAGGCTCGCGCAGGGTATTGAATACTTCACTGTGCAGTTTCAGGATCCGCCGCGCGTAGCCCAGCAGCACCTGGCCCTCGGCAGTGAGCTTGACCTGGCGCCCGTCGCGTTGGAATAGCTGGCGCTGCAGCACGTCCTCCTCCAGGCGCTTCATCTGCATGCTGACGGCTGATTGAGTGCGATTGACCAGCTCGCCGGCCCGGGTAAAGCCGCCCTGATCGGCAATGGCGACGAAGGTGCGCAGGACGTCGGTATCGATGCTGGGGTAGCTGGACAATTCATCAATCTCCGAGATGTATTGCATAAGAAACATTCGTTGGATTGATCTTATGCGCGCGGCGAGACTTTAGTCATCCCCACTGGAGGGCAAGATGATGAAAGGTCAAAAAGGTTATGTGCTGGTGCAGAAGCTCTCGTTCCGTGGTTTTTGCTGGCGGACGGTGCTGCAAACGGTCGCTCGCTGGCATCGGCAGAGTTGTGAGCGGGCCGAGTTGGCGAGCATGAGTGACGAAGCGCTCAAGGACATCGGTTTGAGCCGCGCGGATGTCGAGCGTGAAATCAGCAGGCCGTTCTGGGGTGACCCGATGTCCAAATAAACGGCTACACAAGCGGCTGGCAGCTGAGGTAGTTTGCGGGCAGATAAGGAGATGCCCATGCCCGCACAGCTGTCGTTTTCCATCAAGCAGGCCCGACGCTTGGCCTTGGCTGCTCAAGGCTTTGGCGGACGCCCCTCGACTGCGGCGATCAACTCGGCCCAGGTCAATCGGATGATCGGGCGCCTGGGCCTGTTGCAGATTGATTCGGTCAACGCCTTGGTGCGCTCGCACTACCTGCCGTTGTTCTCCCGCCTGGGCAATTACTCCCCGCAACTGCTCGATCAAGCGGCCTGGAGCCAGGGCCGCCAACGCCGGTTGTTCGAATACTGGGGGCATGAGGCCTCGCTGCTGCCGTTGGCGATGTACCCCTTGCTGCGCTGGCGGATGCAGCGGGCCAGCCAGGGGCAAGGTATCTATGGGCAATTGGCGCGCTTTGGGCAGGAGCACCAGGCGACTATTCGCCGCGTCTTGGCTGCGGTGCAAGAGCGAGGCGCGCTCGGCGCGGGCAGCTTGTCGACTCGGCAAGAGCGTGCCGGCCCCTGGTGGGACTGGAGCGTCGAGAAGCGCGCGCTGGAGTGGCTGTTTGCCGCCGGCGAGGTGACGGTGGCCGGGCGTCGCGGTTTCGAGCGCCTGTACGATTTGCCGGAACGGGTGCTGCCCGCCGCTATTGTGCAGCAGCCCTTGCTCGATGAGGCAGAGGCCCAGCGTGGCTTGCTGCTGCATGCGCTGGGTGCGCTGGGGGTCGCCACGGAAAAAGACCTGCGTGACTACTTCCGGTTGTCGCCTTCTGACAGTCAAGCGTGCCTGGCTCAATTACTGGAGGCCGGCGAGGTGCAGGCCTGCGAGGTCGAAGGCTGGCGCCAGGCGGCCTATTGCCTGCCCGCACCTAAAGTGCCGCGCAAGGTTGAGGCCAGCGCCTTGCTCTCGCCCTTTGACTCACTGGTCTGGGAGCGCAGCCGCACCGAGCGCCTGTTCGATTTTCGTTACCGACTGGAGATCTATACCCCGCAACACAAACGGGTCTACGGCTACTACGTACTGCCGTTCCTGCATGACGAGCGGATCGTCGCGCGGGTCGATCTGCGGGCGGAGCGGGCATTGGGGCGCCTGGCGGTGCATGCCGTGCATGAAGAACCGTCGGGGCTGAATGAGCAGGGGATGCTGGCGCTGGCGGCCAATTTACGGCAAATGGCGCAGTGGCTGGGCCTGGAGCAGATCCAGCTCAACTGCCCGAGGGTCAGTGCCCAGCGTTTGCGGGGCTTTCTCTAGGGCCGCGTGGGTGCGCTCGTCGGGCTTATTCCGCCACGAGCGCGCCCGGCTTGCTCAGCGCTTGACCTGTTTCAAGGTCTCGGCAATCAGGAACGCCAGCTCCAGGGATTGATCGGCGTTCATTCGCGGGTCGCAGTGGGTGTGATAGCGGTCCGACAGGCCATCCTCGGTGATGGGGCGCGCGCCACCGATGCATTCGGTGACGTTTTGCCCGGTCATCTCGATGTGGATGCCGCCGGCGTAGCTGCCTTCGGCCTCGTGTACCTGGAAGAACTGCTTCACCTCATTGAGGATCTGCGCGAAGTCGCGGGTCTTGTAGCCGCTGCTGGCCTTGATGGTATTGCCGTGCATCGGGTCGGAGCTCCACAGCACCTGCTTGCCTTCGCCTTCCACCGCGCGAATCAGTTGGGGCAGATGATCGCCAACCTTGTTCGCGCCCATGCGCACGATCAGGTTGAGACGCCCGGGGTCGTTATCCGGGTTGAGGATATCGATCAGGCGAATCAGCTCGTCGGTGTTCATGCTCGGGCCGACCTTGACTCCGATCGGGTTGTTCACGCCGCGCAGGAATTCGACGTGGGCACCGTCCAGCTGGCGAGTGCGGTCGCCGATCCAGAGCATGTGCGCCGAGCAGTCGTAGTAGTCGTTGGTCAGGCTGTCACGCCGCACAAAGGCTTCTTCGTAGTTCAGCAGCAGGGCTTCATGGGCGGTGAAGAAGCTGGTTTCGCGCAGTTGTGGCGAGCTGTCCATGCCGCAGGCGCGCATAAAGGCCAGGGTTTCATCGATTCGGTCGGCCAGATGGCTGTACTTCTCGGCCAGGGCCGAGTTGGCGATGAAGTCCAGGTTCCACTTGTGCACCTGGTGCAAGTCGGCAAAGCCGCCTTGAGCGAACGCGCGCAGCAGGTTCAGGGTCGCGGTGGACTGGTGGTAGGACTGCAACAGGCGGTCCGGGTCCGGGACGCGGCTTTTTTTGTCGAAACCGATGCCGTTGACGATATCGCCACGGTAGGCCGGCAGGGTCACGCCGTTGATGGTTTCATCATTGGCCGAGCGCGGCTTGGCGAACTGCCCGGCCATGCGCCCGACCTTGACCACCGGGCAGCCGGCGGCAAAGGTCATGACGATCGCCATCTGCAACAGCACTTTGAAGGTGTCGCGGATCTTCGCTGCGGAGAACTCGGCGAAGCTCTCGGCGCAATCGCCGCCTTGCAGCAGGAAGGCGCGACCCTGGGTCACTTCGGCAAACTGGCGTCGCAACTCCCGGGCTTCACCGGCAAACACCAGCGGCGGATAGCTGGCCAGGGACTGCTCGACCTGCAGCAAATGGGCTGCATCGGGGTAGTGGGGTTGTTGCTGGATCGGCAAGGCACGCCAGCTGTCGGGACTCCAGGGTTGGCTCATCACGCACTCAAGTGTTCTTCGGTGGGACGCGCATGTTATCAGCAATTAGTGCGTGACCTGTTCCCGTCGCTTGGCCGACAATCGCGCCTTTCCCGCTCGGCGCCGAGTGGTTGGTTGATTGCAATGGCGAGCTTGAGCCCCATTGCACCTAGGAGAAGAGATGACTGAGGAGCGCGTCGAGCACCTGCTCGCCGAAGTGCACGATGAGTTCGGCATGATCCGGGTACTGGAAGTGGCCGATTACCGCTTTCTCGAGTTTGGCGATGCCATCGAACAGAGCTGCGTGTTCACTGCCGATCCGAGCTGGCTCGAGTACGACTACACCCGCGCCATGTTGATCGGTGCCTTGTGCCATGAACACCCGGAAAGCGCGCTGTTCCTCGGCCTCGGTGCCGGGACCCTGACTCAGGCCTGCCTGAAGTTTCTGCCCCTGGAAGACGTCGAAGCCATCGAACTGCGTCCCGAGGTGCCGCGCCTGGCCATTGAATACCTGGGGCTGGACGATGATCCACGGCTGTACATTCGTGTCGGCGATGCCCTGGAGTTGTTGGAGACTGCCGAGTCCGCCGACCTGATCTTCGTCGACCTTTACACCGATGTCGGTCCGGGCGTCGGGCACCTGGCCTGGGGTTTTCTGGAAAACTGCCAGAAGCGCCTTAACCCGGGCGGCTGGCTGGTGATCAATCAGTGGGCCACCGATGATGGCAAACCCCTGGGTGCAGCGCTGTTGCGTGGACTTTATCACCGGCATTACTGGGAGCTGCCGGTGAAGGAGGGCAACGTGATCCTGATCGTGCCCGCAGACCTTGACCAGGAACTGGACAGCGCCGCCCTGGCTGCCCGCGCTGAAGCCTTGGCCCCGCGCCTGGGTTACTCATTGCAACCGCTGATCAAGGCCATTCGCCCAGCGAGCTGATGCCCCGCGGCTGTCGTCGCTGGCCGGTATGTGCACCGGGGAATCAGGTGCAGTTATATGGCGGTTATAGCCAGCGCCGCCTCGTTCCTCGGCAGCGGCTAAGAGGGTATCTACAGCCCTTTGAATACGCCAGGGCGCTTTTCGATCATCGCCCGTACACCCTCCTTGGCGTCCTCGCTGTTTAGCAGTTTCTTCACCAGCGGCGGCAAACCCTGGGCCGCCGCGGTTTCACCTTCCAGGCGCGCCTGGCGGGAGGACATCAACGTGGCCTGGACCCCCAGCGGCGCCTGCCGGGCAATCCGCTCGGCGAGCTGCATCGCGCGCGGTAGCAAATCTTCACTGGCCATGACCTCTTGCACCAGGCCCATGCGTAAGGCGTCGTGGGCATCGAATTCGTCGCCGGTCAGCAACCAGCGCATGGCGTTGCCCCAACCGGCGATCTGATGCAGGCGCAGGGTGGCACCGCCAAAAGGAAAAATTCCCCGCTGCACTTCCAGTTGGGCAAAGCGGGTGTTGCTGGCACACAGGTTGATATCGGCCGCCAGCATCAGCTCGATGCCGATGGTCAGGCAGTAGCCCTGCGCCGCGACGATCACCGGCTTGCTGACCCGGGGGCCGGCAAATACGCCCCAGGGGTCACAGCCGCCGGCCGGGGCCTGCCAGCCTGCGGCCAGTGCCGCGCCGACATTGGCCAGATCGAGGCCAGCGGTAAAATGTTCGCCATGGGCGAAGACCACGGCAACCCGGGCTTCGCTGCTTGCCTCGAATTCGCCATAAGCCAGGCTCAACTGGTTGAGCAGTTCGAGATCGAAGGCGTTGCGCTTGGCGACCCGGTCCAGGCCGATCAGAAACAGATGACCACGCTGTTCACGGCTGACGCGACTGCTGCTGGGCTGATTCATGGACTTATCCTAGGGCGGGAAGGGGCATCTCGGACCGACGGTATCGGGCAGAAAGGTGAACCGTTTAAGCGTTATCGCCAGCGGGGCCGGGCCTTTGAAAAATAGACCGTTGGCGGATGATCCGCAAAGCCCATGACATAGACCTATATGGCCGGGGTTTCCAATAAAAATATCTCCCTTTTTTGAGTAATTCCGGTATAGTGCGCGCCGGCCTTTAACCGGGCCACGTTTAGGTATTGCAATTCCCCGAAGTCAGCTTCGGCTGCTTGTCCGCTGCGCGGACTATCCTTGACGATTCTTTCATTCAATCGTTTTCGCAAATCCCCGCCGACAAAGCTGCCAGGGCGACTCTTGAGTCTTACACGGCATGCGCAGCTTTGGAGCATGGGTCTTTGCGGATGCACTTAGAGGCAGACCCATGACCCAGGAAACCGGCGGCTTCGCCGCTTTTAATCTTAATCCGAATATTCTTGCAGCCGTCATCGCGACTGGTTACGAGGAGCCTTCGGCTATCCAGCATCAATCGATCCCGATCATCATGGCCGGTCACGACATGATTGGTCAGGCGCAAACCGGTACGGGTAAAACCGCTGCGTTCGCCCTGCCGATCCTGCACCGCATCGATCCTGCTAAGCGCGAACCGCAAGCCCTGATCCTGGCTCCAACCCGTGAGTTGGCGCTACAAGTTGCAACCGCTTTCGAAACCTACGCCAAGCAAATGCCGGGCGTTACCGTTGTGGCCGTTTACGGCGGCGCGCCTATGGGCCCACAACTGAAAGCAATCCGTAATGGCGCACAGATTGTTGTCGCCACTCCGGGCCGTCTGTGCGACCACTTGCGTCGCGACGAAAAAGTCCTGGCTACCGTGAACCACCTGGTTCTCGACGAAGCTGACGAAATGCTCAAGCTGGGTTTCATGGACGACCTGGAAGTTATCTTCAAGGCCTTGCCAGCAACCCGTCAGACCGTACTGTTCTCGGCCACCTTGCCACAGTCGATCCGTGCCATTGCCGAACGCCACCTGCGCGATCCGCAACACGTGAAGATCCAGACCAAGACCCAGACCGTTACCGCGAT
>Ga0302174_10000665_pt1 | contig 10237 bp, 6 predicted proteins | sample I_Fen_N3_2_FD_198789 | JGI IMG/M metagenome (GOLD analysis project Ga0302174, IMG submission 198789) | Peat permafrost microbial communities from Stordalen Mire near Abisko, Sweden - I_Fen_N3_2 | ecosystem: Environmental > Terrestrial > Soil > Wetlands > Permafrost | place: Sweden: Abisko... | reverse complement strand
CTGCCGCGTTTCGACGACAGCTACACCCTGATCGGTTCCTGGGTGATTGGCGACCAGGCCGCCGGCATTGGCGTGCGTGAAGACAACAGCCTGATCACCAAGGACTCCAGCCGCTTCCTGCCGCACCTGATCCTCGACTGACGGCACTCCCCCCTTACCTCCCCTGCTCCACCCGGAGCAGGCATTCCAGCCAGGAATGCATACCAGTCGAAACATGAATTTCATTTATCCCAATAGGGCATTTAAGGTAAGCAGCACCTGAACCCAAGGAGCCGCCCATGCCCAACCAGCCCAATCCTTCCGTGGATAAGTTCGACGCCTCGCGCGCCGATGAATACGCCCAACAGAGCCGCATCGCCCTGGCCGGTTATGACGCTTGCCATGACCTGCTGGCGTGCATGCTGGCCGCGCACCTGGGTTCCGGGCAGCCGGCGCGAATCCTGGTGGTTGGGGCCGGCGGCACCGCCCAGGAAATTCTCGCTTGTGCGGCACTGGAGCCGCTGTGGCAGTTCTGTGCCGTCGACCCGTCGGCAGCGATGCTCGAACTTGCCGTCAGCCAACTCCAAGCCAGCGGCCTGCTGGAACGCACTGAAGTGCACCTGGGCACCCTCGACGACTTGGCCCAGGGCGAAGCCTATGACGCCGCGACTCTGGTCGGGGTCCTCCATCACCTTCCGGGTGCAGCCGCGAAACAGAAGATCCTCGCCCAGCTCGCCCAGCGCCTGAAACCGGGGGCGCCGTTGATTCTGGCCGGCAACCAGCAAGCCTACGCCAGCCAGCCCCTGCTGCTCGCCGCCTGGGGCCAGCGCTGGCGGCAACAGGGGGCCAGCGCCGAGCAGGTGCAGGCCAAACTTGGCAAAATCCTCCAGGGCGCCGACCCGCCAGCCTCGGAAGCGGCCATCGCCCATTTGCTGGCCGATGCCGGCTTCGGTGCACCGACGCGTTTTTTCTCGAGCCTGTTCTGGGGGGCCTGGCTGGCCGAGCGCAACGCCGACTGATCAGCCTGGCGGGTTGATTTGCCAATTGACAAACCCGGCGCCAACTTTTAAAAATGTGCGCCTGATTAACGAGTGTGTATTCATGTCCCCAGCCTGCAATCCCCATTTCTGCGCCATTGGCTTGAATGCCAAGGCCGGGGTTCGCCTGGCTTGCACCTCTAAATCGAAGAAACAGTCGCTCATGTGACCGGGGCGCTGTGTCCCGTCAGATGAGCTGACCGGACACGAGCGCTACGCACACCCTGCCCTTGCTTGAATCCCTCTCCTCTTCTGACGGCGACCCAACGGTCAACCATCAGGAGAACACGCATGTCATCGTTTCAAGGAATCTGGGTCCCCATCGTTACGCCCTTTAACCAGGGCGCCATCGATTTTGTCGCACTGCGCCGCCTGACCCTGCACCTGCTGCACAGCGGCGTGGCCGGATTGGTGGTGTGCGGCACCACGGGCGAGGCTGCGGCCCTGAGCAAGTCCGAGCAACTGGCGGTGCTCGATGCCGTGCTGGAATTGGCGCCTGGCCAGCAGGTGATGATGGGCCTGGCGGGCAACAACCTCGTGGAGCTGCTGCACCACCAGCGCCAGATCCTGCAACGCCCGGTCGCCGGCCTGCTGGTACCGGCGCCCTACTACATCCGTCCGTCCCAGGCCGCGCTGCACACCTTCTTCAACACCGTGGCCGACGCCAGCAGCGTGCCGATCATCCTCTATGACATTCCCTATCGCACCGGCGTGACACTGCACCAGGACACGCTGCTGGCGATCGTCAAACACCCACGGATCGTGGCGATCAAGGACTGTGGCGGCAACCTGAACACGACCCTGGCGCTGCTGGCCAGCGGCGATGTCGACCTGCTGTGCGGCGAAGACGCGCAGATCTTCAGTGCCCTGTGCCTGGGCGCGACGGGGGCCATCGCCGCGTCGGCGCATATTCACCCAGAGCTGTTCGTGCAGTTGCAGCAAGAGGTGGCGGGCAGTCGGCTGGCCGACGCCCGCGAGACGTTTTTCCGCTTGCTGCCGCTGATCCAGAACCTGTTCGTCGAACCCAATCCGGCGCCAGTCAAAAGCGCCCTGGCATTGCAGGGCCTGATCAATGACGAACTGCGAGCGCCGATGCACCACAGCAGCGCCGACACCGTCGAGCAGTTGCGCGAGCGGCTTGCGATGCTTCAGGGTGCCGAGGCAAAACCGGCAGCGGCGAGCCTCGCTCTGTAGCGTCGACGGCGAGTGATGAAGGTGGCGGCGAACCCGTCGCGCCTTCCATCGCCGGAGCAACGATAGGCCTTGATTCACGGCGAGAGTCGCCAGCATGCTGCGGCTGGTTTTCCCTCGCCGAGATCTCACCCGCCATGACCTCAAGCCACGTGCCTGCTGCAACCGATAGCGACGTCTACAAGACCCTGCTGGAATCGACCCAGGCCATTCCCTGGCGCATCGATTGGCCGACCATGACCTTCAGCTACATCGGCCCGCAGATCGAACGCCTGCTGGGCTGGCCCCAGGACAGCTGGGTCGGGGTCAATGACTGGGTGGAGCGCATGCACCCGGACGATCGCGACTACGTGGTGGAGTTTTGCGTGTCCCAGTCTCGCGCCGGCGTCGACCACGAAGCCGATTACCGGGCCCTAACCCAAAGCGGCGACTACGTGTGGATCCGCGATGTGGTGCATGTGGTGCGCAAGGACGGCGAAGTCGAGGCGCTGGTGGGGTTTATGTTCGATATCAGCGAGCGTAAGAAAACCGAAGAGCATCTGCTGCGGTTGCAGAAGCAGCTCGAAGAATATTCCTTCCAGGACGGCCTGACCGGAATCGCCAATCGGCGCATGTTCGACACCGTGCTGGAGCGCGAATGGTCCAGCGCCCAGCGCAGCCAGTTGCCGCTGAGCCTGATCATTCTCGATATCGATTACTTCAAGCAGTACAACGACCACTACGGCCATATCCAGGGCGACGACTGCCTGCGCCGCGTGGCCCAGACCCTGGCCTTGGCGACCAACCGTCCGCGAGACTTCGTGGCGCGTATCGGTGCAGGAATTTGTCTGGCTGCTGCCGGAAACCGACGCCCTGGCGGCGCAGCGGGTGGCCGATAAATGCCTGCACCTGATACGCCAGCAACAGATCCCCCACGCCGCCTCGAGCGTCAGCGACCTGCTGAGCCTGAGCCTTGGCGTCGGCACCACCCTCGCCGGCCCCGACACCTCGGCCCTGGACTTCGTCGAGCAGGTCGACCGCCTGCTGTACCAGGCCAAGAACCAGGGCCGCATGGGCGCGGTACACGCCGCATTTGGCAAATAGCCACCACCGCGCCGGCCCTGAGGGCCAACGCGATTCACTCAGGATAATTCGGCGTCTGTTATGGACAGCGCTGCCTCGCAGAGCGAGGCAGCGGGTACAGATTAGAGCGGGATCAGCGTTCGTGCATGGCTTCGGAGCGGGACTTGATGATCGGCTTGAGCAGGTAGCTCAGGACGCTTTTCTTGCCAGTGATGATGTCAACCGAGGCCACCATGCCCGGAATGATCAGCAATGGCTTTTCATCGGTACCCAGGTGGCTGCGGTCGGTGCGCAGTTTGATGATGTAGAAGGTGTTCTTCTTATCTTCATCCTGCACGGTGTCCGCACCGATCTGCTCCAGCTTGCCCTTGAGGCCACCGTAGATGGTGTAGTCGTAGGCGGTGAACTTGATCATCGCTTCCTGGCCCGGATGCAGGAATGCGATGTCTTGCGGGCGGATCTTGGCTTCCACCAGCAGGGTGTCATCCAGCGGCACCACTTCGGCAATATCGCTGCCGGGCTGGATCACCCCACCCACGGTATTGACCAGCATCTGCTTGACGATGCCGCGCACCGGCGAGGACACCATAGTCCGGCTGACGCGGTCTTCCAGGCCCTTGGAGGTGGCCTGAGCCTTGCTCAGATTGGTCCGCGCCTCATTCAATTGCGCCAGCGCTTCACTGCGGAACTTGCCACGGGTTTCGTCGATCTTGCGCTGCACTTCGTTGATGGCGGCCTGGGCACGGGGAATGGCCAGGGTGGTGCCATCGAGCATGCCGCGGGTTTCCACCTCGGACCGCTTGAGACGCAGGACTTCAACCGGCGAAATCGCGCCCTGCTGCACCAGGGGTTCGGACATGCCGATTTCCTGGCGCAACAGATTCAGGCTATTGCGGTACTGCTCCTGCTTGGAACCGAACTCACGCAATTCCTGCTGGCGCTGCACCAGCTGTTGCTGCAACCCGCCGATTTCGTCAGACAACTGCTGGCGCCGGCTCAGGTACAACGATTCTTCGTTGGAGGCCTGGTTGGGCACGGCCTTGCGCACGGTTTCTGTGATGTTCAGCGGACGGTTGTCGATTTCCGCACTGAGGCGCTCGACCCGCAGCTCCATGGCCACCCGGTCGGCGTCAGTTTCGCCGACATTGGAGGCAAAGCGCGTGTCATCCAGGCGCACCAGGGGGGCACCGGCCTCGACGATCTGCCCTTCGTGAACATAGATCTGGGCAACGATGCCGCCCTCAAGGTTCTGGATTTTCTGAATCCGCGACGACGGGATGGCCTTACCTTCGCCCTTGGTGACTTCGTCGATAATCGCAAAGTGTGCCCAGAGCAGCAGGAACACGAAGAAGCCGATCACCCCCCAGATGGTCAGGCGCACGATGCGTGGCGCATCGTCGATCAGGGCCTTTTCGACCTCCGGCAGCGGCTGATCATCAAGCGCGTCACCGCCCTTGAAGTAGCCAACGATTGCATCCTTGAAGCGGCCTGGGCCGGATTTAAGCAACACTGATCTGCCCCTTTTTCAGCGCTTCCATGACGGCGGCTTTCGGGCCGTCCGCGAGTATCTGGCCACGGTCGATCACCAGCAGGCGATCCACCAGGCTCAACAACGAAGCACGGTGGGTAACCAGAATCACCGTCTTGTTTTCTATAACAGCCTGCAACCGCTGCTTGAGGCGCTCTTCACCGGTGTTGTCCATGGCACTGGTTGGCTCATCGAGCAACAGGATCGGCGGATTAAGCAGCAGTGCACGGGCCAGGGCCACGTTCTGCCGCTGACCACCGGAAAGGTTCTGCCCGCGCTCACCGACCTGCAGCTCGTAACCCTGCGGGTGCAGCCGGGCGAATTCATGGACCCCGGCCAGCTCTGCGGCCTGCAGGACCATTTCGTCATCCACGTAGCGTGCACCCGACACCAGGTTGTCGCGCAGGGTGCCGGCCAGCAACTGGATGTCCTGGGCGACATAGCCAATATTGTGACGCAGCTCACTGACATCGATCTGACGAATGTCCACACCGTCCACCAGCAACGAACCCGAGTCCGGCTGGTACAGGCCGACCAGCAACTTGGCCAGGGAACTCTTGCCCGAACCGCTGCGGCCGATGATGCCGATCTTCTCGCCCGGCCGAACGTTCAGGTTGACCCCACGCAGGGCCAGGGTCTGCTGGTTCGGGTAGGTGAAATCGACCGCGCGGAACTCCATCGCGCCTTGCAGCACCTGGCGGCTGAGGGGACGCTCGTCGAAGTTGCGCTCTTGCGGCAGCTCCATCATCTGGTCGACCGAAACCATGGTCACCTTGGCTTGCTGGTAACGCGTCAGCAGGCCCGACAGTTGAGCCAAAGGCCCCAGGGCACGGCCGCTCAACATATAGCAGGCCACCAGGCCGCCCATGCTGAGGTTGCCGTCAATAATCTGGTACACACCGAAGATGATCATGGCCACGCCGGCCAGTTGCTGAATCAGCAGGGTGATGTTCATGGCCAGGCCCGACAAAACCTTGACTCGCAACTCCAGGCGGCTGAGGGTGCCAATGGTCTGTTCCCACTGGTACTGGCGCTCGCTTTCGGCGTTATTGACCTTGACCGCGTCCAAGCCAGCGAGGGTTTCGATCAAGCTCGACTGCCGCTCGGCGCCCAGAGCCATGGTCCGCTCCAGGGTCGCGGTCAATGGCTTTTGCAGCAGGTGGCCAATACCCAGGGCCAGCGGGAAAGCGACGATCGGGATCCACACCAGGTGGCCACCGAGCAGCGCAATCACCAGCAGGATAATCAGGGTAAAGGGCAAGTCGATCAGGCTGGCCAGGGTCAGCGAAGTCAGGAAGTCGCGCATCCCCTGGAATTCATGGATGTTCTGCGCGTAGCTGCCGACCCGCGCCGGCCGCACTTTCATGGCCATGCCGACGATGCGCTCGAACAGCGTCGCCGAAATGATCAGGTCGGTCTTTTTACCGGCCAGGTCTAGGCACAGGCTGCGCAGGCCCTTGAGCAGCAGATCGAACAAGTAGGCGCCGCAGATACCGATGGCCAGCACCCACAGGGTGGAAGTGGCCTGGTTCGGCACCACGCGGTCATACACGTTCATCACAAACAGTGGCGCCGCAAGGGCAATCAGGTTGATCACCAGGCTCGCCGCGATGGCGTCGGCGTACAGCCAACGCGAGCGCTTGAGTGTTTCACGGAACCAGGAATGGGCACGCGGGATCAGCGTGCCGTTGGTAACGTCAAATTTATGTTGCGGCTGGGCGAAGAAAACCCGGCCGCTGTAATCTTGACTCAGCAGTTCGCGGTCAACCCGCACTTCGCCACCGTCGCTTTCGCTGAGGAGCAGGCGCGCGTTGTCGCCCTCCCAGCCGATCAACACCGCACACCGCCCTTCCTTAAGCAGGAGCATGGCCGGCAACGCGATGGTGGGAATCTGTTCCAGCTTGCGCTGCAGCAAGCGCCCTTGCAGGCCGGCCCGAGCGGCTGCACGGGGCAGCAACTCGGCGCCCAGGCGCTGGGCGGCCAAAGGCAAGCCGGTGGTCAGCATCGCCCGACTGGCGGGCTTGTGATGCAGCGAGCAGAGTGTCAACAAGCCGTCGAGCAATGGATCATCATGCTGACTGCGTGGGTCATGGGTAAGTTGAACCGAACCTATTTCAGAATCCAAGCTGACACTCTCTTAACGCTTAAGCAGTTGAATGGCCCAACTCCGTCAAGAATCAGTCCATCCGCGGCAGGTTTACCATCGGTTTAATATCATTCTGCACAACTGATGCCATCGGTGCGACCACACCCTGACTTTTCAACAACTGCCCCATGTCGGCCTTGATCCGATATTGGGTGTAAAGCTGCAGGTTGCGGATCTCCACCAGGCGCTGCTGAGCGCTGAACAGCTCGTTCTCGCTGTCGAGCAGGTCAAGCAAGGTACGCTCGCCGAGGCTGAACTGCTGCTGGTACGAGGTGCGCACCTTGGTGCTGCGATCCACGTATTGCTGGGCGATCGGCACCTGGGCGGTGGCGTTATTGTAGGCGTTCCAGGCCAGACCCAGCTCCTGGTTCAGCTCGCGCAGGGCGTTGTTGCGGATGTCCAGGGCCTGAGTGGCCTGGGAAGCCTTGGATTGCAGGTCGGCCTTGTTGCTGCCGCCCGAATACAGGTTGAACTGCATGCGCAACATGGCGGAGTAGCTATTGTCATGCCCTTCTTCGCCGCCGAGGTTGTTGTTGGCGGAACGCGCCAGCTCGGCATCGAAACGTGGGTAGAAGGTCGACTTGGCGGCTTCGTACTGCTTCTCGGCGGCGGCGATATCCGATTCGGCGGAACGCAGGACCGGACTGTCTTCGATCATCTGGCGCCGTGCTTCATCAAGACTGGCAGGCATCAGGGCGACAAAACCCTGGGGCGCCTCCAGTTCTTCGGGCATCTGGCCCACAGCGCTCAAGTAGTTGGTTTGTGCATCCGCCAAGTTGGTCTGTTCAGTCAGCAAGTTGTTACGGGCCTGAGCCAGACGGGCTTCCGCCTGATCCATGTCCGCCATTCTTCCGACGCCACGGCTAGTGCGCAATTTGATCTGGTCGAAGATGCGTTCATGGCTCTTCAAGTTGTCTTCTGCCAACTGCACCATCTGACGACGGGCCAGCACATCCAGATAAACCTGGGCAACGGTCAACGCGGTGCGCTCGGAAGTATTGAGCAAGGAATAACCACGGGAGTTAGCGGTGGCTTGTTGACGCCCTACTTCGCTTTGAGTGGCAAAGCCGTCAAACAGATTTTGTTGCAGGCGAATAGTCGACTCGCCGCGATTCAACGACTTCCACTCATGGCTGTTGCTCGCGGCACGCGTCGACGTGTTGTCGGAGCGTTCGCGACCATAACCGCCCAGTACGTCGACCTTAGGCAGGTATCCACCCTTGGCGGCGCGCAGTTGGTAGTCGGCGGCAATACGAGCATTGATGCCTGCCTGGATCTCCGGGTGAACATCGAGGGCTTTTTGCATGGCCTCTGGCAGGGTTTGTGCTTGGACGAAACTTGCGGTGAGGGCGAAAGGAAGAGCCTTGAATAAGTGCAAACGCATTCTGATTATTTCCCGGAGATTTTTTGCATAAAAATGCAGTAAACATTGACCTACTGCATTGGAATGGCAATCGAAATGACCGTTTGTCGTGGGAACTGGATAACACAAACAGAAAGTCGCGATGCCGTTTAAATATCAATGTGACATTACCGGATAGATTGTTTAGGATGACGCCAAATAGGTCAATACCTTGACGGAAAAGTAATTCAGTCAACATCTCAACAAAATATTGACGCCAAATATTAATTTATAGAATCAACGTACTCCAGCAATTGAATCGGCACTAACGAAATTAGCCGGTCGGCATGATGGATACCCACTGAACGGTAATACACGGAGAGTCCCCTAATGAGCAGCGTTGCCGTCGTCAAAAGCATTGTCGGTCAAGTATTCGCAGTTTCCCCGGAAGGGATTCGCCGTCTGCTGGTAGAAGGGGATCGCCTGTTTGCCGGGGAGCAAATCCAGACTGGGCCTGAAGGTGCCGTGTCGCTGGAACTGGCCGATGGCCGCGTTCTCGACCTGGGTCGCGACAGTCAGTGGAGCGCGAACGCTCCTGACTCCACGACCGACCTGAGTGAAGCCACCGCCCAGGCCGCGCCCTCGGTAGCCGAGCTGCAGCAAGCCATCGCTGCCGGTGCCGACCCGACCCAAGACCTCGAAGCCACTGCTGCCGGCCCGACCGCCGCAGGTGCGGACGGTGCCGTCGGTGGCGGCCACAGCTTTGTCATTCTCGAAGCCACCGCGGGCCAAGTCGACCCTAGCATCGGCTACCCGACCACGGGCTTGAACGCCGCCGCGGCCGTCGGCAACGACCTCACCGTTGGCGACAACAACGGTAGCAACCCGCGCGACGTCACCATTACCCTGACTGCCACGCCAACCATCACTGAAGCCGGCGGGGTCATTTCCTACACCGTATTCATTACCCAGGCGCCGACCAGCGACCTGACCGTGACCCTGTCCAACGGCCTGTCCGTGGTAATCGCTGCCGGCCAGACCGCTGGTGTGCTGAACGTGACCTATGTCGGCAACGACACGCCTTATCTGGATGCTTCGACGGTTTCGGCCACCATTGCCGGCACCTCCGGCGGCGGCAACCTGGTCATCACCACCGATCCGGCTCCAGCCGTGACCCAGATCGCCGACACCATCGACACCACTACGGTCTCGTTGAGCGCGAATGCATCGGTTGATGAAGGCGAAAAAATCACCTACACCGCCACCGTGACCAATGCGGCGCAGACTGACGTCACCGTCACCCTGTCCAACAACACCACCATCACCATCAAAGCCGGCGAAACCACTGGCACCGTCACCGTTGATACGCCAGCCAACCTGGCCGACGGTAAAGACCTGCACGTCAGCGCCACCATCACCGGCGCCACCGGCGGCAACTACGAAGACTTGGCGGTCAATCCCAAAGCGGCGGAAACCACCGTAGTCGCCATCGACGACCCAAGCGTGCTGGTTGGCGACCGCCAGACCATTGCCGAGGACGGGGTTGCCCATGGCAACGTCCTGACCAACGACAGCGACATCGATAACATCTTGAAGGTGGCCACCTTCAATGTCGGCACCACCACCTATAGCGCCGGCCAGGTTGCCATCATCGCCGGCGTCGGCAGCGTCAGCATCGCCGCCAATGGTGAATACACCTTCACTCCGACCAAAGACTACAACGGTGATGTGCCGCAAATCGGCTACACCACCAACACCGGCTCGAGCAGCACCTTGGACGTGACCGTAACTCCGGTCAACGACGCCCCAGTCGCCATTGCCACCAGCGCCACCGGTGCTGAAGATCAAGTGGACGGCATTGAAGTCCACCTCAATGCCACCGATGTCGATGGCATCGATAACGTCGCCTCGTTCAACGTCAGCACGCCGAACAACGGCACCTTCTACACCGA
>Ga0302174_10000649_pt1 | contig 10360 bp, 9 predicted proteins | sample I_Fen_N3_2_FD_198789 | JGI IMG/M metagenome (GOLD analysis project Ga0302174, IMG submission 198789) | Peat permafrost microbial communities from Stordalen Mire near Abisko, Sweden - I_Fen_N3_2 | ecosystem: Environmental > Terrestrial > Soil > Wetlands > Permafrost | place: Sweden: Abisko... | reverse complement strand
CCGCTTTCGTTATCCGGCACACGGCCTTGGCCTGCCGCGTGTTCCACGTCGATGCGTGCCTGCCAGCGGTCGAGTTCCCACAGTAATCCGCTGTTCAAACGCAGCGGCGCAATGCGCGGCAAGGCGTCGCCGGTGTCGAGGTTGGTGGCGCGGGTATAGTCGCCCGACAGCTCCAAGGCGAATTTGCCGTAGGCGCCTTCGCCGAGCTTGATGTGATCTTGAGCTTCAAAGCCGGCGAAACGTGCACGCACGCCGGAATATTCGTACTCAGGAATGCCATTCGCGTCTTCTTCACCTTCGTCGTTCAGCGTACGACCCGTTCCCAGCAAGCCGATGTAGTTGGAGAAGCGGCTGTAGAACACACCGAAGCTGCCCTTATGCGTGCCATTGTCAAAGCGCAGGGCCAGGTCGCTGGACACGGCTTTTTCTTTCTTCAGGTTGGCATCGCCCAGTTCGTAGGTGCCGGTGGCGACGTGGGCGCCATTGGCGTACAGCTCGTAGAAGGTCGGCGCACGTTCGGTGTAGCCCAGAGTCGCCGCCAGGGACCAGATCGGCGTCAGCGTATACACCGCACCCGAGGACAGGCTGCCGGCGGTGAAATCGTTGGTTTTGTCGGCGCCGGCAAAGCGCGCGTTGCCCTTGGCATCCGGCTCGACGCTGGTGTGTTCCAGGCGTCCGCCAAGGCTGAGTGCGAGGCGCTCGGTGGCCTGCATTTCTTCGAGGATAAACAGCGCGCCGGCGTTGGTGTCGGTCTGCGGTACGAAGGCTTCTTCGCCCAGGGCCGAGAACTCGTTGCGGGTCACTTGGGCGCCGACCACGCCATCGAACGGGCCGATGGGCTGGTGACGCGCTTCGACGCGGGCTTCATAGCCTTTGTTCTTGAAGATCGTACCGGTTTCGCCGCCTTCGATTTCGCGGTGCTCGTAGTCGGTGTAGCCCGCGTCAAGTTTCACCGAGGTAAATGGGCCTTGCAGGTTGCGGATCTCGGACGCAAAGGCGTAGTGATCCTGCTTCATGCGGATGCGCACGTCCTGTTCGGCCGGCGAGCCGTAGTTGGCGTCGTAGCTGCTGTAGGACAGCCCGGCGTAACCGTCGTCCCACGTGTAGGAACCGCCCACCGCGCCACCGTCCTGACGTCCGTCGCTGTTGCCCAGGCGACCGTTTTTGCCGGGTCCGTCTTCGCTTTCCGGTGCATGGCGGCTGCGGGCCTGGCCGGGGATTTTCAGGTCGTTGAATTCCCGTGCGTTGGCGTCCAGATGCAGGGCGAACGTGCCGTTGCCGGCTTCGAGTTTGCCTGCGCTGCTGCGTGTAGTGTCGGCGCCGCCATAACGCAGTTCACCGGCGCCGTGGATGCCTTCGATGGCTTCGGTGGGGATGCGGTTGTCGAAGGTGTTGACCACGCCACCGATGGCGCTGCCGCCGTACAGCAATGCAGCGGGGCCGCGCACGATCTCGATGCGTTCGACGTTGACCGGGTCCAGCGGCACCGCATGGTCATAAGACAGCGACGACGCGTCCAGCGCGCCCACGCCGTTGCGCAAGATACGAATACGATCGCCGTCCTGGCCACGGATGATTGGCCGGCTGGCGCCTGGACCAAAGTACGAAGACGACACACCCGGCTGCTTGTTCAGTGTTTCGCCAAGGCTGCCTTTTTGTTGCAGGGTCAGGTCATCGCCTTCCAGCACGGTGGTCGGTGAAGCGAGTTGCTCGCTGCCCAGCGGGTTGCCGGTGATGACTTGGGGTTGCAACTCCAGGGCGTGGGCTTCGGAGCTGATCAGCAGGGCGGCGGCAAGCGGGGTCAAGCGCCACAGAGAAGAGAGGGACATCGGACATTCCTTGGCAAAACGACGAAAAGATTTGAAAGTTATAGTTACAATATAACATCTCTTTTTCGCGAGCCACGGGAACTTTTTATCCCTGAGCGGAGGGGGTGATAAGGTGTGCGCCTTCGTGATTACTTTTTTCATAGGCCTGGCATGACCGCGACAAGCAACGACCCCCTTCACGGTGTAACCCTGCAGCACGTCCTCACCACCTTGGTGGAGCACTACGAATGGGAAGGCCTGGCCGAGCGCATTGATGTGCGGTGTTTCAAGAGCGACCCGAGTATCAAGTCGAGCCTGACGTTCCTGCGCAAGACGCCGTGGGCGCGGGAGAAAGTCGAAGGGTTGTACGTAAAGCTGATGCGCACCAAACGTCCGCTGGATTGAATCCATGAAACGGTTTATAGCGGCGACAGCACTGGCCGGTTGGGTGGGGCTGGCGATTCAGCAATACCTGATTTTCTATTCGCGCTGGTCGACCGACGCCAGCCTGTTGGGCGGGCTGATCAACTTTTTCAGTTTCTTCACTGTGCTCACCAACACCCTGGCGGTGGTGGTGTTGAGCTATGCCTTGGTCCAACGGGACTCGGCGGCGAAGCGGTTTTTTCTCAGGCCGGCGATCAGCAGCGGTATCACGGTGAGCATTCTGGTAGTGGGCTTGGCCTACAGCCTGTTGCTGCGGCATTTATGGCAGCCCGAAGGCTTTCAGTTGATCGCTGATGAACTGCTGCATGACGTGATGCCGGTGCTGTTTTTGATTTACTGGTGGCGGTGCGTGCCCAAGGGCAGCCTTCGCCTCAAGCACATCGGCGCGTGGATGATTTACCCGCTGGTGTACTTCGCTTATGCGCTGCTGCGCGGGGATTTGCTCGGGCAGTATCAGTACCCGTTCATCGACGTGGCCACCCTTGGTTATCCACAAGTGTTCGTGAATGCCGGGGGGATTTTGGCGGGGTTTGTGCTGATCGCGTTGGCGGTGGTGGGGCTGGATAAAGTTATCAAGCCCCGGCCTTGATTCACGCTTCTTCACTGCCCTCGGCGCGCCAGTAGCCGACGGCCTTGAGGAACGTTTCATCGACCTTGTGCGTATCCAGCAGCACCCGGCGTACCTGGCGCGACACTTTGGTTTCGGTCGCGACGAAGCTGTACAGCGAGCCGCTCGGCAGCGTCAGGTTCTGCACGGTTTCCAGCAGATCATCCTGGCCGCGAATGACCCAGATCACCTCGACATCGGCCTGACTGTGCAGGACCTGTTTCTCTGCGGTATTCGCGATCTCGATCACCGCCAGCACCTTTCGCCCGGCCGGCAGTTCTTCCAGGCGCCGACCGATGGCCGGCAGCGCGGTTTCGTCGCCGATCAGCAGGTAGCTGTCGAACATATCCGGCACGATCATCGAGCCCCGTGGCCCGCCGATGTACAGGTGCTGACCCACCTTGGCCTGCTCGGCCCAGGTGGAGGCGGGGCCGTCTCCGTGCAGCACGAAGTCGATGTCCAATTCGCCAATGTCCAGGTCAAAACGCCGTGGCGTGTAGTCGCGCATGGCCGGCTGCGGGCCATCTCCCTTGATGCTGAACGTCGGGCTTTCCAGCGCCGCTTGCTCGGCGGCATTCTGCGGGAACAGCAGCTTGATGTGATCGTCGCTTCCCAGGCTGACAAAGCCCGCCAGTTCCGGCCCACCCAGGGTGATGCGGCGCATGCGCGGGGTGATGTCGACCACGCGCAGTACGTCGAGGCGGCGGCGTTTGATTTCGTGGGTCACGCGGTGGATGGCTTGTGTATTCATTAGGCTTTCCCGTCGGCAATGGCTTGGGCGGTGCCGTTGAGCAGCGCCGCGACACGAACGATTTCTTCCGGGCTCCAATGCCCGTGGTGCGAATGCAAGGCGTGACGCAGGTTGTGCACCGCCTCGTGGATTTCCGGCGGGCGATCCTGGCCGCGCAGCGAGCGCTTGCTCACCTCCATGCGCTGGCGAATGCCGTCGAGCGCCACCGCCTGTTCGCTTAAGAAGAGACGACCGGCGTCGGTGATTGTGTAGCGTTTTTTTCCAGCGTCGGCGTCACCGCTGATCAATTCGCTCTCTTCGAGGAAGGTCAATGTGGGGTAGATCACCCCGGGGCTGGGGCTGTAGGCGCCGTCGAACAGGGCTTCGATCTTGCGGATCAGGTCGTAGCCGTGGCAGGGCTGTTCGGCAATCAATGCCGGCAGCAGCAACTTCAAATCACCCGGGGCGAATACCCGTGGGCCGCGGCCGGCACGTTCGCGGCCTGGACGTTTCTCGAAGCCGTCACCGGGTTCACGGTGGGAATGATGGTCTCTCATTGTCATGCTCTCCTTGTGTGGATAAGACATAACGTAAGATATATCTTAAGAGGTGCATAGCCACAGACGACCAACGGTCAAGTCTGGCCTATCGCACATTGCAAGCATTTGGATTGACTTCCTAGTGGTGTGGCGACCCAACTAAGATTAGAGTTGAAACTCGTACTTTCAAAGAAGCTTTTATAACTTATGTTGTTTTTACGTGCGGTGTTTTCCTACGGAATATTCACAATAAACGTTGTTGAATAATTCATGTAGTCCATGTCTTACGGAGAAAATTAAAGTTTTGGCAAAGTGCCATATTTTTCTGTATTTGCCCGCATACATTGGCTACGAAGGCATGGGGAGCAGCCTGCATACCTGTTTTTAAAGTTAGTGGATCATTCCTCTCGCGTTGCACTCACTTACGTCTCGCTGCAGCGGACCTCATTGTGTGTTGAATTCACTGTTCAACTTTCAATGGGGCACTAACTTGTCCTCAAAACAGGAACTCATCATGTTCAAGAAGTTTGCAATTGCTGCTCCATTGGCCTTTCTGGCATTGAACGCCTCGACGGCCTTCGCTGCTGGCGAAGCCAACCACACCGTCAACATCAAGGCGAATATCCCTACCACGGTGTTCCACGCGCAGCCACGTGATCCGAACTTCGGCCGCGACGAAACCCTGGCCTACAACATCGTCAGCGGTGAGCTGGCGCCGTTGAGCGCTATCTACGACCTGAAGAACACCAGTGGTTCGGTCCACGCCTACATCGAAGGCGGCCCGGCTGTTCTGTTCAACGGCAACGTCGCGCAGAACATCCCGCTGACCACCACCCTGCACGGCGTTGAACTGACCGGCACGCCAAAAGAAGTGGTGAACGAAGCCGACTCCACCCCGGGCGTGGGGGCTGAACTGCGCATCGTGGCAGCCAAGCCTACGGCCACCCAGCGTGGTGCCTACACCTCCGCTGTGGCGCTGGTGTTCGATGCGGTGCCGCCAACGCCAGCACCTTGATGGTGTAGGTGCCCGCCGGGCTTTCTTGCCCGCGGGCATTTGCGTTCGGGCCGGCCGATTTTCCCCCATTGGTCGGCCTGTTTTTTATCAAGTCTCCTGGCCCTCAGAGAGTTCCTTTCATGTTCCCGATGACGCCCATCGCGGTTGCGCTTGCGCTAGTGATTTGTACGAGTGCCTTGGCCGCGCCCACGTCAGGCACCGTCACGCCTGGCAGTTTGTTGACCCAGGCTCAGGGTTTGCCTGCCGGGTTCGGCGACCATTTTTTCGACGTACCGCTGGCGGTACAGGTCGAACTGGATCAGCAACCCCTGGGGGAAGCCTTGATTGTGCTGTCCCAGGACGAACGGGTGACGCTGCTGGAGTTCACCGATACCGGCGACAGCAAAGTCCCCGCCACCACCCGCGACACCTGGCAAGCCTTGCTGGAGAGCGGCGTCGGCCTTGGCGCATGCACCCAGGCGTGCCCGCAGCAACTGGTGTCAGTGCACTACAACCTGGAAAGCTCGCTGCTGTCGATCATCACCCAGAACGTCGAACACACCAGCGACGCACCGCGTTTTCACGCGCAGCCCGAAGGCGGTAGCCGTGGTTTGATCATCAACAACCAGCTCAACCTCAACGGCGGCCAGGAAGAAAACCTGGGCGGACGTTATGGTTTGCAAGCCAGTGCCAGCCTGGGCAATTGGACCCAGGTGTTCAACTTGCAGCTGGCGCGCCAGAGTGGCGACGAAGAACAACTGCGCCATGCAATCCATGAGCTGTATACCCAGCGGGAACTGGAAGGCCAGTTTTTGCGCCTGGGCCATTTCACCCCCAATTCCGACGGCCTGACCCGGCAGTTGCGCAGCTTTGGCGCCAGCCCGGATACCGCGTTAGGCGTCATGTACGGCAGCTCCGACAGCCTGGCGATCAACAATGCCAAGGCCAGCGTTTACACCATCTACGTCACCGCCAATCGCCAGGCCGCCGTGGAGATTTACCGCAACGGTCTGCTGATCAACACCCAGGCGGTCGCGGCCGGTTTGCAGACCCTGGACACGCGGCCGTTGCCCGGCGGCATCTACGAAGTCGAAGTGCGCCTGGTGGAAGACGGCCTCACCGTCAGCACCTCCCAAGAGCTGGTGTACAAACCCAGCAACTGGCGCAACGTCGATGACCGCTGGCGCTACAACCTGTTTGCCGGGCGCGAAACCAAGCTGTTCAGCAACTGGGATGAACAGTCTTCCGGCTCGATCACTGCAGGTGCCTCGGTCAATTACCTGGTGCATCCCCGGGTGATTCTCGGCCTGTCGGCGCGGGAAGTGCGTGAGCAACTGCAATACGGCGGTTCGGTGGACTGGACGGTGGCTAACAACACCAGCCTCTACACCAACCTCTACCAGACCCGCGAACACGGCACCGGCCTGGACGTTCAGGGCCTCTACACGTTTGGCGCCACCAACCTGGTGCTCAGCCATAACCGCAGTTGGCTCGACACCCGCGACACCTTCGAGACCCTGCCCGACGGCACCCGCCTGCGGCGCAACACCTTTGTTGGCCAGACCAGTAACTCGGCATTCTCGGTGAACCACCGGGTCGACGCGCGCAATTCCTGGAACCTGCGCCTGTCCCACAGCGAGGGCAATGCCGAAGGCGCAGGGCTCGACCTGGGCTGGAGCCGCCGCGACACCTTGTGGGGCAGCGACGCCAACTGGCGTTTCTCGGTGTTCGACCGACCGGGCACGTCCGGCACCAACGACAAGCGCAACCGCGGCGTGGACCTCTCTGTGAGCCTGGCCCTGGGCGGAGATGGCCGGCAGATTTCCGGCAGCATCGGCACCCGCACCGCGCGGGACGGCGGTCGCGATAACAATGCGTCGGTCACCGTTCGCCAGGACCTCACCGACCACCTGCTGCAAAGCGTCTCGGCCACCGCCATCACCGACACCTATGGCGTCGGGTTCTCGGGCATGGCCAGTTTCGACAGTGATGTGGTCAGCGGCGACGGTTTTATCCAGCGCAGCTCGTTCAACGGCGACCTCAGCGGCGGCCTGAACCTGCACAGCACCTTCGTTGCCGGTGGCGACCAGATGCTGATGACCAGCCAGTACCAGAGCAATGGCGCGGGCATGATCGTCGACGTCGAAACCGATCTGGATGAGATCACCCTGCGTGCCGACGACTTCAGCGGCGGCGGCGCGATCCTGCGTCCTGGGCGCAACTTCGTACCGGTGGCGGCCTACAAGAGCAGCACGGTGAACTTCGACTTCGACGGCAACCATCCACCGGCGGCCAATATCCAGCCGGCGCGGACCACCTACCACCTGAACAAGGGCGGGGTGGACTACCGGAAAATCACCGTCATGAAAACCGTGTCGGTACTCGGGCGCCTGCTCGATGCCCAGGGCCAGCCGCTCAGGGGGCATCACGTGATCAACCACGCCAGCCGTGGGGTCAGCGAGGCCGACGGGTTCTTCTCCATGGAAATGAGCGCCAGCTCGCCAACCCTCGAAGTGCGCTACCGCAACCAATTGCTGTGCCAGTTCCGCCTGGACCCGGCCACCTCCGCCAATGAACAGGACGTGTTGATGATCGGTGACCTGCGCTGCACGCCGGACACCTTGGCTGAAAACACTTTCCAGACCGAGACCGCTTGTTAAGGACGTCTTATGAAAAAGCAGTTTGAGCGAAATGTGTTTGGCCTTTTGTTGGCAGGCTTATTGGGGGCGTTGTTTGCAGAGCCCGCGAGCGCGCTCAGCCAAAACATTACCGCTGTCTTCCGGCCTGATCCTGCAAACCCGATGAAAAACGACTTTGTGAACACGACTCCGGTGACGGGCATTTGTGCAGGGCACATGCCCGTGCGGTGCAAACAGATGGGGATTTTCACCATCCGTATTGATGACGCGTTTCGAGCGACCGCTATTGCGCCCATTGAGGCGTTTCACGAAGACCCGCGCAAAGGCGCAATGTGGCAAGTGCCTTCGCAGTGGCGCGATGTACAGGTCACCCATGCGCGCACCGGCGAAGTTGAGACGGTGCAAATGCGGATTGCCGGCATTGGGCACCGTTGGGATATTCGACCGAACACCAGCGCATGGGCACGGCCAGGTTTTTCCTGGCAAGGGCAGTGGATGAGCGCTCCTGCCCCTTGCCAGAGCACCGGGTTCCTTACCGGCGCTTCATCCCTCGCCTTATTTTTCTGGCTGGTGCCGGAAAACGCTGGTGTGTGCAGTCGTTTTCCCGGAACCACCATCACCTATTTTCAATATCGCACTCTCGAATTCGCCTATGCGCTCAAGACCCCAAACCCGTTGGGCATGTCATCGGGTGAGTACACGGGCAGCCTGACTTACACCATGGGGCCGGGTTTGGATTTCGACTTCGGTGATGTGGTCATCCCGAATGACTCGCAACTGACGCTGAATTTTAATCTGTCGGTGGAGCACGACTTAAAAGTCGACCTCCCACCCGGCGGCAACCGCATCGAACTGATCCCCGACGGCGGCTGGCAAGCCTGGCTCAACCGTGGACGCTCGCCCACGCGGCTGTACCGCGACCAGACCTTCCGCATCGCCGCCAGTTCGCGTTTCAAGATGCAGTTGGAGTGCTCGATCGTCATGGGCAACACCTGCGGCCTGCGCAATGCCAATGGCGATGAGGTGCCGTTGCAGGTCGCCGTGACGTTGCCCAGCGGGATCGATGGGCGCGGTAACCAGGCCGTACTCAAGCGCCCGTTGCGCCTGGACGGTGAAGGCACCGAACTGTTCCAGCCGCTGTTCTACGTGAACGACCGCCCGGGCACCTTGCACTTCGAGGTGTTGCGCGACGACATGGCCGACATGCTCAACCAGCCGGGCAGTACCTATTCGGGCGTGGCGACCGTGATCTGGGACTCGGAAATTTAGTTCGGCCCCATTCCAACAGCGGGCCAGGCCCGTCGCAGTCAATCAACGAGGCGAAGTAAACAATGAAACAAGCAGTGTTATGGATCGGGTTGTGCCTGATGTCGCTCACCGTCCAGGCCGGGCCGCTGATCAACGTCGGGGTGGTGTACGACTACCTCGAAAGTGATCGCAGTTCCTACCTCAAGCGCGTGTTCAATGGCGGCACCAGCACCGCGTTCATCAAGGTCAACGTGTTGGAAATTGTCTACAACGCAGATGGCACCACCCGCGAAATCCCGGTGCCCTCGATCATCGATGACAAGGGCGTCACGACCAGTCGCGACGGCCTGATGGCCAGCCCGTCGCGACTGATCGTGCCGGTAAACGGCCGACAGGGCACGCGCCTGTTGTACATGGGCCCGCGCGACAAGGAACGCTATTTCCGCCTGCGCTTTATCCCCGTGGTCCCGGAAAAGGACGACAACTTCGGTATCAGCGACGAGGAGCGCGCCGACTACAAGGATCACCTGGCGGCCGGGATCAACGTGATGGCCGGCTACGGCACGGTGTTTTTCGTACGGCCCAAGGATGCGCGGTTCGACACCCGCATCAACGAGAGGCCTGACCAATACCAACTGCGTAACGCGGGCAACAGCACCGTGGTGCTCGACGAGTTCCACGACTGTTCGGTGACCAACCCCACTGACTGCGTGCCCACCACCAAGCACCACATCCTGCCCGAGCGACAACTGACGTTCGAGAAAAAACCGGGCCGGCGCTACAGCTTCGTGCTGGTGGAAGGGCTGGATAAAAAACCGCTGAAGGTCGAGAAGACTAACGGGTGATCATGATGTTCAAGCAGCTGACAAGATTCGGTGTACTGGCGGCCTGCATGCTGGCGGGCGCACCCACCTCGGCGATCCAGGAACGTCACTCGTTCGATGTCTCGGTGACCATCCCGGTAAATGAAGCCTATGTGCTGCCGTCCGAACCGGACTGGATGGGCCAGGACCAACTGCTGGCGTGGAACCTGGTGACCTCGCAACTGAGCCGCCTGCGCAAGAACTTCGACGTCAAGCACCTCAACGGCGGTGTCGCGGCCCGCCTTGGGGCCGAGCCGTACTTGTTTAACGGGCGTAACCGTATCGACCTGCAGGTGCAGTTCAACCAGGTAGCGCTGACCCTCGACCCGGTGGAAGTGGTCGGCGCCGCTGAAGCTCGAGTGGGACGCCGGGCCGAACTGGACATCGCCGCCATAGAGCCCGAAGGCGGCTATCGCGGCGGCGACTACTACGGCACGGTGCACCTGGTGTTCGATTTCCTGGCGCCGTGATTGCCTACTCGGTGCTGG
>Ga0302174_10000645_pt1 | contig 10396 bp, 12 predicted proteins | sample I_Fen_N3_2_FD_198789 | JGI IMG/M metagenome (GOLD analysis project Ga0302174, IMG submission 198789) | Peat permafrost microbial communities from Stordalen Mire near Abisko, Sweden - I_Fen_N3_2 | ecosystem: Environmental > Terrestrial > Soil > Wetlands > Permafrost | place: Sweden: Abisko... | reverse complement strand
ACAAGCTCGCCATCGAGTCATTCTTCTAGGAATAGCGCTCGACGAGTACGGTAATACCCCATTTCATGACCTCCTGAAAACAGCCGATCCGGTATCGGTCAGACAAGCCATCGGCGGCCTGCCCAAGCTTAGAAGCAAGCTGTCGCGGCGTTCGGACTCCCAAGAAGATTGGTACCGGGCGGTTGCCGACGAAGTAGACGATTTACTGCGTCACGCGGAAATGGAAAATGGCAAACTGATTGCGCCTCTGCGAGCTACTCGTCAAGCACTTTTCAATGCGCCTCAGAGTTCTGGCAGTCAGCGAGTGCCTAAGGAACAAGGTCTAGGCAACACGGGTATACCCACCCTTGATGCCTGGTACCAAGACGCCAATATCAAATACTGGATGAGCCACGATGCCCGCGGACATATGCAGTCCGACCTGCGGCGATACGCTTTTGCAAGCACCTTCGCTGAGCACAACAAGTATTCGCCAAAGGGCCATCAACAATTTTCACTACCTGGCCTTGCTCCCGCTCACAAGAACTGGGAAAGCGGTAAATTCATTGACCGCTTCAGGGTGCAGCTCGCAGAACTCCCGGCAACGACTATCACCAGCCATATCTCGAAGGATGGCCACTACTTTATTCACTACGACCCTGCGCAATGTCGTAGCTTGACCGTTCGCGAGGCCGCGCGGCTTCAGACCTTCCCAGATAACTATTATTTCGAAGGGAATCGAACCCAGCAGTACCACCAAGTGGGCAATGCGGTACCGCCTTTATTGGCAAACAAAATCGCGGAAATTGTTTATGACGTTGTGTGTCGGCGGGTTGCCGAGCGTCAAGATATTATGAAAACACCTGCACAAAATGAATCGCCACTGCTGCTATAGACGCTTACTGACAGCTTTTGGCCCAGAGTGTGTAGCAACGCGCTCAAGGTTCTCATCGTCTTGAAGCGCGGACGCTCGTTAGTTGAACGATCATACGGTCAATGTCGCGGGTAGCATCATTCGAAATTGGAACACACCATCACTGTTCTTACAGCTTTTAGGGTGGGCCAAATCGGATTTTTTAGGCAGTCAGCGCTGTCATAGCCATGGTTGCGGGGGGCGCAGGCATCGGGAGGGCCTCAAGCTTCATCGCGGCTCCCTGAGTGAGGTGCCAAGAGTTGATCCGGTTCATTCTGAATACACGTTAAATTCAACATTCTACTCAAAACCGATCAGCACAAAATCGATTGTGACATCAGCTAGGCTCATGTCGCGTTTACGAGCCTCCAAGAGAGATTTACGGTGATCGCTCAGATCTACCGCCTGCCCGCTTGGCTTGGTCATGGATTAGGGATTCATAAGCATCTCGGCCTTTATCGATGATTTTAGGTGAGGCGAGCCAACGCGCTTGGTAATTTATGATAAAAAATTTACAAACGGTCAGCTCTAGTCTGTTTAGGCGCAAACACTGAGTGCAATACCGCATTAACTCAATGGAGTTATTTTTATATCTAGAGAGTCCGAGGTGATTAACTAATCGGCATAATTCAAAATTAAAGCCTGAAGAAACGACCCATTTTTGAGGCCGGTTCTTCAGGCTTATTTGTTAGCTATCCGTTCGGGTCACTGATGGTGAGATTTGACGTTCACTCTTTCTGGCAGGTGCGTGCTGCAATCATTACGTCTTGGAGCAGCTTGTCAGGATTACTAATCGAGCGAAGCTGCGCTGGAGAGTACTTCGCCTCCAGTTTCTGAAAGGTACACTGGCAAATAGCTTTAGGCGCCCCGCTTTGTACGCATCCAGAAAGGAATTCCCCTCTGGCGTGCGAATTTTCATCGGAGCAACCCACCAGTAGCAAAAGTGCAGCGATTGTACTGCATCTTGGGTGCAGGCTGACTCCGTGCATCAGCGCAGCACCATGGCGCAGCCGAAGAATACGCCCACACATAAGCCAAGTACTTGCGGGCCAACCGCCCAAAACACCTTGATCCAAATTAGGCTCAGGATGCCACCATTGGTGAAGACTGCATCTGGATGAGCGAATTTACGGATCGCATCACCGGCCATGGCACCCAGCCAGCCCAAAATCGCGCCGACCAGAACGGCCACGCATTTAGCAAACCAGCCTGCGCTCAATACCATGGACGAGGTATTGAAGGTCACACTCACTATTGCCAACACCGCCGCTGCCACACCCCAGCCAATCATGACTGGGCTGATGCTGCTTGTACTACGGTCTTCTTCGTTGACGCCGCTCTGTGGGTTTTCGCCTTGTTGAGACACGTGATTCTCCTTTTGTGATGATTGGCAGATCAGTTACCAGGCAGCCAAGCAGCTGTTGTTTTCGTCGTTCAGAGCTGGCAATACCGCCTTGAGGTTCTGAGTGGGTAGGTTGAAGACCTTGCCTTGAGCGCTGAACTGCAGCCGATTGGCTTTGCGCAAGGCCCCCCAGAACTCGTGAGTGAAGATGCTGCTGCAGGCGCGACAGTCTGTGTAAAACGGGTTATGGAAGGTTTTTCCATCCACGATGAGGTCAAAACCTCGCCCGTCTTCTGAGCTATACCCCCGGCCATTTACGGTGGCGCTGGCGGAGACATAGCGGTCGTCATCACTGGGGCATGCAATCACTAATTCATTGCCGTTACCGTCGTCGACGGCATATTCGGCGGTGCCCATCGCCCAGCCCGAGGTCCAAGTATTGGTTCCGGCAGAGGCGTTATTTGCAGCCAGGCAGCTAAGAGCCACCATTAGTAGGGTTTTGGTATTCACAGGGATGTTCCTTATCGAGGAGGCTGATGTGTAGTTTTAGGATGAATAGCAACCTTTAAGGGTGATTTTCAACTTTTGATGTTCTTCATGTCAATGAGGTGATGCCCAACCATCTAGGTTGAGATGGGAGAGCAAAATGGCTGAAATTGATCAGAAGCAATTGGCGGGCACAGTGGGGCGCGCCATATCTAAACAGCGGGTGCGTAGCGGACTAACCCAGGAGGCGGTTGCAGAACACTTGGGGGTGGGGAACGAGGCGGTTTCTCGCATTGAGCGAGGGATCGTGATGCCAAATATCACTCGGCTTTTGGAGTTCGCCGACATTTTTGGCTGTGGGGCGGCTGACTTACTGAGTGAAGTGAGCCCACTGGTCGATGACCAGGCGAGTCGGATCAGTCATTTATTGGCATCCTTGAATCAGTCCGATAGACAATTGGTGGTCGAACTGGTCGAGCGTTTAGTTAATCGACTTAAAGCGTGATCATGGCTCGACGGAGTCAAAGTGGGCGCCGCAGCGTAATCAAAAATAGGTAAAGGAGCCGAATTGATATTTGTGCATATCCTGAATAAACCTGTCACTTGCGCTAAACGCTGAGCCGGCGCTGGCCACAGCCGCCGTCATGTTCTGCAGAAACCACGCCATAGGTTCCACTGTGTGCATGCTCTTGGTGGAAGGGGTTGTTTGCCATTCGCGAGCGAAGCTATTTAGCACAGTAAAGAACTGAACGATCGCCTTGGCGCTGTCTTGGCTAAGGACAGCTGAAGACTCACAAATCAAGCAGTTTGGGTTCATGCGAGGCCTCTATCTGAATAGTGAATGCAGTGCTGAGCATGTCGTTATGGGTATCAAGCCGCCGTGCGGTAATGCGCGCGAAGTTTTCTTAGAATGATGACCAACAGAACACAGCCCAACACGACGGCAAACAGTAGGGGTGGGAAGCGCAACATCAGGCAAATGGTCGTTACCACGATGCTGCTACCGGCAAGCAGGCAAATGAACATGAACAACGTGAGGAAAAATCGAAGTACTGTCATAGACGTATTTCCTGTCTTGGGACCTGTAAGTGGGAGTCACGGGGGGGATGTTTATTGGGTGGAGCCTAGAAAAGCGGGGTTCGGCGAGTGACACGTGGACTTCTGCACCGATAACAACATGGTCCAGAGTCCAGGTGCCTACCAGGCTGCGAGCGTCTTTCCCATGTCAGGTTGTGATTGGACTAGCTGGGTTCCGGGTCTCGAGCGATGTCGCTTACATTGAGCTTGTATAGATATATGCCCCAAGGCTCATGCCACGAGTTGCAGTGCAGCATTCAGGGCTTTCTGTTTGATCGCTGCACCTTGACCAAACCAGGCGGAATCCATTCGATACTCCGAGCTTCGGGCTCGACGCTCGTGATCCACGTACTCCGTTACCGAGTTCAGCAATCCCCAGGCCGTACCGCGTGCGGACAATAGATCGGCACCTCGACCTTTTCCTTCATACAGACTTTGCACTTTCTCCACCGCGCGCTTGTTGGGCAGCACTTCAGGAATGTGGTCACGTGCGCTGGTGTCACACAGAACTTCCATAAAGAAACCTAGGGCCTCTTTTGTCTGAACTCTGCGTTCGGCGAGGATGCGCATCCGATACATGAACTCGTCCCATTGCGAGACGGCGATGCCCAGTTGCTTTTTGACAGTTCGAGGATCAAAGCGCGTGCTGTGCGGCACCTTGATGGCGTGAGTGGCGCCGTTGAGAGAAATGCTCAAGGTGTTGTTACAGACCACGCGCACGGTGGTGGGAGTGGCGGTAGTCGCCAGTGTGCCGTCACAGGAGGTTGCTAGCAGCAGATAGCCGTTGACCTGATCATTGCCCTTCAGTGTGGCCGCTTGACCCGTTCTAGCAAGAGCCCAGAACTTGCGTCCACCTTTCAACACGCCGGCGGTTTCCAGCTCGTAGCCAGAGAACTCCGTCAGGTCTCGGTAGAACTCCAACACTTGACGGGGTTGCACAACTTGATAGCGATTGGAGACCACTGACAACGGGGCTTTGGTGTCTGATCGATACAGCACTTTTTGTTCCGGGAAGGTGTGAATGCTGCCCAAGGGACCGGCAGCCTCGGCTTTGAAATGAACCGGACTGTCTTGAATCTGCCAATTCATCCCCGCTTCGCGCTGCCAGACTTCTAATGGTTGTTTTTCGGTAAGGCGACTGCCCAAGCCGTGCCAAGGTGTAGCACCAACGTAAGCCATTTGTTCAATGAGGTGAGCCATGGGAAAGATTCCTTTGAGCACAGGTCGGAATAGGTACTGCGCAGGGAGCAGTACGATCCGGGATTAACGTGGGGGGAGAGGTGGATTTAAGTGGGTAGGTTGAAGCGATGCCCGCAGACCAAACAGCGGTTATTTGCCAATACATGGCGATCCAGTTTTTCGCCGAGCTGGGCGCCAATGGCACAACCACCTACACCGCCAGCGAGTCCGCCAAGAAGGGCGCCCGAGACTGTACCGATGGTGATGCCGAGCGGTCCGGCAAGCGCGCCGGCAGTAGCGCCTATTTGGCTACCCGCGAGTACGGTACTCGCTCCTTGCGCAGCACCGCCTACGGCACCAACACTGGCCCCGATCGTCATGGCTGTTCTGAGTAAAGCAATTTCTTTGGAGTTACAGCGAGGGCACTGAAATGACATGGTTTTGGATTCCATGGTGGATGTTCAGTGTCGTGATATAGGCTTAGAAACCGTTCTAATTTCGGGGAGGGGCAAGTTGGGTACCTTGTGGCGGTGCCAAAAGCCGGCAATTTTCAGTAAATGCTATACGGAGTTAGTTCCTGTTGAAAACGACTCCAGTTTTCGATGTGCAGAGTTAGTTCCTTGCTCCCCTTTGCGGCGCTTTTTGACTGCATTTTCGCCTAGAGTGATTCGCTGGGAAAAAACTACCCGGATGCGTTATGGCATACGCAGTGGCCTACATTTAATCGTGCTCCTGAATGATCAGTGCTGTCCCCCAGAACTATTGAGCACTGTCTTGCTTGGTCGATAGCTACTGAGCGTGAGGCGCGCTCACACTGCGTTACAGCTGAGAGACTGACGGGAGAGGCGCCCTGTCGCTTTGGCGGGTGTCAGGCAGGTAAACCACTTCTACTGCGAAAGCACTTGCTCAGCTTGAGTCAAAGATCTATTCGAGGCTCAGGAAAAAAATACTCGTCGCTGCCGACCTTTTTGTTGGATTGAGAGAGATTTAAAGTTCGATCACTCCCAAGCCAACAGCGAGAAGGCAAGTGACAAATTCAACATCTGTTCCCTACCCGAGAGTTTTACGGCTCAAGCAGCTGAGCGAGCGCATTGGTCTAGGCCGGTCAACGATCTATGACCGCATGGACGCCCAGTCACCAAGGTACGACGCCACGTTTCCAAAACCGATCAAATTGGGGGCTGCAGCTATAGGCTGGATTGACTCCGAAATCACCACCTGGATTGAGCAGCGAATGTTTGCTAAGGAGGCGCGCTGAGTATTGAACCGGAACGTTATTAGGTGGTTGGGCTGAAAAAAACTTAGCTATTTTGTGTTGAGATCTCACACTAACTCTGTATATAGAATTCTCTCCTGTTTAGATTGAAAGGCCCGTTGTCGGTAGTACTTTGATCAGGGCTTTGTCGCGCTATTATTTCTGGTTTATATGTTATTAGTAGTGTTGGCAGTATTGTTAATGGTCTCGTTAATGAGTAGTTGTTGTCATTCTTAATGACAACCTATGACTGTTGATGTGCATGAGTATGTGAGTAGGAGGTGTGTTTAGACAAACGAAGTGGATGGGATTGGTCAGTAACCAAGTAGGTCGGTAACTTCAATTAATTAACGAGTCTCTGGAGAAGTGATGGTGTGCGCTTATGAGTGTTGACATTGAGGAGCGCTATACGGCGCTCGTGAGTAAGATGGACGTACACATAAAAGGTGTCGGTCAGGTAGGAGCTGTAGACGCAGGATTGATCTGTACATTGAAAGACGCTTCTTCCGTTGTAGGAAGGCTAGTAAGGTCGCAAGGAGATGCGTTCAGACTAACTGCAACAGATGAGTTTGGTAACGCAAGTCTGGAAAGCTACCCTTCCGGTAAATTGTTGCTCAGGTTGGTAAGGCTACACATGCCAAATGATAACCGGTTCAACGTTCTTTATACGCTTGAGCCATATCTGGAGATGGCGATGAGTAAGGTTAAAGAGTTTGGTCTGTATCACCTCTGTATGACTTGGGGGTTTAAAAGGCCTGTAAATGAAGCTGAAATGCTCATGAAGCATTTAAATGAGTGTGTGAATCAGATTCGTAAAAGTGTTAAGACTAAAGCTTTCATTGCACGGCTCAACAGCTATCAGCGGTCGAGCAATAAAAACTACAAGGAGCTCACTGGGTACGTTGATGCTTTGTTTGAGCGCTACTCCAGGCTGCTGGTGCTGAGGGTTGATCTTTCCTACTCGAAGGAGAACGCCAAAACTGCGCAAGCAGTCGCTAAGCAAGATCGAGAGCGCCTGTTCGGAAACGCTAGGTCGAACAAATTGTTCGATGATATGGTGGGATACATCTGGAAGCTGGAGCATGGACCGGAGAAGGGCTTCCATTACCACATGATGTTTTTCTTTGACGGATCCAAGGTTCGAGAAGACGTGACCTTGGCTAGGCGGGTGGGGGAGTATTGGTCGGATGTAGTCACGAAAGGGCGTGGCCTGTATTTCAACTGTAATGCGAACAAGTTTGGCTACAAGACGCGTGGGGTCGGGATGATCGACCATACTGATGCGCAACTGCGTAAGGGGTTGCGGGAGGCGGTGATCTACCTCACCAAGACCGACCTTTACATGAAACTACAAACTGAAGGCCGGGGTATGGGTAAAGGGTTAAGCCCGGGGCCCAAAGGTCCCCGTGGTAGACCAAGGGCTATTTCGCCGCCAGGGAGCGCACAGTCTAGGGGCATTGCAGCAGAAGGCCCTTAGCAGCACTGAGGGCCGTCTGTTCGATGACGAAAATGCAATGGCGTAAATCTAAACTTCATCGTGTTTTCACATGCTTAGTCTTTTCCCAGGCAGGATTAACGAGTTTATCCTTCGGAATCCACGTTTTTTCCAGAAGAGCTCTAATGTTAGTTGAGGTCATGCCGCTTATGCGGTTGCTGAGGATGAAGTGAGCTAATGGTTCATCTAGAGCGGTAACCGCGCTGGCTAGAGTCGGCCATCCATCTTCCGGTTTCATGTCTTCTAGCAACCTTACGGCCTCTTCTTTGGCGGGTAAGAAATTTTTAATTCGGCCTTTACCGTTTTTACTGTTTTGGGTTGAGCGTTTATCTGTTTCCATTGCATTTAGGATGGTTTCAGACTTTTCTATGATTTCACCAATCATTAGACTGGACTCATTATTAAAGGCCCACGCCCGGTCGCGATCTTTATTCTCTTCGGCTGCTCTGGCTAGTTCAAGATATAAGCATGCGTATCTCACGCGCTGGAGAAGTATGTTGATTTCTTCGTCAATCCCGTGGATTTTACAACCAGTCTCGTAGGCTTCATGCTCCCAATTCCCCACTAGCTTGCCCTGTAGTTCTGGGTCGCTTGTGACTAGGCGAATATCCTCCAACAACTTTAGGTGTTCGTCGCGCTCCAGCAGTGGTTCGAAGAAGTGTTGCAGGAGAAATCCGTGGTTACGACCAATAGCTTCACTGACTGTAGTTTGACCTATACTTTCGTTCATGCTTATTGCACGTTCTGTGGGTGTAAATAGTGGTGGCTTGATTTTTTTCATTCTGTGGCTCTCCACGATAGTTGTTGGAAAGTTGTATTGCTCGATACGTCAGTCTTCAGGAGCGCATAGGGCGATATGTTGATTTTTGACCGACTCCCTCTTGGCAATCCGGTATCGAGCTGAGAACATTCAGAGTTATACCTGGTGTGCTGGTGGTAATTCAATGATGAGGTGGATCTTCTCCTCCCTAATCGAAGTCATCACGGTGAGTCTTAGGTTCCTCCAGTGATTTAGGGGGAATAAGCATCCTCTACAGGGGATGGTGGTGTTCGAAAAAAGTGCTCATTAGATTACGATCTAATGCCTGTTCACATACTTACCAAATATAGGACGTTAGTGTTCCAGCTAATTGAAGGGCTACGTCAGTCTGAGCTATCAATGATTGCGGATATTGAAAGGTTTCCGGTAGCTGCTTCCTTGATATGCTCGCTCCACCATTTCATCATTGGGCGCCGGCGCTCTATGTAATCGGCACGATTATACGCGCTACGTACCTCGTCCTTATCAACGTGAGCAAGCGCAACCTCGATCAGCTCGGGATCCCAGCCATGTTCGTTGAGGATGGTGCTGGCCATTGAGCGCATTCCATGGCTCACCAGCCGTCCTTCGAAACCCATACGCTTCAGAGCCATATTGGCCGTTTGGCTGTTGCAATGGGTGCGGGGATTCCGGTCTGCTGGGAAGACATGTTCGCGGTGCCCGCTAAGCGGCTTTATAGCCTCCAGAAGCTCTAACGCCTGTTCCGTGAGCGGGATGATGTGAGTCCGACGCTTTTTCATCCGCTCCGGAGGTATCGTCCAGATTTTCTTGCCAATGTCGATGTCTGCCCATCGGGCGGTAGCTGCTTCTGCGGGGCGGGTCATCGTGTGGAGCTGCCACTCAATCAAGCAGCGTGTAGTCCTTTTTATACTGGCATTGGCCACCGTTACCATTAGCTCTTTCAGTTCGTCTGGTGCGAGTGCTGCCATGTTTTTCTTTTTTGGTTTCTTGAAGACCGAGCGAATCCCGCTGAGTGGATTTGAGTGAATCAAACCGGAATTCACGCCGTAAGTCATGATCTCGTTAAGACGCTGGCTTAGTCGCTTCACGGTCTCGAGACTGCCCTTGGTCTCAAGCGGTCTAAGCAGTTTTATGACCGTCGGGGCCGTGATCGTTGAGATTGGGGTAGCACCCAAGTCGGGGAAAACATGCAGTGTCAGGGAGCGCCAGATATCCTCAGCATAGGCAGTAGTAACAGAGTCTTTCTTGAGTTCAAACCATGCGGTGGTCACATTTTTGAAGGTGTGTTCAGTAGTCGCTCTTAATATTTGACGATCCGCGTCACGCTTTTCCTTCGGATCGACCCCTTGCGCCACCAACTCCCTGGCTTCTACGGTCCGTTTCCGCGCTTGAGCCAAGCTTATCTCCGGAAAGGTACCAAGGCCCATATTGATCCGCTTTCTGGTTGCTGGGTGAATGTAGTTAAAATTCCACAGCTTTGAGCCGTTGGCTCTCACCCTCATCTGAAGGCCGTCGCCATCAGTAAGGATGTAGTCTTTTTCCTTTGGTTTCGCGGCTTTGACTTTGACGTCTGAAAGCCGCGTGGCTTGAGCACCCATGGTGATCTCCGATACTGCGTGTATTCCAAAAAATACCAGTCGTGGGCTTGGAATACCACGTGGAATACACGAATTGTAGGATAGGCTCAGATGCCTTCGGACCCAATTAGACCTGAAAGCTCCATATTTACTGGATTTCAGGCACAAAAAAAGACGTCCTTGGACGTCTTTAGATGTTGAGTTGGTGGAGCCGGGGGGATTTGAACCCCCGTCCGCCAGTACTCCGCTGTCGGTACTACATGCTTAGCCGTGTCTATTAAGTTAACCCTCAGCGACCCGACTGGCAGGGTG
>Ga0302174_10000638_pt1 | contig 10452 bp, 6 predicted proteins | sample I_Fen_N3_2_FD_198789 | JGI IMG/M metagenome (GOLD analysis project Ga0302174, IMG submission 198789) | Peat permafrost microbial communities from Stordalen Mire near Abisko, Sweden - I_Fen_N3_2 | ecosystem: Environmental > Terrestrial > Soil > Wetlands > Permafrost | place: Sweden: Abisko... | reverse complement strand
AGCTGAATGGATATTCAGGTCCGTTGGTAAGTGCATTATTTTTAGTCTGTCCATCGTGCTTTTCCCAGAATGATACGGTAAAACTACCCATAGTGCCTGCAAAATCATTCGGTTTGGCATAAGTTACAAATTTGCCAACGGCACCTTGTATCCCTTTTCCACTAATTCCGGAAATTGCGGTGGTAGCATTCACAGTAGCAAAATTGGCGCGAATACTATCTACTGCATTCATCAACGGATTGTCGGTGATACCATCAAAGGCTACATAAAATTTTAAAGGGCCACCTACCGGATTGGTGTCTTTTTTATAATCGCTAAAAGCTGGATGATTCATATCTTGACAGCTGTTGAACAAAATAAGTGCAACAGATAGAGCCATAATTTTTATAAATATTTTTTTCATATTTGTATGTTTTTATTTGTTAGCAATTATTTCCAATCAGCATTTTGAGTCAACTTACCCTGAGCTTTGTCGATTATTGTTTGTGGAATCGGATAGTATTTGCATTTGTCGGTATATCCGGCTGCACCAAGTACACTAACTGCATCTCCCCAGCGAACCAGGTCGAAGAAACGTTCGTATTCCATACCAAATTCGGCTCTTCTCTCTTTCTTAATTGCTGTGCGTAAATCGGCCTGTACGGTAGTGGTTACCGGAGGCAGAACACTTGCGGTTCCTCTGGCGCGACCTCTTACCATTTCCAAATAGCCCAATGCTTTGGTGGTATTAGCTGCACCACCAATTTCGTTGGCAGCTTCGGCAGCTATAAGCAGTACATCGGCATAACGCAGAAGTCTTATGTTCAGCCAGTTAGCATATTTAATACCGGTTGCTGATCTACGAGCAGGATCCGAATACACTTTCCTGTTCCAATAAGGCTGAATTGAACCTAGTGAAACTGGTACAGTTAAACCATAGCCATCAGAACCACCGGAATAGAGTATAGTTGTAGTTTTACGAGGATCACCGGCTTCGTACGAATCCACCAATGCTTGACTTGGCACATTCCAGCCCCAACCTAAATCCCAATCACCACTACCACGAACGCCTTGTGCACCGTTGCAGTTATTATTATAACTTACCGATCCATTAGCATTTACGTACATTTGAACTTCGAGGATTGATTCACTTGAGTTCTCGCCTTTTTCTGTGAAAAATTTATCGTATGAATCCAGTAGGCTGTATTGAGCTGAAGCCTTGACCTCTTCACATTTAGTTAAAGCTCCTGCCCAGTCTTTTCTGTACAATTTTGCTTTTGCCCACAGTGTATTAGCAGCACCTTTTGTTGCCCGACCAATGAATGAACTAAGCCATGTTGAGGGTAAATTAGTCGATGCATAAGTCAAATCCTGATCAATTAAAGCATAAATATCTGCAACGCTTGATTTTTCGATATTCGCATCACCTACATTGTAAATCTTGAAATCGATTTTAGGTACTTGTCCAAATGTTCTTACTAAATCAAAATAAGCATAAGCCCGAAAGAATTTTGCTTCGGCCTGATTTATGATATCTCCGCCAGTTGTTAGCTTCAATGAATCGATGTCGTGTAAAATATCATTACAAGCATAAATCATTTTGTAATGTGCATTCCAGTAGTCGAGCAGCAACCATCCATCCGATTTATCATATTTGAAGAAATCGGCCATTTGTTCGTAATTGGCACCATCGGTTACCGTACTTCCTTTTATGGCATCATCGCTTCGCATTACGTGCATAAATACCATGGGTAATCCGGTCATTCCCTCGTCGCGAAGCGTACCATAGAGTCCAAAAACTTTACCCTCTACACCCCCAACGGTTAAGTCTCCTTCAGTGGCTGTACCTTGAGGTTTACGATCTAGAAAATCTGTGCAACTTACCACCATTAAAATCAGGGGTAAAATGAATATGAATAATATATTTTTTTTCATGATAATATATGTGTTAATTTTCAATTAAAATGTAATATTAAAACCTGCCGTAGTAATTGCCGGAATGGGATAGCCTCCATTATCTACACCAAATTGTGTTGCACTACCACCTGCTTCAGGGGTAAATCCTGAGTTATGTTTCCATGTAACAAGATTTTGACCACTTATATAAAAGCGCAATGAGCTGATACCTAATTTCGACAATGATTTATGATTAAAGTTATATCCTAACTGAACATTACGAAGTCGGATATAGCTACCATCTTCAATCATATAGGTTGAAGGCAAGTTATTTATGGCATCGTTACCAACTTTTGGTTCCCAATTCGAAGTGCCTGCACCTGTCCATCTTCCTAGTCGGGCTTCGCGGTAATTGAATACTGCAAAAGAAGCTCCATTACCCCAGCTACGCCAAACCTCATTTCCATAAACTCCCTGAAAGTCAACTACCAGATCAAATCCCTTGTAATTCAATGAGCCCGAGAAGCCATAGGTGAAATCAGGAGTTGGATTACCGATTTTTACACGGTCGTCCGAATTAATTTTGTTGTCATTATTGACATCTTTGAATTTCAAATCGCCCGGTCCGTAATCGCCCAAGGTATTAACAGGACTTGCCAATTTATCGGCATATGATTGATATACACCTTCTACCTGATAACCATAGAAATATCCAAGTGGATTGCCGGCTTCGGTTACAGAGTTGCCATCATAATATTTGTAGCCATCTTTCCAAACACTCAAAACCTTGTTATTCATGGTAGTAAGATTGCCACTTATGGAGAAACTCAAATCTTTATTTATCGATTGATTCCAGGTAGCTAAGAATTCTAATCCTGAACTTTTGATAGATCCGGCATTCATGTAGAAATTATTAGCTCCATCATTAACCATGGTCAACAGGTCTTTAGTTCTTTTGTCGTAATAGTTTGCTTCAAAATGTAATTTGTTTTTTAGAAGATCCATTTCAACACCTCCTTCATAAGCATTTACAGTTTCCCACTTTAAATTCGGATTGTTTTTGTAGGCTAATTCATATGCCGGTACAATATTGTCGCCAAACACGGCCGATGAACCTGCAATATAATTAGGATAGTAAGGATAATGTACTCCGGTGTATTGGTTACCCAATTGTCCAACCGATGCTTTCAATTTCAGATTATTAAACAGTGTTTGGCTTTGCATAAAGCTTTCCTGAGTAAGATACCATGCTCCACCAAGTGCCCAGAAGTTCTGGAAGCGGTGACTTGGCGAAATTTCGGAAGAACCATCTCTACGGAAAGAGGCGTTCAGATTGTATTTGCCTTTGTAGTTGTATAAAGCTCTGAATAATGTAGATACGGTAGAGCGATCCCATTCTGAAGGACTATTTGCATCTGTAAGTATTATGCGCGATGAAGGATCACCGTATGGATACACATCCAAATACCACCATCTTTTATCGAAAGGTATAGGATCGCCTCCTGCATATTGAGAAACTTGTCCTTTGGTTTGACTGTAGTTTTCAAAATACGTGGTGAAACCACCTAGTAAGGTTATTCCATGATCTCCCAGTTGTTTCTTATAGGTCAATAAATAATCTTGTTGAATTTTAGAATAATTGTTTTTGTATTGCTGAACCATCGATTTGGTATTCCAATCTACAACAGCATCCGATTCGGCATTGTATACACGATACTTCGGAGTATAAGTTGTTCCGTCGTTAAATCCTAAGTCGGCATAGTAATTCACCTTGAAAGTAAAATCTTTCAAGAAAACATATTCCAAAAATCCATTCGCGATAAAACGGTATTCTTTGTTCAATTGGGTATTTTTGTTTCCTTCAACGAACATCAATGGATTTCCGATTTGCGGACCACCAATTGCATCAGGTAATTTGTTGTAAACGCCATTTGTTGTGTTGAACGGTTCAACAATAGGTGTAGCATTTATGGCAGCACTAAAATCGTGTAACTGTGGCATATTTGCTTTCGAACCGTTTACGTTGATACCGATTTTTAAATTTTTATTGAGCTTAAGTTCATCATTTACCGATACAGTAAACTTATTGTAGGTTTCATTTTTGATCAAACCCTGTTCGTCCATATAGCCAAAACCAACATACAATTTATTTTTGTCTGTTCCGCTGGAAATGCTGATACTGTTAGAGTTGATCAATGCATTTTTCTGAGAGATAAGATCTACCCAATTAGTATTACCTGCAAATAAACCGTAGCTTGGGTATGCTATCGATCCCTGATTTGCTCTTTGTTCGTCATACAAAGTCATAAACCCGGTACGGTCGGTCATTTTGGGAGTTCCAACAATATTTTTCACTCCAAGCGATGAGTTTACACTTACGGTGACTTTCCCTTCAGCCCCTTTTTTGGTAGTCACAATGATAACACCATTAGCACCTCTGACACCAAAAATAGCTAGTGATGAAGGATCTTTCAGTACTTCCATCGATTCAATATCTGACGGATTCACAAAACTGATATTGTCATTAAAGATACCATCAACAATATAAAGGGGTTTCGTTTGATTTCTACTTACTGTACCACGTATACGAATATCTGGGTCTTCACTTGGTCTCCCACTATTTACAACACTTAATCCTGTAACCTTACCTTGTAGCGATGCTACCGGATTAGAGTTCGGCTTACCAGCCAGATCTTTAGCAGACACATTTACAATTGATCCCGTAAGATCCCGTTTTCTTGCAGTTCCATATCCAACTACCACTACTTCATCCAATGTTTGGGTTTCAGCTTCCAGTTCGATTCGTAATGTTGAAACATTGATTGCTTTAATTTCTTGGGATACATATCCAATATACGATACAACCAAAACTGAGTTTTGGGGTACCGAAAGGGTAAAATCACCATTAACGCCCGCTGTTGTACCGTTAGTAGTACCTTTTTGAATAATGGATGAGCCGATTAATGTTTCTCCTGTCTTTTTATCGACGATCACTCCCTGCACGCGTATAGTTTGTGCAAAAAGCGAACTGGCACTTACAAGTGCAACCAGTAGGAGTAAAATTGTTTTTTTTCTCATGGTTCTCTTAAATTTAAATGGTTAGTAACATAATTCTTTAGTATATTTTAAATCCTAGTTTTTGTAGTCCTGTATGAATTTCGGGATTACTCATAAATAATTTCCAGAGCAATCCGCTTCTATGATTTTCTATCATTACCGCTATCGGCCCTTCGTCTATAGCCAGATAACTCTGAACTACTTGTTGGCCTTCTACCATGCCAGGATTGAAAGCGTCGTAAAATCCATATTTCCCGAATAATTGTTTCCCTCGGTCGAAGTAGAAGTGGCGTAAAGCATTCAAGGAAGCATCGGGAGTATAAACTATTGAAGATATTGCTGCTGTTGGTGATATGGTTCCATTTTCATCATTTGTGCCCGGTTGGTGCGAGCTGTAACCTACAATCGGGTCGTCGGATGAAGTAAATCCCCAGCAATTTGCACCGTAACCCACATGTTTTTTAGGGTTATCAGTGGCATAAGCCAGATGGATTAGAGCGTGTGAACGGTTTCGTTCGAAGTAATTTGTGTATTTGTCGGACAAACCATTCGGATTCAATCCCAAAAATGAGTAATGTGTAAAAAAGAGTGGTCCCCCATACTCCATCCCCAAATCAAGTTTGATACCGTAGTATTTTTTTCCATTCAAATAGTAGTTTGAATTAATATAACAATCCTCATACACAGAACGTTCAATGGGGAACGTTGGTGATGCTGCTGCCAGCACGTAGGTTATCAATGTTTCATCAAATCCGGTAATACGATGGTTCATTTTCCAACCATAGTTTTTTGACCAATGCCAGTACAAGGCATTTTGACCTTGTGTATACCAGTTCCATTCGATGGTTTCCCAAAGCCTGGTAATACGGTTAACCAATGTTTTCTCGTTTTCATTTCCGTTGCGGAAGTATTCGCGGGCGGTGAGCAATCCTTCTGTCAGAAAAGCTGTTTCAACCAGATCGCCACCATCATCAAACTGACTAAAGCTAAATACTTTTCCGTTGTTGGCATTGTACCAGTGTGCCCAGGCTCCGTGAAAACGTTCAGCTTTTTCGAGGAAGCCAACTATTTTATTAATCTTTTGGTAAGCGTCATTTCTGCTGAAATAGTTTCGTTCGGCTCCGGCAATCAGTGTCATAATTCCAAATCCAGTTCCACCTGTAGTAATGATATTACCATTCACATCGTTGCTCCGTTCTCTTGCCAGTCCGGTTTCAGGGTCGGCGAAATCGTAAAAATAACGGGTCGCATAGCGCTGTGTCATATCTAGCAAAGCTTCATCCGAAGATATCGGAACCTCAATGCGGATTTCGTATTTCTCAGCCTGATTGCTTTCTATGGAAAGACCTTTTGGTAGAATCCGATAAATAAAAGTTTGTTCTTTCTGCAATGGGTTCCCAAAGAAATCGAGAAAACAATCCTTATTTGTTTCAGCTATTTTACTGAAATTACTGTTACCATCGGCAGAACGGTATACTTCATAGGTAAATTCTGCATGATTTTCCCATGTCAACTCGTTGTGTGCAGGATAACCGAAACCTTTCAGGTTGGCGGGTACCACGCAGTTTACTTTCTCAGCAAAACTATTGCTGACGGCTAAAATTAGAAAGCTAAATATAATTATTCTTTTTTGCATCGCTATTGATATATAATATTAACTTCGTTTTAAAATAAATTTGTTTTAGGCACAAGCATTCAACCCAGATACGGATAAATAATCCGAATTGGTATGACTGAATTTTTGTACGTTTGTGGTGAAACAGATATTATCCGATATGATAGTGTAGAGGGTGGAGCAGTTTATTTGCTGATGACTGGTTCTATTTGCAAGGCCGATTCTCCCAACTCTAAAGGGAGAATCGTTTATTGCCTGCAAACATAACCAAAACCAAACAACAACAAAACCTTTTGCTTTTTCTATATAATAAGTTATACTATGAGTGCTGGATATATTTTTGAGATTCCCATTCTGAATTGCGAATTCAGTTGAGCCCTCCGATTTTGTAGATGAGTTTTCAAAGCTGAGGAGCATTGACACGACTAATGCTGTAATGACAAAATTCAGTTTCATATACGGTGTGATTCTTGGTATGCTGAAATAAGTTAACGCTGCAAAGTAACAGTAACAATTAGCCGAAAACAAATTTTCAGACCCAATAAGAACACTACATGTGAAAATAAGGCAAAATGAAAAACCCTATTTTAGCCCTACACATAATTAAATTAAGGATGTAATCATAAGATTTATAGTTGTTTGTTCAATAATTATTTTTTGGGGGATATAGATTGAATTTTATCAAAAAACACTATCATAATACAAATTGAAGGGCTGCATGTTTTTTCATGATAATACAATAACCCCCTTTTCATATCTTTCGGCGAAATACTAATCGGGCAGGGATGTGTTTTTATACTGGATTAGGAGCGCGGTAGTTTGCAAAGAAGTCAAATTAGAGATAATAATCAGTTCGTAACAAGGTATTGCTGCATTCTTTTGCATGGAAATATTGAAAACTACAGAGTGACTTTTGCTTACTAGGCATGAAGGAGATTAGTGTGCGCGATTTCGGAGTTGAGTTAGCGAGCTAGGTTTACTGCCGTATTTCATTACTATCGTTAACAGGTATTTAAACAAACTGGAAATGAATACATAAAAACAGAATAGGCTATCCAAGATTCCGGATAGCCTATTGTTATTATTCTAAATAGTTATTTCAATCGTTATTCGCTCAGGAAAATGTATCGTACCACCACCAGTACAAAAAGAATATACATCATCCAATGCACTTTCTTAGCTTTTCCTGTGGCCACTTTAAGCACGGTATAAGCCACGATACCTCCGGCAATACCATTGGCAATGCTATAAGTAAAAGGCATCATGATAAATGTAAGAAATGCCGGAAAACCTTCGGTAAAGTCATTGAAATCAATTTCGAGAACCGACGATGCCATCAATACACCCACAATGATAAGGGCAGGAGCAGTAGCAGCATTGGGTATAATTCCGGCAAGTGGTGCAAATACCAGCGCCAGTAAAAACAATACACCGGTAGTAATTGCAGTAAGCCCTGTGCGACCACCCTCACCAATACCGGCTGCACTTTCTACGTAAGTCGTCACAGTACTTGTTCCCATCAAAGCGCCAAACGAAACTCCGATAGCGTCAACAAGCATGGCTTTACCTATCTTGGGCGAGTTACCATCTTTATCCATAAGTCCGGCTTTAGTGGCAGTACCCACCAACGTGCCGAATGTATCGAACAATTCAACAAAGGTAAAAGTGAAGATCACCGTCCATATTCCCATATTCAATGCTCCTTTTATATCAAGTGCTCCTACAGCTAGATGATGAAAATCGGGCAAGCTGAAGACTTTGAAGTTTTCAGGAATAACCGTAACTCCCATAGGTATGCCGATCAGTGTAGAAGCTACGATGCTGATCAGCAAGGCTCCTTTTACACGTAAAGCCATAAGTATTGCTGCCAATCCCAATCCTATCAGGCAGAGAACCATCGAAGGATTATTGAAACTTCCCATACCAATATTCCATTCAAAGTATTTCAGAGTAGTGGGAGCGACACTTTTTCCAAGCGAAGCCAGTGTGGGTGGTATAACCTGAGCCGTTATCACCATTATTTCCGATAATTTGAATCCGATAATGGTAATAAATAATCCTATACCTACAGTTATAGCTCTTTTAAGCGAATCAGGTACCGCAGTTACTAAAATTTGTCGAACCTTGGTAACTGTAAGTAAAATGAATATTAAACCGGAAATAAATACCGCGCCCAGTGCCGATTGCCAGGGCATACCTACACCTGCCAGTGCTACAGTAGCAAAAAGAGCATTAAGCCCCATACCCGGAGCCAACGCCATAGGGAAGTTAGCTACCAGACCCATAGCAATAGTAACGAAACCGGCAGAAATAGCCGTAGCAAAAAACACCGCATTTTTGTCCATTCCGGTGACACCTAAAATATTAGGATTCAGAAAAAGGATATATGCCATGGTCATAAAGGTAGTTATACCAGCTATGATTTCCGTGCGAATGTTTGTGCCGTTATCATTTAGTTTAAATAGTTTTTCCAACATATGTTTTATGTATTAGATTGATTTAAAAATTCCATTTAGCTGCCAATGTCGGACATATTTTTAGTCCGTCCACTGTACCAAAGTTGGTAGCCACTTCTATTTCGCTTCCTAACGATAGGTGAGGAGTTACATTGTACCAGAACTGTGGCTCGGTGATAAACACATACTTTGTATTGGTGGGAGTAATAGCGTCGCCACTGGCATTCGTAAAATTCACATTATCTTCGCGCCAGAAATCGGCAAAACCCGATACGGTTAGCTTGTTCTTGAAATAATTCAAATTCCACACACCGGTTAACTGGAACGAGTTTGAGTTCTTTCCCTGAATGTTTTTGTAAAGCACCTTTAAGTTTAAAAATTTCGTAAATGCTTTGTCATGCCAGCCATAATCAACTCCGGCAAGATAAGCATTGTTGATCGGCAAGTAAGTAGATCCTACAGAAAGCAACCCGCCGTTGTACTCAATATGAGCACTCAGTGGTCCGTTCCAGAATTTCAGACAACGGGCTATTTCCATATACGCCAGCGAAGGATGATGATTGGGTCCTCCAAAATTCATGTCTACAAATAAGAAGGTATTACCCCAGTTATCTGTTTTAAACATTTCTATTGTTGAAGTTACGTATTTACGCTCTTTACCCAAATCGTAGTGTAACTGTAAATTGGTTTGAGCCTGTGCAACCAAAGCCATTAAAAGGCACAAAGTAAATGTGATTCTTCTCATAAACTGTCGTGTGTTTTTTATTTTATTGAAAGTGAATTCCTGTTGAGCAATATCCGTTCTTCTCCCAGCAGGAATAAATCGTCTCCTGATATGGTAATAAAGGACAAAAAAACTTTATATATTTTAAGCGGCAAATCTAGTACATTTCTGTGGATATTCATGAGATGTTAATTCTGCCCGCTTTCCCTTTTGAAGTTCAATAAATTTCAATTACTTGCAGTTCTATTCTTTGAATTCAATCATAAATTCAGTCAAACTTTTAGAGGAGGGAATTCCTATTTTTTTTCTAATGCGATATCGTCCCACTTCTACTCCTTTCAACGAGATATTCATCAGATGAGCAATGTCTTTACTCGATAAGTTTAGTCGTAAATACGCGCAAAAACGAAGGTCATTAGAAGTCAGTTCGGAAAATCTGGTATGTAAGTTTCGGAAAAAATTCTCATGAATCCGGTCGAAATTGGTTTGGAAAATAGCCCAGTCATCTTCCGACGACAAATTCTCATCGAGCAACCGAATAAGTTTGTCGTAGTATTTATTCGGATATTGCGTGCCAAGTGCTTTCTTCTGATTGATAACTTCTTCTTTAATCGTAACCAGAATTTCATTCTTCTTTATGATGGTCATGGTCGATTCGGCTAACTCTTTACTTTTCACCGTTAGTTCCGATTCAAGCTTTTCGTTTTGCAGTGCAATGATTTTTT
>Ga0302174_10000635_pt1 | contig 10485 bp, 6 predicted proteins | sample I_Fen_N3_2_FD_198789 | JGI IMG/M metagenome (GOLD analysis project Ga0302174, IMG submission 198789) | Peat permafrost microbial communities from Stordalen Mire near Abisko, Sweden - I_Fen_N3_2 | ecosystem: Environmental > Terrestrial > Soil > Wetlands > Permafrost | place: Sweden: Abisko... | reverse complement strand
AGGACCCACGGAACGATCACGAACGCTGCCCAAATAATCTTCCTCAGCCAAATTTTAACCGATGGGTTTGTCAACCACAACACCAGGGGGAGAAAAAAGATGATTTGGTCCGAAAGCTGACTCTTTGGATTTGGGTTTACCAGTTGGCTCACAAGCACCAGCCAACCCAGCGCCAGAAAATCAGGCAGTTGTTTCTTCCACCAGGCAGTCAATATCCACCCGCTTAAACCAACTCCTGCAGCAAGCAAACAAAGTTTCAGCCATAAGGCAGACCAATCCAACCCCAGGGTTGCTAGCCATGTTTTCAAGATCGGTTGGATGGGCACATAACCAACATAATCAAAGATAACCTTGATCCAATCAGAAACCCAGGTAGGCACGAAAATCCAGGAAATTCCGGCAAAGAAAATTGCGCCGGTTACGAGCCCGGCGAAAACCCGCCATTCTTTCTTTTGAACGGCTCCTAATAAAACGAATAGAATGATCAACCCGGAGAGTTGTGGCTTCATGGCGCACCAGGCCAACAAGATCCCCACGAACCATTGTTTTGATGGAGAAGGTAGTTTTCCATTGTTCAGCAGACCGTAGGCGATGATCAGCGATGCCCCAAGGACCAGGTCAAACGGTCCCAGTATCACTGTGCGGCTTACCGGGTAAAAGAATAACAGACTCGCTAGCAACCACAATGGAGGGCGTTTTTTGATCACTAGCAGTGCAATAAAGATCGAGACCAGGTTAAATGCCATCCAATATGCCTGGGCCCAGGCATATGTCATACTAACGGAGGGTAAAATGACCAATAAGGCAAATGGGGGGTAGACATATTTGAGCTGGTCTTCGCTCGGTTTTGCAAGTCGTCCGTAGATTCCTTGTTGTATGCTGGCCGTAGTAGAGGGGTCGTACGGACTCACTCCCCTTAAAATAAGCGCTCTACCAGCCTGCCAGAAATTGAAAAAATCCCCTCCAAAAGAGATCGCTGAAGTAACGGCGAGCTTGAATCCCACCATCAACACACAGAAACTGATCAAAGCGATTGCAATTCCCCGATAAACCCTGATCTGTGAATTTTTTTTCATGGCAATAAACCTTTGCTTAAATTAACACACACTCTCTATTGTAGAATATAATCGAAAAAGGTGATCTCATGAAGCAATTATTACAAAATATGCATAATGGTCAAACAAATATCGAGGAAGTACCCATTCCTTCTGTTAAAAGCAAATTCGCGCTGGTAAAAACCGCCTGTTCACTGGTTTCAGCCGGGACCGAACGGATGTTGGTTGAATTTGCCGAGAAAAATCTCGTGCAAAAGGCCACATCACGCCCGGACCTGGTGAAACAGGTGCTGACGAAAGCGCAGCGCGAAGGGATACTCTCCACCATCGAAGCTACTTTCAATAAACTCGACCAACCGATGCCGTTGGGTTATTCCTCCGCCGGTACCATCCTTGAGCTCGGCAGCGGATTGGAAGGTTTTAAAGTGGGAGACCGCGTTGCCTGCGGCGGCGGGAATTATGCTGTCCATGCAGAATATGCTTTGGTACCACGCAACCTTCTGGTGAAGCTGCCGGATTCGGTTGATTTTGATTCCGCGGCCTTCACTACCCTGGGAGCCATTGCCATGCAGGGGTTCCGCCTGGCTTCGCCACAGTTGGGGGACAGGGTTTGTGTAATCGGCCTCGGATTACTGGGCCTCATGGCAGTTCAGATCGCCCGCGCGGCCGGCTGCGAAGTTTTTGGCATCGATCTTTCCCCCAAACGGGTGAAACTGGCGAAAGAGCTTGGTTTTACTGCGGCTGAACGACCTGGTTGTGAAGAAAATGCTTCGGTTTTCACGCAAAACCGCGGTTTTGACATTGTACTCATCTGTGCAGATACCTCAGCCAATGATCCCATTGAACTGGCAGGCAAACTGGCACGTGATCACGGCAGCGTAGTCGCCATTGGTGCGGTCGGTTTGGATATTCCCAGAAAGATCTATTACGAAAAAGAACTCGATTTTAAGGTTTCGCGCTCTTACGGCCCGGGTAGATACGATTCGGCCTATGAAGAAGGCGGACAGGATTATCCCTTTGGTTATGTACGTTGGACCGAAGGCCGCAATATGCAGTCCTTTGTTGAGTTATTGGCTTCCGGTAAAGTGGATGTTCATCCATTGATCTCGCACCGCTTTGAAATTGACGACGCCTCTGCCGCCTACGAATTGATCACCGGGAAAACAGGTGCACCATTTTTAGGCGTTTTGCTCATTTACCCTGAACCAAAACAGATTGACACAGTCAGCCATAAAGTGATTTTAACCCTTGCCAACAATTTTCCGACCACTCAAATCAAGGTTGGCGTGCTGGGCTCTGGAAATTACGCCATGGCTGTCTTTTTACCCGCAATCAAGAAAAGCGCCAAAGCCGAATTGATTGGTGTTGCTTCTGCTGCCGGCCTGACCGCCAAAATTGCTGCAAAACGCTTTGGATTCCATTTTGCCAGCTCTAATGAGGATGATATCCTCGCCAATCCGGACGTGAACACCGTCGTGCTGCTCACCCGGCACCAACATCACGCCCGTCAAGTGATTACCGCCCTGCAAAACGGAAAAAATGTTTACTGCGAAAAGCCGCTGGCGCTTAACGAACAGGAATTGTCTGAGGTTCAAGGTGTTCTGCAAAACGCTTCGACCCCTTTATTAACCGTGGGTTTCAACCGCCGTTTCGCCCCCTTTGGGGTGGAACTGCACAAATTCTTCGAAAACCACAGCGAAGCACTTTTCGTTCATTATCGAGTCAATGCCGGCTATTTGCCTGCCAACCACTGGACTCAAGACCTCTCCCAAGGAGGCGGCAGGATCGTTGGTGAAGGCTGCCATTTTATCGACTTTCTCACCTTCCTCGTCGGTTCCGTTCCTGTCTCTGTCCGTGCTGCTACTCTTCCGGATGGCGGCCGTTACCATCAGGATAACGTCACCATGACCTTCCGTTTCGCGGATGGATCAGTGGGCGTTGTGGATTACCTGGCCAACGGCAACAAGAATTCATCAAAAGAGCGGATCGAAGTTTTCAGCAACGGTAAAATTGGTATTGTGGATGATTTCCGCAGCCTGGAGCTGACCAGCGAAAGCAAACGCAGCCGCAAACATGCCTATTTGCGGCAAGATAAAGGCCATCAGGCCGCCTGGAACGCTTTCTGTAATGCTATTCTGCAAGGCACCGGTCCAACCATCCCCTATGACCAATTGATCGGTGTTACCCGTGCCAGTTTTGCGGTTTTGCGTGCGCTGCAATCAGGCGAAGAAATTCAAATTTGATCAAAACTGTGAACCAATTTAAACGTACCTACCTGCTTATTAAAGAACTGGGCGCTTCCCAGTTGATTCCGTTTGCCATATATCAAGCACAGCTCCGTTCGGGATCTTTGGAGAAAACCATCCTCCCTTCGTACCCGGTTCTGGCTGATCCACAGCATGCGCTCAAAAAAGCGTTTATTTTTAATCCCTCTCCATCACAAGATAAAACCCACAAAACAAAAATTCTGGCTGAGGCAAATGATGTGCTACAAGGTCGCTATCCTCCCTTCGGTGGAGAGAGCGCTCCCCTCGACCTGACCCTGCCTCTATCTTCGCTAGAGTACTGGAGCCATTACGGCGACCAAATAAATGGTCGCGATATTAAGACGATCTGGGAACCAGCGCGTTTCACCTGGGTATTTCCCCTGTGCCAGGCCTATCAAATTAATTCGGATGAGAGCTATCCGCGAATCTTCTGGCAAAATCTGGAGATCTTTTTAGCAGCCAATCCCTTTAACCAGGGGCCAAATTGGACCTCCGCCCAGGAAGTGGCGCTGCGCCTGATTCCCTGGATACTAGCTGCCCAAACCTTTGCAAATTCACCAGAGAGTACCCCGCAGCGGATCGAACAACTCGTGCAGGCCATCTGGCAGCACACCGGCCGTATCCCCCAGACATTAAATTACTCCCGCTCGCAGAATAACAATCACCTGCTCAGCGAAGCGCTCGGGTTGATGATCGGCGGGCTGGTTTTTAGCGAAACTACTGCAGGCAAACGCTGGTTCGCCCAGGGATTCCGCGAATTTCAAAAAGGCATCCTCAAGCAGGTAGAGAACGACGGCACTTACAGCCAGCACAGCACTAATTATCACCGCCTGATGCTACATCTGGCGCTTCTATTCAAAGCTGCTTCTGCCAAAGCAGGTTTTACTCCATCCAAAAAAGTCACACAAAAGCTGTCCCTGGCCACGCAGTGGTTAATTGCACAAATGGATCTTCGCTCTGGCAAAGCACCAAACCTCGGTCATAATGATGGTTCAAATATTCTGCCTACCGGTTGCAGCGATTATGCGGATTACCGCCCCACCGCCCAGGCTACCAGCCGTGCCTTCCTGGGGGCCTCCTGTTTGCCGGCTGGACCCTGGGATGAACTCTCGAATTGGCTTGGATCGATCGAAACTGACGAAGCAATTATTCGGGCTGACAGTTTGACTTCCAATGCAGTTCACCGGGTTGGCAATGCCCAAACCTGGGCCACCCTGCGCTCCCTGCAATTCCATTCCCGACCGGCCCATGCTGATCTCTTGAATATAGAACTTTGGCATGATGGAGTCAATTTGCTGGCGGACGCTGGCACGTATGCCTATAACCTGCCTGATCCCTGGCAAAACGCTCTTTCGGGCACAATGGTTCACAACACAGTAATGGTAAACGGACAGGATCAAATGACCCGCGCCGGCAAGTTCCTGTGGTTGGACCGTGCTAGAGCTTTTACTCTTCCTGCCAAACCCAATACTGTTTCAGCGATCATGTATTGCGATCTGGCGATTGCCTACACGCATGTGAGGACCTTGCAATATCTTCCCGATCAGGGTTTTGAAGTGCTGGATCAAATTGAATTCGCACGGTTGGAAAAAACTCCCCTGCCAGTAACGATCCAATTTCTTCTTCCCGATTGGCGTTGGAACATCGAGGGTAATTCGCTCACCTTGAATAAAGGTCAGTCCAATTTGAATGTGATTGTCGATGGCTTTGACCCCGCAGACCATTCGCTCATGCCCGGTTTCCTCTCTCTGATCCGAGCCGGTGAAACACTCTCTGGCAATGATTCATCCCCCATTCGCGGATGGATATCCCCAACCTATCTCGAAAAAATACCGGCTCTTTCATTTTCAGTGACTTTCAATACAACTAAATCATTGGAAATTAAAACGCGATTGATTCTCTAAAGAAGTGGTGTAAACTCAAATTATGCACATTTTGTTAATTCATCAGGCCTTTGCCAGTCTGGATGAGGCGGGGGGAACCCGTCATTTTGAAATTGCCCATTATCTGGTCTCGCGAGGGCACCAGGTGACGATCATCACCAGTCCGGTAAATTACCTGACCGGTCACGCTAAAGAAACCCGGCTGCACTGGGTGCAAAAAGAGATCCCAGAACCCGGCATCACGCTTTTACGAGTCTATGTCTATCCAGCCCTGCACCGCAGCTTTTTTCACCGGTTGGTCAACTTCTTCAGTTTTATGTTTTCCTCCTTTTTTGTAGGATTGGGTGTAAAGAATGTCGATGCTGTATGGGGAACCTCACCCCCGATCTTTCAAGGTTGGACTGCCTGGTGTCTGGCGCGTTTGAAAGGCAAACCCTTTTTATTTGAGATCCGCGATCTATGGCCGGAATTTGCCATCGGTATCGGGGTTTTAAAAAATAAAGTGCTGATCCAGCTTTCTTACTGGTTGGAGTCTTTCCTTTACCGGCACGCTGACAAGATTATCGTCAACTCCCCCGGCTTTATCCCCTTTGTAACGAAACGGGGCGGCAAAGACATTACCCTGGTACCCAACGGCGTGGATCCTGAAATGTTCGACCTATCCATTGATGGGAGCAGTTTCCGGCAGGAAAATCATTTGGAAACCGCCTTCATCATTTTATATGCGGGTGCGCACGGCATCTCTAACGATCTGGGCATCGTCCTGTCCGCGGCTAAATTGACGCAATCCCGCAGCGACATCCAATATGTGTTTGTTGGGGATGGGAAAGAAAAAGGTAATTTGCTACAAACAGCGTCGGATTGGAATCTTAAGAATGTGCACTTTTTACCTTCTGTTCCAAAGAATCAAATGAACCGGGTCATCGCGGCAGCGGATGCCTGTGTCGCAATTCTAAAGCCGTTGGATTTGTACAAGACTACCTATCCAAATAAGGTATTTGATTATTTAGCCGCTGCAAAACCCGTATTACTGGTCATTGACGGTGTGATCCGTCATGTCGTCGAAGAAGCGCAAGCCGGCATCTTTATTGAACCGGGTGATGCAAATACGTTATCTCAGGCTATACTTAAATTATCTTCAGATCCTTCAACAGCCCGGCAAATGGGATTAAATGGACGTAAGTACGTGGTTCAACATTTTAATCGTCAGAAAATTTCTGCCGAGCTGGAAACAATTTTTTGTCAATTAGCAGAGGAAGCATGCCCGAAAAAATCCTGATCGTCGAAGACGAAAAAGCACTGCAAGAGACCCTTGCCTATACCCTCACTCGAGAAGGGTATGAACCTACCGTCGCCGGAGATGGCAACATGGCGATCGCCAAAGCCAGAGAAATTCATCCCGATCTAATCCTTTTAGACATTATGCTGCCGGGAAAAGACGGTTTTGAGGTTTGCCGGGTACTACGTCAAGAAATGAACACGCCCATTTTAATGTTAAATGCCCGTGATGAAGAGATCGACCGGGTTGTAGGTCTCGAGGTAGGTGCTGACGACTACATGACCAAACCTTTCTCCATGCGCGAACTGGTCGCCAGGGTAAAGGCCATGCTGCGCCGCGTGCGTCTTATCCGCGAAGAAATCCATTCCAACGAGAAGATTGAAACCGAGAAAGAAGAACTGCGTGCCGGCAACCTGGTGATCGATCTAAAACGTCGCGAAGCCATGCTCTCCGGGAAAGTATTGGAACTAAAGCCCAAGGAATATGATCTGCTGCTTTATTTCATGCAGCACCAGTCCCGCGCGCTTTCACGGGAAGCCCTTCTTGAACAAGTTTGGGGATGGGATTTTACGGGTGACAGCCGTACCGTTGATGTACATATCCGTTGGCTGCGTGAAAAGATAGAATCCGACCCTTCTGCACCTGTTCGCATTGTCACAGTTCGTGGAGCCGGTTATCGTTTTGAAGGATAACAAGATGCACAAAAGAACGTATGCCTGGAAGATATCTCTTCCTTATTTGATCCTATTACTGGTAGCCCTGATCGGGATCAGCCTGTATCTCAGCAATTTCTTTCAGAACTTCATTGAGAACAGTTGGAGAACCAACCTGACCGACCAGGCTCATGTTTATGCACAATTAACCGCAACTCAAGTAAAAAACGGCCCTCCTTACGCTGGTATTTCAGATCTAATTAAATCGGCTTCTGCAGAATCCAAAAATCGGGTAACGATTATCCTGCCGGACGGCAAAGTCATTGCCGATAATGAAGCTGATCCGGCGACTATGGAAAATCACGCCACTCGACCTGAAGTGGCCTCCGCACTTCAAGGGATAGCTGGCACAGATATCCGTACCAGTGCTACCCTGGGTGAACGTTTTTTGTATGTGGCTGTACCTATTTATTATTCTGACAACATTATCGCTGTTTCCCGCCTTGCTGTTTCATTATCCACTTTGGATGCTTCGGTTAAGAAAGTTCAGAGTTTTCTGGCAATTCTTTCCACTTCAGCCATTATTCTGATTCTATTATTTAGTTTGCTGTTCGCCTTAAGAAAAAATAATCCTTTGACCTTACTCACTGAAACAGTTGAGGGAATTGGTCGGGGCGAGGCGAAGAATATCCAACTGATCCAACGCAAGGACGAAATAGGGACGCTAGCAAGCTCTTTCTTCGACCTGACGGATCAATTGAATTTACAGATCGCTGATTTAAAAAACGAACGCATGAAGCTGTCTGCCATTCTCACCAATATGACAGACGGCGCCATTTTGGTCAATTCCGAAGGATTGGTCACATTGATCAATCCCGCTGCCCGCTATCTCTTTAAATACTATGAGGATCTCGCCACCACTCCCCGAACATTGATCGAAGTGGTACGAGCCCATGAGATCGTCAATGTCTGGAACCTTTGTCAGAGAAGCAGCCATCAAGAAACGGTCGCTTTTGAGACCCCGGTGGATCGTGAATTTTTACAGGTGATTGGTACACAACTCAAACCCTCTTTACCTGATTTTACGCTGCTGCTCTTTCAAAACTTGACCACCCGGCGCAAACTGGAAACAGTCCGCCGTGATTTTGTCAGCAATGTCTCCCATGAATTACGTACACCTTTAGCCTCATTAAAAGCGCTCACCGAAACCCTGCAAGAAGGCGCCCTTTCCGATCCCCCGGCTGCTCAGCGCTTCTTATCCCAAATGGATGATGAGATCGACAACTTGACCCAGATGGTACAGGAATTATTGGAGCTTTCACGCATTGAATCCGGCAAAGTTCCCCTGCAGAAAAAAAAGGTGACTCCTTTTGAGGTGATCGAACCAGCCTTGCAGCGCATGACATTGCAGGCACAGCGGTCAGACCTGACCCTTTCCGTTGATTGCCCGGATGATTTGCCACAAATTGAAGTGGACTCGAGTCGTTTACAGCAGGTATTGGTGAATCTGATTCATAATGCCATTAAATTTACCTTACCAGGTGGAAGCATTCGAGTTAGTGCACAATCTCGTGAGAAAGAGATCGTTTTTTGTGTCAAAGACAGCGGTGTTGGCATTGCCCCCGATGATCTGAGTCGTATCTTTGAGCGGTTTTACAAAGCTGACCGCGCCCGCAGCAGCGGCGGTACCGGTTTAGGACTTTCAATCTGCCGGCATCTGGTGGAGGCGCACGGCGGAAGAATTTGGGTGGAAAGCCGCCCGGGGGAAGGCAGTTCTTTTTATTTTTCCATTCCCCTCTTTACCCAGAAAAACGATCGAGTGGATCGCCCCGATAAACCAATTATTCATTAAACCTATTTATAATAGGGCGCGCAGGTCAACAATTTTATTTCCAGGATGCATAAATGGACGAAAACCCAACCCTCAACGAATTTGCCATAGAGACAGAAAACCTGGATATTTATTATGGGAATTTTCGGGCGGTGAAAGAAGCATCGCTCAAAATTGAACAAAAAAAGATCACTGCCATCATTGGCCCTTCAGGCTGCGGAAAGAGCACGGTTCTGCGTTCTTTTAACCGCATGAATGATTTCATCCCTGGTTCACACGTCAAAGGAAGTATTCTTTTTCACGGTCAAAACATTTATGATCCTGCTGTGGATCCGGTTTTAGTCCGCCAGCGCATCGGCATGGTCTTTCAAAAACCCAATCCCTTCCCAAAATCAATCTTCGATAATATTGCCTGGGGGGCTCATGTCAACCGCTATAAAGGCTCGATCAGTCAATTGGTTGAAGAGACGTTGCGGCAGGCAGCTTTATGGGAAGAGGTTAAAGACGAATTACAAAAACCTGCCCTTTCTCTGTCTGGCGGCCAGCAGCAGCGCTTATGCATCGCTCGAGTCCTGGCCGTCACCCCTGAAATCATCCTGATGGATGAACCTTGTTCAGCGCTCGATCCAATCGCGACTTTGAAAATTGAAGATTTGATGCGTGAATTATCAAAACAATATACAATAATTATTGTTACTCACAATATGCAGCAAGCCGGCCGTGCTTCGGATTTTACAGCTTTCTTCACGATGGACACTGATAGGGCTGGAAAAATGGTGGAATATGGCATCACCAGCCAGATTTTTACCAATCCGCACCACAAAGAGACTGAAGATTATATTTCGGGTCGATTTGGATAATTTTGGAGGTAAGCGATGTCTCGAGACAATCTCATTTTACAGATGCAGCAAGTCAAAGACGATCTTCTTCTCTTGGGGAGCCTCGTCGAGATTGCCACTGTAAAATCCATTGATGCATTGCGCAGACGAGACGTCAATGCTGCCCGCTTGATTTATCTCAATGATCAAATTATCAACCAAAAACGTTATTCCATCGAAAGTGACGTCTTGATCCTGATTGCCACCCAACAGCCCATGGCCCGCGATCTGCGCAACCTGGCTGCCATGCTGGAAATTGCCTCAGAACTGGAACGCATGGGTGATTACGCCAAAGGAATTTGCAAAGTCATCCTTAACCTGGGCGACATAGAGATTCCTATGCCTATCAAGGAAATTGAATTAATGGGTCAGATCGCAGTCGAAATGCTCCACCAGTCTCTGACTGTTTTCTTGGAGGAAGATGCCGAAAAAGCGCGTGTAATTCCGCTGCAGGATAACCAGGTCGATCAGCTTTTTATCAAAGCTGAACGGTTTATTTTGAATACCATGATGACTCAACCGGAAATTATTAACTATGCAAATCTATTGATGTGGGTTGCACATAATATCGAGCGCATGGCTGACCGTGTTTCCAATATTTGTGAAAGAACCATTTTTGTTGTCACCGGGGAATTGATT
>Ga0302174_10000631_pt1 | contig 10521 bp, 9 predicted proteins | sample I_Fen_N3_2_FD_198789 | JGI IMG/M metagenome (GOLD analysis project Ga0302174, IMG submission 198789) | Peat permafrost microbial communities from Stordalen Mire near Abisko, Sweden - I_Fen_N3_2 | ecosystem: Environmental > Terrestrial > Soil > Wetlands > Permafrost | place: Sweden: Abisko... | reverse complement strand
GTTGGAAAAAACAAGAGCAAATGATAAATCTAAATGTAATGGTATTGACTCATTTCACCCGCCTTTTTCTGCCTGAAATGATTAAACAAAAATTTGGAAAGGTGCTGAATATTGCTTCTACAGCAGCGTTTCAGCCTGGACCGACTATGTCGGTATATTTTGCTTCGAAAGCTTTTGTATTGAGCTTTTCGGAAGCAATAGCCAACGAACTAAAAGAAACGGGTATCACGATAACAACTTTATGTCCGGGAGCAACAGAAACCGGCTTTAAGAGTGCGGCTTCGCTCGACAGTAGTAATTTGTTTAAGGGTTCAAGAATTGCAAATCCTAAAGAGGTCGCCGAATTTGGTTACAGAGCCATGATGAAAGGGAAAACAGTTGCGGTTCATGGATTCTTAAATTTACTTATATCACAATCAGTACGGTTTATCCCTCGAAATATAGTTACCTCTATTGCACGATTCAAATTGAAGGAGAAATAAAATATCATTGTCGACTTGCTTGCATACCTAAATTTGGTTAGTTTTATTGCAATTTTAGCAATAAATAGACACTAAGAGAAAAATATTGAGCTAGTTTGCAATATATTTTTCAAAAAAAGATGGTTTATAATAATATAAGATTATCTTTGTCGAACATTAAAATAATAAATATCAACAATGAGTAAAGGAACAGTTAAATTCTTCAATGAATCTAAAGGCTTTGGATTCATCAGCGAAGATGGTTCAAAAAAAGAACATTTTGTACACATTTCTGGTTTAATCGATCAAATTCGCGAAGGCGATACCGTTGAATTCGATTTACAAGAAGGCAAAAAAGGATTGAATGCAGTAAATGTAAAAGTAATCTAGTATATACTATTTGACTTTTGTCACATCTGAAAAGTCTATCATTCGGTTGGTAGACTTTTTTATTTGCTTTTTTCGGAGAAAAATGCAAATAAAAATGCCCTCGGGTCGAATACCTCCGAGAGCACTTTAATTTTACAAATCAAATAGATTGTAGTTTACACAACCTTATAAACATCAATATTTTCAACATTAAATGTCTTGATAAACGCAGCATGCCTACGAACTTCCACTTCCCCATAGTTCAGATAAATTTCTGCTGATTTGCGAAACAAATCTTCTTTATCACGAGAAGCATCGATAATAAGCAAGTACCCCATGACAATATGCCCCGCCATTTCCACCAAGCGCCGAGCCTGAAAATCGAGATACTCCTGATTTTTAACCTCATTCACCCGAGTAACCGCATTTGCATACAGATTAGTCATTATCTGTAGACGTTTACGAAATGATGTAAATTCGGGTTTTATAGGTTGAGCATCGTAATCATGAATCATTTTCAGATAATTTCCTGTGGTTACGTGGCGGATAGCTGCCACAACCTGCAATTGAGAAGTTCCTTCATAAATGGTCATAATACGTGCATCACGGTACAGCCGTTCGCAAGCATAATCTTTCATAAATCCCGATCCACCATGCACCTGAACACAATCATAAGCATTTTGATTTGCATATTCGCTTGAGAACATTTTAAGCATCGGAGTTAACGCATCAGCCAACTTAAGATACTCTTTGTATTCAGTTTTCTCAGTTGCATCAAGTTTGCGTTCACTCTCAATTGCTTCATAAGCTTTGTAAACATCTACAAAACGAGTTGTTTCATAAAGCAAAGCTCGTGAAGCATCTAGTTTGGCTTTAATAATGGATACCATTTCAAAAACTGCAGGAAACTCTATAATAGATTTTCCAAACTGACGACGATCCTTTGCATAAGCCAGCGCTTCATTGTAAGCTGCAGATGAAAGCCCAACAGACTGAGCTCCAATTCCCAATCGTGCACCATTCATTAGTGACATAACATATTTAATCAAACCCATCCGACGGGTTCCAACTAATTTGGCTGGAGTATTGTTGAATACCAATTCACAGGTTGGAGAGCCTTTAATACCTAGTTTGTTTTCAATACGGCGAACCAATACTGTATTGTCGTGTTTGTTATCGGCTACAAAATAAGACAAACCACGACCGTCACTTGTACCTTCTTCTGAACGTGCCAAAACCAGTTTTATTTGAGCGTCACCATTTGTAATAAATCGCTTGACGCCGTTCAAATACCAGATTCCATCAGTTTCATTATAGCTTGCCTTTAGCTGAACTGCTTGTAGATCCGATCCTGCATCAGGTTCAGTTAGATCCATTGAGCAGGTTGCACCTTCTACAACTCGCGGTAAAAATTCAGCTTTTATCTCCTCTGAAGCAAACTCAGAAATTGTTTCAGCACAATCCTGGAGCCCCCATATATTAGCAAAGCCAGCATCGGCACGCGCAACTATCTCACCCGACATAACGTACGCTACCATCGGAAAATTCAATCCACCGTATTGGCGTGGCAAAGTAAGACCATAAACACCTGCTTGCGTTAGTGCATCATGATTTTCCTGAGTACCACGCGCATATTGAACACGACTGTTCGACACAAGCGGTCCGTCGTGATCAACACTCTCTGCATTTGGCGCAATGATATCGCTTGCTATTTCCCCGATAATTTCGAGCACCTTATTATAATTATCAACTGCATCTTCAAAATCGCGCGAAGCATAGTCATATTTATCTTTTTCAACAAAATTGCGCTCCTTGAGGGCAACTATTTTCTTCATCAACGGATGTGAAAGCTGAAATTTTATGCTGGGGTTATCATTAAAAAAGTTCATATTATTTCGAATTCTTTTTGTAATACTTAATCATCTTTGGTAAAGTCTCTTCTACTGTTCCTGTAATTACATAATCGGCAATTGTATTGATTGGCGCCTTAGGATCATTATTGATAGCAATAATCATAGCACTTTCTTGCATTCCTGCAATGTGCTGTATTTGCCCTGAAATACCACAAGCAATGTATAGTTTAGGACGGACAGTTGTCCCTGTCTGACCGATCTGACGTTCATGCTCAGTAAAGCCCGCATCTACGGCTGCACGCGAGGCACCAACTTCACCGCCTAACGTGGCAGCTAATTCATGTAAAAGTTTGAAATTTTCTGCACTTCCAACACCATAACCCCCTGAAACAATAATCGGGGATCCTTTGATATTCAATTTCGATTTTTCCATATGACGTTCTATCACTTCTATCACAAAATCCGTGTCGGCTACATATTTAGAAACATCGAGCTTGCGAGTTTTACCAATAAACTTCGCATCCATGATTTCCTTTTTCATAACCCCCTCACGCACAGTTGCCATTTGTGGGCGGCAATCGGGATTTACAATTGTAGCTACAATGTTTCCGCCAAATGCGGGGCGGATTTGATAGAGTAGATTTTCATACACTTTGCCGGCTTTTTTATCTTCATAAGTTCCGATCTCAAGCGAAGTACAATCAGCAGTTAGCCCACTAAACAAAGCAGAAGAAACACGAGGACCTAAGTCGCGGCCAATAGAAGTTGCACCCATGAGTGCAATTTGCGGCTTTTCTTCTTTAAAAACATTCACCAATAACGACGTATGAGGCAGAGAAGTGTAGGGTGACAAGCGCTTGTCATCAGCTAAATGAAGCACATCAACACCATAAGGAAAAACCTGAGCTCCAATATGGTCTAGTTGATACCCTGCCGCCACAGCTTCTAATTTACAGTTCAGTTGTTTCGCTAGACTGCGACCTTTGGTTAGTAGTTCCAGGCTAACATCACCCACGACTCCATCTTCAATTTCAAGATATACAAATATATTATTCATAGTAAATTATCCTATCGTGTGATTAGCAATTAATTCTTTTATCAAGTCTTCTATTTCAACATCTGACGCAGTCAGACATTTGCTCTCTTTGGCAGTGAACACTACATTTTCGATTTGTTTTACTTTAGTGGGAGAGCCTGTAAGTCCGAGCCATCGAATATCATGCTCAATATCGTTTACCCCCCATTCTGTAATATTCAGATAAGGATGAGTATCATATAAATCAGTATAATCGGAGCCGGCTTCTTGTTTTTCGGAAGGAGTTGCAGCGTGCTTGTATTTTAAAGTCAGCTTAGCATGACGAGGGCGACAGTTTGCAGCCGACCCGTTCACTGTTACTAACATTGGCAGGGAGCCTTTTACAACTTCAACACCACGTTCCAGTCGGCGTTTTACGGTAAGTTTATTGCTGGAAAACCCTAATATTTCTTCTGCGTAAGTAATTTGTGGTAAGCCTAGTTTCTCTGCCACTTGCGGTCCAACCTGAGCAGTGTCACCATCAATGGCCTGACGCCCACAAACGATCAAATCAACTTCGCCAATCTTACGAATGGCACAAGCTAAGGCATAAGAAGTTGCTAGCGTATCTGAACCGGCAAATTCTCGACCACTCAACAGGTAGCCACCATCAGCCCCACGATACATACTTTCACGAATAATTTCAGCGGCGCGTGCTGGTCCCATGGTTAGGATATGAACTGTTGCACCTTTAATTTTGCTTTTTAAGCGAAGAGCTTGTTCCAATGCATTCAGATCTTCGGGATTGTAAATGGCTGGAAGCGCAGCACGGTTAACCGTACCATCTGCTTTCATTGCATCTTTCCCAACGTTGCGTGTATCGGGGACTTGCTTAGCAAGAACGACAATGTTAAAACTCATTTTTTTGATGATTAAATTAGTATTTATTTTTTGATGATTTTAAAGCTAACGAGCATTTGTCTTGCTCATCTTTATGCCTTGATTAGCACGAAAAAGACACAGTGTTCTTCTTTTATATAAAAAAGGGACCCACAAAAATAACCGTTTTTATTCTAAATGCAACTTTTTATTATACAAAAAACTAAAAATGAGCACAAAAAAACGCGAGACTTTTCACAAAGTCTCGCGTTTGAATAGGTATTAGTTTTTTAAGGTATAAAAAAGATTGTGTTGTTTAGTTAACGATGACAAAATAACAGGTATTTTTTCAATGGCACAATACAAAAAATATGTTTTACAACCTGTTTTTCATCCTTTTTGTATCGCATTAGCACTCATACGGCATCACAACCTTTCGTAAAAAACTACTAAACAACACCTTACAAAGCAACTTACAAACCTAAAGCAAAAATCAATTTTCATGATCATTTCACCCTGTTTTTATCGATCAAACTAGATCTGTTTTGTATTGAACAATCAAACCGGTATCATAATGCAGGACTAGTCCAACCTCACAAAAGAAAAAAAATAGATAGCAAACAGAAATGACATTCATTTTCTAACATAGAAAACCCTACTAGACACAACAAAAGATAAGACATCATCTCCATCAGTATAAATTATGGAGCTATAGAAAAAAAATAATAGAAAGTTATTTTCAACACTAAACAAAAAAAACACAAATGAGCTTTAGCTGGGTTAGGCTATGATTTAATGATTTTTTCAACTTTCAAACATGGAAATAAATACACCATATTTAGCCTTTAGTTATCACGGCAAGGGAAATTAAAACATGATTTTCGCTAAAGATCTACTTGTATAAGCAACGAACATGCCTATCAGAAAAAGCCAATGTAAGAATGGACAAAGAAAATTGAACAGAACAATAAATCAAAAACACTTCAACATATTCTATGCTCCGATTTTCATTCTTTTCATCATAAATCAGTATCTTTGCCGCTCATTTAGTTATATATGCGAAAAATATTAATTCTCATTTTGTCTGTTTTTCAGCTTATGGCTTGTTCTAAAGCAACAAAAAGCACACAAACTACCGAAAAATCAGTTGTTATTCCTACATTTTCTTCGGACTCTGCTTACTTGTATATCAAGAATCAGGTCGATTTTGGAGCGCGTGTGCCAAACACAAGTGCTCATGATGCGTGTGCCCGATATCTTGTCTCTGAATTAAAACGATTCGGGGCTGAGGTTATTGAACAAAAAGCAGATTTGAAGGCTTTCGATGGTACAATCTTAAAATCGGTAAATATTATTGGATCATTTAATCCGAAAGCCGAAACACGAATTCTGCTATTATCACATTGGGACTCTCGCCCATGGGCTGACAATGACCCAAAACCTGAAAACAGAAAAAAGCCGGTAATGGCAGCCAATGACGGAGCTAGTGGAGTTGGAGTTTTATTAGAAATGGCTCGTCTAATGGGTAAAACTCCTACCAATGTTGGAGTGGACATTATCTTTCTTGATTCAGAAGATTATGGACAACCTGAAAATATAGGTGGAGGTCAAAGCGCTGAAGATTCATGGTGCTTAGGAACTCAATACTGGGCTCAGCACCCTCACACACCAGGCTATCGGGCCCGTTTTGGTATTTTGCTTGATATGGTTGGAGCTCCGGGAGCTACTTTTTGCAGAGAACAAGCTTCAGAGTATTACGCCGGAGCTGTAGTTGACGCCGTATGGTCTAAAGCTAAAAGCCTTGGCTTTGACCAATATTTTAAGAATGAGAAGGGTGGAGCTATCACCGACGATCATATTTATGTAAACAAAATTGCAGGCATTCCTACTATTGATATTATTCATTACGACCCAAACTCAGGAAGCGGATTTGGTACCTACTGGCACACAACACATGACACGATGGACAATGTCGATAAAAACACATTGAAAGCAGTCGGAACGACATTAATGCATGTAGTATATGGCGAAAAATGATTTATCAGAGAAGATCTAACAAATAAAATATGCCGTTGAAATTTAAAAGAATAGCCGTAAAAATAGGGAGCAACGTATTAACACGTACTGATGGGACCTTAGACATTACACGTATGTCTGCATTGGTAGATCAGATTGCCGTCCTGCGCAAAAGAGGCGTTGAGATCGTACTGATCTCATCAGGTGCAGTTGCATCAGGGCGAAGCGTAGTAGGCGCTACAAAAAAAATGGATACAGTTGATCAGCGCCAGCTTTACTCGAGTGTAGGCCAGGCTAAATTGATCAATCATTATTACGATCTGTTTCGGGAGCATGGAATAACAGTTGGTCAAGTGCTGACAACAAAAGAAAATTTCGGTAGTCGACGTCACTATTTGAATCAACGGAATTGCATGCGCGTCATGCTGGAAAATGATGTTATTCCTATCGTAAATGAGAATGATGCTGTCTCGGTGTCGGAATTAATGTTTACTGATAATGACGAGCTATCTGGATTAATTGTTTCGATGATGGACATGCAAGCACTGATCATTTTAAGTAATATTGATGGCATTTTTAATGGCTCTCCCACAAATCCAGAATCAAAAGTGATTGCACAAATCCAGAAGGGACAAGACATCTCAGATTTTATAGAAAGCTCGAAATCAACTTTTGGACGAGGCGGAATGTTGACCAAAACAACAATAGCTCGTAAGATTGCAGATGAAGGCATCGATGTTTATATTGCAAATGGAAAACGGGAAAACATATTATTGCAATTAATCGACGATAAAACAGATGTAGTTTGCACACATTTTGTATCTTCTACCGGCGAGGTATCTAGCGTAAAGAAGTGGATAGCTCATAGTGAAGGTTTTGCCAAAGGCGAAATTCACGTAAACGAGAATGCTGCAAAAGCCCTTATTGGCGAAAAAGCAGTAAGTTTACTCCCTATTGGGGCTACTGAAATAGTAGGTGATTTCGAGAAAGACGATATTGTCAGAATCTTTGATCACAACCGGTCGCTTTTAGGCATTGGGAGAGTGCAATGCGATAGCAACAAAGCAAGAACACTGCTTGGACGAAAAAATCAAAAACCTTTTGTACATTGTGATTATTTATATTTGGAGTGATCTGATGCCAGGATCACTCAAAGATGTAAAAACTGGACAATTATCGACCGCCGATTTAGTTTGCTGGAGTTTTTATGTCATACAAACTTTCAAATTTGGTCAAAAAAAACATTAATGATAGATATTTTTATTTTACCTGTGTAAATATTTGCAAATTAGAGTCTACTTAATTATCTTTGAAGTGTTTTTTCTAGAATTATATCGGTTCGACTACACCCAAACAGTGCAACACTACCATTTAATATAATTTTAGAATTAGAGAGAAAACTGAAAAATAAATAAAAGTTTTGTTTTTATGAATGCAAAGAGTTTAAGTTGTGCTTTAAGTACGGTTTTAGTTTGTGCTATTTTCTTTTCGAGCTGTGCAACCTTAGTTGGTGGTTCGACTTACAACGCCCATGTTATAATTAACAATGATCATCCCAAAGCTCAAATCATCTATCAGGGAGAAGTAAAGGGCTATGGAACAGCCTTATTTAAAGTTCCAAGGGTACAGGCAAATAACTTCTCATTCGTAGTAAGGGAAGATGGATGTCCGGACCAGACGTACAGTTACAAATTCAGAACATTCAGAGCTGAAGCTTTTGTAGGCTCAATAATTCTTTCAGTAGGTTCTATACCTTTAGGTGTTCCGGTTCCTTACGGACCGATAATCGATTTTGCATCGGGTGCAATCTGGAAACCGAATGTCCGTGAAGCAGGAATTAGTCAGGAAAGCATAAAGACATTCAAATACCTGGTCAACTATGATTGCTCGATGAGCAATTCCGATTCGATTGTTAGTGATTATATTGATGTGGTCTACTTGAAAAATGGCAATTTATTTAGAGGAATTATTATTGAACAGGTACCTAATGCTCAAATAAAACTAAAGACAACCGGGGGGAAAAATTTGGTATTTCCATTTAGGGATATCGAAAGAATGGTCAAGGAACCATACCGAGCCAACAAAGTTCAGGTAAAACCAGAGTTGACTCAAGAAACAATAACACAGAAACTACAAACAAATGAGTCATCTGTAGCTATACCCGTTGTTGAAGCTCCAGCTCCGGTAGTCGGAGCCGGTGCATCAGTTGTAACTCCATCAAGGATTGCAGTTAGAAAAACAGCGGGAACCATCAGAAAACCAGGCGTAGCAGTAAAAAAAGCAGGTATCACAGCAAGGAAACCGGGTACAGCAGTAAGAAAAGCAGGTACAGCAAAGCGTAAATAACTTTGATGATAAGTAGCAGGCTTTTATTTTTCTGTACTTTCCTATTTTCAGAACAAAAAAAATAAAAGTTGTAAATATGAAATATTCCGATTGGAAAGAAGCATCTGTATTAGCGTCACATTCGCTAAACCTGCAGAGTAGCGAAACGATTGATCGTATTTTATTTGCTCTTGCCGACGAAGCGGAGCTACAAACCGAAGCGATCTTAGACGAAAATGCCAAAGATTTATCCAAAATGGATAAAGCTGACCCAATGTATGATCGACTGCTGTTGACCAAAGAACGGATATTAGGAATAGCCGCAGATATTCGTCATGTAGCTTCTTTGCCATCTCCTCTCGGTAAAACATTAATGGAAACCGAGCGTCAAAATGGAATGAAAATAACTAAAGTTACAGTACCATTTGGTGTTATCGGTATTATTTACGAGGCTCGCCCAAATGTAAGTTTCGACGTATTTTCGCTGTGCTTTAAATCCGGCAACGCTTGCGTCTTAAAAGGAGGAACAGACGCTTACAATTCCAACCTTGCGATTGTTCAGGTAATCCAATCAGTTTTAGAGCGATTTGGACTTGATAAAAATATTGTAACTTTACTTCCAGCGGGGCGTGAAGCAACAGCAGAACTGTTGAATGCTGTTGGCACTGTTGATGTAATCATACCTCGTGGAGGAAGAGGACTGATTGATTTTGTTCGCGACAACTCACGCATTCCGGTAATTGAAACTGGCGCCGGAATTTGCCACACCTATTTTGATGCTTTTGGCGACATTGAAAAGGGAGCAAAAATCATTCTCAATGCAAAAACGCGTAGAGTTAGTGTTTGTAATGCTTTAGACTGCTTAATTATAAACGAAAAGCGATTAGCCGACTTGCCAAAACTCTGTATGCAATTGGCAAAAAAATCGGTGGTTATTTACGCTGATATAAAAGCTTTCACATTTTTGAATGGACATTATCCGAATGACTTATTGAAAAAGGCATCGGATGAAAGCTACGGAATTGAGTTCCTTGATTATAAAATGTCTGTAAAAACGGTAAAGTCTATTCAAGAAGCAGTTGATCATATTGCTAAATTTAGTTCAAAACACAGTGAATGCATTGTAAGCGAAAATGAGCAAAATATTCAATACTTCAACAAAGTAGTAGACGCAGCTTGTATTTACACAAATGTATCCACCGCTTTTACCGACGGAGCTCAGTTTGGGCTGGGTGCTGAAATAGGGATCAGCACACAAAAATTGCATGCGCGGGGACCAATGGCATTAGCTGAATTATGTTCTTATAAATGGTTAATTACTGGCAACGGGCTCGTAAGGGAATAAAATACATACACATAATTCTCTAAATTCCAAATATTTTTATACATTTTGTTGCGTAATCGAAAATAATTGCCTTCCTTTGTAACCGAAAAGAAAGTGTATTTTTTCGTAAGGTTATTCCTGTTTATCCTTTTCAAGGGCAGATTTTGCTTTAACCCCCCCGTTTGTTTATGCTGTTCTTGAATCACATTTTATTCAATTTTTTTTTATTTTTATTTTATGAACATTTACGTAGGTAACTTAAGTTACAAAGTTCGCGAA
>Ga0302174_10000628_pt1 | contig 10555 bp, 4 predicted proteins | sample I_Fen_N3_2_FD_198789 | JGI IMG/M metagenome (GOLD analysis project Ga0302174, IMG submission 198789) | Peat permafrost microbial communities from Stordalen Mire near Abisko, Sweden - I_Fen_N3_2 | ecosystem: Environmental > Terrestrial > Soil > Wetlands > Permafrost | place: Sweden: Abisko... | reverse complement strand
CGCAGGGTGCAGCAGTTGATCCAGCACGCCGATCCGGTAGGAGTAGGATCGCTGAATACCAATGAAGCGCTTATTGTGCAGTTGGAAATCCTGGCTGAGACGGGCAATGTTCCTCCGTTGGCCGAGAAGATCGTCCATGACTGCATGGACCTGTTAAGCCATCACCAATATTCAGAGATCGCACACAAATTTGACGTTTCTCAAAAAGAAGTCTCTTTCGCAGCTCAATTTATCAGCGAGAATCTGAATCCCTTCCCGGCAAGATCGTTCTGGGGGGATGTACGCCAACCCGGTACAGATACCACTGAGGTCTTTCACCGGCCGGACATTATCATTAATTATCTCAACGAGAATCCGGATAATCCATTGGTGGTCGAGATCATCATGCCCATCAGTGGAACTTTGCAGGTGAATCCGCTGTTTAAGCAGGCTGTTCAACAGGCTGAGACTGATTCTAAAGAGGAACTTAAGGGCGACCTGGATAAAGCTTCTCTCTTTGTAAAATGTTTGCAGCAGCGCAACCACACCATGGAGCGATTGTTGTCGCGTGTGGTCAGTTTACAACGGGATTTTATCCTGCACGGTGAGAAATATCTACGGTCAGTAACGCGTGCGCAAATTTCGCGTGAGCTCGAAGTACATGAGTCTACCATTTCCCGCGCCGTTGCCAATAAGGCGGTCCAACTGCCGAACAAGAAGATCATTCCACTTTCTATGTTTTTTGATCGCAGTCTAAACGTGCGAACAGTATTGAAAGAAATTATCGGCCATGAAAATGCTCCATTTAGTGATTCAGAGTTGGTAGAGATCCTCTCCGAGCAGGGATATGACGTTGCCAGACGCACAGTGGCCAAATATCGCTCAATAGAAGGGATTTTACCGGCTCATCTCCGAAAAGCGGTTGCTCAACGTCAATGAAATCTTTTTCGAGATCTGTTGCAGATAACCTTTTCAACCGGAATAAAGCCCCCGGTTTGAGTGAGATTTGTGCTGTACTTAACCTGGAAAATGACCCCTGTGCATTGGTTGATCATGAGCAGGGGATTTTGGTTTTTATCAATAGTAAATTAATGCGTTTTTCGGAATATTCGAATGACGAAGTTCTGGAAAAACCTTTTCAGATATTATTCCCCGAGCTGGTTTCGACGGTATTCTCTTCCGGGGAATCGCGCCAGATGATCGTCAACCGAAAGAATCTGCCTGCGATTAAAGTGGATGCCCACTTTAATTATTTGGATTCAGCCACGCACTGGCTGAGAGTTCGATTTATCGATCCTACCCATGTTCCAGTAGAAGAAAAATCAATTGAATCTGCCTCAATTGAGAAGCTGCTCGATTTTGCCTCTTTGGCGGACAGCGAAAGTTTTCTGCTCGCGCTGGATAAGGGTGCGGCGATCATTCACCAGGTGACGAGTGCGGAGGGGATCGCTATTTACCAGACGGATGCGGATTTTCCACAATTCAAACGCGTCGCCAGTGCTGGCATTGGGGCTGAATTCCCCGAAACGCTGCCGCTGGTCGATTCAATACGTCTTGAGACTGCGCAGATTTGGAATCCGGGTATGCGCGTGTTGACGGATCTGCATAAATTTGGCCGGTCGAACGGTTTCAAATACATGGCTTCGGCTCCTCTTGGGGAAGGCAGCGCTACCGTTGGGTTAATTGTCTGCGGGGGGAAGAATGAGATCCCTCAGGTATTGAATGAAAAACTATTGCTCACCGTGTCAACCCAGGTAAGAGCGTTGCAACAGCATTATCTATTGGTGGAGACACTGCAAAGGGAAAACCATTCTTATACTCAGATGATAAATTTGTTGGAAGCGGTTTTTAGCAATATCAATGAAGGGGTAATTTTGCTCAGCCCTGATCTCACCATCCAACATATCAACCCGGCTGCTGAATGGATCATGGGGTACAGTTCCCAGGAAGTTCAGGGGAAGGATTATGACAACATCATGATCGGGACAGACCGCCTGACCCCGGCCCTGGAAGAAGCCAGGAAAGGCGTGACCACACATAACATTGGCAAAGTGAGTTTCAACCGCAGGGATGGGCAATCCTTCCCGGCTTTAATGCAGGTGGTGCCGGTCGTCATCAAGGGTGAGATCATCGGCATCGAACTTATCTTGAGTGACATCAGTGAAACTGAAAACAATAAAGCCGTGGTTCAGCATTTGGAACATCGCGCCACACTTGGAGATTACACCTCGGCTATCGCCCATGATATCCGCAACCCCATCAATAATATCTCTCTGGGAATCCAGAGGATTAGTAATAGATTCCCACCGGATGATCCCAACCGAGAGGTAATGACGGGAATACAAAATGATTGCACTCGCTTAAGCCACCTGATGGAGTCTTTGCTGGCTTATGCACGTTCTCCAGAGCTACACCTTGAGACTATTGAAGTGGAACCATTCTTAAAACGTACCCTTGACCGTTGGCATCCACGCTTAGTCAATGCACATATAAATTCTCATTTAAATGTGGAAGAAAACGTTGATAAAATAATTGGAGATCCGCGTGCATTGGACAGGGTATTTACCAACTTGATCTCAAACGCGGTGGATGCCATGTCAGTGAGTGGAGACACTCTGGCAATCAATGCCAAATTAAATGCCACGGCTGCTGATCTGCCCATGGTAGAAATCACCTTCTCGGATAATGGCCCGGGTATTCCGGAAGAGCTCAAAGAGCGAATCTTTGAACCTTTTGTTTCGACCAGCCAAAAAGGTACCGGCCTGGGACTATCTATTACAAAACAAATTGTGACCGCACACAAGGGAAGCATCAATGTCAACTCATTCCCTGGCGGCACGCATTTTATTGTGAGCATTCCAGCAGCTATTGGAGATTCTGAATGAGCATTACGATTTTGATTGTTGACGATGAAGAGAATACCCGCTTGAATCTGGAAGCCTTGTTGAAGGACGACGGATATGGGACAATTTTGGCTGCTACCTATGCCGAAGCCAAAGACCACGTGCTCAAGGGTGATTGTGACCTGGTTCTGCTGGATATGCAATTGACCGATGGTTACGGGCCCAACCTGATCATCGAAATGGCTACTATGCCTTACCACCCGCCGGTGATCATGATCACTGGCTACGGCGATATTGAAACCGCGGTTGAAATTATGAAGAGCGGAGCCATGGATTTCATCACCAAACCGGTTGATTTTCCGAGACTGCAAAAGGCCATCAAGCGAGCCAGCGATTTCGTTTCAATGAAACGCGAACTGGATCATTTGCGCGATTCACAAAATCAGAATTTTGACTTTGTCGTAGGTAAATCTCCAAAAATGATCGAGATCGTGGAACTGGCCAAGAAAGCGGCGCAAAAAAAGGCCAATGTATTGATCACCGGAGAAACAGGAACCGGCAAGGATGTTTTGGCCAAATATATCCATAAGGTGGGCAACCGCAGTACAAAATCAATGGTGAGCATCAACTGCGCTGCCATTCAAAGCACCATGCTCGAAATTGAACTCTTTGGTTATGAAGCAAATTCTTTCACTGGTTCAGCCCAGAAGCGCAAAGTGGGGCTGATGGAAGTTGCTGACGAAAGTGTTCTGTTCCTGAATGAGATTTCCTCCATGCCTTTGGAAATCCAGGCAAAATTATTGACTGCGATCGAGTCGCAAAATTTCTATCGTGTAGCCGGCACCCAACCGGTGAGCGTGGATGTGCAGGTCATCTCGGCATCGAATCATAATTTGCCCGCCATGATCGAAGCTCACGAATTTCGTGAAGACCTGTATTACCGGCTCAAAGTGGTTGAGATCGAATTACCTCCATTGCGCGAGAGGGTGGAAGATATTCCGGACTTGGTGGGATTCTTTATTCATCACTTCAATATGCATATGGCAATGAATGTACAGGGAATCGATGGGATCGCCCTGGAAGCGTTACAAAGCCATCCCTGGCGCGGCAATATCCGCGAACTTTCAAACACGATCGAACGGGCCATGATCTTCTGCGATGGAGAAAAGATCACTCTTTCCGACCTGCCCCTGGAAATTACCCGAAAAAATAATTAACTGTCTGGCACAGAACTTGCATTAATACCCTCTAGAGATTCATTTCTGGAGGGTATATGTTTTCGATGACTGTAAACGATTTTATTTTGACGATGGGAATTGCACTTCTCATTGCGGGTCTTGTTTTTTTGGGCATTGGTGCTTTTATGCTGGTGAAAAAACTGTTAGGCAAAGATTTGCAGACTATAGCTGATCAAACCACAAAACTGGCACAAAAGGGCATCACCGACGACATCACCGGTTTGGTCGGCAATGCTCGCTCACTCATCGACGCTTTGAATGATCTGGTCAAAACGACTGCAGGTGTAGGAATTTTCTTATTGCTGTTGGGGGTCGCTTTATTAGGCTCAGCCTATGCTTTAGTGCTGCAAATTCGCTAACATTATTTATTAATTGAAATCCCTATCGAGAGGATTTTCTATGATTTCAAACCGACTCTTTCAAGCTTTGAGTAAATCCGTTCCCCCTGAAAAATCAGAGGTCACCCTGCGGGCATTTAAGCAGGATCCCCTTATTTGGAAGGAATTTTCTTCTCCAGAAAATCTTGAAAGGGTTACCCAGGAATGGCCTGCCAACGAGGCTGAATTAACACCAGCCAACCTGGCATTATTCAAACTGGATCCTGCACTGCTTCAAACCGGGGCGGGAGAGATCCAACCTTCAGTCGCTGTGCTTGAGCCGGCCATACTGGCTTATGAAGAGTATTTACAAAATAAGGCTCCAGTTGACGATTTTCAACTGGCAGCGAATCTCGCTTTGGCTTTATACAAAAAATCCCAGCAAAATTCTGATTGGGTGCGCTTACTGCGCGAAACTGCTACCCGGCAAAATTTGGAATCCCAACAAGCCTGGATGAATTATTGGGGCACCTCATTGGTGATATTGAACGGCTGGTTGGAAGACCGGCTGCCTTTTTTGCAGGCATTATTGCAGGTGAAACAGCCAGAATTTGGGCTGGAAATGCTGCGTCACCTGATCTTAAGCCTGCCTTGTGACCAAAAAGAAAAGGCTGGACTGTATGCAAACGCACTCACCTTTATTCCACTCTCCTCTCAGGTTATAGCTTTACAGCAACTGCGTCTGGCAGGGGATGACCAATTGGCGAAACAGGTGGCAGGCGGATTATTTGAACGCCATCTGGTGAAGGATGTCGAACCAAAAAGCATCGATGAGATCTGGCAGACTTCAGAAAAATCTTTAACCGCAGCGAATATCCAGCGGCAGTTGGCCGCAATGGCACAAATCAGCGGAGATTATGAATCCGCGGAAAATTTGCTTAAGAACGCGATCCAGAATTATTCCGCCGAACTGGCTGGCACATTGATCCAAAGCTCGGCATTGAATGTTGAAAGAGGAACCTCACCCCAACAAGAAATTGACCAAATTCCTCTATCCGTACGTAAAAACGAAATTGTGCAAAATGAGATTGCCATGATCTTAGACAGCGCGGCCGAACCAAACGAAGAACCTTTTTCTCCATTGGCAGTCTTATTGGGTTCAGAAGCGATCTATAAAGCCGGCAATGAATCACTGGCGAAACAAATTGCAACTGAAACCGCACAGACTTTATGGACTGACCAGACATTTGCTCCGATCAGCATTGAAAGCAGGCGGGCATTGAATTGGAACCCGCGACTTTTGCTCGATCAATTGATCGAATTTGGCCTTTGGCAGGAAGCCCGGCGCTTGCTTGACGATCTGCTCAAGAAATCACCGACTGATGTTGATCTATTGCATCGCTCCATCCAAATTGCCCGCGCCATGTCTGACCGTGACAGCCTGATCTCCGGTCTGGAGACGCTTACCCTGTTAGAACGGGATAACAGCGATCAGGTTCGCCAATTAGCCAATGAGTACGTTAGCGCGGAGGATTGGGCGGATGCATACGAAGGATATGAAAATTTAATTCAAAATTTTGGAACTACAGATACCAACGATTGGTTGGGCTATGCTGAAGCAGCTTTAAAAGTCAACAAAGTTCCGGTTGCTATTGAATATGCACAAAAAGTATTGGACAGCCAGCCAGAAAATGGGCAAGCCCTGGCCATTTTGGGTTACGGGCATCATAAACAGGGTGAGACCGAAAAAGCGCTCGATTTTCTCAATCGTTCCGTCTTGCTTTCTCCAGATTCCATCGAACCTTGGTTATTAATGGCGGAATTGCATAAAGAAAAAGGCGAGACTGGCAAATCCATTGAAGTGCTGCAGACAGCCAGGAATACCTTCCCCGGTGCAAGAAAAATTCGTCTGCAACTAGCCAAAGAGCTACTTGAACAGGGGCAGGCTGCAGATGCTCTGGCAACCTTAAACGAATTGGCTGAAGAAAATGGAGCCGATCTGGATGCTGCACTCTTGAAGATTCGGGCGCAAAAAGTTCTGAATTACTCGGATTGTGCCGAATTGATCGAAAAAACGTACCGGAAATTTCCAACCAGCCCGGAGATCATCTATGAATATGCGGATTCACGATTGACTGCCGGTGACCGGGACGAAGCGAAGAAACTGCTCAAACCCATTTTGACGGGTGTCTCGATACCTTCTGAATGGAAACTGGCTTATGTGGATGCAGTCTTAGGCGAGAATTACCGGAATATTCATCAGAATGAGCTGCCGGCCGATGCAGATGTTCAAAATGCGCGGTCGATCTTGACTCAGGTGCTGTTATCTGAACCTGAAAATATTTACGCAAAAATGCTCACTGCTGAAATGGTGATCAAACAAGGTGAAACAGCCAAAGCCTTTGAATTCCTCACCAATTTGTTAAAAGAAAGCAGTACCGAAAATTCCAATTGGTTTGACCGGATCAAAGCTGGATTTGCCTGGACAGCGGCATTTTTGAAAAAATTTGATCTGGCTTTAAGCACGATCCAGAATATCGTCGATGCTCATCCGGAATGGACAGCAGCCCGGCAGACGTTGGCCGAAGTGGACGCTGCTACTGGTGAAATCTCTACTGCGGTAGACCAGGCGAACCAGGTGCTGACAATCGCTCCGGATGTTGTGCAAAGTGCTGAATGGTTTGCCAACTTTATGAGCAACCTGGGCAAAAAAGACGAAGCTGAAAAAGCCATTCAAGAATTGTGCAAAACCCATGCAGATAAATTCCCCCTGCTGGTGAAACTGGCTGAAATGAAGCTGGAGAGTAACGATTTGGACGCAGCCAAAAATATTGCCGAAAATTTCAAACATTTGCTGCCTAAAGCCAAAGAGAATGATCAGATCGTGCGGGCCGCAAAAGTGTTTGACAAATTGGGAGACACCCAGGCAGTTTTGGATGTATTGAAATTGCGGGCCAAGAATCAAACCGCTGCCCCGGAAGTTGCACTTACCGATTTAGCTGCTTATTTGCGCTCAAAAGAACGTTTTGCAGAAACGCTGAAACAAATTGCTGAGATCGAACAGAAATTCGGAGCTCAACGTTGGCTGGAGTTGATCAAAGCGGAGACCATGCACGCCAATGGCAACAGCAGTGAAGCATATGCCTTGCTGGGGGCGCTGGCGGAATCGAACGATCATCGGCCCGATCAAAAAGATCTGGCATTTTCTGCCAATGATTGGCAAGGTATGTTGGATGAAAATGCTTCGGTGGATACGCTTGAACAAGCACTGGCTTTTGAATCCGGGAATTACAAGCAGGTACTGGCTGATTTTAATAACTTAGCCGCGGATCCAACCAGTCAGGTGGTCAGGATTGAAGCTGACCATGCAACCGGTAAGGGGTCTGAGACTTTACCCTGGCTTGAAAGTACTTCTGCAGACGAAGGAACTTATGCTGATCAGACTTTGGCTGCGCAGGTGAGCGAAATATTGATGGATGCCGGTCAGACACAAACCGCCGGAGAGATCCTGATGTCCGCATTGGAGCGCTTCCCGTACGACAAGGTATTAAAAATTTGCGCCAGTCGTCAGGCAGGGCTCAGCGGTGACTGGATCACTGCAGAAGCCTTATTTGAGCAGGAGATCAACGGATTCGCGAAAGAATCCAAAATTGTCACCGCCAAAAGTGTGTGTGGAATTCGCAACCTGGTTAAAACCGCAGCGGTTTTGAATCGTTGGCCGGAGGCTGAGGCTTGGAGCAAACGGCTGTTTGAAGGTCAACCCAAGAACCAGTCTGCCCAATTGACACGGCTGCAGGTTTTGGTCAGAGCGCTGGAGTTTGCTCTGCAAAACCAGGATCTGTCCATCCGGCAGCATATCCTCTCCTCAGAAAAAGTCGAAATTACTAGATCGGAATTGGTTAGCCTGATCGCAAATTACGAGTCCAACAGTAATCCGGAATTTGAGCATTGGTGTGCCCGCGGGAAAGCAGTCCTAGAGCCGACACAGGCCAATATTCGCCGTCTGGCAATGATCACACCTGAGGCATCGGATATAGCAGCCATGATGATGGCACTGGATCGATCTGGTCAGAATCAGACCGCAGTGCAATTAGGTAAAAAACATGAAAATGATGCCGCAGTTCTTCTGGCAACTGCCAACTGCTTGAAAGCGGATCGCGCGCAAAACGCTCTTGAGGCGCTAGAGAAGGCCAAGAAGATGAAGATGGCATTCCCGCCAATCTATGCCCTGGGCGCTCAGTTGAGTCAAAAACAGGGTGAGTATTACTCAGCCATCAACCAAATTGAAGAGGCGCTTGAGTATTGGCCCGGTGAAGCTGGTTGGCAAGAAGCTGCTGCTGAAAATTGGAAATCAGTAGGTGATCTGCAGAACAGCACAGCCCATCTTGAAAAAGCCCTTCAATTGGAACCTGAAAATACAACGGTTCAACTGAAGTTGGGTAAGCTTTATCTACAGGGGAAAGAGATTCAAAAAGCCATTGAATGCTTGCAGGCTGTCTGCAAAAAAGAAGTAAATCAATTTGAAGGCTGGGAAGCACTTGCAGAATCCTATTACCAGACTGGTCAAATCGAACAATCCTTGGAAGCTGCCAAACGGGCTACCAGCATCAATGCCTTCTCGGTCAAACCATATCTTTTAGGCGCCCAGATCAACCTGGATCAGGGTAAAAAAGCAGAAGCGTTGGAACAGGTTCAGAAAGCCATCCAGCAGGATGGGAACAATGCCGAAAGCCTGGTCATTCTGGCAAAGGCCTGGTTGGCCAACGGGAATAAATTGCAGGCATTACACGCGCTGGAAAAAGTGCCCCAGGGAAAAGGCAGCAATATTGCCTTATTGATCGAACATGCGCGCATGATCACAGAGATCAATGGCCCGGCAAATGCCAAAGGTATGTTGGAATCACTGGCAGAACGCTACCCGGATAACCTGGATGTAGTAAATATGCTGGCGGAAGCGCAATTAGCTCATGGAGATAAAACCGGTGCCGAGAAAACTGCCCAGCAATCACTGAAATTGCACGAAGTACAACCGCAAATGCAGCGTTTCCTCGGTAAATTGGAATTTGAAGGCGGCCATCTGGATCAAGCGATCTACCATTACAGCCAGGCGATCGCCCAGGCTCCGCAGGGAGTAGATTCCTATTTGGAATTGAGCCAGGTATACGAAAAACAGCGGGACTTTGCTTCCGCTTTGAATACGCTCAACATGGCTATTGAACTGGACCCAAAAAACTTACAGGCAGTGATGGCTGCCGCCAACATGATGCGCAGCGCAAAAGACTACAGCAAAGCGGAATCTTTGTTACGCCGTGCGGCAGAGATCGCCCCTAATGATTTGAATGTTCGCCGCCAACTTGGCGCGGTTATTGCACTGAATTTGGTAGAGAGTTCACAAGAAGCGAGTTCACACATATGATACCTAATTCCTCAATGAATAAAACTGAGCCGCAGATGATCGAGCGCCAAAATTTCCTGCAATTATTGAAGACCGGCCTCGAAAGTCAATCCTATCAATTCATCCGGCAGGCTGCCATGTCTTGGCTGGCTTCTTACCCGGGTGACCTGGAGATCAATTTGCTGTTGGTTCAGGCGTTGATCCAGGAAGGCCATGATTCAATGGCAGCACCGATCCTGGAGAAAATTCTGCGCAACGATACAGAATATCTGGATGCATTGCGTGTAGCAGAATCAATTTATCAAAAAACAGATTCTGCCAAAGCGCAGCAAATTGGTGGAATTGTGCAGGCACTGGGGAATGCACCTGCCAACGGCCAGAATTTACCCACCTGGGGTGTGAAGTTGTTTATGGCCCGGCAGGCACTGGCAGCAGGTAATTTGGCATTGGCACAGTCTAGCTTAATGGAAGTGCTCACTCAAAAAGACACTCCCAGCCTGGCCGGAATTATTCATTTAACATTGGTTGAAAAAGAAAACGATCAGAGTTCACGTTTGAATCTGGGGCGTGTTTACCACTCACGCTGGCCCGATTGTGTTCAGATCAGTTTGCTGCTGGCAAAGACCTGGATCGACAGCGGAAGCCAGGATGAAGCCGTGAATTTATTGCATGAATGCGCGGCGCTTGATCCGGCGGGTCAAAGTCCGCGGAGGATGTGGGGAGAAGCTTTTGACTTCAAACCGCTGTATCCTGAAAAAATGCAAATCGTTGAGAATTTCGCCA
>Ga0302174_10000614_pt1 | contig 10772 bp, 10 predicted proteins | sample I_Fen_N3_2_FD_198789 | JGI IMG/M metagenome (GOLD analysis project Ga0302174, IMG submission 198789) | Peat permafrost microbial communities from Stordalen Mire near Abisko, Sweden - I_Fen_N3_2 | ecosystem: Environmental > Terrestrial > Soil > Wetlands > Permafrost | place: Sweden: Abisko... | reverse complement strand
TTTTCACCATCTGCTGCGCTTGGCCCATCTACTCCATGCGATCACTTTCGCCACCCCATGCGTGGTTAAACTCGTTCGAAAAATGGGGCTTCGCGAGTTCCTCACTTTCGTTAAAGAAACGCTCACCGGCCCCTGGCTTAGCAAGGAATGGGTAGCGCAGTTTTTAGCACGGCCGTTTCACTTGCAACTCGTATAGCTTCAATACCGCTTCTGTATCGCTACAGTTTCATAAATAATTCATCATGTTTATGATACTTTGTATGATTAACTTGTTACGCGACTGTTCAATCCTCTTCAAACCTATAAAAACAAGGGTTATCGAAACGAGCGTTTATTAAACGGGTAAAACTATTTTAATCGACTATGTATTGACCGATAGTACAGTAAAAAGGTATCAAAGGTGTTTAAGGTCATCCTGTAAAAAAATGTGCGTTAATAACAAATTTTCTATTAAATATCGTGGAATTTTAGAACCTTTTGCTGATTAGCACCCTCAAGCGACATCGTAATACCATTCCAAAAGTTCTTCTCCGCCCCAGTTCTCAGCATCGCCGGGGATAGTTTCTGTCGTTTCATAGAGCGTCATTTGTCCGGGTTTTGGTGAAGTTACCAATAGACTTTCGGCATACTCAACTGAACAGCCTTGTTTACCGGTTTCATCTTTTAACCATTGCGCTGCCATGGCGATAGCCTCTTGCCTGGTTTCACCAAAGCCGAAGACGGCATAATCGTGTTGTACATATAAAATGGTCATTGCTGCTCCAAACTCGTTGATGAAAATCATCTAAATTTGCTTCATAGTAATATCCAGCGTCAGAATACGATAAGCGATCTGCCTCGGTGTCATATTCAGCAACCGGGCGGCTTTGGCTTGTACCCAACCGCTTTGTTCCAGGGCGGCAATCACGCGTTCACGGTCATCCATGTTGTCATCATTAAAATCAATCGCAAGGGTCTTTTGAGGTTTAAAATTAAGCCCTGCCTGTGCCACCACATCTTCAAGCCCGGTACTGACCATGACATCGCGATCGATGTTGCCGTTAGGGCTCATAATTGCCGCCCGTTCCAGGCGGTTTGCCAGTTCGCGGACATTGCCGGGCCAGTCGTGTTTCATCAATAGCCGGATGGCGCTTTCCTTGATTTCCAGGGGCCGCCCGCCTTGCTGCTGCGAAATTCTGCCGAGCAGGAATTCGGATAGCTCGGGAATATCTTCAGTTCTATCGCGTAATGCCGGCATCAGGATAGGCATGACATTAAGCCGGTAATACAAATCTTCCCTGAACTTGCCTTCGGTGACTTCTTCTTCAAGATTGCGGTTGGTTGCGGCAATAATGCGTACATTGACTTTTATGGTATGGGTTCCGCCCACCCGCTCAAATTCTCCTTCTTGCAAAACACGCAGCAATTTGGCCTGGAATGAGGCGGAAATCTCGCCAATTTCATCGAGGAACAAGGTGCCGTTATCGGCTAGTTCAAAACGGCCTTTGCGCTGGTTAATAGCGCCACTAAATGACCCTTTTTCATGCCCAAACAATTCTGATTCCAACAAAGTATCGGGTAGCGCGGCACAATTGAGCTTTAAAAAGGGGCCACTGGCACAGCCTGAATTAAAATGAATAGCATTAGCAACAACCTCTTTACCGGTGCCTGATTCGCCTCGGATCAATACCGTCGTATTCCATTTTGCAACCTGACGGATTAAATCAAACACCCTTAACATAGGTGATGAATGACCGATGATATTTTCAAAGCTGTAGTTCTTGATCAACGCCTGCTTGAGTTGATCGCGTTCGCTTTGGAGGTTACGCTGTTTACGTTCGATGACCCGCAGCATTTTGACACTTTGGGCAATCAAGTTGGCAATCATCTCCATAAACCGGGCTCGCTCACCCAGAAAAAGACTGTTATCGGGCTGGGCTGCCAATACACCGATGGTATCGCCTTCTTCTACGTGGATGGGTGAACCAATAAAGGGTAACTCGGGATCATACAACCCTAAACGTCCTAAAAAACGGGGCTCTTCAGATAATTTTTCAACGACAATGGTAGTGCCCTCATCCAATATAGCGCCCATCAAGCCTTCTCCCGGGTTGTACCTGACCGGTTGATCAAGTTTATCTGTCCCATTAGAGTGAACAGCACTGACGATCATACTGTTATTTTCTATCTCCCTTATTGTTATCATCCCTGAACGCATGCCCGATCTCTTATGGAGTATCTCCAGAACTGCCTGTAATTTGGCATGCAAATCATGGGTACTGTTTAATACCTGACTGATCAGGTACAAGGTATCCAATTCGGCTTCGATGAGTTGGGTACGCTCAGACATTAGGTTACCCTCCTGAGCTCCTGTTTATGCACAGGGAAACTAATTTTGAACCGGCACCCTTGATGATAAGCGGGATCTATATCAATAAATCCGTGATGCTGGTTAACAATTTCCTTTGCCATAACCAGCCCCATGCCTGCCTGATTGCCGCCCATAGGGCGCGTGGTATAAAAAGGTTCAAAGACTTTAGTGCGTTTTTCAACCGGAATACCGGGGCCGCTGTCTTCAATGCAGACATAAATCAGATCAGCGTCAGCATCGGTTGTAATTTTAAGGCGCTGTTCTCCACTGTCTGAGAAGCTTATGGCGTCAATCGCATTGTCTATCAATTGTTTAAAAAGTATGCGCAGGCGATTTTCAGAGCCCAGCATAGTAGGTAGTCCTGACAGTGGTTGCCAATACACCTCTATACCCTTACTAAAGATCCTTTGGTCACTGAGCAACAGCAATTCATGCAAAATTTGATTGAGATTAACAGGAATAACAGCCGCTTGGAGAATCTCCGGGATACATTTTTGCATAGTCAAAATCGCTTGTTCCCCGGATTGCTGAATCTGCTGCAATATCTGTAACAGGCCGGCATATTGATCATCCCGTTTATGTCTTAAAATCTGCTCGGCTGCCCTGATTTGGTTCATGGGCATTTGAATCTGGTGCATCGCACCCAGCAAAGTTTCCCTGATGCTACGTACCCGTTCATCCTCGGACATGATGGTTTTTAAGGTCTGAAGATGCAACTCTTCCATCTGCCGGCGTTGCCGGGTGATATCGGTTATGGTCAGTATCAGATACTGTTTTGATGCATTCTCAAAAAACGCATCGGCATTCACTTCGTTTTCAATAAACCAGTTTCCGGCACAGGAAAACCAGCGGGTCTTTCGGCTTCCTTTGCCTTCTATTCTAAATTCACGGTTATTAAAACCTTGTTCATTACTTTGTATGTGTTGCCATAAATCCCCCATCTCATGACGTAGCAACTGTAAAAAAAATGTTGCAGGCTCACCTTTGCCAAGATCACTGACTAGTACTTTGTAGTTATGATTATCCAGAATCACCCTATCCTGATCATCGATAACCACCATGGCGATGGGTGATGAATTAATGACCGATTCAATCAATAATTTTTGATTAATGACCTTTTTTTCAGATTCATAAGATTGGGTAATATCCCGATGCATGCCTATGAAATGAGTTATCGTTCCCCGTTCATTCAAGATGGGCGCTATCGTCAAATCAGAGAGATAGCGATGACCGAATTTATGTCGATTACACAATATTCCTCGCCATGTTTTCTTAGCGCTGATGGTATGCCACAAGTCGTGATAAACCTGCCTGGGCGTCGATTTATCGGATAATTTCGATTGATTTTCACCCAGAATATCAGTTGATTGATAGCCGGTGACTATGGAAAAGGCTTCATTAACGTAAAGTATGTTGGCTTTTTTATCGGTAATCGAAATGGCGATCGGCGCTTGTTCAACCGCCTCAACAAAAAGATTGTAAGGTATCCGGTCATTGTTACCATTGATATAGTTATCCCCGAGAGTATCGGGCGCAAGCTCATCAATGACGCTTTCCATGTTGGTATGCATCCGTAAATACTGCAATGACGATTTTTTCATAAGTTATGGCCGGGAATGAAAGGGTTTTCAGAAACCTGTTTAATATCTCTAGCAAATTTAACGCCAATAGTAGTGCCCAGAGTACCAGGCAGGTTTGTCCGCATGAGACTAAAAACCATAGTTAGTCAAAGATTTACACTCCGGGACAACTTTATTAAGGTAACTCGCAAAAATAAACCACAAATACAATGGAACGCAGATGACGCAGATGATTATGATAAACACGGAGTGTCCATAAAAAATCTGTGTTAATCATAACTATCAGCGTCATCTGCGTTCTATTTTTGGTTGCTTCATCATGTATTTTAGTTATTGCGAGTTGCCTAGGAGGCGCCATGGGCACTAGGATTTTGTAAGGTTTACGACACACTTATTTTTATCGGCACTGGGTTTGTATGACTTGTAACAGTTTTTATACGCTGATTTTGACTATGTTTACCCGGCATTCGTCCTACAAACTGGCTACATCTGTCTCATTATCGAATTGGCATAATTGCTGCTGTAACAAATTACAAATGCTTGCAAACAGCCCTGAATCAGCGTGAAAAAAAACAATGAGTGAATATCTGTTACTTTTATTAGGCACGGCTCTGGTCAATAACGTAGTGCTGGTGAAGTTTTTGGGGCTATGCCCGTTTATGGGCGTGTCAAAAAAACTGGATTCTGCATTAAGTATGGGGCTGGCAACCACGTTCGTGTTGACTCTGGCGGCAATGACCAGCTGGATACTGGAACATTTTATCCTTGCGCCTTTCAACATTCAGTTTCTGCGCATACTGGCCTTTATTCTGGTGATTGCCGCTGTGGTGCAGTTCACCGAAATGGTGGTGCATAAAACCAGCCCGGTGCTGTATCAAATACTGGGAATTTTCTTGCCATTGATTACCACCAATTGCGCAGTTCTAGGTGTGGCCTTATTGAACGTGCAGGAAAAATACGGTTTTATGGATAGCCTGATTTTTGGTTTTGGTTCAGCCTTGGGATTTACGCTGGTGATGGTGCTGTTTGCGGGTTTGCGTGAACGTTTAGCGTTAATGGCAGTCCCTGCCTTATTTGCCGGGACGCCGATTGCGTTTATCACCGCAGGTATCCTATCGCTGGCATTTATGGGTTTCGCAGGTCTTAATACTAAAGTGTGACAGGAAAGCAGCCATGTATGTTTTATCCGCCATTGTCAGTTTAACCTTGTTAGGGCTGTTTTTAGGCTTGTTACTGGGTATAGCAGGGAAATACTTAAAAGTTGAAAGCAGTCCGATTGTTGATGAACTGGAATCTTTGTTGCCCGGTTCGCAATGCGGTCAATGCGGTTTTCCCGGTTGCAGGCCGGCCGCGGAAGCCTTGGCCGAAGGTAAAGCGGCCGCTACGATATGTCCGCCCGGCGGAAGTGCCCTGGCTGAACAAATCGCCGCTTTATTGGGGATGGATCTGGATTTAAGCGACGTAAAAGAACCGGAATTACTGGTTGCCAGAGTCAGTGAAGCTACCTGCACCGGCTGTACCCGCTGTTTTAAAGTGTGTCCCACCGATGCCATTGTCGGCGCACCCAAACAAATTCATGCTGTGGTTGCTGATGCCTGTATAGGCTGTAAAAAATGCATAGAGGTGTGTCCAACCGAATGTTTGCAAATGCACCCTGTTGAGGTCACTTTACGTAATTGGCGATGGACTAAACCCTCACCTTTGTTTGCAGACAGTGAAGTGAGTAACGCGGTATGTTAAGTTTTCTCTCAAAACCGCGTATTCGGGGAGGTATCCATGCGGAAGAAAACAAAGCCGCAACCGCGACGCAACCCATCATCTATAACTTCCCTTTACCGGAAAAGCTGTATATTCCCCTGCAACAACATGTCGGTAAGCCTGCTGAACCGCTGATCAGAGTTGGTGATAAAGTGCTTAAGGGACAGCTATTAGCGTACAGTCAAGGCATGATCTCAGCGCCGGTGCATGCTCCCAGTTCGGGCATTATTCTCGATGTTAATGATTATCCTGCACCCCATCCGTCCGCTCTGCCGATTCGTATGATCGTGCTGGAAACTGACGGTAAAGACGAATGGATACCCGTACAAGTCCCTCTTGACCCCTTCCAGTTAGCGCCTGAAGATATTAGTTTGCGGGTCGGTGCAGCGGGCATTGTCGGCATGGGCGGGGCGACCTTTCCCACGGCGGTCAAACTCAATATGGGACGCGAGAACCATATCGATACCCTGATCATTAATGGCGCCGAATGCGAGCCTTATTTAAGCTGTGATGACCGCTTGATGCAGGAACGCGCGGAACAGATTATCGATGGTGTGCGTTTGATGCTGCACGGCATGGAAAGTAGAGACGCGATTAATCGCTTCTCTACAAAAGCCGTTGTGGCGATTGAAGACAACAAACCGCAAGCCTATCTTGCCATGCAAGAAGCAGCAAAGTCCTATCCGCTGATAAAAGTGATACAAATTCCTACCCGCTATCCGATGGGTTGGGATCGGCAATTGATTCGCTATGTGACGGGCAAGGAAGTTCCGGTGGGTTGCCGCTCATCTGAAATCGGCGTGACTATTCATAATGTCGGCACCGCTCATGCTGTCCATAAGGCTATCCGGCATGGACAACCGCTAGTCAGCCGTGTGATTACCGTCTCAGGTGGCGCAGTAGGTCGACCTATGAACGTAGAAGTGCCATTAGGAACATTAATTTCTGAGCTGTTCAACTTTTGTCAGGTAAATACAGAGCAAACTGCGCGTATTATCATGGGCGGCCCGATGATGGGCGATTCTCTGCCGCACACGGGTCTGCCGACGGTCAAGGCCACCAGCGGCATTTTGGCACTGACTGCAAGCGAATTGAAAAGCACTGATGAACAGCCCTGTATTCGATGCGCCAGTTGTGTCACTGTGTGTCCGGCGGGATTGCGGCCTTTGGACATGGCGAACAATATTCGTATCAATCAACTGGATATTGCCGTTGATATAGGGTTAAAAGACTGTATCAGTTGCGGTTGCTGCTCCTATATCTGTCCCTCCAATATCCCCCTGGTGCAGTATTTTAAATATGCCTCCGGTGAAGTTGCGGCCAGACAGCAAGCCCAACATAAATCCGAACAGACCAAACGCTTGATTGATACCCGCAATGCCCGCATGGAGCGCATAGCCCGGCAGCAACTTGAAGAAGAGCAAGCCCGCATAGCGGCCAAGAAAGAGCGGGAACGCCTGAAAGCGGAACAGGAGGCCTTGGCATGATCCCCCATAAGAAGCTCAGCAGTGGCGCACATGTTGGCGCTAACGCCAGTGTCAGTCATATTATGTGGCAGGTCATTCTGGCCTTAGCGCCTGCGACTGCATTTGGGCTATTGCTTTTTGGCTGGCCAGCTTTAAATCTGTTTATTATTACCGTTTCATCAGCGGTTTTTTTTGAAGCCTTTTGCCTGCGTCTGTCGGGCAGAATGGCTACACCGGTCATTATGGACGGTTCTGCGGTATTAACAGGCTGGTTGCTGGCCATGACTCTGCCGCCCTGGGCTCCGTGGTGGGTAGGCGTGGTTGGTTCCGCGATAGCCATTATTTTAGGCAAACAGGTTTATGGCGGCTTGGGACAAAACTTGTTTAATCCTGCCATGTTAGCCAGAGTCGCCTTGCTGATTTCCTTTCCTATCGAATTGACCACCTGGCCGAATGTATCGCCGTTGTTTTTTTCACAGTCACCGGGACTGGTCGAAAGCTGGCATATCACTTTTTCAGGCTTGGAAAATCTAGACGCAACGACGGGCGCGACCACTTTGGGGTTTATCAAAACCGAGTTCTCGCAAAACCATCTGTTATCGGACATATTGAAAGACTATTCCGGGATTCTAAATGTTATCGGCTGGACACGCGGCAGCCTGGCTGAAACCTCAGCGCTGTTGCTGGTCTTGGGCGGCGTGTGGTTAATCCGGCAGGGCATTATCCAATGGCATATTCCGGTTTCCTTATTACTCACCGTTACCGTGTTAGCCGGCGTTTTTCATTTAATGGATGATCAACATTATGTCAGCCCATTTCTGCATTTGAATTCAGGAGGGATGATGTGCGTGGCCTTTTTTATAGCCACAGATTATGTCACCTCACCCAATACGAAAGCCGGACAATTGGTTTTTGGTGCCGGCTGCGGACTGTTGATTTTCGTGATTCGTACCTGGGGAGCCTACCCTGAAGGTGCGGCATTTGCCATATTGCTAATGAATGCGGCGACGCCGCTGATCGATCATTACATACGGCCCCGGATTTACGGGCGTGATCGCAAAGGCAAGCCTCTTGAAATCCCTAAATCGTAAACCAGAGCCTAAACAATGAAAATTGATCCAGCAACCCTCCAACGTTTGAAAGAAAAAATTGCCGTTTACAGAGAGTTTTTAAAAAACTGGCTGGAACCGTCGAACCTGGCACGTCTACGACCCAAGCTGGAATTTCAAACGGGCATTTTAGCGGGCTTCGCCTTGCTTGCGAGCGTGTTGCTCGGTGTGACCAATTGCAGTACCGAAGACACGATTCAACAACGGCTCAACGAAGATTTAATTAAATCGCTGGAGGAAGTCGTACCTGCCGCCTTGCATGATAATGACATGCTGCAAGACACGCTGACGATCCCGTCCGCCGATTTTAATATCGGCGCCAAAGAAACGACGGTATATCTGGCTAAAAAGTCCGGCAAAGTCACCGCCGTGTGTTTTAAATTGATTGCACCTGACGGTTATTCGGGCGCCATTAATATGATCATGGGCATAGACCGCGATGGCAACATTCTGGGTGTGCGCGTGCTTAGCCACAAGGAAACCCCGGGGCTGGGCGACAAAATTGAAGTGGCCAAGTCGGACTGGATATTGAAATTTGCAGGCCGCTCCCTGGACAATTTAACACCGGCACAATGGGCGGTTAAAAAGGATGGCGGTGTCTTCGACCAGTTTGCCGGCGCGACCATCACCCCGCGCAAGTCGGTACAAGCCCTTCATCGCGGCTTGCAATTGTTCAAAGCACATCAAATACAACTCATTAATTGATGTTCCATACGACTAATGTCCACGAAATACACGAAAAGCACGAAAAATGGATGGGAAAATTTTGCACAACGGGCTAATCAAGATAGATCAGCCGACGAGAAAGTTCGTCATTCCTGCATCCATGCCGGTATGGCGGTGCTGACTGAGGTTCCTGGACTTTAGTTGCTATGGGGAAGAAAGAGTCGAACGAATTGTGCTATCAAGTTTTTTTCGTGTCTTTCGTGCTTTTCGTGGACGGTAGCAGCCACTATTAATTTTAGAGGAAATGATCATGTTTATGTCAGAAACCTATCGTAAAATCGCCAGTGACGGTATTTGGAACAACAATATCGTTTTCGGTCAAAACCTGGCACTGTGTCCCTTACTGGCAGTCACAGGCACAGCAACCAATGGTTTGGGCATGGGACTGGCTACGCTGGTGGTTATCACGGCTTCCAATGGCCTCATTTCATTGACACGGCATTTAATCCCCAGTGAAATCCGCATCCCGATATTCGTACTGCTCATCGCCGCACTGGTGACGTTGGTCGATATCTTAATGAATGCCTGGGCGCATGAACTTTACAAAGTGCTGGGTTTGTTCATAGCCCTGATTGTCACCAATTGCGCGCTATTAGGCCGAGCTGAAGCCTTTGCCTCCAAACAGCCGGTAAAACATGCCTTGTGGGATGGCTTCATGATGGGTCTGGGTTTTACCCTGGTTCTTGTCGCGCTGGGAGCGGCTAGAGAAATCAGTTCCGCGGGTACGCTGTTTGCCAATGCCTCCTTGTTACTGGGCGAGTCGTTCAAGTTTCTGGAAATTACCGTTATTCCCCATTACAAAGGCTTTTTATTGATGGCGCTGCCGCCGGGTGGCTTCATCATGCTGGCTTTTATCATTGTCGGTAAGCGTCTGATAGACCAAAAACTCGCACAGAGAAAAATACAACCCGCTGTAATAAGCGAAGCAATAACTGAATAAACGATGAGGAATGGTTATGAACGTCGGTGTTTGTTACGCAGAAGTCGATAGACAATTATGGATGCGCCTGGAAGTGCCTGACAGTAGCACGATAGAAGAAGCAATCAAGCTATCCGGGGTATTAAAACTCTACCCTGAAATAAACCTGGGTAGCCAAAAGGTTGGTATATTTGGAAAAATTGCTGCCTTGGATGCCCCTGTAAAAGAGGGGGATCGAGTGGAAATTTACCGGCAAATCACGGTCGACCCGCTAACTGTGCAGCGGCGAAGACGTTGATTCATTGTTTCGGAGTGGGCAAGGATTGTGGAAAATGTAATAAAGAAGTAACCGATCTACAAAAGCGAGGAACCGAATTACCCGTTTCTACAAATGACATTCCACTTAACGCGGGACAGACCTGTCAGGTTTTATAAACCTGACAGGTCTAACACCGGTCTTTTTGTCCTGCCCAAAGTAGCCCAACAAATCACCCCATTCTTTAATAAACAGACAAGAGATACTCCTATGAAAGGCGACGCAACAGTCATTGACTACCTGAATAAAGCGCTGGAAAACGAACTAACCGCTATTAATCAGTATTTCCTGCATGCCAGAATGTACAAGCATTGGGGTTTTCAAAAACTCAACGAAAAGGAGTATCACGAATCGATCGATGAAATGAAACATGCGGATCAAATTATCGAGCGAATTCTTTTCCTGGAAGGTCTGCCAAACCTGCAAAATCTCGGCAAGTTGATGATCGGAGAAAACCCACTGGAAATGCTCAACTGTGATTTAAAACTCGAACACGTTGCCGTCCCTTTACTTAGGGAAGCCGTAATATATTGTGAAAAGGTCAGTGA
>Ga0302174_10000611_pt1 | contig 10834 bp, 5 predicted proteins | sample I_Fen_N3_2_FD_198789 | JGI IMG/M metagenome (GOLD analysis project Ga0302174, IMG submission 198789) | Peat permafrost microbial communities from Stordalen Mire near Abisko, Sweden - I_Fen_N3_2 | ecosystem: Environmental > Terrestrial > Soil > Wetlands > Permafrost | place: Sweden: Abisko... | reverse complement strand
CGGTAGGCAGGCCGATCCGGTCAAGAAGTTCGATGAACGGCTCCGGATCAAGTTCCTCAACATTGACCATCTTCTTTACATCCCAAGTCCCGGTAGCAACGAGCATGGCGGCTGCAACAGGCGGGACGCCGGCTGTGTAGCTGATCCCCTGAGATTCAACTTCCTCGTAGCATTGCTTGTGATCCGAGACCTGATAGATCAGCACCTCGCGCTCTTTTCCATCCTTCCAGCCTTTGATGAAGTTGCCGATGCAGGTTTTCCCTGTATAACCCGGTGCGAGCGTCTGCGGATCGGGAAGCAACGCCTTGACGACCTTGAGCGGCACAACCTCCTGGCCGGTAGTCAGCGTCACCGGCAGGTGCGAGAGAAAGCCGAGTGTGCGAAGTACCGTAAATACATTGATATAGTGGTCACCAAACCCCATCCAGAACCGGATGCTATTGGCATCGATGTTCTTTGACAAAGAGTGCAATTCATCGTGACCGTTCAGGTAGATGGGCTGCTCTCCGACCACGGGAAAATCATAGACCCGCTTTACGGAATGGGTAGGGTACTCCTGCCACTGCCGGTCGATCCAGGTCCAGACTTTTACGAATTCCCGGAAATTGATTTCCGGGTCAAAGTTGGTCGAAAAATACCGGCCGTGACTGCCAGCATTCACATCCAGGATGTCGATCGTATCGATCTTGTCGAAGTAACGTTTGACAGCCAGGGCGCAGTAGGCGTTGACCACGCCCGGATCAAAACCGGCACCGAGGATAGCGGTAATGCCCTTTTCATCGCAGCGATCCTTGCGCTTCCATTCGTAATTGGCATACCAGGGAGGCTCCTCACAGACCTTGTCAGGATCCTCGTGAATGGCAGTGTCGATATAGGCCGCACCGGTCTCAATGCATGCTTCCAGCACCGACATATTGAGAAAGGCTGAGCCAAGGTTGATGACGATCCCCGTTTTGGTTTCATTGATCAGCTTAACCGTCGCTGGAATATCCAGGGCATCGAGCTGGGCTGAATAAAGCCGACCGGCTGGGTTCTGAAGATGCCCTTTCCGGATCACGCTTTCGATGATGGCGTCACATTTGGCTTGTGTCCGCGAGGCAATGCAGATATCGCCCAGGCGAACATTGTTCATCGCCGCCTTGTGGGCCGCAACGTGGGCTACTCCGCCTGCCCCGATAATCATTACGTTTTTTTTCATGTAAGTAATTCCTCATTAAGATAAATTGCTAAGGTAATCTTGATAGCCAAAACTGCGTACCAGTTCTACCGAGCCGTTAAGCCGCCATGCCGCAATCGAAGGCATTGCAACTCCGTTGAACCAGCTTTTCTTCACCATCGTCTAGCCTCGCTGCATCAGCGATGCGAACCTCGTCGCCAATCTTCAGCTTGCTGTTCAGTTCGTGATTCCCGAACAGGTCACCAGCCAGGTTGGTCCGGAAGAACGGCAGGTCTAGTCATGAATTATAAAGCTAAACAATTACTTATAGGGGGTGTAAGCCCTAACCGCCGAAAATTCTGTCAAGCCATTGGGCAATGGTTTTCTAGGTAAAAATCGACAGATTTTCATGTTTTCAGGCATAAGTGTTAAGCCTTAACCTATTTTTCACTGGAAAAATATACAAATTGCTCGTGTCTTATACGGTGTTTATGTTTATCGGATTGATAATATCTTAACGACCGTTATTTGATAGACAAAAACTACCTAAATTTATCAATAGGTTACGAATTTCTTAATTTCGTTCGGAAATTCCGGCGGTTTGGGCGTACAACCCCTTTATGATAATGGCTCCTTAGCTATTGAAAACACCCTGGCGATCACATGAGGCTGTCATTAACAGGAAAATGCAAAACACGATAAACTAAAGCCCGGCCAGCAAATGGTTCTTTCACCGTAAACAAATTTTATTTATAGTTACGCGTAATATGCAACAGGCCTCACGTGTTTTTAATTACACGAAATTCATGTTTAGGGGCAAATAGATTGAGATAGGTAGTACCGGCGAATCATTTATCAATTCCGCAATAAAAACAAACTAAAGATTATATTACCGATCGGTATAAATAATCAGGAGCAGACAATGGGCAACAGTAAAATAGGGCAGCATATATCCGGGCAGTTTAATGAAAAACTGGAAAAATTACACCATAATGTTTTAACCATGGGCGGTTTGGTTGAGCAGCAAATAGAGCTGGCTGTACAGGCTTTCACTTCAGGCGATTGTGAACTAGCTGAGCTGGTTATCAAACAGGATGATGATGTCGATGCACTGGAAATGGCTATCGATCAGGAATGTACACAGCTTCTGGCATTGAGGCAGCCTGCGGCATTCGATTTAAGGCTGTTGATTACGGTGATTAAAGTCGTTCATGAGCTGGAAAGACTTGGTGACCATGCTGAACGCGTCGCTAAAAAGGCCATACAGGTAATTAGGGGCCCAAACAAATCGCCTTGTCATGAATTTGAGCATATGGCTAAATTGGTTAAGGGAATGTTGCATGATGCACTGGATGCCTTTGCCAGAATGACCCTGGAGAACGTGCCTGCAATTATTGAACGGGATGATAATGTTGATTATGAATATGAGAATATTCTCAGGCAGTTGAATACCCGAATGATGGAAGACCCGAGAAATATTACCCGGAGTTTAGATGTGCTCTGGACGGTTCGCTCTCTGGAAAGAATTGGCGATCACGCCTGCTATATCTGCGAACATCTGGTTTATATGATTAATGCCGAAGATGTACGCCATTTGAATCAAACAGAATTAGAAAGAAAGTTAAAGGTACAAAGTAATACACAGGGTGCGCTTAAAAGTGGTTTGAACTTTAGCAGCTGAACGCTTTTGATCCATTTTTCATTGGCTCGAATGCTTGCCCACTTTCCCCGTCGAATTAAAAAGTAAGCCATATAAGTAAAAAATATTGCACCTAAAAAGTGAATAATTGAACTCAATGGGTGCGTAAAACCGGGTATCCTAAAATATCAATCATAGTAAAAACCCCCCTTCAATGCTTTGTTTTAACCTAAGAAAATAATATTATCAAGCATAGGGTAAACTTAAACGACACTAAAGTCCCATAGGAATTTATGGCCAGATTTTAGTCGGTGGGCATGATAATAATGACTGCGCGACGAGTTTTACAGGTGCTATCGCAAATATTCAAAGGCATTAAGCCGCATCTATGTGCGCAAGAAGCTATTTAATCGCAACCAGCGGCTCATTTTCCGCCAGCCTCAGTCATTGGCTGTTTGCTCTAATGGGCCTTATAATCTGATAATAATATTAATTTCGCTGTCCAAAGTGCGGCATGCCATAGTGCAAATAGCCCCGAATTAGCAGAATCAAAAAAAGATTGATCATCGCTGAACGGTTTTATTCCCAGGATGCTATTGATCATTAAAGACGCAACCTGGATTCTTCTATAAGCGATAGAACGTAAATTTCTTAACCTCAAAGGCTCGATTATGCATCATCCTTATCTGCCCCGTGCTCTTCCCGCCGAACTGAACATATTAGTTGAATTTGCACTTGATTTACGCTGGACATGGAGTCATGCCGGTGATGCGCTATGGCAATACATTAACCCGGAAATCTGGGAACGAACACAGAATCCCTGGATGCTGTTGCAAAATGTCAGTAAAGAGCGTCTCGAAACCCTGGTTCAGGACCAGACGTTTCTAACCAAAATGGAGGAATTAAAGCGGGAGCGAACTCAATACTATAGTCAAGAGGGCTGGTTTCAGTGTGAATATCCCGATTGCCAACTGGGCACTGTTGCTTTTTTCAGTATGGAATATGGACTCGGTGAAGCTTTGCCGTTATATGCGGGCGGTTTGGGCATATTGGCCGGCGATTTGTTAAAGTCGGCCAGCGATTTGAACCTGCCTGTCGTTGGCATCGGCTTACTGTATCAACAGGGGTATTTTCGGCAAATGCTTGATGCTCAAGGCATTCAGCAAGCCTTTTATCCCTACAATGAACCCGCCAGTTTGCCAATTCGATCCGCATTAGATAAGCAGGGCAATCCCTTGATTATTGTTCTGGAATTACCCGCGCGCGAGCTGTTTCTGCGTGTTTGGGAGGTTCAGGTGGGACGAGTGTCCTTATACCTTCTGGATAGCAATGATCTGATGAACAGTCCGGTTGATCGGGCCATTACCGCAGAATTATACGGCGGCGGCCAGGAAATGCGCTTGCTGCAGGAAATCGTATTGGGTATTGGCGGCTGGCGTTTGCTTGAAGCACTGGAAATAAAACCGGAAATTTGTCATTTGAACGAAGGGCATACGGCATTTGTTGCCTTGGAACGCATTTGCGCTTTCCAGAGGAGCCATCATGTCACTTTTGAAGAAGCGCTTTGGGCAACGCGAGCCGGTAATGTGTTTACTACGCATACTCCGGTTAGCGCCGGTTTTGATCGTTTCAGTCCGCACTTGCTGTATCAATACTTAAGCGAGATTGTACAAACGTTGGGAATCCCATTTAATCAATTTTTGGCGCTGGGGCAAACAACTACTGAGAATCCCGATGAAGCGTTTAATACCAGTTATTTTGCCTTGCGTACCTGTGCCGCCGTTAATGGCGTCAGTCGCTTACACGGTCAAGTCAGTCAACAATTATTTCATCAGCTTTACCCGCACTGGCCTATCGAAGAAATTCCGGTTGGCTATGTGACTAATGGCGTTCATGAGGCGACCTGGGGTTCCGGTTCCCGTTTTACCGATGCCTTATGGAATCACGTCTGCGGCCAAGGGCGCTGTGTTGGTAATGTGGATTCTCTGCGCACGCAAATAGCAGCCATTCAGGATGAAACCCTGTGGACGTTTCGTGGTGAAAGCCGAGCCAAACTGGTTCATTATGTCCGGCAACGTATCATCGAACAATTGAAGTTACGACGGGCACCTGGTGATGAACAGGCGTCAGTACAAAATATTTTTGATCCGAATATGCTGACACTGGGTTTCGCGCGCCGTTTTGCCGAATATAAACGCCCAAATTTGCTGCTCCACGACCCGGACCGTTTAATACGTCTGCTGACTAATTCCCATTATCCGGTACAGCTTGTTATTGCCGGAAAAGCGCATCCGGCTGACAGAGAAGGCCAGCGACTGGTGCAGGAAATGGCTAATTTTGTCCGCAGGCCGGAAGTTCGTGAGCATATGGTATTTCTGGCTGATTACGATATAGCCATGACAGAGCAGTTCGTACGAGGGGTGGATGTCTGGATCAACACACCACGCAGACCCTGGGAAGCATGTGGAACCAGCGGCATGAAAGTTTTGGCTAATGGCGGCCTCAATCTCTCCGAACTGGATGGCTGGTGGGCGGAAGCTTACACCCAGGAAGTGGGTTGGGCGCTGGGCGACGGACAAACCCATGCTGAACCGGAATGGGATGCGTCCGAAGCAGATGAGCTTTATGGTTTACTGGAAGAACAGATCATTCCTGAGTTTTACCAGCGGAATGAACACGGCATTCCCGGGAAATGGGTTGCCCGCATTCGCGCCAGTATGGCGACCCTGGCGCCTAAATTCAGCAGCAACCGAATGCTGCGTGATTATGTTGACAATTATTATATACCCGCGAGCGTCCAGTATCGGCAGCGTATCAGTAATCAAAGTAAGGTAGCCAAAGAATTGGCTTTGTGGCAACAGCAATTAGACGGGCACTGGTCAGCCATTTATATGCAAAATTTTCAGGTTGAAGCATCGGAATCAGGGTATCGTTTAACCCTGCATGTTTATCTGGATGAATTATCAGCGGAATTTGTCAGAGTAGAAGTCTATGCCAAGGCCCAAGGTAATAACCAACCCTTTTGCGCTATCATGGAGCGCAAGGCCGCCTTTCCTGGCGCTGTCAATGGCTATATTTACGAAAACACAGTCCCTGCAGATCGTCCGGCTGATCACTATACTCCTCGACTTGTACCTGATCATTGCCATGTCAATATCCCTGCTGAGGAAGCACACATAAAATGGTATGACTAAGGCTTGGAAAAAACGCTATTCAATGTATCGCCGTCATAAAAGTGACTATGAGCGGTTAAAATTAACCGGAAAAACACCCAAGGTTGCATTGATCGTGTGCATGAGAAAACTCATGACTATTTTAAATACCATGGTAAAGAAGTATACTCACTGGGCAAATAATCCGATATGATTTATGTTGACTTTTAACCACATATTCGTTCAGCTCTTTATCTGCCAGCCTTGAGTGCCAAACAGCATGACCCTCACGTCAAAGCGTCAAGGCTTATTTCCAACATCTCGTAGATAACGGCAAGAAACCGTTACAAGCCGTCTGCGCGATTATGCGCAAATTGTTCCACGCTATTCATGGTATCTTGAAACACAACAGCCTTATGACATACCTGTTTTTATGCACTTCCGGTGTCTACCAGATAGTCATAAATCAATAAAATAATCTTGACTTTAAACAGTGTATCTAGTTTGATCTTCCAAAGCGGCTGTTCATAGGTGTTTGAAATGGACGAGGCGGTTCACTGCACGCTTAGTCTTGGTGTCTGAGTGATTCCAGCCGCGCAAGAAGTTCAACCGGGTATTCGATCTCAGTCTCTACGGCTACCGCGTAGAGGGCACCCTCGTTGCCGTCGAGAGTCAGCAGGTCGCCCTCATGCAGCGTCGTTTCACCAATCTTGATCGTGCGTGTGGTCTCATCGATTTGCAGTTCTGAACAGCCGACGAGACAAACCTTTCCCAACTGACGGGCTACGACGGCGGCATGGGATGTACGTGCGCCACGCTGCGTGAGCAGTCCCATGGCCGATTCCAGGGCGGCGATGTCGCTGGTTTCCGCGTCACGACGCACCAGCACGACCGGCACACCCGCACCGTGGCGGGCGACGGCACGTGTTTCATCGAGGGCGATTTCGCCGATGGCCACCCCGCTGCTCGCAGTAGCGGCTCGCGCGAGCGGCACTAGCGCCCCGCCACTCGGGGCAATGATGCGAGGCCGTGCCAGCGCTTCCCGATCCAAACCGGCAGTACGCTCGCGCGCGAGGTCGGTACTGATAAGGCCCTCGTCGAGCATGTCAAGTGCGATGCGTGCTGCGGCGTAGGGCGTGCGTTTTCCGACGCGGCTCTGCAACATGAAAAGTCGTCCCTCCTGGACGGTGAACTCAAAGTCCTGCATGTCTAAGAAGGCGTGCTCGAGTTGCCTGGCTGCGTCCAGCAGGGTCTGCCAAACTGCTGGCAGAACGGCGGCCAATTCGTCGTGTCCATGGGCACTACGTCGCCCCGACACCACGTCTTCACCTTGCGAATTGAACAGAAAGTCCACCCACAGCGCCGGTTCGCCAGTGGCAGGATCGCGTGTGAACCCCACGCCGGCACCCGACTGCCCACCCGCATTGCCAAACACCATGCTTTGTACAGTCACCGCTGTTCCAATCGCATCGGATATGCGGTTTAGGCGTCGATACTCGCACGCCTTGGGGGATTGCCAGGATGCAAAGACGGACTCGATCGCACCGGCGAGTTGCAGACCCGGTTCTTGCGGAAACAGTCGGCCCGCTGCCTGTGCATAGGCATCGAGAAACCGAAGTGTGAGCGCCCGCAGATCAGCAAAATCGAGGTCACGTTCATCGCATGCACCGAACAGTGTTGTGGTGGCCTCGTCGAAGAGTTGGCTCGGTAGTCCGGCCACAATCTCTCCGTAGGTGGCCACGAGCCGCCGATACGCATCCCAGACCAGCCGCGGATTGCCGGTCTGGCGCAACAGGCCACCGACTGTCGCGTCGCAGAGCCCGATATTCAGAAGCGTGTCCATCATTCCAGGCATTGATACCGGTGCACCGGATCGGACTGAGAGTAGCAGCGGGCGGTGGGCGTCGCCCAAACCCAGGCCGGTCGCCCGTTCCAATGCCTGCAGGCCAACCTTCCACAGGTTTGGACTAGCGGCCCATTCGCGTGCTGCAGGGTCCATGCAGTAGTGTGTACCGAGTACGAAAGCGGGTGGCACAGGCAAAGACATTTGCACCATGCGCAGCAAGTTCCAGGCTTTGGAGCCCACGGTCTGTGCCGTGGGTTGATCGGCGTTTGCTACCACGGTGCCGCATCCGATCAGGTAAACCTCGGGCGGCAACGCAGCGGTCGACTCCTCCTGCGTCGGCGCAATCGGTGGGCTAGAATCACTTACCGCTTCACGTCGGCTAGTCGAAGGTGTCGCTATGCTCGGATCGACGCCATGTGGAAACGGGATCTCCAGCAGTTCGCGTTGCACCGGATTGCTCTTGTGCTTTGCGTCACGGTGACGGTGCGATTTCATCTTCGCACTCCGGTCTTGTCGAAGGCTACATCCCGCAGCGAATACGCAGCCGTGAGCAGATAGTCAGAGGCCGCTTCGAACGCGGCCGCGAGGTCATTGGCAAGCATCAGCGACGGCGCATCCTGCAATGCCCCGAGGATCACCCGGCGCGCATCGCGCAGCAAGGCATCGCATAGCCGTTCGGCCTGCAATACCCGCCAGGTCGCCCCGAGGAAGGCATCGTTATCGACCGTTTCACTGTCCGAACCCAGTGTGCGAGCGATGGCCAGCGCTTTCACATAGTCCTGGGTCGCCTGCAGCACCGTTGCTGCGAGTCGCTTCAGGACTTTCCGTACATCGGCGTTCCACCCCTTTAGGTGGTGGTCAGCAATCAGGCTAATCAGGAAGGCAGCTTCCTCCAATGCGTCGGCCACATCGTCGGACTGCTCCACGAGTCTGGCAACGGGCCGCCAACGAGGCTGGCGCTCCGCCTTCTCGCGCGCTTGCATCACGAGGTGGTCGGCTTTGCGTTCCCAAGTTTTCGCGCGCGCCGCCAGCTCTTTTGCGTCCTTGCCCGAGCTTTCGACACTGTGCACGAGACCATCGCTGATCGCTTGAGCCAGCGCATGGCAGTACGCCGCATGTTCTGCCAGCAAATCGAACTCGCTAGTGCGATGGCGCACATGCTGGGCAAGCAGCATGCGTGTCTCGTCGGCCACCAAGGCTGACGGTTGGCCGCTGCGCAATGCATCGCAAGCCAGCTGCATGACCGCTACCAAGAAGGCACGCGCATCGGCAACCCCAATGACTTCGTCGAGCCGTTCTCCAATCCGGAACGCGCCTTCGCCAGCCGCCTGCATCGCGGCGAAGATGAGTTGCTCCCCGCCCACCTGCAACCACGCCCGGTGTCCGATGTCGAGCCGCGCAGCTTCGGCAAGCACGGCGATCGCCTCTTCCTTATCGACGAACGCCTTCAGCCGCTTGCGGGCACGGTTCCAGTCGATCAGGAACACAATGCGTGAGGCAATGCCTTCCAGAGCCGTGTCGAGTGTGCGTTCATCCGGGCAATCGAACTGGGCCGTAGCCACCGAATACGCCTCGCCGTCGTTGAGGTCCGCGCTGGTGCGAGATTCCAGCCCCGACCATTGGGCTCCGAACGGCACGAGAAGAGACTGGAAGAATTCAAGGCGAATGCGATGGAGATCTGAATAGGTCAACGTGATTGCATGGGCGGTTACCTGGAGTACGAGCACGTGCGCATCGTTGGTGCCGATGTCGTTTTGCAGCAGCAGTCGTTCGCCATCCCGCGTGGCAGCTGTTTCCAAACCTGGGTGATCAAACTTGAGCCCTGCGGTCCGATTCAGCCCGCGCATGAAGGCAACGACACGCGCGCGGTCCTCGGGTTTTAGTTCCCATACGTTGGCACCGTCAATTACCTCGCTCGCCAACTCACCCGAAAGGTGGTTGATCTGCTTGTGCAGATCCATCACCAGGAGATGCAGGCTGTCCTGGCCGCCTCGGCGGCCATGTGTGAGCGCTTCAACCTGTCTGTCGCTCAGCCGATCCGAAGGCAGTTTGTCGAGCCAATCGAGCCAATACTGTACGCGAGAGTGCGGTTCCGCGTCTGCCATCGTGGTCTCGAGGACTGGTCGAGCCATTGTTCGAAGCTCGTCCGCTAGGCACTTGACGAGCCGCGACAAGTCGGGAACAAAAAGGTCTTCGTCGATTCGCGTTGCGGCGACTACGAGATCGTGGAGCCATCCAGTAGTTAGCCCGGCAGCTGCGATCTCGTTCACCAGATCGGGCAGATCGCGGTTCGGGTGCGATGCGTGCGACGAAGCAGCCTGCAAGACCGTGAGGTAGACCTTGAGACGGTCATTAGCGGATAGAGCCGCTTTGACCCAGGCTGGCAAGATCAATTTTTGCTGGCCGAGAGATGCGACTGCTTGAGCTTTTTTCATTTATTCCTTCTTACGAGTGCTTTGAGGTTCTGGCGCAAATATTTATCAAAGTGCAAAGCCGCACTTATCTGCGGGTATATTTTCATCAGACAACTGTCCCTTTCGAATCATATGAGCGGTTTCGATTCCATCTCGTGTTGCCTTTACCGAATTAAAGGCTTTAAATCCCATCATGGGATTCGTGATTTTCTTAATGAAACGGTGATCCTGTTCAATCAGGTTATTCAAATTTTTGACCTGGAGTATTTCAACAAAACTGATTAAACCTGCCAGCATCAGCAAGATGTTAATATTCTCCAGCACGGCATAGTTGGCGCCGTTTTTATCCATGACGACTTTTTTAGGAAATCCGTTAGCGTCGATTACTTGTTTGAAGAAGGCGGTGGCCGCCGCTTCATCACGATATTCGGAAAGCACGAAATCAACAGTGTCGCCGAATTTATCAACAGCTCGATATAAGTAAATCCATTTGCCCTTGATTTTGATATAGGTTTCATCCATTCGCCAGGACTTAGCAACGGCGCGTTTGCGCTTTTTAGCGGCCAGCGCTAAGAAAGATGAATACTGGATAACCCCAGCGATTGAGCGAGGAATGATCAATTTTAA
>Ga0302174_10000606_pt1 | contig 10865 bp, 9 predicted proteins | sample I_Fen_N3_2_FD_198789 | JGI IMG/M metagenome (GOLD analysis project Ga0302174, IMG submission 198789) | Peat permafrost microbial communities from Stordalen Mire near Abisko, Sweden - I_Fen_N3_2 | ecosystem: Environmental > Terrestrial > Soil > Wetlands > Permafrost | place: Sweden: Abisko... | reverse complement strand
GGTTTGCCTGAAGCAACTGTCTTTATATTGGAGCCGTATTCCAGTATTATAATGATTCCTTAAAAAGGAAGGTTGGTTCATGAAAGTCTCCCTTTATCAACGGATCAGAAATTTCGCTCAAAACCATACCTTTGTTTTTCCCCTCATTCTGCTCGCAGAAACTTTTATCTGTTACGGCACAATGGGGCTCTTTTGCGGTTTCTACTGGGATGATTGGCCGCCGGTAATGCTCTCTAATATCGCCAAGACCAGCATCTTTTGGACGACCTTTACAGACCGTCCGTTTTCGGCCTGGACCTTCACGCTGATGTTCCCGCTGCTGCACAATTCAGCAGTGGCATGGCAAACTGCTACCATTCTCATTCGCTGGCTGGGGGTGTACCTGTTTTACCTGGTGCTGGTCAATTTGTTTCCCAAACAGCGTGCGCTGTTTCAATGGGCCTCGCTGCTCGCCATCGTTTTACCCGTCTTTCAATATCAATACATTTCGGTGGCTTTCAGCCAGCATCTATTGACTTATGCCATTTTCGCCGCCTCACTTTATTTGTTGGTGCTGAGTATTAAACATCCCAGCTATTTCTGGTTGTTCTACCCGCTGTCTCTGCTGCTGGCGGCCGCGCATATTTTCATGATGGAATATTTTGTGGGGCTGGAGGTCTTGCGTCCGTTTATCCTTTTGCTGAGCCTCAAGTTATTTGGCAGCAAAGAAATTAAACTCTGGCGCAGGGCAATTCTTATCTATTTGCCATATTTGATCATCTTGCTGGGATATTTATATTGGCGCTTCAAGATTTTCCCGGAAATGTATCAGGTCACTGCAGGCTTTAGCAATAATCCCTTTTTACTGCGTCATTTGCTCTCCGCCCCGCTCAACACTCTGGAGGATCTGATCAACACGGTCGTGCAGGATGTTCGCTTCAGTTTTCTGTCGTCGTGGCTTGATCGTTTGTGGCCGGTCGATTTCCAGATCGAAAGCAAGATGATGTGGTTTTCGCTGCTGGTGGGAGCCTTGGGCAGCGGATTGTTTTTACTGTTCTTTGGTGAAAAATCAGAGAGTGAAACCCGGCTCACGAAAAATGAATTCTGGCAAAATATTGGCCTTGGCACAGTCATTTTTCTCTTCGGAGTTGCCCCGGTATGGGTCACCCTGCGCCAGATCTCAGTCGGCAAATATTCAGAGCGATTCGCTCTGGCGGCGATTCCGGGAATTGCTCTCATTTTTGCGGCTGTGATTTGGAAGGTAGTGAGATCAGCGCCAAAGAGAGGGATCCTTCTTTCGATCCTGGTGCTCCTTTCTATAAGTTATCAGATCCAGATGGGCAGCGATATGAAGAAAGATTTTGATTCCCAGCAAAATTTTTACTCCCAGCTCAAATGGCGTGCTCCTGAGTTGAAGCCGGGCACGGCCATCTATTCTCCGGGCATCTTCAGCTTCTATGAAGCAGATTACTCATTCAGCATGGGCATTAATTTGCTCTACAATGGCGAATCAGAACATACCTTGAATTACTGGTTATTTACCCCGCGCGATTATTCGATCTCCGATCTACTCAATGATTCGGGGCTGGCGCTGCACGGATTGGTCAGGGGACCGGAATTCACCGGCAAGGCTGCGGATATGCTGGCGGTCTATCAGTCAGGCTCAAGCTGTCTGCTGGTGTTAGACCCGATCTATTCCCAATTGGGGGTTAAAGAAGCCGGTATTTCAAATTTTGGGAATTTGACCAATTTCGGACAAATTATTGATACCGGGTCAGCCCAGACGAGTTTCCCGCAGGCGTTCGGCAAAATATCCACCAATAACTGGTGTTACTACTTTGAGAAGGCTGATCTGGCCCGGCAGCAAAAGGATTGGGGCAAAGTGATCGATCTGTACGCCCAGGCCAAAACAGCAGGCTTTACTCCCGGTCATTCCATTGAGTACATTCCGCTCATCAACGCTCTGGCCGAGCAGGGGCAGATACAGCAGGCATTGGATGTGACCAACCAGGCCATAAAACTTTCTGATACGGTTACTCTGGCCGCGTGCAGCCTCTGGCAAAACCTGATCACCGAAAACAAAGACATCACCGCAGGCGAGGTTTCCTCCGCTCTGGGGGAGAAGACTTGTTCGCGGTAACAGTTGTCTTCAGTCCTTCTAGCTGATACTGATCGATATTTTTAATGGAGGAACGCTTCACCTGAGTTTATCATTTTAGTGTCCTGGAGTAAGGCATTTTAGCAAGGTTTTCACCTTTTCTGGGATCTCTGGTTCGGCTAGTATTTCTCTTTCATTGATGGTCACAATGCCAGAGCGAATTGGACGCAGCAATTTTACAAACTGCTTGATGCTAATTCCGGTCTTTCGCTCAATATTCCTACTAATGGCTAACGCTGCCAGCACAATCGTCAGGTGTGCTTCAATTGCATCTCGCTTCCGGTGGTAGATAGGTCTGGCTTTTAGATCCGATTTTGCCATCCTGAATGTAGCCTCCACATGAAAGAGCTGGTGGTAATAGGCGATCACCTGTTCATCCGGGATATCCAGATTTGTAACATACCCCTTGACACCCGCGAGTGCCTTGGCTTTATCGATCAGTTTCTGATTGAGCTGTTTTTTCTTAGCCACAACGCTCAGAAACTTAGTTTTGGTGGTTGGAACCTGACCACTGATCACTTTCATCGCCTTAGCCACTTGTTTCTCGATGTTGCGCTTGTCCAGGGCTGCCCGTTTGGCCCGGTACTGGTAGATCACACGGTAACCTTCCTTTTTTTCAACCACTATTTGTTGATTGCTGAGTTCACCGATCTTCTGATATTCTGCGATGTCATAAGGTACTTTGTGCAATCTTGAACCAACAATATAGGTATAACCGGCTTCCGTGAGCGCTGCCAAATTAGATTCACTCATCATGGCCGCATCTGCCACAATAGTGGTCTTTGTGAGACCATTTTGCGCCAAAAAGTCCTGAATGACAGGCAACATGGTCTTGGTCTCCGCTTTATTCCCCTCAAAGCTCTGCAATCCCAGCGGAAAGCCATTCTGATCCACTAGGAGACCAATGATGATCTGCGGCTCCAACCGCCGCTCCTTGCTCATTCCAGGTTTCCGGTACCCATCTTCTTCTTGTACCTCAAAATACAAAGTGGTGACATCGTACAGAACCAGGGTGAGCCCTGTTCTTCCAACATGCTGAAAACAAGCCTGGCTGATCGCTTTCCGGTAATCCAACGTGGCAGCTTTGGCCAGGCTCCGATAAAGCTTGTTCTGGTCAATTGGATCCACTCCCAAGTCTGCCAAAACACGTAATGTGTCGATCTTAGAAGTAGGTTCAACTATTCTGGCAAGGCATAGTGCTTTGAATGCCTCGTCTTTTAACCGGCCAAAACCTATTCCCTCGTATTGCTCCTGCAATGTATTCCACAGTAATCCAGAGAAAGACCTTTTTAATCCCACTCGAAGTGATGGTTGTGGCTCAGACAATAGCTCTAATTGGTCCCCTTGTAATTGCTTCCGGGCTAATGCCAGCAGTACAGCTAGTTCCTCCTCCGTATGTGCACTGCCAATGTGGATAATCTTGACTATCTGTCCTTTTTGTTTAGTCGCAATCTGTATTGCTGTAGCCCCACTTGCTGTTTTAACCCTTCGGATGAACGCCATGTACTTATTGTAGCTCCATCCCAAACCCCGGTTAGTGTCCCAAAAACTCATAAATTGAGATCAAAAATGCTAAAAAATAGGGCAAATGATAAACTCAGGGGGAAGTTTTTTTATTACTGGAATGACTTGAGTTAATTAAATAGTATTGATGCGATCGTATTAAACAAAAAAAGGACTCCAAAAATGGAGTCCTTTAACTGTTTCTATTTTAGCCGTTGTTACCTGGCTCTTCGGTACCGGGTTCGTTGAATTTTTTCTGGCGGTAGACAATGCGGCCGCGGGTAAGGTCGTAAGGACTCATTTCCACTTTTACATGGTCACCCAGCAAGATACGAATGTAATATTTGCGCATTCTTCCTGCCAAATAAGCGAGTACTTCATGACCGTTATCCAGGCGTACCCGGAACTGAGTTCCCGGCAGCGCTTCAACGATCAAGCCTTCCATTTGTATTTTATCCTCTTCTTTGGCCATGTTTCCTCCAGAATTAATCGAACCATCATACCTAAAACTACTCGGTCAATTTTGTAAATTGACGACGTTTAATGCGGCGAATAGCCTTTTTCTTTTCAACGCGGCGAAGTTCACTTTTGGAGATGAACCAGCGTTTGCGCCGGAGAGTACTTAAAACACCGCTCTTGACAACTTTTTTGCGAAACCGTTTCATTAAAGAATCAGAGCTTTCATTCGGGCGTAAAACCACTACTGGCATGAGTACCTCACCTCCAATCCTGCATGGGATAAAAAAACTGCGTCGTGGATGCGCGCAGTTAAAATGACCTCGTTAACTCGATTTTGGGGCGATCCGAAATTTATTGCTAATCACCTCGCAGTTTCTCATCTGGCCAATACGCGCAAAACAACATCATTATTATACCGCAATTCTTAAGGTTTTGCGAAAATCACCCAAATCTTACCATCTGAAGTGCATTATAGAAGTGAATTTATTTAAAGTAAATGAAATAAAAATCCTCCCATAAATAATGGGGGAATTTTATAATATTTATGACCAACCCACCAATTATTTATTTGCCAGGTGCGCTGTGCGAGCCGCCAGTTCACGGATGGATAACTTTTCTTTGCCCGGCAGGTAGGTCTCCAACAGTTCGCCCAGCGGAGCTGACCATTGTTGCGGAACCGGTTGAATCAACCCCAACACATTGCCGACCAGACCACCATTGCAATCCACATCCAGTCCGGCTTTTGCCAGCAAGGAAAAACACTCGGTCATGTCTTTTTGCCCATACCAGAGTGAATAGATGACGGCGGCTATGTTATTATGCGCATCGATCCAGTTGTATTCTTCGTAATGCTTATCCAGGATCTTCCAGGCGTCAGCCGGTGCGGTCTCTTTGGCCGCGACCGCCAGACAATCACGCAGCACGGAAGCATAAAAGCTTTGCTGCGGAACATATTCCGCGGCTTCTTTCAAGATCTCACGAGGCTCATTGCGGACGAATGCCAGTGAGGTCATAACGGCTGCGTACATTTCACCGTACACACCGTTGTTATCATGGCTGACCACGCCGTCGATATGGGCCAGGCGAGCAGCCTCCATAGGCCAGCCCGGAGCCAGCATACCGCAGATCATCCCACGCATCTGGGCGCCGATCCAGTTGGAATAGGGATTTTGGAAGCTGCCGGATTCCGGCGGGAAGATTCCCTGGTTGAGGTTGCGCAGTGCCACCCATTCCGCTGACCAGCCGAATTGGATCTGTTTCACCCACTCCAAACCGAGATCACGCGAGGTGAGCGCCCTGCCCAGACGTTCAAAGACATCCAGCAAGACCAGTTCATATACGACATCATCGTTGGTTGTTTCCGGTTGGGTAATGTAGCCGCGCACGTCACCATAGACCTTGAAAATCTGCTCACCGGTGTACCCTTCAATAGCTGTGCCAAAAGAACCACCGCACAACTGACCCAGCCAACCCTGGTAAATACGCTCCGGCAAGTCTTTCTTATCAAAGGGAATCGGGGAATCTTGAACCTTGCCCATCTCAGCCTTAACATCCACCCAGCGAGCCGGATGGTGGAATTGATGGAATGGGTGCGAGTGATCTATAGGGGCACTATTGAGCGCTTTCAGTAATTCTGCTGTAAGTACGCGCAGCTCTTCAGTCTTTCCCTCGCGTGCAAGTTCGATCCCCCGCGGGATTAAAGCCACGGCTACTGAAGTATCATATCCTTTGTTGTAAGCGGCCTGGGCCATTTCGAGATAAGGAATTTCTGGCGCACCGGATCCGGGTACATTGGAATGCCAGAACATCTTGATCAGCGCATCGCCGTAGGGAACTTCAGAAAAACTCTCTTGCCAGTGTGACTCGTGTGTACGTCGATCCATCGGCAGCGCGGCCAGCCGTAATTCACGCTCCATTTGCCAGGCTTTTTTCATATCGATTTCTTCCTCTTCTGAATTGAGTAAAAATACAAAGAGACCAGAGTCGCCAGGTAGGGCACCATGGACGTGAATTGGTTGGGTAAGAACTTCTGCAGCAGCAAACCCAAACCATCCGTGAACCCGAATACCAGTGAGATCAATGCGATTCCCCACGGGTTGCCGTTCACCAGAATGACGGCTGCCAGTGAGATCCAACCGCGTCCTGCGGTCATATTTTCGGAGAAGAGGGTGACGTAACCCAGTGACAGGAACGCTCCGGCCAGGCCGCACAACACGCCGCAGATGACCAGAGACCAAATGCGCATCGTACTGGTTCTCACACCGCTCGAATCGAGGCTGGGAGAGTTATATCCGGCAGCACGCAGGCGCAGGCCAAATCGTGTCTTGTAAATGGCAAAAACGGAGATCAGCAGCACCACCACGGTAACGTAGACCATCAGGTTTTGCCCGCTCAGGATATCCCCCAGCACAGGGATCTTATCGATGAACGGTATATCGATGTGCGGAATGGGGATGATGCCCGGATTCGAGAAAACGCCTTTCACGTTAAATATCTGCCGCAGCATGTAGGTTGTTGCACCGACTGCAAACAAATTGAGGGCAATACCTGTAACAAATTCGTCCGTTTTTAAAAAGACCGTAAAGACGATAAAGATCAGCGCCATTAAGAGCGCACCAATGATGGCACAGAGAATTCCCATAGGCCAGGAATTGAAGTAGTATGATCCCAGCACCCCAAAGAAGGCTCCGCCCAGCATCATCCCTTCCATGGCAATATTGAAAATACCTGCATAATAGGTAAAAGTTCCGCCCAGGGCAGCCAATAAAATTGGCGTTGCCCCTGAGATCATGCCGTTGATCAATCCAATAAAGATGTTCATGCTGTCCGCTCCCGTGCTTTGCGTTTGATCTGGGTTTTATCCAGCACAATATCCAGCATTCCTCTGCCGGCCACGATCACCAGGACGATAACCGACTGTAACACTTGAATAAATTCACTGGGTACTGCTGTGATAAGTTCCATCCCCACCGCGCCAGTCTGCAATGAGCTAAAAAATAAACCGTAAAGCAGGGTTCCGATCAGATCATTGTTCGCTACCATAGCGATCATGACACCGTCCCAGGCATAATTGGCTCCCAACCCTTTGAGGAAGCGGTGCGGGCCAGCCATGACCACCAGTCCGCCAGCCAGACCAGCCAGAGCCCCCGTCAACAGCATGACCGTGACGTAATTTTTGTCAATTTTGCAGCCACCCAAACGGGCAAAGATCGAGTTTTGTCCAGTCAATCGCCATTCGTAGCCGGCAGTAAAACGGGTAAAGATAAACCAGACTGCCACAAATACCAGCACCATCACCAGAATATTGGTGTTGAAATTGCCGAATTCAGGCAGCCAACCGGCCTTATCGATCTGGGGAGTCATGGGAGAATAAGCCGTCTTATCGAAAAATGGATAAGAGATCGCCCAGTAAGTAAAGAAATCCGCGATCATGTTCAGCATCAGAGTCGTAATAAACTCGTCCATTGAAAAGAACCGGCGCATTAATGCCGCGATCCCGGACCAAAGCGCGCCGCCGATCATCGCCAGAATGATTAGCAATGGAATCATCAAAGGAGCCGGCAGGTGGATATACAACCCGCCAACTGTGGCAAACAGGGCGCCGATCAAAAGTTGACCAGGCTGCCCCAGGTTGACCGGCCCGGAGGCAAAAGCGATCGAAGCCGAAAGGCCAGTGAGGATGAGCGGGACTGAATTGCGCAGGGTCGTGGTCAGGGGGTAGAAGCCTCCCAGAGAATAACTGAATAATGCGCTGTAAGTTGTGATCGGGTTGAATCCCTCGATAAGCATGATCACGGCGCCGAGGCCTAACGCCACCACGATCCCCAGCACCCCGCTAACGAATTTCTTTCGCATCTTCTTTGTCCTTTCCTTCCAGCATCAGGTATCCGACTTGTTCCAAATTGGTTTTTTCAGTTGCAAGGTCGGCTACGATCTTCCCGCGGTTCAGAACAACAATGTGGTCGGAGATGCGGAACAATTCTTCAAGGTCAGCAGAGATCAAGAGAATGGCGCGGTCTTGCATCCTCATTTTTAATATGATTTCGTGGACGTATTCGATCGAACCCACATCCAGACCCCGCGTGGGTTGATCCAATAACAAAAAGGGCGTATCCAAAAGCAATTCACGCCCCAGAATTACTTTTTGCTGATTCCCACCTGAAAGGGATTTAAAGGGATTATCCATGGAGCCCATGCTCACACCAAACTGTTCTTCAATTTTTCGGGTGAATTGACGGGAATAACGATAATCCAGCAGGGCGCCATTCCAATGTGTGAACTGTTTGTTCAAGCGGTGATGGGTCATCATCACGTTCTCAGTGATCGAGGCTTTTACTGCCGCCCCCATTTTGCTGCGGTCTTGTGAAACAAAGGAAACAAATTTACGGCGTTCCAATATATCGGCCGCGATCAATTCCTTTCCATTCACCAATATCTGGCCAGAGGTAGGACGGGTTAACCCCATGATGGAGTTCACCAATTCAAATTGACCATTCCCTTCCACACCAGCAATACCAACGATTTCTCCGGCTTTCACTTGCAAATTCACATCGTCCAGGCGTTTGCGCTTGTTTCCATCGATATAAGTAAGGGCTTTGATCGCAAAAACCACTGCACCAGGTTGTTTGGCTTCTCGCTTTGAGAGAAATAGAACATCACGGCCAACCATCATTTTAGCCAGGTCTTCTTTGTTCGTGTCTCTGGCTTCAACGGTGGCAATCTTTTTACCCTTGCGCATCACGGTGATGCGGTCGCTCAGAGCCAGCACTTCATCTAGATGGTGGGAAATGAAAAGAATGGTTTTACCGTTGTCGCGCAGGCGCTGCAATTCAGAAAACAATTGTGGAATTTCTTGAGGGGTTAAAACGGCGGTCGGTTCATCCAGGATAAGTACTTCAACATTTCGGTAAAGCAGTTTGAGGATCTCCACCTTCTGCCGTGCCGCCACTGAAATATCTTCAATTTTATCGTCAAGATTCAGATTGAATTTAAACTCATCGATCTTTGCTTGAACATTTTTGCGAGCCTGTACCCGGTTGATTCGCCCCAGAAAACCCACCGGCTCAATGCCTAAAATGATGTTCTCCCAGATGGTGTATTCTTGGATCAATAAAATCTCTTGATGCACCATGCCGATACCGGCGGCAATTGCCTCACCGGCATCTTTGAAATTAACAGACTGCCCGTGAAAGAGAATCTCTCCGCCGTTCTTTGGTTCCAGTCCATAAAGCACTTTCATCAGCGTGCTTTTTCCAGCCCCATTTTCTCCGACAATAGCATGGATCTCCCCTTTGCGAAAATCTGTTGAGACTGAATCTAATGCAACCACATTTGGGGGAAAGACTTTGATCATGTCTTTCATTTCGATAATGGTTTCCATGAATTGGAGCTCCTACACTTCTTTTTTTCAGTTGGATGCGATCAATCTGGATAACTGTTTCATTATTAAACACCGGATGATTCAGAAAGCAAAATGTTTTTGGTCACCTATCCAGTTTGACTTCCATTCAACTGAAAGAATAGCGTTTGCCAAACAAAGTTGATTGGCCGTTACGAGATCGATCTCACTTGATCTCGTAACGGCACGCTCACAGGGAGTTAGTTAGCTGGTTTGTAAATTTCGACTTTCAACTTTCCGTCAATGATCTGCTGGCGGATCGCGTTTACCTTATCCTGGATATCTTTGGAGAGAACAGGGGCTTTGGCAGACATATCAATATCCACGCCGCCGGTAGCCAGACCGTAGCTCAAAGTAACACCGGGTTTGTAGGTACCCTCTTTGATAGTTTTGAAGACTTCGATGATGGCTTGTCCCACATTTTTGACATCGCTGGCAACTACATGCCCTGGGACAATGTCATTCTGGTTGGTATCCACACCGATGGCATACAGCCCGCGATCTCCAGCCGCCTGTAACACACCCATGCCTGCTGCTGACGCGATCTGGAAGATAACATCATCTCCCATATCAAATAACTGTAAGGCGGCCTGTTTACCCTTGGCGGTATCATCCCAGCTATCTAGATATTTGGTGTCAACTGTAATGGCCGGGTCAATGGATTTGGCACCGTTGGTATAAGCGTAGATGAAGGCTTCAGTCACAGGATCTGAATCACCGGCAACTGCACCGATCTTCTTATCCGCATTCACACCGGATAGGCTGGTATCTTCGGTGGTATAAGCAGCCACAACACCGGCCAGATAGGCAGATTCCTCTTCAACAAAGTCAACCGAGGTGATGGTCTTCTTGTCATTCTGCACAATTGTGTCGATGTTGACAAAGGTTTTGTTGGGATATTTATCTGCATATTCCTTTAGCTGGTCTTCAAAGCCATAGGAAATGACAAAAATGACATCGGCATAATTCACGGCAGCTTCCAGAGAAGGCTCATATTTACCGGCATCAAAATTAGCTTCAATGGTACGGGTTTCTACGCCGTAATCTTTGGCAATTTGATCCATGCCTTTTTGGCCTGAATCATAGAAGGCATTATCTCCTAATGCGCCGTTGATCAAATAGACAACTTTGGTGGTCTTTGGAGCGGCAGCCGTTGAGGAGCAACCCACAAGACTAAAAACAAGCAGAACAGCGATTAACCCAAATAGTATTTTCTTCATCTTGATCTCCTTATGAAATATGGTCGAAAACGGATTTCTGAGGGTTAGAGTTAAAACAACACCTCCCTGGAGTTGGTTTTATGTTTCAGGAATATTTCAAGCTCCTGACGGGAGGGTAAACTGGGTTGGGCTCCTGGTTTTGTGGCTG
>Ga0302174_10000601_pt1 | contig 10947 bp, 24 predicted proteins | sample I_Fen_N3_2_FD_198789 | JGI IMG/M metagenome (GOLD analysis project Ga0302174, IMG submission 198789) | Peat permafrost microbial communities from Stordalen Mire near Abisko, Sweden - I_Fen_N3_2 | ecosystem: Environmental > Terrestrial > Soil > Wetlands > Permafrost | place: Sweden: Abisko... | reverse complement strand
AGGTAATCCGCCTCGCTCACCATCCTGGTGATTCCGGCGCTTTCCGGCGCATCCTGTAAATAGCTGTTATGAATCTCATAAGTCTTGATAGACATAATGTGTTCCTTGAAAGAGGGTTAGCGACGGTATTCGTGGCGGAGGTATTTGTAGTCGACTGTCGACTTGTTCCAACTGCCTTCCGCTCTGATGCGGCACTCTTTCTCCCATTGCTCACGTGTCGGCGGACGGTCGGCGGTTTTGGCTCCAATCATCTTCAGGAAGCGCTGATCAGGAGTCAGGTCATTGATTCTCGGATGTGGCTTGCCAGCGAGTGCGCATTCCATTGCGCTGACTACGTCCAGAATATTGGCTCGGTACTGGCGTGCAGAATCCGTCAGGTCATCACTGACCTTGAGGGTGTCTAGCATCATATGATTTACCTGCGGAGTGGGGTGGTTATGCTGTCACATCAGAAAGGCGGGTTTTCATCCCATTCCTGTTGATTGCTTTGCTGATTCGAAGGCTTGCCTGAGCTTTGCTGCTGCGGCTTTCCCTGCTGCTGACCTGACTGCGCAAATCCGACCCGTGCATTGAGAAGTTCCAGGGTGATGGACTGTCCGTTTTGCCCTTCGTACACATCGACCTTGATGTTTTCACCTGACACCTCAACGATCCCTCCCTCAACCAGAACGCTGCGGTAGAAGTCAGCCTGAGCGCCTGCCTTGGCGAATATCACAGCACTGTAGTTCGTCCATTCCTTCTGCTTCGACTGCCGGTCATAATGCTGAACCCCGGCGCGAATTTGAAAGCCGATGCTGTCACCGGCTGCAAACTCCCTTGCAGCCTTATTTAGTCGTACGGTTATGCTGTGCATTAAGCGGGTAACTCCAGTTCAGTTTTTCGGATTTGGTAAATATCGGTGGCTTTGGCGAACAAGGCCTTGTTGCTTGCCAGCTTTGTTGATGTCCATGCGTAAGCTTTCTCAAGCTCTTCCAGCGGCATTCCGTTTGCTGCGTCGGTGAATTTATTTAGAGCATCCTGAGGTGTCATCTGAGGCTTGCTAGCCTGCGGTGCTGGGTGGTGAACTTCAGCGTCAGCATCCTGAGCCGTCTCTTCCGTTGGGATGCAGAAGGCCTGAAATGCTGCGTACTTGTAGGCGATAGACATGGCTTTGTTAGTGGCCTTGTCTCCGCTATCCATGGCCTCGCCAAAGGTGATCACCGTGTGCAAACTTCCGTCCTCAGTAGCGACGAAATCAAACTCTGCCTTCACGACGACATAGAACAGAACGCCGCCTTTAGCAGTGACGCGCTCAGACACCGTCCGTTCCGTTATGCGCGGCAGTATCACCAACCCATTCTTCACCAGTGCTGGGGATAGGGCGTTGTAGACCGCATCAATGCCGCGGAACTGGAATCCCTGCTGCTGGTTCCGGCTATCCTTTGATATGCCCACCTCTGACAAGTCCTTTGCCACTCCAGCGATTGCTTTATAAACAGCCGTCATTCTGTGCCTCCTGAATCCTGTTCATTTGCAGGGCAGTGCGGTGATCTGCATTAGCCTCAATCTGTGCCAGTTCATCCGTGAATCGCTCATCAGTAATCAGTCGCTCCCAGACTGACGCACTATCAAGTGCTGCGTTAAATCTCTCTTCCTGAGTCATGCTGCGTCCTCCCGTGGCAAGGTCACGCCATACCCTTCGGACCGGAGGAAGTCGCACATCTGCTCACGGTCAAGTTGGTTGTAAAGCTCTCGCTCATCCAGCGGCTCAAAGTCGATCTCAGGCTTCTTGGAAAAGAACTCCTGAGAGATGTGGATTTCTTTGCATTGAATTCTCATACGAGCCCCTTACTCTTGCAGAACGCCCGAGCCATCAACTTGTAGCCGAGCGGGTTATTCGGGAATGACTGTTCGCTGCCGTCGATTAGTATGTGCAGCAGGGTGCCGATGATTTGAAATCTCATAGCGGGTTGCCCGGTTGGTTTAGGATTTCAATGAAGCGCTTTGCGGCGTTCTTCGCATTTCGGCAGATACGGTCTAACAGTGATTCTGTGTTTTGGGTGACGCCCACGGTGACGCCACCCGCGAATGCATAGTTCATCGTGGGATACTCCGGTTTAATTAGTAGGTGATTGCGATTGCTGAGACTTGGCCTTTGGCAATGGCTTTAACGCATTGCACTGCACATTCTTCAGTGATACCGGCAGCGACTAAATCAGCCACTGCTTGTTGATTTATAGCGCGTTTGTGTTCGACGTTTGCCGCTCGGGCAGCGGCTTCGTCAGCGATACGTTTCTCTTCTGCCAGACGAGCATCTTCTTTCTGTTTGGCTTCGCGCTGGATGCGGTCGGCTTCCTGCTTGGCCTTGAGTTGCTCAGCTGCGATAGCTTCCTGCTTCTCGCGTTCTGCTTGCTGTGCGGCTGCTAACCGGTCGGACTCAGCCTTGTTTGCTGCATCAATGCGGTCTTGCTCTGCTTTCTTCTCTGCTGCAATGCGGTTGGCTTCAGTCAGCGCCGCCTGAGCTTTCAAGTCGGCTTCGCGTTGTATCGCCGCTTCACGTTCACGCTGCGCAGCTGCTTCTGCTTCGACCCTTGCTTTCTCTGCTGCTTCATTGGCAATGCGTTCTTCGTGTTCTTTCTGGATACGCTCTGCTTCCGCCTTGGCGTCGGCTGCGTCACGGTCGAACTTCTCGTTCATGAGCAGGGCGATTTCGTGATCTGCTTCTGCCAACTTAGCCAGGCGAATATTTTCCTGTTCCGCTTCCCACTCAGTCAGCGGGCGGCGAACCTCGTCACGCAACGCATCACAGGCATCCACGAAGCGTTTAATTTCTTGCTCAGCAGGCTTTACTGCCTCTTTCAGGCGCTTCAGGTACTCACGCCCCGGCTTTTCGATGAGCGTCTTGCTTCGACTCACAGACGCCGAGAGTGATGCGACGCGCTTACGGCCTTTATCCGTGCTCAGGTCAGGTGCTTCACTAACGCTGGCCTTGATGTGTTCCAGATAGCTGTCTAATCCGTTCGGGATGTAGAGCGCCGGAGCCTGTTCCGGTTTGATCTCGATAACGGATAATTCGGTTGTTTCGCTCACGGCGATCTCCTTATTCGGTTAGATGAAGAAGCCAGCTCTTGAACTGGCTTTTGCATCCATTAAAAAAGCCGCGGTTAGGCGGCTGTTTCTGCTTGTTCCTTATTGCGCTCTATAACCTCATCTGAATATCCACGTTCATTGAGATAAGAAACTATTTCATCCGCATCCATCACGCCGAATGCGGCGTCGAGAAGCGACTCAAGAAGTTGTTTAGTCTCATCACCATCGCTCACATCAAATTTAATTGTCGCGCCATCGTGCTTGACTGTTACTTCTTTCCATTTGTAAAGAATTCCAGCATTTCTAATGTCAATTTCCATCATTTCTCTCCAGTTAAAAAAATGGCCTCTGAATTAGAGGCCGAATAGCTACACAGCATTAAGGTTGATAAGGGGCGCTTATCACGATGCGCACTCAGTGAATGCGCAGCAGGAATGGGCTCACTTAGGCAATTCTCGGTAGTTAAGTTCTCTGGTTAACTGGCTGATGAAGCTTCTCTTATAGTCAGTCAGGCGGTCAATCCAGTATTCTGTAGACTTGTCGCCCGCACTCATCAAGGCAGCCATTTTGGTGCAGAGCTCATAAGGCAGTTCGTAGCAGGGAACAATCTGAGCTACCCCGGCAAGCTTCTCGCCAAATGATTGGGGTATTTTGATGGCGTAACACTTATGGATAATGCTTCTGGTGACTTTGAATTCACTCATTTGTCGTCACCTTCTTCGCGAGCCTTCATCATTGCGTCAGCCCACGCATAAGCCTGACTTGCTCCTGATTCAGGGTTATTGCCGTCCTGCAAAAAACATATTTGAGCCATAGCTCGTCCCGCGAATTCATCACGCAAAAGCGCCCCTTCCGTACGCACGTTTTCGTTAAACCAATTCGCCTCGGTAGTCGGGTGAACCGTAACTGGATACTTGCTCATACTTCCTCCTCAACCTTAATTTCAGCCTTACGCAAGAACTTCTCATACTGCTCATGGTTCATTCGAACAGATGAACGTTCTGCTTCATTTTTAATTACGTATTCGTAACCGTTGCCCATCCTCAAGACGAGAAAGTGCTCACCGGTTAAAGTGTTTGTTAATCGCATGGGGATGACTCCGGTGGGGTGTAGTTATGCCGGGATATTTATCCATGCCCGGCGCATGGTTTCCCTGCTTTCCACAGTCAAAGGAAATTGATAATCTGGTGATTCCACAGTCAATAAAAGGTTATGCAGATGGCAGAATACTTTGCCCGAGTTGAGTTATTCGGAGCTGATGGTGAGAAGTACGAAACGCTCCATGAGAAAATGGAATCTATTGGATTCTTAAGGACCGTAATGTATAGCGATGGTAAATCTCAGGCTCTTCCAAGTGGTTCTTATGCTGGAGTTAAAACATCTGATCTCAACCAAATTAGAGAGCAGATAAGCGGCGTCGCGGATCCCCTATCCTCAAAAAATGCATCCGTTTTTGTGTGCAAACTTGATGGTTGGGCAGCATATTTATATAGCGCCTCCTGACCCAGCAGAGCCCTCACCTTTAGGTGCTTGCAAAACTTCAGAATAAAGTTCAACAAAGCAATCACGAACGGTTTTTGCTATTTCTTTCGCTTCTTCCGTTCGTCTTGTGTTTTCAGAACTCCACATAATCTCTACTGAGATTCGCTCAGCCAAAACTGACGCTGCAATTTCCTGAACACATTCTGGCAATCCTTCAAATTTCATAATTTTCAACCTCTCATAACGTGATATGGATGCTCGTATTTATCGCTGCGATGACCGGCGGCGAAAATGGCAATTTGCGGAAGGCAGATATTGTCTGCGCTAGGGTAATGCTTCGTAGTAGTGGTGATGGTCGCCACTACCGCTCTCATCGCTGGCTTACGTTTGCAGGTCAGCTCAGCTTTGCTCGGTGCTGCCGGTGATAAATCCAGACCGGTAGAGAAGTCATTAACTGGAAGCGCCTGTAAGTGCTTGCGAGCTTCACGACGACGACTATCTGCTGTGCCAGTGAATTGCGTTCTGCGTGTCATAAAACCTCCTGTGTGAGTTTTGGTGGTGAAATGCCTGGTGCATTCATCTCATCCCAAAAGTCACGCTTTGGTATTAATTGGCCTTGCGGCCACGTAGGTGATCCTCACCGTTGTTCAAAGAGCGTATCGAACGGGTCGTTTCGTTTCGATGGACTAAATATACAAGAAACATTGTATTTCTGTAAACAAGTAATCTTGTATATTTGTGCGTCAGTTATCCATTTTCTTGTTTTTAAAAGTAATTTATTTGTGATTTTCTTTAGACGAGTCTCATCGCACCTGCATTAAGGTGTGGTGAATTGGTGAATTGGTGATGGAGGGAAGGGGTTGGCGGATGGTGGGCACAAAAAACCGGCTCACTGGCCGGGCTGCATTTGCAAAATATATAGGAACGTATAGCGCCAAATATCTTAGCGCTACTGTTATGGTATGCCGCTGAGGTCAGATAGATACTACAAACAGATTTAAATTTGAGTTATGCGTGATGGAACGGTGTGGGGATTGGATTTCTTTCAAAAAAAAGCCCGAGTTAACGTCGGGCTATCAGTAGGTAGGTGTTCATGGCCTTGGCAGGCTTGCTGATCTTGTGTCAGCTGATATGAGAATAGCGCAGGGCGGTGATTTTGCCAGATTAGAGGCACAAAAACCCGGCTCGGTGGCCTGGTTAAGTTATGCGTGCAAAAATTTGATCATAATTCCTGAAGCTATACCTACGATTGCAATCATTGACCCTATGATTGTAAGAGCCTGTAACCTTAAAGCGCTGTGCAGTTCGGCTTTGGAGTTAGCAACCTCTGTTTTAACCGATGCCACGTCTACCCCGGTAGCATAGTTTGATTTAATGACTGCAATGTCAGTTTTGATTGTCTGCATGTCATCTTCTAGTTTTTTAATTCTAACAAGCATGTCATCTCCTCCTCCGTTGCCATCGCCATATTTGGATTGTGTGTCATCACTATCTTTTTGTCCATCAGTGACTACTTCACGATCCTGGTTTGGTCGTAATGTAATAACATCAGCCAATTGTGCTCCGCTCATCCATGACCTCGCGCTTTAACTTCAAAATATGCCTCATTTACTGAAACTAAAGCAGACTTCCCTTCTGTGTGAAGGCTGGAAGATACACAATAAACGCCATTGCTAGGTATGTTTACCCCTTTGAATTTAACTTCAAAAGAAGCAGACACAATGTTTTCCCCGTCGATAGAAGACATAACCTTAAAAAGCTTCTGGCTTTCAAAGCCTACGTTTAAGATTTTACCATCGTCACCTATGATATCTAAATCTACCCTATATAATTTCTCAGCTACTAGTCCAATGAAGAAAACCGCCACATTTATATCTACTGGGTGAGGCATTTCTGGAACGTCATAAACTAAAACAGGCTGCCTAACACCATTTTCATTGAGCTTGAAAGGGAAAAGAAAAGAAATCCTTTCAAGTGCTTCATTATCCATATAATTAACCTTTTAATTTTTTACAGAGTCCAAGTTTCACCTGAATATTCTCATAAATAAAAGTTAACGCTTCGGCGCCTGCCTGTACTTCCTATGCTCGACCATCACGCCAACAACACGAATCTTCTCAACGTCAGACCTATGAGCTGCATGCACATTGTTAAGCGGGAATAGCTCGAACACTTCATTGTCAGTCGCTGCGCTGATCAACCGGTAACGTCGGAAGATAGCTTCATCAGACTCACCAACCTGAGCCATAACGAAATCCCCAGGAGTAGGGGGTTCATCAGGGTCGCAGATCACGACATCACCTTCATTAAATTCAGGCCGCATCGCATCATCTTTTATCGTAAAGGCAAAGGAAGACTTAGAAATTTTTAGATTGGTTTGTACATATTCAGTGACGCCACTCAACTCAGAAGCTGTTGAGTTACTTGCCCAAAGGCCTACTTGATAGTCATACAAAATAGGCAATGCTCGAGACCCTGATTTTGATGGCGACCTCGATTTAGATGGGGAACCAACACCAGCAAGCAAATAATCGACGTCACAATCAAGGGCTACCGCCAGTTCTGGCAGGAACCGTGGCCTCTTAGTTACTCCAGCCTCAAGGTTCACTATTGATTGCTGAGTAGTACCAGCAATAAACGCCAACTCAGTTTGGGTTAGCCCCTTCTCCGCCCTTAAAGCCTTAACTCGTTCTGCAATGCTCATAACTTACCTCAATTGACTCCCTCCAAGTTTCACAAGAAAAGCTGTAATTGACAAACAAGGTATCTTGTCTGTAAAATACAAGTAAGTTTGTAAAGGAGGCAATATGGAAACTATCTCAGAACGCCTCAAGCAAAAGCGCTCAGAGCTGAATCTCACTCAAGCAGAACTGGCAGAGAAGGCCGGTATCAAGCAACAGTCGATTCAGCAAATTGAATCAGGTGCAACTAAACGACCTCGCTTTCTGTTTGAGATCGCAAGCGCCTTACAGTGCGAGCCTTCATGGTTGCTGTACGGAAAATTAACGAATAAAGCCGCTTAATCCTCACCGCTCTTTTCACAATGGACATTCGTCCTACGTCGCTGCAAAGCGAATTCAAAAATACCAAATCTAACTGTGGTCATCCCCACGGGCTGATCACGTAAACAAACAACTAACCGACAAAGGAAGTATCACGCATGGACATTGCAAGCACTCGCAATAAAGCGAATGAAATCACAAGCAAGATTATGAATGGCATAGCTATTCGTGGTCAGCGAGCAGTAGCAAAAGCTGTAGGCGTTAACGAGTCACAAATCACCAGATGGAAAGAAACGATGATCCCCAAGATGGGAATGCTCTTGGCAGTTCTGGAATGGGGAGTGGAGGACGAGGAGTTGTCGAAGCTGGCTAAGTCAGTAGCGCGGTTACTCACAAAAGAAAACGCCCCGGAATGTATCGAGCATTTCGAGGCGTAGTTGCAAATAACTGTTCATATTCACAGGAGTCATTATATGCAAAAGAGCAGAAAACTCAAGCAAGAAGAGGAGCGGCGTTATCCAGACTCACCCGATCCAATCGTAATGGCAGCCGCCACAAACAAGCCGTTCGCTGAACGGTTTATTGGTTGTTTCAGACTGGCTAAAGCAGGGGTGAAGAATGGGCAACGCAGCTAGACATTTACAGCTAGTAACCACCTCTCCTGAGGTTATGGAGACTCGCGTGGCACAACTTGAGGATGGGTTCACTCGGGTGGCAAACGATCTGCTGGATGCTGCTATGGCCTCAGGATTGAGCGAAACAGAGCTGTGTATTCTTCTCGCTGTGTGGCGGAAGACATACGGCTACAGCAAAAAAATGGATTGGATCAGCAACGAGCAGTTAGAGGGAATGGTAGGCAAGCATCACACGCATTGTTCTACTGCTAAGAACTTGCTTATCAATAAGAAAGTCCTTCTTCAGGAAGGCAGAAAGGTTGGCATGAACACCAATGTCGCCGAGTGGAAAACAAAGGTTAACGGGTTCTGCAAAACATTAGCTAAACCTGCTAAGAAAACCTTAGCAGAAGTTGCTTCTGAAACTAAGCAGAAGTTGCTAACCACAAAAGACAATATACAAAAGATAAAAGAAACTACCCCCAACCCCCTAACGGGTGTTGAGAGTGAGAGCGTCAAATCTACAAAGAAAAAACCTCGTGCAGCACGCATCCCATATCAAGCCGTAATGGACGCCTACAACGAAACCTTCTCTGAAAGACTGCCTTTCGCTGAAACACTCAACGAAGACCGCAAGCGCGGCATAAAACGCATCTGGGGAGAAATGAAACACCAGACGGTTGAAGCCTGCGCAGCTTACTTCCAACGATTCGCCGACACTGCCAAGCCATTTTATTTCGGTGAGAGTGATACAGGCTGGAAGGCGGATTTTGATTACCTGCTGAGAAGCAAGACGCTCGTTAAGACCAGAGAGGGAAGCCTGTGAATTCACAAACGTTAGAGAGTCAGGTAATCGGCGGCCTGCTGCTGGGGGGGGCGACGCCGGATGCCTACACCGTCCTGTCATCACTTCCTGAAGAAGCCTTTAGCATTCGCCAGTTCCGTGAGGCTTACGCAGAAATCAAACGTCAGGCTCTGAGCAAATCCATCATCGACCCTGTGATGATCTCTCAGGTTCTTGGCGGTGAAAGCTTTGCTGACCTGTCACAGGCAGCGAAGGACACATGGAGCTATGCAAACCTCAAGGGTTACGCCGATGAAGTCCGCAAGGCGTGGCACAAGCGCCGTGTAATCGAGATTGTCTCTGAAGCACATCGCGGCATTGAGTCATCCCGAAACAGCGAAGAGTCTGATGCGATTGTCAGATCATTGCAAAAGCAACTCATCGACATCACCGCAGACCAGAGCGCAGTCGTTCCGGTTCACATGAAAGACCTGCTGGAAAACTACCTCACTGACTTGGAAGCGCGGCAGAACGGCGATGTGAAAGCGCAGACCATTAAATTCGGAATGCCTAACTTCGACCAGAAGGTTGGCGGCCTGAACCAGACCGATTTGTTAGTACTGGCAGCGCGCCCATCCATGGGTAAAACCGAGTATGCATTAAACCTCATTCGCGGCGTGACCAATGACGGCGGCGGGGCGCTCATGTTCAGCATGGAGATGACATCCGGGCAGATCACCGAGCGAACCATTGCCGGTTCTGGCGGCCTATCTGTTCGCAAGCTCAAGAATCCTGAAGAGCTGCGTGATGAAGATTGGGCGCGGATCTCCATGGGAGTAGCCGAGATGACCAGCAAAGATATCTGGATGGTTGACGCTACCGACCTGAGCATTGAGCAAATCCGCGCAGTTGCTGAAACCCATAAGCGTCGCTACCCGCACCTCCGGGCAATCTTCGTTGACTACATCGGCCTGATTAAAAAGCCAAAGGCAGAGCGTAATGACATCGCTGTCGGCCATATCTCACGCAACCTCAAGTTCATGGCTATGCAGCTTAAAACCCCTGTAATCGCCCTGAGCCAGCTCTCACGAAAAGTTGAGGAACGCACCAACAAGCGACCGATTAACTCTGACCTGCGCGACTCAGGAGACATTGAGCAGGATGCTGACGTTATCGCCATGCTTTACCGCGATGAGTACTACAACGAAGCCAGCCCGGCCAAAGGAATTGCAGAAGTCATCATCGGCAAAAACCGAAACGGCGAGACAGGTACGGTGTTCCAGGCATTCCGCAACGGACACTTCAGCGAAATAGACCAGACCGAAGCGGCCAACGCTTCGGCAGAACGCGCACCGGCTAAAGGCCGATACACGAAAGGGGAGTTCTGATGGAAGAACAATTACTGCCAGAAGAAGCGAGAACATGCATCCTGACGGATCCTGTATTCATCTTCATGCTTGAGAAGTGCCTTGAAGAGCCTGAGTTTGTTTCAGGTTTCTGCCGGTTATACGGAGTCGATCTCCCGCGGAACCCACGCAACGCGCTTGAGGCGATGGTTGATCAGGCCACCAACTATCGGAAAGACACCTTCGATAAATTCTTCACCGCCTTCATCCCGTTTGTTCACCAAGCGGTTTATCTGCCGCTTCTACCCCAACTCGAAGCCGGGCAAGTGAGAGGGGAATTCTGATGGAAACCGAAAGCTTACCAACAGTTATCGCGAGTAATGAAATCGAAATACTGCCCGGACTGAAAATTACCGTTCACGTTCTGGATAACGGCCAGCGAATCATCCCGACTGAGGCCTTTGCAAAGGCCTGTGAATTTCTCGGAGTTTCGCCTGAACTCTTTGGTGATTTTTTGAAGGGGATGATCTGATGGACACTAAGGCAGCATTTGAGAAGTGGGCTGAAGAGGTCGGTGCCTTGCCGTGGGGGTATCTTAAAAAACAACGCACAGCGAGTGGCAATTACTCAGTTCAGATTTACACGTACAT
>Ga0302174_10000587_pt1 | contig 11076 bp, 10 predicted proteins | sample I_Fen_N3_2_FD_198789 | JGI IMG/M metagenome (GOLD analysis project Ga0302174, IMG submission 198789) | Peat permafrost microbial communities from Stordalen Mire near Abisko, Sweden - I_Fen_N3_2 | ecosystem: Environmental > Terrestrial > Soil > Wetlands > Permafrost | place: Sweden: Abisko... | reverse complement strand
AGGGGTGGAGCACCGAAATCCCTTTGTGGGAGCGAGCTTGCTCGCGATAGCGATCTGTCAGCCAACATCAAAGTTGAATGTCAGTCCGTCATCGCGAGCAAGCTCACCCCCACAAGGTTTTGTGTCGGAACTGGCGGCATTGGATTATTCCTGGGCTGCTTTTTCAATCGTGCTCGACGCTGACCAGATCCGATAACGAACCTCAACGTCCTTCGGCACATACAACACGATCGGCAGCTTGCTGTTATAGCGCAGCATGAACCCGTCACCGACCACCGGGACGAAGTCCTTTTTAGTCTTGCCATCAGGGCACGCCATCATCGTGCTCATCGGGCCAATCACCTTTTCCAGCCGATAAAACGGATAACCCCAGCCCTCCAGATTCTTTTCTTCAAGCATCCCGCCCAAGCGCTGACGGTTGCAGTCCACGCTGAGGGTCTTGCCGGCCAGAATCTCGACCTGATAGCTGTCTTCCTGAGTTTGTGGTGCGAGATGGATGACCTGGCGGGTAAAGCCGCTTTCGGCTTTGGGGAACGGTGCGACTTCTTCGAGTTTCGCTGCGTGTGCAGTGCACGACAGCCCGGCAACTATTAGCCCGACGGTAGTGATTGAGGTCAAAGAACCCATGATGCCTCCTTGCGTGTCGTGAGGGTCAGCGGATACTGAATTGGTTGGAACGCATTTTTACTGGCATGCGTGGCTTATGCAAACCCGTCGCCCGCTGTCTGCAAATTGCAGTGCTTCAAACAAGCTTTCTTGCATCTTGCATGAGGCACTTTACTGGCACCGTTGCTAAACCTTTGATTTGCCGACGAGGTGCCGAGCGAAATCTTGGGCATGTTTTATGCTTTAGCTGTCTTTAAGTTGACCAACGAACTTATGAGTCAGCGTTGCTACGAGAGAACGGTCAGTTAATGAAATGTTGCAGGCCCGCACGGAAGACCAACGGGTGATTTCAGCACTGATCGATGATTATTTTGATTGGCAGTCTCACATTAAGGAGAGGGTCGCCATGTTTCTTTCTGCCCTGGAACTACGCAACATCATTGAAAGCAGTTTTCTACCGAAACGCTGTCAATGCACGCTGTCGCCCGACCTGTCGATGACGGTGAAGGTCTATGCCGACACCCATACCGATCAGCTCGATCTATTGGTGACGGGTATAAATGCCAAACAATTGAATGGTTGTCGGGAAATCAATGACCTGATTGCCGAGCTTCGTTCAGACATGCAGCACCGGGCGGCCGTCGAGCCCTTGCATCTGGATCGAAAAGCGCTTTAGCCCGCCGTTTCGAACGCCTCCGACACGCGCCGGGTCTGGAAAAATCCCAGGCCCAGCGCCAGTTCCACGCCCACCGCCAGCAAAATACCTGGCCCGGCATGGCCATTGAGCCATTCGCCGAAGCCCAGTGCCGCGAGCCCCCAACAGCCGACAATAAAACCGTTGCTTAGCGCACTGCGAGTCGTAGACGGCGCCTCATGGCGAACCAGAAAAAACATCACCCCCAGCGCCGCGAACAACACTGCACTGCGCCGCGCCACCAATCCCGCCGCTGACGAATACTCAATACTCCAGATCGCCAACAACCGATCCGGCATCAAACCCCAGACCAGCGCCAAGGCGAAACACAGCACGGCGGTGAACGTCGATAAGGTACGAAACGATAACTGCATGGCGAATCCTTTCGGCAGTGAGGGAGGCGCCCAAAGCATAGCGCCACAACCCTCACACGCCTAACGCAAAACGCCGAATCAGACGCTTCCGTCAGTTTTGATAACTGCACGCGTCAGACAATTTCCGATAAGTGATTTCCGAAGGCTTGCCCGTGGCGCTGTCGATGTACTTCATGTCCGCTTTCACCACTTTGCAATCCATGGTCGACGGTTCGTTCAAGGCAATCACCTTGCCCACATTCAGGGGCATGCCGTATTGGTAAGGCACAGCATGGGAGGTTGAAGTGTCAGCAGCCTGGGCCAGGCCGGCGAAAGCGGTGCAGGCGAGGGCGGTGGTGATCAGCAGCGTGCGCATGTTCATGAGAGTTCTCCGGTGCAGGCTTGAAGTCAGCTCGACGTGAAAGCGTCGAACCTGCCGCACTGGGCATCAGGAAAGCCTGAAGGCGTGCGGTCCCGTACAGGTTTGGACCGCGGGGTTAAGCGATGGTTAACCCGGTTGAACGCCACCTGTCGTGAAGGGGTTTCTGACAGAGGTTTCATGTAGGGAGGAAGCTACGGGAGGTTAGGCGTGTTCCTACACGTCGGGATGCCTTGTCTGCTTCCGTTAGTTGGGTTGGAGCGATTACTGTTTGGGTTCGCTGCAAAATCAGCGAGCAGGTTTGGTCACCTGATATCCCGCACACATATGTGCCATCATTCGCTTTGCGGACAATCTTTGTCTTCGTTGCGTGTTGTTATGGCGGCTGTGTGCTGGACGCCCTAGGCTCTGTACGAAAAGTAATGTCGTAAACACCGCATAGCACAGGCCAGAGAAACCATCGCCGCATAACTTTTCGCGAGTTTGTCGAAGCGCGTCACGATGCGGCGATTCTCCTTCAGCCAGCCAAACATACGCTCGATGATATTGCGCTGCCGGTACTTGGGACGGTCAAACAGCCTCGGCAACCCCGGCTTAGGTTTACGTTTCATGCTGCGCAGAGGAATCACCGGCTGCATCCGATACCGGTCGCAGTACCGACGCAACGCTTCTGCGTCATAGCCTTTGTCCGCCAGCAACCATCGGCAGCGTTTGCGAGGGCGCCCGCGCAAGCTGGGTATGTACGCTTCATCGAGCAACGGCTGGGCGTAAGCAATATCGCTTGCCTGTCCGCCCGATAATAAGAACTTCAGCGGGACACCGTTGGCATCGCAGAGCATGTGGATCTTGGTGGTCAGGCCGCCCCGGCTGCGCCCGAGCGCGTGGTCTTGCGGTTCTTCAGGCCCCCTTTTTTCCCGGCACCAGAAGAGGCCCGGGTTGCTCGTACTGCGGTGGAATCAATCATCCAGGTCTCCAGATCGATTAACCCTTGCTCGTTGAGCTTGATGTGAAGCCGCTTGAGCATCTGGTCAAACGACCCGCGATTGCGCCAATCACGAAAGCGCTGATATACCGTGGACCAGGGGCCGAAACGCTCGGGCATGTCGCGCCAAGCGGCGCCCGAACAGAGCACCCAAAGCACACCGTTGAGCATCAAGCGATCATCTGTTCTCGGGCGTCCGCTACGGCGCGGTTCGTCGAAGATATCCGCAACCAAATCCCAGGCTGCGTCGGGGAGTTCGTACCGTTTGGCCATCGTGGGCTCCTGCCTTTGATAGTCGCGGACTTTACTGAATCTCAACGGCTATGGAACTCAAATTGGTTTCGGCGGATTTCGTACAGAACCTAGGGCGAGCCGATTTGCGGGTTATCGGTTGACCAAGCCTGTACACAGTCCGCCTCCCATCGTTTGGTCACGGTGATGGCGGTTACTTAACTAACGTTTGAGTAATCCTAATGACAACGTTTAATCCGTTTCCCAATCGTTACCGTTCGATCAAAAGCAACGTCACCGATTCAAGCCCAATGGTCATCGACACCGAGGCCAACCCACAGGACATTCTCGAAGCCGCCCTACAACGGGTTCGGGCCTCCAGCAATTTACTGGAAACGCTGCACTGCCAGTGCTTCAAGAACGGTGATGTCCAGGACATCCCCCATATCACCCACGCGCTGTATCTGTTGACGCAGGATGGGTGTGACCTGTTGCAGGTCGCGCAGCAGCAGATGTTGGGGTGGAAGGCGCCGGTCTGACACTTTGATTTTTCGAACAAGCCAAGCTCTCAAATGCGTGGCTTGTCCGGAAAAAAACTCAAGAGGTTTCGTGTTCACAATTTATCTGGAAAATACGAAAGCGGTGGGTGTGTTGCTTTCCATTCTTTCGATAGTTGTTTTGCTTGTTCGATTTGTTCGGGCGTTAATTTTTCCGCGATTTCGGGAAGTATATCGTTAGCATACTCCTGCAGTCCGCCGCCGCCATCAAGTTCAAGTAGTGTGGAAATCAGTGCATATGATTTTACGGGGTCATATGGGAATCCGAACTCTGATGGGGTCTTCGATAGATACGAGCCATATCCAAATACAGCGCTCGCGTATCCCGCTTCGGCAGCCTTTTCGTTCCAGAATCTGAGCGTTTCAAAATCTTTTTTATACGCAAGAGCTTCTACATAACCCATCATTCCAAGAGGGTAACCCCCCTCAGCAGATGCTTTCATTAGGCGCTCAACGACTTCAGCTCTGCTTGATGGTAGCAGGTAAAACCCTTTTCCATCGCGGTATCCAGTTGCCAGATAATACTGCGCGAAGGCATATCCCTTCTCTGCAGATTGCTCCAACCACTTGTCTTCTCCAGTTAGGCGGAACATTAAATACATGGCTTCTGCGTTGCCTTTGTGCGCTTCCTTTTCAGCAGCCTCTAAAGCCATTTTTCGCCATTCAGATGGTTCTTTTCTATCTTCTGGGCAGTTTTTCATAGTGACGCAAAGATCGTTCTTGCTGCCAGAGAGTCTGATCATTGAATAAATGTCCCCTTGAAGTGCAGATGCTTCATACGCGCTCTGTGCTTCGGGTGTAATGTATCCTTTAACTTTTCGCAGCGCTTCCCCTAGGTAATATTGGGCTTCGTGGTCGCCTGCTTCTGCGGCAATTTTTAGATGGGTGATAGCGACATCGGTCTTGAATTGATTATAAAGAATAATGCCTTTTTCTTTTTCTTGGCTTTGTTGTTGTGCTGGTGCAGAAAAAGCATGAGAACTTACGACTACGAAGGTTAGTGCAGCGCATAAAGATAACTTTATATGAGGCATTTTCAAAATTTCTCGGTATTTATGGGCCGGTGTATTTCATTGTGGTGATTGGCACATAGCTGTTTTCATGGAGATCTAGTTTGCACAAGCTATCTAGTCGTTGTCCCAGTTTTTTACTTTCTCTGAAATAGATTGCTCGAATTTGATCACTGTCTTGTCGAGAGTATTTTAATACGGGGTCGCGCATGAAGTTATCTAGCTTGTATTTGTTTTCACAATAGGCTTGCCCTGAGCTCTCGGGAAACTCTCCAAACTCATTCATGCTTTTACATGAGTCCTCAAATTGCTGTTGGGCTTCAATCAGTGTGCCAGAAGCATCAGCATTTTTTGCTATCCAGCTGACTATCCTGCTAATTGCTTGCTGCTGTAGCAGATATGCTTCGTCTCTTTGGTATTCGCGCGTTTCATCAGTTTGGACGCCTTCACCTGCCTTGGTCGAAGTAACGGCAAAGGCTTTTGGAAGAGAGGTTAGCGTCATAAATATAGGGCCTAGCGCTGAAGGCGTCGCTAGAACGAACCATTTCTCCAGCTCTTTTTGGTTGTGATATTCAACAATCGTATGAGCAATTGGGCCGCCTTTCCCGCTACCGGTCATTGCTTTGTACAAATTCATGATGACGTTAATTCCCATCATGTACATCATTGCTACATCTAACCCGATCGCGCCCAGCATGTTCAGGGCAGAAGCTTGCTCAGCTGCCTCTGGAGTAATCCAACTAATCGAAGCCCCCTTAGCCTTATACAACTCACGCCGATAGATATTGATTAGTTCTACAACAGCCTCATACCCCACCTCAAACTTGAAACCACCACTCGCACCCGGCCCGAGCACTACAGTCGCCTTGAGATTAAGGATGAATTTGCCCTTATCTAGCGAGACTTGAGCGTTGCCCTGAAAACCAGCACCATATGCGGCACCTATCGAACCACTAAGGTTGGCAAGCGTTAGCCATTGGCTGGCGCTAGCAGCCTCTTTGCTGTTGTTCACGCCGGTTGGGGGGGGCGAACGCAACGCAGCGAGAGCTTTCGGTGGTGCCCAGTTCAAAGCCCCCGTCAGTTCGATGCCTGCTTGTACGCCTGCGAACAAATTGAAGTTGGCTTTCATACCGTTTTCAATTTGTACGTTGGCGGCTTTGCCTGTCATGACTTGGCCCGAGGACTTGGTCTCGACTTTGGTCATATCGCCCTTGGATTTGTATACAAGGTCTGGAGTAGGGCTGGTATCGCCATTGGCGGTTTTGGTTTTGATGGTTTCTTCGTGGGTCTTGCGTTCAGCTTTTGCTTCAGCGTCTTCACGTTGTGCCGGTTTGACGGGGCTGAGTGTCGCGCCATATTTGGTATTGCCGTTTATAGGAGACAGTTCAATGCTGCCGGCGAGCATCAGTGATGCGCCGGCATAGCCCCAGGCGCGGGCGCCGAAGTGGAAGGACATGCGGCCGAGGTTTAAGGTTTGAACCTGAGGATTACCTTCGAGGTAGTAATCGACGGTCACATCCTTGGCCTTTTCGCGCTCTGGCATGTCGACTTTCAGCAGTTCTACTTCGCCACGCGCCAAGTCATAACTCAGCGATGCGCTGGCGGAGGTCTTGAAGCCTTCAGCGGCGGAGAAGGAGGGGCCTTCTGCCTTGACTTCACCGTGCAGCTTTTTCTGCGGCGGCGCCAGGCAGCGGACGAATTGGGCTTGTGGGCTATTGTCGAACAGCCTGACTTCACCGCGGACGCTTTTCTTGAAAACGACCTGTTTGAGATGCTCACCCCATTCCTTGCGCTTGCCGGCATCCTCGAGCTCAGTCACTTTATAGCCACTGCTGTCCAGGAACTTGTAGAACTTGTCGACGTTGAACCACCCGTTAGTGTCAAACCAATCGCCGACCTGGTCGCCAATTCTTAACGCGCCCTGGCTTTCCAGCCACTGTCCAAATACCTTCTGCGCACTGCTTTTAACTGCGCCCCCATCACCGTTCTTAGGAATACCTTCGACTTTACCGACTTTCTTCGCAGCCTTTTCCAGGTCCTCCTTTAGAAGTTGTGGCACGCCCCTGATGTTGAGCAAGCTGAGCCATCGTAGCGGCGTGCCGCTTGCGCTGAGTGTGCTGACTTCCCTGAGTGGAAAACCATCCTTAACTAGTCGATCGATAGGCTGTGGCTCGAATTGCTCAGGCTCCCACAGCAAGTGACGTCGAACAGAATCGGCGGCGACTTTTTGCTTGGCTTTTTCGTGCAAGCCTTGTTTTACGGTTTGCAACCGGTCCCACTCAGCACGCTCGACATCGACCAGCCCAGCAGGTGCCTGGGCATTTTGGCCGGTGGCTTCGATCCAGCTTTTGTACTTTTCACGCAGCCGATTGTTGATATCTGACTGCTGTTTTTCAGTGTCCAGGTACAACTTGAACTGAGCGATACCCGTGGTGATGTCGTCACCACTGATCAGCGCATACTCAGGTAAGGCAAGGCCGTATTCCGATACTTTGGTAATCGCGTCAGTGTATTCGTGATAGGCAAACGACTTGGCTTCGCCGTGCTTCCAAGCGAGATAGGCATAGGTATCACCTTCACAGGTTTGAAGGCAATTCTGCAGTTCATCGCGCTTTTTCTTGTCTGTTTCCAGGAGCTTGGCGATGTCTTCCTGAGCCTGGGGCTGGATACCGCCCGCACTGATCAGCGCTTTGCGTTTTTCCAGATAGTTTTGGACGCGAGCACGGGCTTCGATTGCCCCCGCGGAGAACAAGGCCCCATTCTCATAGGTATTGCCTTTCTCTTTCGCCGCGGCAATGGCCAACTTCTTCAGTTCTAGATATTCACGACGCAACTTGATCAGGTCGCTGTAATCGTCATGAATGCGGTTTTGCCCATCGATTTCTGATTGAAGCTGATCAATGCGCGAGCGCTGAGTATCGACTTTGGGTGCTTCGGCCTTTGGTGCGGTCTTTTCTTTTGCGAGTTTCACTTCTTTGCGACTACGAAGGACCATTCCTGGGTCCATTTCGATATTCGGTTCCTGAGCTTCAATCTCTTCCATTCGCTCGCGCTGTTCGCCCTGGAGAAAAGTGCTCAGCTTTGGCTCAAGGAAGTATTCCAGCAATCCACTATCATCTAGGCCCTTAATGCGCTCATCACGGGACTTGCTCGGTGCAATCTGATTCTCCAGAGCATGCATCGCCTCCTTCATGGATGAGGCGGCGCGCTCCGGCAGTAGCCAAAATTCTTGTTCTTCAGTTGCATAAATGGCAGTGCCGAAGGTGTTGGAGCAAGGCTTGGGTTGATCCTTCAGACTCGTAGTACACGCTTCGGTGAAGTCTTTTTTTGGCCCCAGGTTTATGGGCGTTGGTCCGGGTGTTGCCGCTGAAAAACTGTTAGTTTCCATGGTGCTTCCGTTCTGTTGTTGCGTCGGGTTCATTGGGGATTGGCGGATGCGATTTGCATCAGCTGTTCAACCTTGATGAACGACTCTTCCCTGGATTGCAGGATGACCATAGCTTCTGGCCGGGTTTCAAGCAGCGGTCCGTCGACGACGGAGGCGAGCTTGAGCAAATGGTCACCTTCGTAGATGTTGTTTTGGAGCAAAAGGTCCAGGTTCGAGGTAATTTCCTCGATCCGGTCGTCACCCGGCTTACCGAACGCGGCATATTGCTCATCGACCCAATACAACCATCCCAGTCGCGCTTGGATCTTTGCGGCGTTGTCGGGAAGGTTGAACGTAGGGCCATCGCCACGCCATTTCGGTTCCGGGTTCACCGTCCACGACAACCATGCGCCGCGATCTTTGCCGAAGTGGCTCGGAGCAGGGCTGTAGACCGCTTGCCAAGGGCCAAACAGTTGAATGGACGTGTCGCCAGCGGTGTAGACCAGCGCGGTCCACAGGCTGGGTTTGTGATAGCTCAATAAGCTTTGGCCGCCGGAGCCGTCGTTGGCTTTTAGTAACCAGCGCGCATGGGCGAGGGCTTTGGTGGCATCTTCCGAAGTCAGGGCGATGCCTGCATGATTTTCTTCGCACAAACGCGTGGCTTCGGCTGCCAAACGGCTCCCCCAAGGCGCGGTGAGCCACAGCGGTCCTTCGTTGGCGATTTCGGCAAACTCTGTGCTGCTGAACAAGGCCTGAGCGTTCATCGGTTCGCCGACGCGATAGAGGCGAGACATCGCCTCGGGTTGGCGCGTGCGATCGATGATGAAACACAGAACTTGGCCGGACTGTTCCCGGGGCAGCGACTCGAATGCATAACGAGGTGTGGCCAGCAGGGTGTTCATGGCGGTTACATGCATGTGCAATCCTTACGGCTGCAAGCGCCGTTGCTTTGTTTGCCGCACAACGGCGTGATGCCCGACTCATTGAGGCGGTTCGGGAGAGGAGCCTTGCCTGCGACATCCGCATCCGCCACCTTCATCGGCCCCGGCAACAACGGCGCAGCCGGCGTCCCCGCGCCTGGCCCACCCCCGGAGTTAACCTTCACGTTAGCGCCACTGATCGTCACGCCCCCCGCATCAATCTTCACAAAGCTCCCGCCGGCCTTGGCGGTCAGCTCCATGCCGCCCTCAACCACAACCTTTTCCCCTGCGTTGTAGTGAATCTCCTGCCCAGCCTCGACAAACTGCCCGGTCCCGACCTTCACATGCTGGGTCACTGCCACCGTGAGGTGATCATCCGCCCGCGCTTCACTCTTGCGATCCAGATGTGTGATGCGGTGTTCTTCAACCTTGAACTCGCTGTAGGTATTTGCTTCAACGGTGTCGTGCCGTTCATTGCCGATACGGATCTTCTGGTCGTGCTCGATGTTTTCATCCCAGTCGCGCTGGGCGTGCAGGTAAATCTGTTCCGCGCCTTTCTTGTCTTCAATCCGAAATTCGTTGTAGCCCTTGCCGCCCGGTGAGCTGAGGGTCTTGAACGTACTGCGGGTTTTGTTCGCCGGCAGGTCGTAGGGGACGACGTTTTCCTTGTGGTACAGGCAGCCGGTGACGAGCGGTTGGTCGGGGTCGCCTTCCATGAAGGACACCAGCACTTCCATGCCGATGCGCGGGATGGCGATGCCGCCGTAGGCGTTGCCGGCCCAGCCGGTGGCGACACGCAGCCAGCAGGTGGTGTTGTCGTCGGCCTGGCCTTCGCGGTCCCAGTGGAACTGGACTTTGACGCGGCCGTACTGGTCGGTGTGGATTTCTTCGCCTTTGGGGCCGGTGACGATGGCAGTCTGGCTGCCGAGGATTTTCGCTTTCGGGTGTTCGAGGGCGGGGCGGAAGTGCGCGTCCCAAGGGGTGGCGAGGAAGCGGTTACGGTAGCCCTGGTGGAAATCGTCTTTATTGTCAGTGACGTCACTGGTGGTGTTTTCGCCGAGTACTTGCGGCTGTTTGCCTTCGTGGACGACTTCCAGCAGCAGCCAGAGGTCGTTCCACTCGGCGCGGGGGTGTTCGCTCAGGGCGAGGAAGTGGCCGCTGACCAGGATCGGCTCGTCACTTTTGCCTTCGGCGAGTTTGTAGTCGCTGCGATGGCGTTCCAGGGCGCGGGTCGCCAGTTGCTTGCCGCGCTCGCGGTCGGTGAAGCGGCCGGGGTAGTCGTAGTCTTCGAGGTCCGGGGCGAAGGTGCTTTTGGCGGTGCCTTCGGGGAGGATGCGCGGTTTCTCGAAATCGTAGTCGCGGCGGCTGACGCGGGTGGTGCGGGTTTCCAGGCGCAGGTTGAAGCGTTTGATCACGGTTTTTTCGGCGGCCATGCCGGAGTCTTGCTGGTAGCTCACGGGCGCGAGTTTGCGGAACACCGTTTGATCGTCGCCGAACACCAGTTTGTGGCCGCTGGCGGAGTGCTGGAAATGGAAGTGGATGCCTTCTTCTTCGCACAAACGCTGGATGAAATGCAGGTCGGATTCGTCGTACTGCACGCAGTAATCGCGTTCGGGGTAGATCGCGCCGAGCTGGAAGCTGTAGGCGTCGGACAGAATGCCCCGGGCTTCGAGAACCTGGCCGATGATCTTCGGTACGGTCAGGTGCTGGAAGATCTGTTGGTCATGGTAGTGCCGCAGGTAGGCGAGTTGCGGCACCAGGCTGAGGCTGTAGCGGGTCAGTTTCTTGCCGGAATCACCTTGCTCGATGCGATAGACCAGGCCATGGATGATGCCTTTGCCGGTGGCACCGAAGGTCAGGCAGCCGGGCTTGTGCAGCAGCTCTTCGAGTTTCAGGTCGGGGCGGGCGCTGACCAGTTCGATGTCGAAGCAGAACGGTTGGTTGAGGGCTTCGCGACCGACGAAACTGAGCACTTGC
>Ga0302174_10000584_pt1 | contig 11122 bp, 9 predicted proteins | sample I_Fen_N3_2_FD_198789 | JGI IMG/M metagenome (GOLD analysis project Ga0302174, IMG submission 198789) | Peat permafrost microbial communities from Stordalen Mire near Abisko, Sweden - I_Fen_N3_2 | ecosystem: Environmental > Terrestrial > Soil > Wetlands > Permafrost | place: Sweden: Abisko... | reverse complement strand
TTGGACAAAAAAATTCATCTGGATTTTTTATTGAAGGAAACATGGCTATAATAGGTCAAAATAAAACAAACTATATTTATCATTATGATAATAATGGCAATTACAGTGAATATGAAACGGTGACGCATATTGCTTCATTTTTTGGATTTGGTGGTGCTGTTGGAGTAAAATTATTAACTAGAAATGGTTTGGTTGGTGAAGTTTATGGTGGGCTAGGAAGGTATAGTAGAGAATCTACAACTCAGATTTATCCACGTGTAGGGATTACATTTGGAAAAAGATTTTAATTGGCGATAGATAATAATCAACCAAAAGGTGCGTAGCACCGAACCGTCAGAACATAAATGATTTTACTCTGAATTATCTTCAATTTCAAAACAAATTTTATTGATTATACGTTGTTTAAAACACAAAAGAACTATAATATAAACGTTTAAAAATGAAATTATGAGTACATCACACATTTATCCCGGAGCAGCTTCCTTAAATATATATTTGACCATCGACGGATGTATAGAAGCTATTGAGTTTTATAAAAAAGCGTTCGATGCCAAAGAGCTTGGCATATTAAAAATGCCCGATGGAAAAGTTGGTCATGCCGAAATAGAAATTGAAGGTTCACTACTTATGATGTCCGATGAAAATCTGGAATGGGGCAATAAAAGTCCTTTGACAATTGGTGGAAATCCTACATGTATAGGATTGTATGTGAAAGACGTTGATAAAGTGTTTCAAAAAGCGATTGATGCGGGTGGCACTGTGTTTATGCCTATTGAAGATGCATTTTATGGCGATAGAGTAGGGCAGGTGATGGATCCTTTCGGGTATAAATGGATGATTGCCACGCACAAAAAAGCCGTAAGTTTCGAAGAAATGCAAAAGCTATCGGACGAAATGTTTGCTCCGAAATAACACGACTTAATAGGAATGAAAAAGCGGATATTACTCCGCTTTTTTTGTTGCATGTTCCGTTGGAACTATCTTGAATAACTTATCGTTCCGTCGTATAAGCTCGTTTGTTTTCATGGAGAAATACGTTCCTTTTTCTACTTTATCTGTCGGTTCGAGCTTGACACGTATTTCTTTTACTGTGTCTTCGTAAGCTCCGGTCGTTTCACCGGTAATCAGTATTTCGTCGCCCACTTCCAGGTACTGTGCTTCCAGTAAAAACTCAGCTACGCCCAGTTTTTGGAAGAAATTGGTGCATTTGCCAACGTAGATTTTTTTGTGAGTAGCTTCCGAGCCGTAGTTCTTACTCCATTCTCCAAGGCGCTGTCCGAGGTAATAGCCGTTCCAGAATCCACGATTAAACACTTTGCTGAGCCTGTTGTCCCATTCGGCCACTTTTTCGTCTGTAAACGTCCCGTTGAGGTACGATTCAATGGCTTCGTTGTAGCAACCTACCACTGCTTTTACATATTCGGCACCACGTGCGCGTCCTTCAATTTTGAAAACACGTACGCCAGCTTTCAGCATTTCGTCTACAAAACCAATTGTTTTCAGGTCTTTTGGCGACATGATGTATTCGTTATCAACCTCCAGCTCTATCTCCGAATCTTTGTCTTTTACCGTATAACCCCGTCGGCAAATCTGGTTGCAGGCACCACGGTTGGCCGATACATTTTTTTCGTGTAGGCTCAGGTAGCATTTACCCGAAACAGCCATGCAAAGTGCACCGTGGCAGAACATTTCGATACGAATCAGTTCACCGCTTTTTCCGCGGATATTGTCGTTGATAATGGCTTGGTATATTTCCGAAACCTGTTGCATATTCAGTTCGCGAGCCAGCACCACCACATCGGCAAATTGAGCGTAAAACTTCAACGATTCAACGTTTGAGATATTCAGCTGGGTGGATAGATGGACTTCTACACCAATGCTGTTGGCATACATCAATGCCGCTACATCCGCAGCAATAATGGCCGAAACTTCCGATTCTTTTGCTACGTCGATAATCTCGCGCATTAATGTCAAATCGTTATCATACAAAATGGTATTGACCGTCAGGTAGCTTTTTACCTTATTTTCGTTACAGATGGCTACTATTTTGCGTAAATCTTCAGTCGTAAAATTGCTGCTGGATTTGCTGCGCATATTCAGCTTTTCGATACCAAAATACACCGAATCGGCACCCGCTTTGATGGCTGCCGACAGACTTTCCCACGAACCGGCAGGAGCCATTATTTCTATCTCTTTTCTCGTCATTTTCTGTTTAATTGTGAATTATGCATTATCAATTATGCATTAATTTAGAATTTCGGTGTCAGTTTACTCAATGGGAAACTTACTCCAACGCGTATTTGGTTATATGGAAAATCATGAATTCCATACTGATATTGTGCGAAGTAATTCAGGTTTTTGGTTTGCTTGATGAGTTTCACACTATACACCAACGGAACATCGCCATAGGTTTTATCCTTCAAATTTTTCCAACCCCAGTAGCCGGACAGCGTGTTTTCCATTTTCCAGTCTTGATTGCCCAGTATGATTTTTCCTCCGTACATAGGTGCATCATCCTGCGCACTGTTGGTTGTTTCCCAGCATAAAAAACCTGCATCGGCCACCAGTCTTATTTCACTGATAAAACTGCTTTTAGTGAAAAATGATTTTCCCATTTCCACATCAAAATAATAGCCCGGCGTATCGAAATAACGACGGGTGGCGTATGATTTTGCCGAAGCGGTTTTTAAAGTGCTGTTCAATATAATGCTCGGACGATTTTTTTGTTCTTTCCAAAGTCTGATTCTTGTCTGAACATAAATATCCCCAACTTCCGATCCACTTGTTGTGTTTGCACCGCGGTTTTGCATCACTTCTTCTGTTGTTTGATAATGCTCTAGCACGGCCGACCAGATTTTCAATGATACTCTTTCAGAGAGTAGGGGAATATCCACTTTAATATATCCGTTTTTGGTACGGTCACCATGACCAAAATAATAATCACCCATCAAACTGATAGTAGTTTTGGACGGAATGGTGGCATCGGTAAATTCAGGAACCGGATTGGCATTAGGACCAAACCACGAACTCGAATAACGAACTTGCGAATAAACACCTTGTTGACAAATAATTACCAACAAAAGAATCAGAATTTTTTTCATTTATTGCATGCTAAAAATTTCGTTGCAAAGATAGATAATTGTATCCACAATTTATACCTTAAAAATATTTCCTACCTTTGTATCTATTTTTTGCATAAACATGAAAATTTCAAACATAGAATTTCCCGATAAACCACTCTTTTTGGCTCCCATGGAGGACGTTACCGACCCGGCATTTCGACTTTTATGCAAGCGTTTCGGAGTAGATATGGTTTATACGGAATTTATCTCAGCCGACGCGCTGATTCGTAGCGTTAAGCGTACTGAACAGAAACTTACTATATACGACGAAGAGCGCCCTGTGGCCATTCAACTCTATGGACGTGAAGCGGTCGCCATGTCAGAAGCAGCCCGAATTGCTGAGGAATCAAGACCTGAATTTATCGATTTAAATTTCGGTTGTCCCGTAAAAAAAGTAGCCGGTAAAGGGGCCGGAGCAGGGTTGCTTCGTGATATTCCCAAAATGTTGGAAATAACTTCGGAAGTGGTCAAAGCAGTAAACCTGCCTGTAACGGTCAAAACCCGACTGGGATGGGATGAAGACGGTAAGGTAATTGTGGAACTGGCTGAACGGCTTCAGGATTGTGGTATTGCAGCGCTAGCAATACATGGACGTACCCGTTCGCAAATGTACAAAGGCGATGCTGACTGGACGTTGATAGGTGAGGTGAAAAACAATCCGCGTATGCATATTCCGATTATTGGCAACGGCGATGTAACTACTGCCGAACGTGCAGCCGAATGTTTTGACAGATATGGTGTAGACGCTGTCATGGTAGGGCGTGCTTCCATTGGTCGTCCATGGGTTTTTGCTGAGATGAAGCAGTATTTTCAAACAGGTGAAATTCATCCCGTTCTCACGTTTGAAGAACAAAAGAATATTTTGAAAGAGCATATTATTGCTTCCGTTCGTTGGCTTGATATTGATGACAATAAAGATATAGAAAGCGTAAGTAATCAGAGACTTAAGGGAATTATCCATAGTCGTCGACATCTGGCTGCTACACCCGTTTTTAAAGGTATTCCGAACTTCAAAGAAACCCGTATAGCTATGCTTCGTGCTGATAATCTTGATGAACTTTTCAGAATAATCGATTCGGTACATGAACCTGAACACTCTCTTTAATGTTATTATTTTCAATTATATATCACTCAAATAATTTTAAGATGAAAAAAATTTTATTATCAACTTTTGCATTAATGCTTATGATGACAGCTGGCTATGCACAAAAGAAAACCCCGTTAAGCCCGGGTATTAAGTTGGAAAACCTTGACGCTTCGGTTTCACCACATGTCGATTTTTACCAGTATGCTTGCGGTGGATGGATGAAGAACCACCCACTCACAGGTGAATATTCACGTTTTGGAAGTTTCGATATGTTGGCCGAAAACAATCGCAAACAGCTCCGTGGTTTAATAGAAGGACTGGCCGCTAAACCGGCCGCTAAAGGTACAGTTGCCCAAAAAATCGGCGATATCTACAGTCTGGCTATGGACAGCACTAAACTCAATGCCGATGGATATAAGCCTATCAAGAATGATTTGCAGCGTATAGCTCAGATTAAGACTGTAGCTGATATTCTTAAACTTGCACCCGAATTGGTGCTTACCGGACTTGATCCTTATTTTTCTATTTATGTAGGTGCCGATCCAATGAACAGCAGCCTTAATCTGGTACAGACTTATCAGAGTGGTATAAGTCTCGGACAGCGTGATTATTATCTTGAAAACGACGCAAATACAAAAGAAATAAGGGAAAAATACAAAGTGCATATCGTTAAAATGTTCGAATTGGTTGGTTTTACTTCGGCTGATGCACAAAAGAATATGGAAGATGTTTTGAGAATCGAAACACGCCTTGCAACAGCTGCTTACGACAAAGTAAAACTACGCGATCCGCACGCCAATTATAATAAAATGACTCTTGTCGATTTGCAAAAGTTGGTACCTGAAATTGATTGGGCCGCATATCTTAATTCTTTAGGATTAAAGAATATAAAAGATATCAGCGTTTCGCAGAAAGAATCGTTGACTGAAGTTGGTAAAGTGCTTACTACCGAGCCTATATCTGCCCATATTGCTTACTTACAATGGAAACTAATTGATGATGCTGCGGCATATATGAGTGATAATATATACGCTCAAAACTTTGATTTTTACGGTAAAACTCTTTCCGGAAAGAAAGAACAATCACCTCGTTGGAAGCGTGCTGTAAGTACTGTTGACGGTATTTTAGGCGAAGCTGTTGGACAAATGTACGTAAAGAAATATTTCCCTGCTGCAGCTAAAGAACGTATGCTAAAGCTGGTTCATAACCTGCAGGTTACTCTTGGTGAGCGTATCAATGCACTACCCTGGATGGGCGATTCAACCAAGGTGAAGGCAAACGAAAAACTGAAAGCTTTCTATGTAAAAATCGGTTACCCTGACAAGTGGAGAGATTATTCAGCTTTGGATATCAATAAGGAATCTTATTACGCTAACATACAAAAAGCCAACAAGTTTGAGCATGCATACAGATTTGCCAAAGCAGACAAACCGGTTGATAAAACCGAATGGCAAATGACTCCTCAAACGGTGAATGCATATTATGATCCTTCTACCAACGAAATTTGTTTCCCTGCCGGAATTCTTCAATATCCTTTCTTTGACATGAAAGCAGATGATGCATTCAACTATGGAGCTATCGGCGTGGTTATTGGTCATGAAATGACTCACGGATTTGATGATCAGGGCCGCCAGTATGATAAAGATGGTAATTTAAAGGACTGGTGGACAGCCGAAGATGGTAAGAAATTTGATTTACGCGCTAAGGTAATGTCTGACTTTTTTGATTCTATTTATGTAGCACCGGGAGTGCACGGAAACGGTAAATTTACCTTGGGCGAAAACATAGCCGATCACGGTGGATTACAAATTTCTTATCAGGCATTTAAGAAAGCAACTGCGCTTTCGCCACTGAAAAAGGTAAAAGGTTTCACACCTGAACAACGTTTCTTCCTGGCTTATTCTAATGTTTGGGCTGGAAATGTACGTCCTGAAGAGATTTTGAAACGCACTAAATCAGATCCACACTCATTGGGAAAGTGGCGTGTAAACGGCGCTCTTCCACAAATTTCAGCATGGTATAAGGCATTTGGTATCAAAGCCGGAGATCCTATGTTTGTGCCTGTAGAAAAGCGAGTTTCTATCTGGTAAGACAACCCTTCAAACAGCCTTTTCACTGTAGTGATAAGGTCATATAACAAATAAGGCAGAACCTCATCGTCTGCCTTATTTTTTTTGCGGTTATACTGCTTCTTGCTAGTCATAACCTTTCGATAGTTTATCAATTTTCCGTACGTTCGAATTTCTTCTTCACGGCTTTGCTTGCGGGCTGCTTTAACCTGTTCCAGTACCCCAAGTCCGGCACTTTGCCGCTTACCGGTCAGCGCTTTTTTAGAGAGTTTCTTTTTCATATCAATTATTATTTTGTTTTCCCCTCGTTGTAAATTCAGGAGGTCAACGTTATTTTTCTTTTTCCGTTTTCAGTTTCTTCAATATCCACATTTACTATTGACTCGGGTAGGATAGGGGCTATGTTTTCCGACCATTCGATAAAGCAAAGGTTTCCGCTGTAAAGATATTCTTCTGCGCCGAAATCGAGTGCTTCCTGTACTTTATTTATCCGGTAACAATCGAAGTGAAATATTATCCGGCCATTGGTTCCCTCGTATTCATTAACAATAGAGAATGTTGGGGAGTTCACCGTTTCTTTAACGCCCAACATTTCGCATACAGCTTTTATAAATGTTGTTTTTCCGGCACCCATTTTTCCGTTAAATGCAAAAACTGTGTTTTCGCCTATCAGCTCAATAAATTCTTGTGCGGTTTTGTGTATTGTATTCAGCGACTGAATTTCCAGTTCTGTTTTTTTTATTTTTTCACTCATTGACATTTTATCCTTTTTTTCTACTTATAATTCATGTTTTAGGATGCATTATTTATGTGCAAAGATACGGTAAAAATCAAATATTCGATTCTCAGAGGCTTTCGTTGGGCTTAAAATGGCTATAAACTATTGAAGCCCTGCTTTTTCCAATCACTTCCGTAAGCTCATCCAAACCGGCGCTTTTAATGCGTTTTACGCTTTTGAAATGCTTTATCAGGTCATTTTTTGTTTTTTCTCCAATTCCCGTTATCGTATCGAGCTCGGAAGCCGTTTGTGACTTGCTGCGCTTGTCTCGGTGGAAGCTGATGGCAAACCGGTGCACCTCGTCCTGCATCGATGCCAACAGTTTAAAAAGAGGATCGTTAATTTTTAAACCGATGGCTTTTGCCGGAAATCCGAAAAGAAGTTCGCGGGTATGGTGCTTGCTATCTTTGGCAAGTCCTGCTATTGGGATAGAAATTTTTAACTCATCTTCAATTACCTGTCTTATCACTTCCATTTGCCCAACTCCACCATCAGCAATGATGAGGTCGGGTAGGGGGGATTCTTCGTTTAATATTCTGCTGTACCTCCGACGAACCACTTCTTTCATCGAAGCATAATCGTCTGGACCAACCACTGTTTTAATGTTATATTTTCTGTAATCTTTTTTCGATGGTTTAGCTTTCTTAAAAACTACACAAGCGGCTACCGCATCCGATCCGGATATGTTGGAGTTGTCAAAGCACTCGATTGTTAACGGAGGTTTGTCAAGGTGCAGTGCTTCCTGAATGCTTTTCAATAATTGAATAGCTCGCTGATCAGGATTCAGTTTCTCGGCTTGCTTTAGTTTGTCAAGTTTATACTGACGAACATTCTGCAGCGAAAGGTCCAGCAGTTTTTTCCTGTCGCCGCGTTGCGGAACTGTAACTGTCACCCCTGCTATCGGTATATCCATTTTGAAAGGAACGATTATTTCTTTAGACTTGCTCTGGAAGCGTTCGCGCAATTCTACGATAGCCATTAAGAGCAATTCCTCTTTTTGTTCGTCGAGCCGTTTTTTGTACTCGATGGTGTAGCCCTGGATAATCGATCCTTTAGCAATACGCAAAATATTTACATAGGCTGAATTTTCATTTTCGTCGTAAGCAAACACATCCGTATTTTCTACCACCGTGTTGGCGATTATGGATTTCGATTTATAGCCTTCTATTAAATCGTATTTTAGTTTTAGTTGGTGCGCTTCTTCAAATTTATATTCGGATGCTAGCAGCTGCATTTGCTCCAACAGCATTTTGCTTATTTCGTTGGCATCTCCCTGAATAATCTGTCGGATTTGTTCAATGTTCATTTTATACTCCGCTTCCGTTTCTTTTCCTTCGCACGGACCTTTGCATTTATGAATATGATATTGCAAGCAGACTTTGAATTTACCTGCCCGAATATTTTCTTTTGTTAGCATCAATTTACAGGTGCGGATCGGGAAGAGGTCGTGCACGATTTGGAGCAGCGAGTTTATGGTAAATGTAGAACTGTACGGACCAAAATACTGTCCGCCGTTTTTGTAGATATTTCTTGTTTTGAAAATTCGGGGAAATGGTTCGTTGGTTATGCAAATGCTTGGGTAGGTTTTACCGTCTTTCAGCAAAACATTGTAGCGGGGCTGATATTGTTTTATCAGATTATTCTCCAGTAACAGCGCGTCTTCTTCGGTTTCAACGACGATGTACTTAAGCGAGACTATGTTTTTTACGAGTACATTGGTTTTACCCTGTTCGTGTATTTTGTTGAAGTAGGAGGTAACGCGCTTTTTCAGATTCTTTGCTTTACCAACATATATGATTTCGTCGTTGACATTAAAATATTGGTACACTCCCGGTTTGTCCGGCAGTGCATTTACCTGTTCTTTTAATGTATTATTCGATTTCATGCGGTTTATTTATGGTTTGTTCCACGTGGAACAAGTTTCTTTGTTGTTTCGTTTCTTTGTACTTTGGGTTGATTTGATTTGTTCCACGTGAAACAATTTGTTGTTTTTATCGTCCAAGCAACACCAATAATATGTTTACGTCGCTCGGTGAAATGCCTGGAATACGGCTAGCTTGTCCGATGGTTTCGGGATCTATCTTCGAAAGTTTCTGGCGTGCTTCGGTGGAAAGGGACTGAATAGTATTGTAGTCGATGCGTCCGCGAATGTTGATATGTTCCAATCGTTGGAGCTTGTCGGCAATTAATTTCTCGCGTTCAATGTATCCCTCGTACTTGAGCAAAACCTCGGTGTCTTCGACAATTTCTTCTTTGCGGCTTCCAATTGCCTCGATTTTTTCTTTCAACGCAGGGATGGCTTCGGACAAATCTTCGATGGAAAGTTGCGGACGAAGAACCAAATCGCTCAGTTTGCATCCGTGCTTTAGTTCAGACGAATTGCGCGAAGCAAGAAATTCGTTGATGAATGCGGGCTTAATGGAGTAGTTTTTGATGAAATCGGTGAGGATGTTTTGCTTCTCAATTTTGGCATTCAACTGTTGGAATCGGTTATTTGTTGCCAATCCTATTTCGTGTCCTTTGCCTGTGAGGCGAACATCAGCATCGTCCTGACGAAGAATCAAACGATATTCGGCGCGCGAAGTGAACATGCGGTAAGGCTCATCCACTCCTTTGGTAACCAAATCGTCGATGAGAACGCCAATGTATGCTTCGTTGCGGGCAAGGGTAAATTCTTTTCCGCCCACACAATTTATGTGTGCATTGATACCCGCGATGAGTCCCTGACCGCCTGCTTCCTCGTAACCGGTGGTTCCGTTTACCTGTCCGGCAAAGAAAAGATTCTTGATTCGTTTCGTTTCCAGCGTATGTTTTAGTTGGGTAGGGTCGAAGAAATCGTACTCGATGGCATAGCCCGGGCGGAAGAGTTGAGCGTTTTCCAAACCTTGTATGGTATGTATGGCATCAATCTGAACACGGAGTGGGAGAGAAGAGGAAAAACCATTCAAATAGTATTCCTGCGAATCGACACCCTCGGGTTCAAGAAATAACTGGTGGGAAATTTTATCGGCAAAGGTCACAATTTTCGTTTCGATGCTGGGGCAATAACGTGGACCGATGCTCTGAATTTGTCCGTTGAACAGGGGCGAATCAGCCAAGCCCTTGCGTAGTTCGTCGTGGGTGGTTTGGTTGGTGTTGGTGATCCAACAACTTTCCTGCTTCAATTCTCGTTTGGCTTCTTCCAGAAAAGAGAACTTATGGAAGTCATTTTCTCCCTTTTGTTCGGTCATTTTGGAGAAATCTATGCTGCGTCCATCGATACGGCAGGGGGTTCCGGTCTTCATACGGTCGGTAGTGAAACCGATGGATTTGAGTTGTTCGGTGATGCCGAACGATGCCGGTTCGGAAATTCGACCTCCGACAAGTTGGTTTTTGCCAAAATGCATAAGCCCGCCCAGGAAAGTACCGGCGGTAAGCACTACGGATTTGGCACGGAAATGAACCTCGAGTGCCGAGATTAATCCGGTGACTTCGCCGTTTTCAATCACCAGTTCTTTGACGGTGTCCTGCCAAACGAAGAGGTTAGGGGTGTTGGTGATGGTGCTAATCCAGTGTTGGATGAACTGATGGCGGTCGCTTTGCGAGCGGGGACTCCACATGGCGGGTCCTTTGGAGCGGTTGAGCATCCGAAATTGTATGGCGGAGCGATCGGTAATGATACCCATCTGACCGCCGAGCGCATCAATTTCGCGCACAATTTGTCCTTTGGCTATTCCACCCACGGCGGGGTTGCAACTCATCTGACCGATTTTGTTCATGTCCATGGTGATGAGAAGTGTTTTTGAACCCATGTTGGCTGCTGCACAGGCGGCTTCATTTCCGGCATGGCCTGCACCGATAACGATTACATCGTATTTAAAATCCATTATTTTTTAGCTTCAATTTTGTTTATTATTCTCCGGGGCTTTGCCCCAAACCCCACATACTTTTTTGTCTTGACACAAAAAAGTATGCAAACAAGGTCGGTCGTTGACAAGGCCTTGCGAAAAGTAGCCTGTTTTATTTTTGTACTTATCAGGCTTTGATAATTTATGCTTCATCTTGCATTAAGCGCCCTTATAACGTT
>Ga0302174_10000574_pt1 | contig 11215 bp, 8 predicted proteins | sample I_Fen_N3_2_FD_198789 | JGI IMG/M metagenome (GOLD analysis project Ga0302174, IMG submission 198789) | Peat permafrost microbial communities from Stordalen Mire near Abisko, Sweden - I_Fen_N3_2 | ecosystem: Environmental > Terrestrial > Soil > Wetlands > Permafrost | place: Sweden: Abisko... | reverse complement strand
TGCAGTTATTTGGCCAGGCTTCGGTGGTTTTTGTTTACCTGATGGATGCCATGAAGACGAAAGACGGCTCTTTTACACCATCGTTGTTATTGGCGGCAGTGTTATTGCTCGTGGCTACAGGTGTCATCTCATTTTTGAAGGACCCAAAAATTATCCTCACCGATCCGGAATCTTCTGTGCCTGTTATTGAAGCAGAAAACCTGGTTGAGTAACACTTTCAGAAGGATTTTAGACGTTTATCAATAGTACTCCGTCCAATATGAAAGTACGATTTCAATATCCTGTTTCCACTTTCCATTTTGGCAAACGATCTATAAGAATAACGTTGGACGGGGTACTAGTTGTTGAGCATAAAAATCCGGTAGTATTTATTACAGCCGGATCTTTTTATTTGAGGTAGATATATGTGGATATTATTGCTCGTCTCTCTTGCCTGGGGATTCTCTTTTGGACTGATCAAGGGAAATCTGACTGGTATAGATTCCAATTTTGTCTCCTTTGCCCGTATGGCATTATCTCTGTTGGTCTTTCTACCGTTCATAAAATTCAAGAAAATTGGCAAATCGCTTTTCTGGAAGCTATTTTTAACTGGTGTGCTGCAATTTGGGGTGATGTATATTGCTTACATTGCTTCGTTTAAATATCTGCAAGCCTATGAAGTTGCTTTGTTCACCATCTTCACTCCGCTTTATGTGACGTTGATCAATGATGCCCTGAATAGAAAATTTAATGTGCTTTACCTTATTACAGCAGTGCTGGCCATTGCCGGAACCTGGGTGATCGAACAAAGCCAGATCCTCTCGCCGGGAGTTCTTACCGGGTTCCTGCTGGTTCAGGTTTCAAACCTGGCTTTTGCCTTTGGTCAGCTTTATTATCGCAAATTGATGGCCGGTAAAAATGAGCTCAGAGACCATGAAGTATTTGGCGCGCTTTATCTGGGGGCGGCTACCGTCACGGCATTGGCCACGTTGATCTTCACCCCGCTTGCCTCATTGACGCTCACAGCAAAACAGATCTGGACGCTGGTCTACCTGGGAATATTTGCCTCCGGCATCTGTTTCTTCCTATGGAATTTTGGTGCGCGCAAGGTCAATGCTGGCGCGCTGGCTATTTTCAACGATTTCAAGATCCCGCTGGCGGTAGCGATCTCTCTGCTTGTGTTTGGAGAAAAGACGAATTTACTGTACCTGCTCATCGGCGGATTGATCGTGGTGGCCTCCCTCGTCGTCAATGAAGTGTTGAATCGCAAACGGACGGTTGGATAGCAAAAAGTAGATCTAAAAATTCGCCTGACTTTTAAAGTCAGGCGAATTTTTATTTTAGCGAGAATCAGTACTTTTGAGTAGACAGTTCAATGATCTTGAGGATGGTATTCTTGGACTGTTCGAGTGAATCGCTGGGGATGAATTCGTAACGGCCGTGGAAGAACATGCCGCCGGCAAACAGGTTGGGGCAGGGTAGACCCATAAACGAAAGTCTGGAACCGTCCGTGCCGCCGCGTACGGGCAGGATAATTGGTTTGATCCCCAGGGCTTCGATAGCTGCCTTGGCGAGTTCCACGATCTCGAAAACCGGTTCCAGCTTTTCGCGCATGTTGTAGTACTGGTCTTTGGCTGTGACGGTCACGGTGCCTTTACCGTAACGCTCATTCAGGAATTCGGCTGCTGACAGCATTAATGCTTTACGCTTTTCGAAGATCGCCCGATTGTGATCGCGGATAATGTAGCTGAGTGTGGTTTTTTCAATATCGCCGCTGAAGCGCATCAGATGATAAAAACCTTCATAACCGGTGGTGTATTCCGGACGCTCGTTCATCGGGAACATGGCGTCGAATTCCTGGGCTACATGGATGGAGTTGACCATTTTATCTTTGGCAGCCCCGGGGTGTACGCCTTTGCCGTTGATGGTGACGGACACTGCTGCTGCATTGAAGGTCTCATATTCCAGCTCACCCAGTTCGCCGCCGTCGACGGTGTAGGCAAAATCTGCAGCGAATTTCTTGACGTCAAAACCATCCGCGCCGTGCCCCACTTCTTCATCAGGGGTAAAACCGACCTTGATTGTGCCATGTTTGAGTTCGGGATGATCCATCAGGGTTTCAAGGGCGGTCATGATAGCTGCTACCCCGGCTTTATCATCTGCACCTAGCAGTGTATTACCGTCAGTGACGATCAGTTCCTGCCCGATATATTTTTTCAGCTCGGGGAAATCAGTCGTGTTCATGTGTAGATCGAGCGCTTTGTTTAACAATATCTCATTGCCGTCATAAGATTGAATGATGCGTGGGTTGACCGACGTACCGCTGGCATCCGGGCTGGTATCCATATGCGCAATGAACCCGATCACGGGCAGCTTCTTTTCGATATTAGTGGGAAGCGTGGCCATTACATAACACTGTTCATCCAGGCTGATCTCTTTCAGACCCAATTCTTGTAATTCCTTTACCAATAAATTGGCCAGATCAAATTGCTTTTTTGTGGATGGAAGCATCTCCTGGTCATAGGCAGATTGCGTATCCACAGTAACATACTTTAAAAATCGATCTTTAGCAGAAGCCATGTCATCCTCCTGAGGGATTTTCAAACATTTCTATTATATGCCCATGACTGCCACGTTTCAGAAGGTAATAATTAAAGAATCAAAAAAAGTGTAAAATGGAATTAACCTTAATGTAAAAACCCATTACAAACATTTGACAGGTTTTCTATGGTCTCAATACTTGATTATTCAGATGAAGCTAAATTTAATATCAAAGCAGTATCTCAAAAAACCGAGATCCAGGCTGTGACCATCCGTGCGTGGGAAAGACGTTACGGATTATTGGAGCCACAGCGAGCAATCAATGGTTACAGACTTTATAGTGAGAGAGATATTGCTGCACTCAATTGGGTGAAGAGACAAGTGGATGCGGGCATTTCGATCAGCTCCGTGGTGGCTGATTTTAATCGAGCCATCAGTAAAGAAAATTGGCCTGAAGCAGTGATCAGTGATAAAGAGCCGGTTCCAAGAAAAAATGGCAGCATTCTGGATATCAATACCCAGACGCAGCAATTAACTACGGCACTGGTTAGAATTGATGAACGCATGGCAGCGGATATTTTTGGCGAAATTCTTGGAAATGTAAATATAATGCAGCTTTTCGAGTTGGTGTTAATTCCGGTCCTGGTGGAGATTGGCTTACGCTGGGAGCATGGGGAGATAAGTGTGGCAACCGAGCATTTTGCCAGTAATTTCATCCTGGGGAAAATTCAGGGAATTTATCGTTCATTACCCTTGCGTTTCTCAGGACCAAAGATAATTGTGGGCTGTGGTCCGGATGAACTGCATGAGATTGGTTCATTAATGTTTGCTACGCTCTTGCGTAATGCAGGCTATCGGGTTGAATATTTGGGGCCGGATATTCCCCTTGAAGATCTGGTACTCTATGCGGGGGAAGAAAACCCGCGCATGATTATCATTTCGGCCACAATTCAAGATACTGCGTTGAAATTACAAAACTTTTCGAGCCAGTTGGATAAATTAAAGCAGCGCCCTATTTTTGGTTTTGGCGGTCCTGCTTTCAATCACAACCCGGAGATTGTCGCCAACATCTCAGGCGTGTATTTGGGAAGAAGTTTCACAGAATCACTGTTGAGAGTGAAATCACTCGTCCCGGTCCATAATTCGTTAAGATAATCCTCTATTTTTTTTCGCGCTTTGCTGCAGCTTCTCACGGATCGTGCGATACTCGATGATCGGCCGATCAGCGGGGATGAGAATTTCGCCAATGCGCAGCCCTGATTTTTTGGGTTCCTGGGTGATGACAACCCGCTTATCCTGATTCAATATGACGATGCTGAATAAATTGATGAGTTCAGCGACAAGATTTTTCAGTAAAGGAATCTTGACAAAGCGCTGATAATAACGCAGATACATGACGCAATTTTCTTCATCCACTGGAGTGAAGAAAACGCTAATGCGCATATCCTCTGAAATTCGATTCATCCATAGATGGGGAAATTTAAATTTTAGAAAATAGGGTCGCTGCGGTTTGGGCAGATCAATGGCCCGGCGCGCAGTGGTTTTGCCATTATCCAGACGGTTGCTAACCCAAATTTCCAATGAGCTATCATCCACTAAGGTGATGGGGCCGTCAGCCACAGTTTTATTGCCGCGGCCAATGGTGGTGGCATGAATAAAAGGAAGGTGAAAGACATCGAGTTGATTTTCGATGATACGCGAATAATTCGCTGCCCAGGCTGCCTTAAAATCACTGGTTGTAAAGCTCGCATCCAAATCTTCGAACCAGGGCAATGGGGGATACTCTACCAGCGGTTCACCCCACCAGATGTAAATATAGCCGTGTTCCTCGCGAGTCATATAAGTCTTTACGTGCAGGGCGTTCGGGGTCTCGGCTACGCGGCCGTTGGCTGGTACATAGGTGCATTTACCGGAACGGTCATATTCAAATCCGTGGAATGGGCATTGGATCCTATCTCCCATCAAACAACCGACGCTCAAGGCCACGCCGCGGTGTGGACAGTGGTCCGCCTGGCAGGTCACCTTCCCGCTGGAATCACGCCAGAAGACCATTTGTTCACCCATGCGTAATACACCAACGATTTTTTGTGATCTAACTTCTTTGGATTGAAGAACCACGTACCATTGGTTTTGGATCATGCTTCCTCCATCAGGAATCCCCTTTTAAAGCCGAAAGCCGCCAGGATTGACGGCTCTCGGTGGTTGGGGCGCTGCGGCTCCCTAATTTATCGTGAGGAGGGATGCCGCAGCGCTGTGTTTATAGCTCTTACACTTCATGAGCACCACCTCCTCGTCGTTAGGATAGCAAGGTAAGTCTTAATTAAGTATGGCATGATACAAGGTCATTGTCAAGGAGGTTATGACAGGTTGACAGGGTCTTCATTGATAATGAAGGAGCAGAAATTTACTTCAATTGGGGGTTGATGTGGTTGTCGATTCCCCGGAATATTTGTGTTGGTTGGCCCATAAGCTTTTACTATTCATAATTCTTCGATAAAATAAAATATGTTGTTGGCAAAGACTTCAAATAGGTGTAAAAATAACTTAGAAAAATCTTCGAAGGAGGCTCCGTTGGTTGACAGTCCCCGAAATTCAGTAAATGAAAAAATCAATTTACGGATCAATGGCGAATGGCACGAGTATGAGATCGGACGCGATCTCGAGCCCTGCACTACACTTTCGGCATTTCTGCGGGAAAGGCTTGGTTTCACAGGTCTCAAGGTGAGTTGTGATGAAGGAGCCTGCGGAGCGTGCACGATCATTCTGGACGGGAAAGCAATCCTTTCGTGCATGATGCTTGCTGTGGAAGCAGATGGCAAAGATGTTCTTACCATTGAAGGCCTGGCAAAGGACGACCCGGTGATCGAGGCATTCGCGGAACAGAGCGAACCAGGGCACGGTACAGCTCTTCAATGCGGATATTGTACGCCGGGTTTTGTGATGTCAGTGCGTGCACTTCTCAATGAAAATCCGGATCCGACATTGGATGAGGTGAAAGAGGCGCTGTCTGGAAACCTGTGCCGCTGCGGCTGCTATGCTGGAATTGTAATGGCGGTGCGGCATGCGTCTGAGAAAATTGCTCAGAGAGCGAGGCAGGCATGACCATTCCTTACAAACCACGTGTGAAACGGCAATTTGTTGGCGGTTACCAACCTCGCATCGATGCGGATGAGAAAGCGCATGGGCGTGCTCCATACGCCGATGACATGATCTCAGACCGCAACTACCCAGGGTTACTGCACGCGGTTGTGCTGCGCTGTCCTTACCCCAGGGCAAGAATTGTGCGCATGGATGTCAGTAAAGCCAGGGCACTTCCGGGCGTCAAGGCGGTATTAACTTACGAAGATCCCGAAGTTTTGCGCATGAAACCGACCAACGCGGGTTGGACGGATGCTGTGGATACCGTCAGCTATGAAGGCATGATGTGGCGCAAGTTCCGCGACCGCCGCGTGCTGGGTGATTATGCCACCTGGGCTGGCGACGAAGTGGGTGTCGCGATTGCGGCAATCAGCCAGCAGATCGCTGAACAGGCCTTAAAACTTGTCGATGTCGATTGGGAAGTGCTTCCGTTTGAGTTGGATCCACTCAAAGCCTTGAAACCCGGCGCTCCGGTGATCCACCCCGAGACGGCTTCAACAAATGTGCTGCCTCCCGACCCTGTCGGCGGCCCGGATGTCTTCTTGGTAAAAGGGGATATCGAAAAAGGGTTTGCCGAAGCGGATGTCGTTCTGGAAATGGACACCAAACACCACAACCCTACCCAGGGATCTCTGGATCCGTGGTGTTGCATGGCAACATGGGAAGGAGATCAATTAACCATCATCTCCAATTCATATGCAACAGACCAGACCCGCATGCACGTCAGCCAGATGCTGGAAATACCCATCCATAAAGTACGGGTTGTCAGCAAATACGTGGGAGGACAATTTGGCCGCGGTGACACCGGCGACCAACCGTTCTTCATCTTTACTGCACTACTGGCGAAAATAGCTGGCCAGCCGGTAAAATTCAAACATTCCCGGCGCGATAGTTTTCACGATACCCGTCAGCCGGCACAGTACCATTGCAAAGTGGGCGCCAAAGCGGATGGAACGATCACAGCGCTGCATTTTAAGTCCATTGGGGATATCGGCGCACATGCTGACCACTCGGTATTTGCCCTAAAATTTGCGCCGGCAGAGATCTCAGAAGCGGCGTTGGCGCCAATTCCCAATATCAAGATGGAATCCTACGCTGTTTACACAGATCATATCCCTGGCTGCATGATGCGCGGAGTGGGCAATTCTCAATTCAACTTTATTTTCGGGCGGATGATCGATGGGCTGGCCGAAAAATTAGGGAAGGATCCCATTGCGCTTTCGATCCAGAATTTTGGGCACGAATGGGGAAGCTGCCCGGATGCCAGCCTGAAGGCTGTGCTTGAAACCGGTGCACAGCGAATTGGCTGGACTGAAAAAAGACACCAACCGGGTACCGGACCTCTTTATGAGGGTTTCAAGCGGCGTGGAGTGGGCTTTTCTGTTCATCCCGGCTGGCACGCAGAGTGGCAGGAAGAACGGCGCGGGCAGGTTCAGGTGAAGATCACGCTCAACCCGGATTGCACTGTGACGCTGGACGCACCTACCGTTGAGACTGGCACCGGCTCGAATACCTGCAATGTGCTTGGCTGCGCTGAAGCCCTGGGTTTTCTGGGAATTCAGCCCAAAGATATAGCGTGGGTGGCTGCAATAGACACGGATAGAGGCATGCGCGACTGCGTTCAGACTGACAGCGCGGTTTCCTTTTTGCAATCAGAAGTGATGATAGTGGCGGCCCAGGAATTGAAGAAAAAACTTCTCGACACGGCAGCCTCATTCTTGCAATTGAAAACTGATGACCTTGAAATCGTAAAAGGTCGGATTGTTGGGGCAGGAAAAGAGATTAGTGTCAAAGAATTGCTGATGAAAGGTGACCTGGTTCCGATATCAGTAATGATCAGCAGGCACCCTGCCAGCCAGCGCACCGGAGTGCCCTATATCGCCAGTTTTGCCGAAGTGGAAGTGGATACCTCCACCGGCCGCACACAGGTGGTCAAGTTAGTCATTATCAACGACTGCGGAACAGTGATGTATGCTTCGGGGGCAGAGTCTCAGCAAATCGGCGGCCAGGTGATGGCAATCGGCGAGGCCCTGACCGAGGAGATCATTTATGACCCGGTGCATGGGGTGCCGCTGAACTTTAATTTTATCGATTACAAGATGCCAACCATTTTGGATATGCCCGAAATTGAGCCGGTGCTTTTAGAAGTCTGGCGCGGTGCGGGCGAATATGGGGCATGCGGTATCGGCGAAGGCACACTCACTTGTACTCCCAGGGCAATTGCCAATGCCGTTTATAATGCCATTGGTGCCAGGATCGATGAGATTCCCATCACTCCCGATAAAGTTCTCCGTGCTTTGGGACGGATTTGAGGTAAACCTATGACATTACAACCCATCAAATACATCCGTGCTGAAAGCCTGGAGAAGGCAGAAGATCTGTTGCAAGAGAATGACCATGCGGCTGTGATCGCAGGCGGCACTGACCTGTTGGGAGTGCTCAAGGACGCTGTTCACGACGATCCTGTGCAAGTACTCATCGGGTTAAAATCGGTCAGCGAATCCAAATATATCAGAGTGCAAGCAGATGGTATCCAGATTGGCAGTCTGACTACTCTCGCCGATATTGCCAAAAATTCCGAGATCAAGAAAAATTATCCGCTGCTGGCCCGGGCAGCTGCCAGTGTGGCTTCCCCGCAGATCCGCAATGTGGCAACCATAGCCGGTAACCTTTGCCAGGAACCGCGCTGCTGGTACTACCGCAACCCCAATAACAATTTCGACTGCCTGCGCAAAGGAGGTAGGTGGTGCGATGCGATCTTTGCCGAAAACCGTTATCACTCGATCTTTGGCGGCAGATGTGTCAATGCAGCTCCTTGTGAGTCTGGCTGCCCAATCCATAACGACATACCCACTTATATGACCAAACTCCGCGAGGGCAAGGTCGAAGAAGCAGTAGAAATCCTCATGAAAACCAACCCGCTACCCGCGATCATGGGCCGGGTCTGCTCGCACTATTGCGAAGAAGAATGTAACCGGACAGATTTTGATGAACCGGTCTCGATTCGCGACGTGGAACGTTACCTGGGTGATTTTGCCCTGGAACACAGCGATGTATATTTTCAGGCACCCGCAAGCGAATCCGGTAAGAGTGTGGCAGTGATCGGTTCCGGCCCTGCCGGGCTGACGGCAGCCTATTTCTTGCGCAAACAAGGCCACACGGTGACGGTTTACGAACAAATGCCCGAAGCCGGCGGCATGCTCAGATACAGCATCCCGGCGTACCGTTTACCTAAAGAGATCGTCCGGAACCAGATAAAAGCGCTGGAAAGCATGGGCATCCAATTCAAACTCGGAGCCTGTATCGGCAGCGAGGGTCTCACTTTGGAAGACTTGCGAAAGCACTACCAAAGCGTCTTCCTGGCGACTGGTTTATGGAACGGCAAGAAACTGAAACTGGAAAACAGCGAACTGCTCGACTCTGGCTTGGAATTTCTGATCAATGTGCAAAAAGGATCAGCCAAACCTGTCGGTGAGAGAGTGTTGGTGATCGGCGGAGGCAGCGTTGCAATCGATGTGGCGATCAGCGCAAAACGGTCTGGCGCCAAAAAGGTGATGATCGCCAGTCTCGAAAGCCTGGAGGAGATGCCTGCCATCCCTGAAGATATTGTGCAGGCGCATGAGGAGGGATTAACCTTCCTGCCCTCCTGGGGGCCGCAGCGCGTGTTGGAACAAGACGGAAAACTGACCGGCATGGAACTGGTGCGCTGTGATTCGGTCTTCGACAAAGAGGGGCGCTTCGCTCCTGCTTTTGATGCAGAAGTAAAAACGATCGTTGAAGTGGACCAGGTGCTGGTTGCCATCGGTCAGAGTGCAGATTTGACGTATGCCGGATCAGCGTTGCAGACCCAGCGCGGTTTGATCACTGTGGACAGGGAAACCTCTGCGACGAGCCTTGAAGGAGTATTTGCCGGTGGTGATGTCATTGGCGAAACGGCGACTGTAGTAAAAGCCATGTCTGCCGGCAAAAGGGCTGCGTTAAACATTGATGCTTATTTAGTCGATAAACAAGTTACCAAGGCGACAGTCCTCACCGGACAAAAAACATTGTCTATCAATAGTGCCGCTCTGGTCAACAGCTCTCGAGTGGTCAGACCGCAACTACAGGTTTCGCAAAGGACACTGAAAGGCGCGGATAGTGAAACTCTGGCTCCGGAAGCAATGCGAGAGGAGACATTCCGCTGCGCGAATTGTGGCTGCGTGGCAGTGAATGCATCAGACCTGGCTTCGGCCTTGATCGCACTGGATGCGCAGGTGAAGACATCGAAGCGAACACTCTTAGCCGAAGAATTGTTTGCGGCTGCTGAACATAGCTCCACTATTTTGGAGCGGGACGAGTTGATCTGGGAAATCTGGATCCCGGCTCTCCAACCTGGCAGCAAACAGAGTTACTTCAAGTTCCGCATTCGTAATTCCATTGATTTCCCCATTGTCAGCGTGGCTTTCCGCGCCACCATGAAAGAAGGTCGAATCCACGATGCCAGGCTGGTGCTTGGTGCGGTCGCACCCGTCCCTGTACGTGCGCGTGAAGTGGAAAAGCTTTTAGAGGGTCAGCAGGTGGATGAGAAGCTGGCGGATGAAGCTGCGAAGCTTTCGGTCAGCCAGGCCCAGCCGCTTTCGCGGAATAAGGCGAAAGTGGAAATCGTCAAAGCGCTGGTCAAAAAGGCTGTGCAGTCTGTGGAAGCGCCAAACTAAGGTTTAAGGCGTAAACATAATTAACCAGCAAGTTATATTGAATTAGATTAGTAGACCTCGGTAGATGTTACAGAAACATGACATTTCCGTGGTCTATTTATTTTATTGCGCACACGATGCTAACTGATATATTCACTATATTCAGCAACCCTGATGCTGGCAGGTGCAAAATTATTCGTTCCGTTCCTTTTTCAATACACCATTGGCTTCGGTAAACGCCAGGGTCTCGCTTTCCTCCATGGTTTTGCCTTTTTCCAAACTAGAGGAGAGAACTGAATTGAAGATATGAACCCATTGTCTGCGATCTTTTTTGGACATCGGTTTGACATTGGCTGGTAAATTTCGATCATTTTCTCCTGAGTACGGCATGATTTCCTCCAGTTAACTAGGTGGTTATGAAAAGTTCTGAATAAAAATTATTATATCCTCAGACAAACAAACGATTATTTTGAATTCAATTTCGAAATTGCCTCATCATTAAGTTCTCTCAAAGATCCAAGCACCAAATCCGCGTATTCGGACTGTTCGGGAGATAAAGGAAATTTTGCATCTGGAATATTGATCACATGCATATTTGCGCGATGACCGGCGAGAACACCAAAAGCAGAATCTTCAACGCATACACACTTCTCAGGAGCGATATTGAGGCGGCGGGCTGTTTCCAGATAGACAGAAGGGTCAGGTTTACCTGCTCCTACCTCATCAGCCGAAACGACAATATTAAGGTACCCCTCCAAACCAGGCGATTGCGTGACAATTTCGATCAACTGGGAAGGTGACCCGGAGGCAAGGGCAACCGCATATTTTTGTGCTGCCCACCTCACCGCTTTCACGGCAAAAGGGCGGAAGGGGATTTCTTTTTT
>Ga0302174_10000571_pt1 | contig 11244 bp, 11 predicted proteins | sample I_Fen_N3_2_FD_198789 | JGI IMG/M metagenome (GOLD analysis project Ga0302174, IMG submission 198789) | Peat permafrost microbial communities from Stordalen Mire near Abisko, Sweden - I_Fen_N3_2 | ecosystem: Environmental > Terrestrial > Soil > Wetlands > Permafrost | place: Sweden: Abisko... | reverse complement strand
GACCTTATCGTGCAGCGTCGGTTCGTCCAGCAGCCGATCGATATAGTGATCGACCAACCGCCCGGCCAGCCCCTCATCGAGGTCTGCCGGAATGAACGAGTTAAACGACAAGCGCACATCGATGTACGGCAACCCGAAGAAATGCGGCATCAGCGGGAAGCTGCGCAAGTTGCGGTAGCCATAGTTATGGCGCTGGTAAGCCCAGATGGAGTCGGTCACCAAATCCCGGTACAGCGAGAGCGCGAGCGGTTTGGGCCGGATGCCGATAATCTCGGCCGGATTCCAGTCCGGCATCACGCCATAGACCGTGCGCTGCCCCATCAGGAATGGATGCGGCTGCATGCCCCGCGCGACCTTGCGCTGAATGCTGTCCAGCCGCGCGGCCTGGTCTGTTTCGGACTCCGCAGCGGCTGGCAAAATCAGCGGCCGGGCTTGTAACAGCCACAGCACCTCGCCCTCGGCTTCGCGGGTGACAGCAAACTCGCAATCGACCGGTACGACATCGAACAACGCCAGCAACTCTTCGAGCAAGGCAATGATCGGGGCGAGACTTGGCGGTGGCGGCACTTCGCTGCGTGCAGCCTGCTGCCACAACCGACCGCCCATGCCACTGGTGACCGATGCGGTGTCGCTGCCTTCAGACCAGTTCACCACCCGATACGGCGCACAGGTATTCGGGTCGTGGGAAAAGGCGACGCCGGAGCGAAGCACATTCCTCAACATCGGCTGAATCAGGATTTCGTCTGCCGGGTGCGCATCGCCATAACTGGCGATCACCTGTTCAATCGCCGATTCCAAAGCGGCTTCGCTGACATCCGGAATCGAGAGAAAAGCCCCCGCGCAGGACGCTTGCGCGCCATCTTCGCGCAGACAACTGGAACGCACGATCCACGGCCCGGCGCCCAATTGTCCGCTGATATCACGAAAACAGGCGTGCCGCCCCGTCTGCCATTCCCTCACGGTGAATGACAGCAAGGGCGCAATACGAGCCGACCTGAGCCGCTCCTGAAGGCCGATCAATGTGCCGGCCTTGGTCGAGAAATGCAGCGACATCGGCCTTATCTCAACTGAGCAACCCAGATATTGGTCGAGTACGGAATCAGAATCGAGGCCGTATCAAGGCTTTGCAGGTAATCATCGATGGCGCTGATCACTTCATGGAAGTTGGCGCCCGCTTGACGCTCCAGCGTCGCATGGGAACGCCAGGCTTCCAGGCACTCTGCGATGGTTTGTTCGTGGATGACCCGCGCATCCAGATGCACAACCGGACCGAACAGCGCGCTGGCGTCGATGACGGCGGTTTGATCTTCACGACGAGTACCGTAGCCGTAGCCTGGCACTCGTTCCTTGATGATGGCTTCAATCCGGGCCTGGATCGGATCATCAAGATTGCGATGATTCCACATGCAGGCAAACCAGCCCCGAGGCTTGAGAATGCGCGCGGTTTCCTTGAGCGCCTGCTGACGATCGCAGACATTGAAGGAACTGCCGAAAGTGACCATGTCGAACGCTTCGGATGCTTGCCCGGTGTCTTCACCAGTGCCTTCATGCCAACGGACATTAGTCAGCTCAGCGGTGCGCTTGATGCCATTGGCGCGCATCGCATCATTCGGCTCCACAGCCACAACATCCAGGCCACGAGCCGCGAGCATCAAGGTCAGGTGGGCAACACCCGCGCCGACATCGCAAAACTTGTCGCCCTGCTCGGCACCGGCGATCGAAAGCATCGCGTCGATTGCGGCATCGGCGTAGTCAGGACGTTTCAAATAAGCGTCGGCGAGGGTGGAGTAATCCCATTCGGTTTTCATACCAACTTCCTTTTTAAAAAATGGTGGAGCACGTTATCAGTCAGCGTCTCTAAAGAGCGGTGTGGATCGAACTCCACCACCCAGTCTGCCGCGTCCGGTTCATCAATCGACAAATCGAGCCCCGCGACATTGTTCAACTCACCAGCGTCGAAGCGGCGATAGATTCCCTTGGGGTCCCGGCGGCGTAGTTCCTCCACCGGCACCTTCAAATAAACCTCGAAATAACCCGGCAAGTGAGCACGGTTCCAGGCATGGACTTCACGGAACAACGAAATCGTGGCGATTACGACGATGTGTCCTTGTGCCGCAATCACCCTGCACAGATGGGCGTATTGCAGGGCCAGCGCCAAGCGCCCTTCCCGCCCATGATTTTGCGAGTTGGCCGCTGCAGCACCAAAGACGTCACGCAGTTCATCCCCGTCCAGCATGACCACCGAGCGGCCATGGCTTCGAAGCCCGGCCACAAACGCCTGGGCCAACGTTGATTTGCCCGCGCCCGACAGACCGGTTATCCACACTACTTGCCCGGCAACGTCACCTTTCATATCGACCTGACTCACTCGCGGTTTATAAGTGTTAATTGCCTACTGTCTATGAAGGCTGCAGTACACATCGTTGGTCTTCGATCTCGCTGGCTTTTCCAGAAGAGTCGATGGCTACATAGCGAAAATCAGACGCATGCAGCTTCTGAACCAGATCCTGGAACACCTCATCCGGGTGCTGCCGCTCGCCGTATTCCGAGGCATAGAACTTCTTGTAAATAGAGTAGCTTTGCTCGGAGTTCAGCAACTCAAGCCCCAGCACCAGATCTTTTAGCTCATCACCGTTTTTAGCGATGGGCAGCAAATTATCCATTTGTTCCAGCCAGGCATTAACGACCGGATGGATTTCATTGGTTTCCGGCACATAATAAATGGGTAGTTTGCAAGTATTCAGCATAAAGGAAACACCACCACTTGAGGCATCCGTGATGAGGGTGTCACATTGCTGATAGAAATCTTTACTGCTGCCTTTAGTCGTATCTATTGTGATCCATTGATACGGCGTCAGCTTCTCACACATTTCCCTTACATACGGACGCGTAAAGTCTGTCATGTAGGGACGCAAGATAAAGGTCGCATGCGGAATCTGCGACTTTACGGAATTAATGACCACTTCCATATTTTCATATAAAGAAGCGCCACTTGGGCATATACCTACCTGGGTCGGCAGAAGACCCACGACATACGTCCCGGGAGTCCGCTGGATCTCAGGAGCGGACTTGAACGGTTCGGATATCTTGACGGGCGACACTGAGATTAAACTTGTTTTTCGCAGGTCCGAACGCAACGTATTATTTGCCGCCGAAATACGCGATGCGCTCCTTTCACGCCGATAAAGTTGCAAGCCTGATTTAATCAACTCTGAAAGGGATTGAGAGGAAGAAACAACTGCATCCAAATACGATATCAACTCAGAAAAATAGTACCGATCCTTGACCGGCATACCGACATTGCCATGCGCAATAAAAATGCAAAAATTTGAATCATCAAGAACCCGCCCGACCCAGGCATCATTTGAAATAACAACTTGCGATTTCAACGTCGAGATAAAATTCAGATCCACTTCTTCAACTGGAAAATCCAGCAACTGCTCGGCATCGAGCTTGCTTACCCCAGCACTGGCTGTTTGAAGTACAACACAGTTATATTGATTACGAAGAGCATTAAGCGCGGGCAGCAAATATTCAAGATAGGTCTTTCCGCCATTCTTGACGTTACTGATCAAGTAAACGTTTTTCATAAATTACACGTGCACCTTCAAAGCTATCCCAGGCAAGCCAGGTTTAGGCCAAGTAAACGCACAGAAAAGAAGAAGCATTTGATCCAGCCCCAGCGCATCTCCCTTTAGCACGTGTACATCCTTGTTGTGAGGCAATCGAACTCGTTGCAAAGTCAATAACAGGGCTCAGGCCCAGGCCGAAAAACGGCGTCAATATAGCACGCGGTGGCAAATTGACACCGTGCAGAAGGGCAAATATTTTCGCCTGCTACGGCTTTAGGATGCGGGCTCTGTGCCTGTGAGGTTACTTCCTGCAAGCGGGCAGGCTATCTGCAGTGTTTGGTGACTATCGACCTCGGAGGGCTCTTTCATAAGAGTGCGCTGATGGTTTCCGGACGGTCGAGGAAGCGCGAAACTTCGCAGAAGCTGACACCGGAAGTATCAAGGTTGAGGATTGGCATTTTCTCAGGATTGAATCTCTCTTACCCTCTTGATTCCTCTCTTCTGTCGGTTTTATCACTTCCCCAAAGCATGAGGTAAACAGTCTGGCCCGTGCGCACAATGCCTGTTGATTTTTGCCGTCTGAATCGAGCTCCGATAGTCATCAGGAAGAAAGATCAGAGAAACTTGATCAAAACCGTTGTGACCGTCGCCACCGTGCCTATGAGCCCGGTCGCAACAGCCACCGGATACCAAAAAGTTTCACGGGGCATCTTGCCCGCTTCGGCGTTCAGCTTGCGTTGCTCCGCCATGAGCTTGACGATTTCCACATGAATCTTTTCCAGTTCGGCCTGCTGCATGGTGAGTTCCTGCATTGTGTGCGTCTTTCCGTCCGGGTAATGAAGTGTGCTGCTCGTTGATTCATTTTGCCCCCCAAAGACGCATAACGAACACCCCTCTCCAAAGTGCCCACATTGAAGCACCAAAACCGATGAAAGCCGCCAGCCACCTGGTGTTCCCTGTGCTCCGTCCTACGCACCATGCATTTTTCCTACATCGATTTCAGAAGACTCTTCGCTGATAGCCCACCAGACATCAGCTTCGTCAGACATGAAATTCAGACGCCAGAAACCACAAAACCCCTGGTTTCTTTCGAAACCAGGGGTTTTGCTTACATCGAATTTGGCGGTGAAGGAGAGATTCGAAACTACCCGTTCGCGTTTTTCGGAACCAAGCCCCCCGGTTTACAAGGGCTGCAGCCTAGTGGTGCTCGCAGAATCTGTCCCAGCTTAGTCCCATAGATTAAATGCACCAGGTTGAGGAACACGACCGCAACAGGGGTTTTCCGCGATTTATGTTGAGACATGGGAAAAAGGTAATTTTGGTAATGCGCTATCAAAAACCGAATAGAAGCCAATAAAATCAAGTAGTTAACATAGTTTTACAGAGGTAATAATAAGGTAAGTAAATGGTTATAAAATTACTTTCAGAGGTAGTAATCCCAATCTGCAACCAAACCCCGTGAAATGGGGGACTGATCAAAATATTACCTCTCCCCTTACCCTAAATTACCTTCTGAGGTAATGGGTGATAGCCAAGTTTCATAAGGGCTCCAGCACATTCTGACCCCCCACTTACTAAAATTACCCTTTTCCCACCCCACGTCTGAAAATATCTGCGTAATTATCTATGGCGTTAGATGAGTGAGCTGATTTCCTATCAACCCCACATAATCAACGGCCCCGCCGCCACACCCAGTAATCTTTGGTAACACAGCTATATTTTCACTCCTATTCTGGATGCATCGCCCCCAACCGAGGACACAATGTGAACACTCCGTAAGGGGCAACTCGCCCAGCCGCTGGGGGAGGCTATCTGTCCGTGCGTAGCAACCATTTTGGGTTCGTAATACGCTGCTACGCCACCCTCTTCTCAGAGGAAACGAATGTAGAACTCAGACCTGCTCCCTTCCCTGCTTTACAAAACCAACGAAAACCAACTCGCTCTACAAGCCGCCATTCTGGAAATCTCAAATTGGGTGGAGAAGCGCGGTTCGAACGAGGTCGCCGACAACGTCCGCGGCGCTCTTGCCGCTCTTGCCCTCATGAGGAGTTCATCAAATGACGGCAGCAGTAATGACGACATCAGAGTAACATCGAAAAATCCGGTTATCCCGAGGAAGGAACTCTATGATCAGTCTCAAGCAAAACTGCACCACCATCAGCTTCAAGAATATGGAGAAGACAAAAGAGAACTTTACATTCCTTATGTACGGGGCGATCGAAAAAGAATTAATCGATCAGGCAATCCAACAAAACCAAGAAATGATTGACGGCAATTATAGTCCAACCGACCACTACCAAAAAGAACTTGAATACTTACAAAAGCTCAAATCCGATCAAAACTATCGAAGTGGAAACTTACCTCGGGGATTTGAAAAAATCATTCTTCAGATTATGGAAAGCTATACATTCTGGCATTCCATAAATGATGCCGACACGCAATCATTCCTAACCCAAGACAACTATATCCACAACCTAATCAATGTAAGCATTACATTTATGATTAGCTGCGAACTAGCAAAATTATTCAATTACAAGCCAGAAGATTTCTCATTAGTGAATGTCTGGAATCATAACGTCGACGACATTAAAAAAGCCAATATAACAAGCGATGATGAAATTGATTATATAACCGAGCAATTCTCTCGAAATGAATCTACCAGAAACCAAGAAATAAAACGTTTTCTGGATTTTCGTAATAAATCGGTCGCACACAACACAAACGACACAGGCATACAGTGGTCAGACTTTGTAAGCACCATCAACTTCATTAATAGAGCCTGGGGCATAATTGACGAATACTATAGTCCAAACTGCTTCCCTAGACCAATTCAACTAACAGACCAGTTATATACTCCACTGACCCCAAACTTTACACCTCCGCAAATTAAGCGAATGCAGGAAGCAAGGTTGAAGCTCATGGAGAATATGTTCGAAGCCGCCTCTACTAACTTAATAACCGGAGCCAAAGATAACATCAAACCATTTGGTGATTTAAGAATTACCATACGGATCGGCTGAGAAGGATTATCGATATCGTTTCCATATTACCGCGAGTACCGCGTTGTCGGCTGTCGTGAACCCAGAGAGGGATGTGACACACCGTGTAAACCAGAAAATTGCCCGAAAGGCCCAGCTCTAAAGGGATTCGAGTATCACGAGCCATAGCGCTCCTTCGCGCCTAAGACTACCTGGCTGGACCCATTCAAAAAAGAAAAGCTCGCCTCGCAGCCAGTTTTCTAACCTAAGCCCCTTGTAAACCGTGCCTTTCAAAACATCCTTTCCACGACCGCCCAGTACGCTGCTGTGCAACCGCGCTGCATTTCCTTTCAAAACCTTGCACAAAATGAAATTGCCGATCGCCTGCGGAGCTCCACGGCCCGCCTAGGCTTTATGTTCGTTTGCACTACATCCAGATTTGCACAAAAAAAGGACACAAAGCCCGTCGGCGGGAGGGGGATAAGTGCTTTTTCCCTCGTTTTTTCTTTCGCGAGATAGCTTTCCCCTCAGAACATCGTCGGGCATTTCGTCGGGGAAGCCACGTCGACTCATTCGCCGCACATATACTGTTTATTCATACAGCATTCCGTCCATCGATGAGGGCGAGCTATGACCCGAGAAGACTTTGACAGACCGAACGGCAAAGCAGGTACGGTTGCTGAGTGGCAAACCATGCTGAAGAACAGTGCTGCTTTGCTTGCACACCCTGGGCGTCAGCATAGAGCTCTTATCAAGCAGGCACATTCACTGCACCAAGCACAAACAATCAATAGTGACGATCTCAGCGATCTACTGGAGCTCGCAGACGGGGCGCTGGCATTTGCTGTGGAGTCGCTGCTTGACATCGCTCACGACGAGTAGGATTTGCCGTATGCATTTATTAATTACTCCAATGTGTTCACGGGGGATTCCGCTCGATTCAAAAGCGCGGCGGCGCTACCCCGCGATTAAAGGTAACGTGATGGTGAACTCAACGATGTGTAAGGAGTTGGGTCGGGCAGCGAACGTGGCAGTAGTCAAAGTGGGCATGCCGCTGGATCCAGATCCGTTGCCTCCTCTGTTAGATGCAACACTGGCAGGCATGGCAGTTACCGGCTTCGTTCTGAGCGGTATCGAGTACATTGATAGCTGTGCTTACGCACAGTCCTGGTGGTGCAGAATTGAATAAACAAATAACTTTAAAAGGAGTTTTAAAGATGTTGCGAGAAAAGTGTTATATGTGCAATGGCGAGGCAACCTCGGTAGAGCACGTTCCTCCTCGAAATTTATTTCCGGAGTTCAAAGACGCAAAACAGAACCATAGAATTAATTTGGTTACTGTACCCTCCTGCGACCTACATAATGGACAAAAGTCTCAGGATGATGAGTTCCTTATGGTCAGCATTGCGGGAATCATTGGAAACAATTCTATTGGCTATGAACATTACAATGGAAAAATCCAACGAGCGATTAAGCGATCCTCCTACAAACTTCTAGAAAAGGCTTTTCTAAAACGTCATCTATTTCGTATTCAAGACGAAAACAAATTTCTAGACATCTTGTGGGGAACACCTGATTACGCGCGACTTATTAATTGTTTTACGCATATAGCATACGGAATTCACCGACATCATTTTAAGACTAATTTCCAGGGAACAACGAAGCCATTCCTGGGCTTCCTACATACGACGGACAAAAACCCAAAAGCGTTCAAAGCGTATATCAAACATAGAGCCCAGATCGACTTAGATGGAAAAATAAAATACGGAGAAAACCAAGGAGTATTTTATTATCAAATTACAGACCCAGACAAATTTGGTATTTTCTTAGTCTACCTATGTTTCTATAACAATGTTGACATCTACGTTTCATTCCAACCAAACGACGGCAAGCCTCCTTTTGACTTAGGCATAGAGTTAATGAATAGTGAAATAAAGACAATAGTCCGCGTTGGCGACAAAGAATATGAATTCAACTGAAAGAACCATTTAAACAACCTATCTCGGAGCATGACTATGGATTGGGAAAACGACTTAGACAAGATAATGCACTTGTGTATTTGCCTGATACAAAGTGGTGTGGACAGGAATGTCGCTCCAGCGCACGAATGGAAGCACGACGCTAAGATACTGGGGCTGAAACTATTCAGGCATAGCGCCTCCGCACGACAAGTAGCTGCTGGAGTCACATTTGGCCTCAATAATAACGAACACTTCTCACACATTGATCATTCTTCAGTAGCGGTAATAGTCAGATCAGCCTTGGAAACATACTTGGCGTTCAATTATATCTTCATAAACAAAGATGAGCAGTTATCTTCATACAGACATAAGCTTTGGAAGCATTCAGGACTCATTGAACGAAGCAAGTTATCAGCAAGCACACCAGAAGGCAAAGAGGTGCTATTTAGGGAGGCCATTCTGATTGAAGAGTTAAAGAATGAGATCCTAAGCAATCCATTTTTTCTTGAGTGTAACAGTGATGCCAGGAAGGAAATAAAGAATGGCGCTTGGAGACCAAAAGGTGGATGGTACACCGTTACTGGCCAAACCGATATTCACGAAAAATACTTTAGCAACATATACAACCACTTAAGTTGCCACTCGCACTCCAGTTATATAAGCGCACTGCAAACCAGAGATGCATCCACCATCGAAGACCAACAGATGCTTGTCCGAGCGTCGTGCCAGAATCTATGCTTAATTCTGGCGCACTTTTTATTCTCGTATGTCGAATTATTCCCAGAATCCAGAAACTTATTAGAATCTGACGCTTCACTTTTTAACATTGCTTCTAAATGGCGCATTCAGAAAAAAAACATCTCATTTTACTACGACCAACCCTCCCCCCCTGTCTAGAGTCAGATTTTTCGACTGTGCTTTATTTAGCAAGCGGGAGTGAGCATTCCTCTAAAACTACAGTGTTATAGTTTTCAACTGTGCCGCTAGAACCCCAGCCATCAAGGCCCTGGCAGAGAACGCCGCCGCATCGGTGGGATTCGGAGTTGGACCTGGTAAATGCGTGTGGGCGGCTAGTTGTGTGTTCATCTGCTGCAACAGGTCGAGCGTGTCGCAAACCACTTTGAACAGATTCACCCCTTCGGACCCGATCCAGTTTTTTGGCGCCTGCATCTGCTGACTGATCCCGGTCAAGCTTTTTCGCAACCCCTGAATCCGCTCCTGCATGTCGCCACCCACCGTGGCGTTGTGCTTCTGCCCCACCACCAGGTTCAAGTCGCGCCCGGTCGCCTGGTGCAGATCGTCTACCGCCGCCAGGCTCGCGGACCCGCCTGACATCAGCTTGAGCGCGCCCAGCGCTTCGATCGTCTTCACCCCACCTACCGTCTCGGTCGAATGATCGTCCACCGCCTGCGTGTGGCTCTGGAACTGCTCGCGGTTGTTCAAGGCCTCAACCTCGCGCTCGATCGCCTTGTCCTGGATCTTGCCATCCGTCTGGCGCAGCCAGTTGCCGTCGGCATCGACGCGCTGCTGGCAGGCTTCGCTGTGTTGCCACACCTGATCACCCTTGGGCACCTTGGGCATGCTCAGGCCGTGCGGGAGAATCGTTTGAATGTAGGGCTTGTTCGGCAGGCCATAGGCAAAGCACACCACCACTTGGGTGCCTTCTTCCGGAAAGGCATACATGCCCATCTCTTCGCCACCGGTAGGCAGCGGCAACGGCACGCCGGCGAGTTGGGGCATTTGCGGATCGGGCTCCCCGTCCGGACCGAGGACCTCGATGTCCACGGCATAACGCGGCCGGAAGTCGTCACAGACCCCCGCGCCGGCCGGGGCGTCGGCCACGGCGACAACCCGGGCAAAGCGCGGCAGGTGGTAGCCGCCGGTCAGTTCAGGGAATTGGCGCTCTACAGCGCGTCGGATTGCGTCTTCCATCGGATGGCCATCTGGTCATTGGCGAGGGCCACGCTGGTGATGCGCTCGCCTTGGTTGATCGTTGCACCTGGTCGTAACCCCGGAAGGGCCGCGACCATCGCGCTTTGGTTGCCCTGGTAGCCGTCGAACAGCTCCGTGGGGATCTGCAGCGGCGTCCGGGCGCCGAAAAAACTGTCGGCCCAACTGCCGGCGAACACTTCGCCGTTGCCCAGCTGGTGCCAGGTGAAGTCGGGGATGTTGAATACCCGGGCCAGGCTGTCCATCGCCTGATACCCGGCGGCCAGGCTGTAAAAGAACGGCGCCTTGACGCTGGCGTAGGGTCGATCGGGAATGCGAAAACGCAGGCCCGTCTGTTCGCTGACCTCGGCCAGCACGGCGCGCAGATCGACGTGGCGTAGGTTCAAGGGCAGCGGGTTGGCCAGAACGGCAGCCAGCTCGCGGCAGAACAACACCTGCTCGATGGCGTTGGCGGCGGTGCAACGTTCGACGTAGCCGATGAAGTGGCGCTGCAGCGTGCCGTCGTTGTAGCCGATGTCCAGAGTCACCAGGCCTTTCACCGCGACTGCGGATTTGATGGTGAAGGTCGCCCGGCCCGGGCTGGTGGCATCCAGTCGAACATCCTCTTTGACCAGGGCGATCGGCGCGCCATTGATGGCCAATACTTTGTGCAGCTTCATGGCTGCTCACTCCCGCCGAGCCACTTATCCACACGGCCCAGCACCTTTTCGAAGCCGCTCAGCGCCGGGTCAGCACTTGATCCGCTGCCGCTCCCATCACCGCCCTCGCCGACCGCGCTGCCCG
>Ga0302174_10000564_pt1 | contig 11327 bp, 9 predicted proteins | sample I_Fen_N3_2_FD_198789 | JGI IMG/M metagenome (GOLD analysis project Ga0302174, IMG submission 198789) | Peat permafrost microbial communities from Stordalen Mire near Abisko, Sweden - I_Fen_N3_2 | ecosystem: Environmental > Terrestrial > Soil > Wetlands > Permafrost | place: Sweden: Abisko... | reverse complement strand
TTTCAATAAACATCGATATCAAGTTCGTTATGTGGGTAATCCGACCGTTGATGAAATTACGTCATTCAAAAGTACCTATCATGATGACGACTTTATTGAAGCAAACTCTCTTTCATCTCAACCCATCATTGCTCTTTTATCCGGTAGTAGGAAGCAAGAAATAAAAGATAACTTACCGATAATGTTGAATGCAGCATCTAGTTTTCCCGGCTATCAATTAGTTTTGGCGGGTGCTCCCGGAATCTCTCCTGACTACTATCAGCAGTATATTCAAGGAGTGCCGGTAAAGATCGTTTTTGGTAAAACTTATGAATTGCTTTCACATGCACGTGCGGCTTTAGTCACATCAGGAACTGCTACTTTGGAAACAGCTCTTTTCAAAGTACCTCAAGTCGTTTGCTATCATACGCCGATGGGTAAAATGTACTCGTTCTTGAAAAAACACTTTTTACTCGTGAAATATGTTTCTCTGGTTAATTTGATTGTAGATAGAGAAATCGTTTCGGAGTTGGTTGCGGATAAAATGAAACTAACATACGTTCAGAACGAATTGGGGAAAATTCTTTCCGATATACCTGAACGTGATCAGATGCTAAAGGACTACGATGAAATGATAAATATATTGGGACCGGCAGGAGCATCACAAAATGCAGCACAACAGATGGTGTCTCTTTTACAAGATCGCTTAAAATAGCGAAACCGTGTAAAGATATACGATGACAGCAGGAACAGTTATTAGTAAGCTGTCAAATCTGTCAAGCATGCCTCCATGTCCAGGTAACATGTGTCCTGAATCTTTTATCTGTAAGGTTCGTTTGAGAAGAGATTCTACCAAGTCTCCTAAGGTTCCAAAAACAATAATAGTCATTCCCAGTCCACACCATTTTAAAGGCGTAATCTCTTTTGAGAAGTAAGAGAAGACCAATGCGGTTATGATTACGAAAATCGCTCCACCAATAGAACCTTCCCATGATTTTTTAGGAGATATTCGAGGAAACAAGTGATGCTTCCCGAAGAGAGAACCTATGCAATAAGCGCCTGTGTCATTTATCCACAAGAATACAAATATCGAAAGTATAAGCGTTGGTTGATATATGATTTCTCCTGTAGTCGGATTCACCTGAAAAGCTATTACCGTTAGCAATGCAAAGGGCAATGCTACATATATTTGTGCCAGCATTGTGTAAGCCCATGTCGCTATTGGGTCTTTATGTTTTAGATAGAGTTCACTTATGAGTGAATACATCAATAATATAAGGTATGGGATAAAGATTTGCGAGCCGGATTCTCCCTTGCAAAAGCCAAAGAAAGCGAAGAAAAGGTATACACCTCCAATGATACTAATGAAACGGTTGACATCAACTTTTTCTTTTTGGTTAACGAGATCACAAAATTCGGCAACACACAGAGCCGCTGTAATAGCGAAAATCAAAGCAAAAGTATAGAAACTAAATATAATGCAACTCACAATAACGGCTACAAAGCAAATGCCTGTAGCCGTACGTAATAATAAATTATTATTTTTCATTCTCTTCTGTTGTAGTATCAGCTGTATCTTTCTTTTCTTGAGCTTCGTCTATTCCAGCTTTGGTATTGTCGGCCTCTTTTTTTTCTTTTGATTCGGTCTCTTCCATAATCTCTTCCGAGCGAGAATGCCATGGACGTTTTCCAAAGATTTTCTCTACATCTTCAGCCATGATTACTTCCTTTTCAATTAAAAGACCAGCCAATTGATTGTGTTTTTCTTTATTCTCTGTAAGAATGTTTTTGGCACGTTCATATTGTTCGGCAATTAAATCCCTTGCAGCAGCATCAATAGTTTCAGCTGTCTTTTCGCTATATGGCTTATTGAAAGAATAATCTTCGTTACTATAGTAACATAGGTTGGGCAGTTCTTTGCTCATTCCCATGTATGCGATCATTCCATAAACTTGTTTGGTCACTCTTTCAAGATCATTCATAGCACCTGAGGATATTTGACCGGTGAAGAGTTCTTCAGCAGCACGTCCGCCAAGTAGTGAACATATTTCGTCAAGCATTTGATTCTTTGTTGTAATCTGGCGTTCTTCCGGCAGATACCATGCGGCTCCTAAAGCTTGTCCACGTGGAACGATTGTTACTTTTATCAACGGACTTGCATGTTCCAATAACCATGATATACTTGCATGACCGGCTTCGTGCAGAGCAATAGTTCTGCGTTCATCGACAGTCATTATTTTTGTTTTCTTTTCCAATCCTCCGACTATGCGGTCAACAGCATCAAGGAAATCCTGTTTTTCTACAAAGCTTTTATAATGGCGGGCTGCAATTAAAGCAGCTTCATTACATACGTTTGCAATGTCTGCGCCTGAGAATCCGGGAGTCTGACGAGCCAATAGATCTACATCTACGCTTTCATCAATTTTTACAGGACGTAAGTGAACTTCAAAAATCTCTTTACGTTCATTTAAATCGGGCAAATCTACATGGATCTGTCTATCAAAACGTCCGGCACGTAGAAGCGCTTTGTCTAATATGTCCATACGGTTGGTTGCTGCCAAGACGATAATACCGCTATTTGTGCCGAATCCATCCATCTCAGTAAGCAATTGATTCAGCGTATTCTCTCTTTCATCATTACCACCCATGCTGGGGTTCTTTCCGCGTGCTCTACCTACTGCATCTATTTCATCTATAAAAATGATACAAGGTGATTTCTCTTTAGCTTGTTTGAATAAGTCACGTACTCGTGATGCACCAACTCCGACAAACATCTCAACGAAATCAGATCCTGATAATGAAAAGAAAGGAACTGCAGCTTCACCGGCAACGGCTTTAGCCAACAAGGTTTTACCGGTTCCCGGAGGGCCGACCAATAATGCACCTTTAGGAATCTTTCCTCCTAGTTCCGTATATTTTTGTGGTTCTCGTAAGAATTCCACTATTTCTTCTACTTCTTGTTTTGCACTAGCCAATCCCGCCACATCTTTAAACGTGGTTTTAATCTGTTGCCCGTTTTTATCAAACAACTGTGCTTTGGATTTTCCTACATTGAATACACTTCCGCCGCCTCCGGCTCCATTTCCCATGCGTTTCATAAAGAAGAACCAAATGCCGACAAAGAACAGGATAGGTAATATCTGCCATAATATAGCTGTGAGATAGTCTTTTTTCTCTGCATAAGATTCCTCACCTACAAAATGGCGTGTAATCCGTTGTTGTTGCAGGAATGTAGTAACAGCATCGCTGGATGGTACGTGTGTAGTTAACATAGCTACATGACCAACCTTGTTGGAGTCAGGACCAAAGACGTCTTTCACATGATTGGATGTGATGTAAAGCTCCAATGTGTTGTCGCTATAAGTAACAACCTTTGAAACATACCCGTTGGCTACATATGTTTGGAATTTAGTATAACTAACTTCTTTCTCCACAGATTGCCCACCATCAGCGAAATATAATGCAATCAGAACAATTGCTATAATAGCAAACATCCAATTGAAATTGAAGTGGGGAGTAGTCAAGCGGTTATTGGGTTTGTTTTGTTCTTCCATTTTAGTTTTAATTTAAATCTGCAATATTGGTTAATTTGGCATCAGCCCACAGATGTTCCAAGTCATAATGCTGCCTTGCCTCTGGTACGAATACATGCACAATAATGTCAGCGTAGTCCATTACGACCCATTCTGCATTGTTTTTTCCATCAATGAAAATAGGTTTTTCTCCGCAATTCTTACGTACGTAACTTGATACTTCTTCAGCAACCGCCGATACTTGACTTGGAGAGTTACCCTGACAAATTACGAGGTATTTACAAATAGTATCATTTATATTGGTAAGATCGGCTACAATAATTTTATAACCTTTTTTCTCTTGTATCCCTTCGATGATAGTGTCAACTAAATTCTTTATTTCAACCATATTAAATATTCATAACTAGTATTTATGCCACAAAGATATACTCTTTTCTTCAAAATAATTTAAATGCGGCGAGAAATCTCTAATGTTTTTGCTATATTAACAAAAAAAACTTTCAAACTGTTTTGCATTTCATAATTAATATCTACCTTTGCGGTCACAAATCGCGAAGGGTGATTGGGCTATGGTGTAATGGTAACACTTCAGTTTCTGGCACTGACGTTTCTGGTTCGAATCCGGATAGCCCAGCAAAATAATAAAGGATTTCGATCGGTAAGGTTGAGATCCTTTATTGTTTATTTTGTGAAAATATTTGTGTAGATCATAAATATTTCTCACCTTTGCAGTCGCTTTCGCGCAATCGCTATCAAAGAAGTGTAATTTGGTATGTTGCGTAGGACAATTAAACAAATTAAAAGTCATTTAAGATGGATTTTATTAAAGTTGCTGAAGAAGCATTTGCGACTGGTAAGTCATTCCCGGCATTCAAATCGGGTGACACTATTACTGTTGCATATCGTATCAAAGAGGGTACTAAAGAGCGTGTACAGTTGTACCGTGGAGTAGTTATCAAAATTTGCGGTCATGGCGAGAAAAAGCGTTTTACAGTACGTAAAATGTCTAGTTCAGTTGGTGTAGAGCGTATCTTCCCACTTGAATCTCCGTTCATTGATAGTATCGAAGTTAACAAGATCGGTAAAGTTCGCCGTGCAAAACTTTACTATTTACGTAAGTTAACCGGTAAAAAAGCTAGAATTAAAGAGAAAAGAGCAGTTTCTTAATGTCTTTAAATCGTATTGCATAACAAAAAGGATAGCATTAATCGCTACCCTTTTTTGTTTGCCTGAATTCTAATAGAGAAAGAGCTTCTCACTAATTATGAACACAGATGCTAGAGTGAATAAGGGCTATATAAGCGTTTATCGGATCGCGTAAAACAAAGTAAAGTCTCTAGCTCTTCGTATGCAAAAATCCTACAAACTTAATGTATAGAACATAAACTTTTTATGGAGAAGTTTGGCTGTAAAGGTTTTATTTATACTTTTGCATTGTGTTAAAGCGCTTTATTTCCATATCATTAGTTGCAATAGTTGCGAGTTTCATCTTGTTACTTTCTGCTGTTCCGCATCATCATCACGGGGATGCAATGTGTGTGTCGTCAGAAAAATGTTTGCTTGACAATAAGATAAATGACGTACATACAGGACACCATGAGAGCACCAATGATACGGAAACTTGTATCGTAAGGCATTTCTTTTCGCAAAAAGGTGGGACAAACGCATTGACATCTTTTTTATTCTTATCTCTTCTATTTCCATTAGTATGTCTTTTTGCCAGTAGTCTTTATAATAGTATTTTCCATTCGGGTACACTTGCGATGTATATCGTTCCCTCGTGTCCCAAAGTGCATGCCAAGAGTCTCGGACTTCGGGCACCTCCTTATTTAATGTAATCTTTTACCGATTTTATTAAGAGTTTTCTTTTTTGAAGGGAACAGTCTGCCTCGGATTCTTATTGAATTTGTTCGTTTAAGCCGTCTCTTGTGTCATCACAAGCTTGGCATATTATAGGTCTGTTTAAGCTGTTCCCCAGATTTATTTTTTGTATTTAATAATAAGAGATTATGTTTCAAGCATTAATAAAGTATTCTATCAAGAATAAGCTGGTAGTGGGTATTTTCATTGGATTGCTTGTTATTTGGGGAAGTTATTCATTATGGCATTTGCCGTTTGATGCTACACCGGATATTACAAACAATCAGGTGCAAATCATCACACAAGCTCCGTCGTTGGGTGCTCAAGAAGTGGAGCAGTTCATAACGACTCCGTTGGAAATGTCATTGGCTAATATGCCCAAAATAGTAGAGAAAAGAAGTATAAGCAGAAGTGGTCTTTCTGTGATCACTCTGGTATTTAGTGATGAAACGGATATCTATTGGGCACGTCAGCAGATCAGTCAGCAATTGAAAGAGGCTGAAAAGTCGATACCTAGTGGAATAGGGAATACGAGCCTTGCGCCTGTATCTACGGGGCTAGGGGAAATATACCATTATGTAATTCGTCCTGAGAAGGGATACGAGAGCAAGTATAGCTTGACTGATTTGCGTACCATTCAGGATTGGATTGTGAGAAAACAGTTAGCCGGTACCGAAGGTGTGGCTGAAATTAATGGATGGGGTGGCTATGTGAAACAATATGAAGTAGCCATAAACAATGAAAGATTGAATGCCGCCGGAGTTTCCATTCCTGAAATATATGCAGCACTGGAGAGTAACAATGAGAATACAGGAGGAAGTTATATTGAACAAAACAGTAATCAATATTTCATTCGTGGAATAGGATTGGTTGGAAGTACGGAAGATATAGAGAAGATCCCGGTGAAGACGGCAAAGGGTATTCCTATTCTTATCAGGGATGTGGCAAAGGTGCAAATAGGTACAGCTACACGATACGGTGCGGTGACACGTAATGGTGAAGGCGAAGTGGTTGCAGGAATCACCTTAATGCTGAAAGGCGAAAACTTTCAACAAGTGATTAAGAATGTGAAAGAGCGCATTCAGGCGATACAGAAGAACTTGCCGAAAGGTGTGGTGATTGAGCCTTTCATAGATCGTACTCAATTGGTTAACCGAACGATTAGTACCGTAGAACGTAACTTAATAGAAGGAGGATTAATCGTCATTTTCATATTGATATTGATGCTGGGTAATCTCCGTGCCGGACTTATCGTTGCCTCCGTCATTCCGTTGTCAATGCTCTTTGCTTTTGGTATGATGAGGCTTTTTGGCATTAGTGGCAACTTAATGAGTTTGGGGGCAATCGATTTTGGAGTGATTGTGGATGGAGGAGTCATTATTGTTGAAGCCGTCTGTCGACGCATTTATTCGAATAATGCAGTAAATAGTACGTTATTGACCCGGGAACAGATGGATGATGAGGTTTTTCATGCTTCGTCCAAGTTGATGACAAGTGCCGCTTTCGGTGAATTCATTATCCTTATTGTGTATCTTCCGTTGCTCGCTTTAGAAGGAATAGAAGGCAAAATGTTTCGTCCTATGGCGCAGACTGTTGCGTTTGCCATTATGGGTGCGTTCATCCTTTCCTTGACTTATGTACCAATGGTAAGTGCCTTATTCTTAAAAAGGAAAACAGGTCACAAGCCCAATATATCCGATCGTATTGTTGGAAAGCTGCAAAGTTGGTATCGTCCGGCATTGGCGCATAGTTTGAAATGGAGCAGGACAATTCTTTGCGTGATGCTGGTAGTCTTTTCACTTAGTATATTCCTCTTTTCTCGAATGGGTGGCGAGTTTATACCAACTCTTGAAGAAGGTGATTTCGCCGCAGAGATTAGTATGGGACAAGGAACTTCTTTGTCGCAGGCAATTAAAAGTTTCTCAATGGCGGAGAAGATATTGAAGACGACGTTCCCCGAAGTGAAGCAAGTAGTTACTAGAATCGGTAGTTCTGAAATCCCAACAGACCCTATGCCTGTGGAACGAGGAGACATGATGATTGCATTGGTACCTAAAGAACAATGGAAAACCGCAACCACGAAGGACGAATTAATGAGTAAAATGAAGGAAGCTCTTGCTGTGCTTCCCGGTGTAAATGTGGAAATGACTCAGCCTATACAAATGCGTAACAATGAATTGATTACCGGTATTAAACAAGACGTAGCCGTTAAAGTATATGGACCGGATATGGATGTTCTTGCTGAGTCGGCCAATAAGATTGCTGCCTTAATACGAAATGTAGACGGTGTGTCGGATCCTTACGTGGAGAAAATAAACGGTTTGCCTCAAATACAAGTCACTTATAATCGTGATCGACTTGCTAAGTACGATATCTCTATTAAAGATGCCAACTTGATATTAAAGACGGCTTATTCGGGAAGTGAAGCCGGATCGGTCTTTGAAAATGACCGACAGTTTGATATGGTATTGCGTATGGATAGAGACTTGCGCACCGATCTTAATAATCTGGGTAACCTTTATATTCCATTGAAATCAGGCTCCTCCGTACCGCTCTCGCAGGTTGCTGATATTCAATTCAGAAACGCACCTGCTCAGGTCAGTCATGAAGACGGGCAACGCAGAATCTTTGTAGGGTTCAATGTTAGGGATCGAGATGTTGAAAGTACAGTAAAGGAAATTAGAAATATATTGGATAAGAAGTTGCAATTGCCTCCGGGATACTATTATAAGTATGGAGGTCAATTCCAAAATCTGGAAGAGGCAAAGAGCCGTTTGTCTACCGTTCTGCCTGTTGCTTTGTTGTTGATTCTTATATTATTGTATGCCACTTTGAGGAATGTCAGAGAGAGTCTGTTTGTCTTCACTGCCATACCACTTTCAACCATTGGTGGAATCGCAGCATTGTGGATTAGAGGAATGCCTTTCAGTATATCCGCCGGAGTAGGATTCATTGCTTTGTTCGGAGTAGCTGTGCTAAATGGAATAGTGCTGATTGCTCAATACAACCAATTGGAAAAGGATGGGATAAAGGACATCAAAGAGCGGATAGTGAAGGGAAGTATGACTCGATTGCGACCGGTTCTTATGACTGCCTTGGTAGCGTCATTCGGATTCCTGCCCATGGCTTTGTCTACAGGTGATGGAGCAGAAGTGCAACGCCCATTGGCGACTGTAGTCATTGGAGGATTGATTACTTCTACATTGCTTACTTTATTGGTTTTACCTTCTATCTACAAAATATTCACTCCTGAACGTAAAGAAAATGAATAAAGTTATCCTATCGTTTATCACGTTTATGGCACTCTTCTGCTCCATAGCAGAAGCCCAAAATGTGAAGAAGTCATTGAACGAATGTATTGAAATGGCTCTGAACAAGAACCCTGCCATTAAGGCTGATGTACTTTCCGTAGAGAGGTCAAAAGTGTTGGAAAGAACGGCTTTTGATATAGGAAATACGGATATAACACTCAATCAGGATCCCACTTCGGGAGGAGGACCGGATAATAGCTTGTCTATCGGCCAAAAGTTTGGTCTGCCTGTAGTTTACCGCTCACAGAAGAAACTTTTAAAAGCGAAGACCGGCTTGGAAAGTAGGGCATTGGATCTGTCAAAGAACGAACTGCTTAAAGACGTTCATACTGCTTATTTCCGGCTGCTGTACTTATTTGAATATAAGAAGATCCTGCTGAAGCAAGATACCCTTTATAAGACATTCTTACACATCGCGACTGCAAAAGTGGAGGCGGGTGAGTCCAATGTATTGGAAAGAATCAATGCGGAGAAGTTGTATAATGAAAATAAACTTGTGTTGGACAACGCTGCTAAGGATATATCTTCCACCCAGATATACTTGCAATCTTTGATTTATTCGGATGAGTTGGTGGAACCTTTGGAACCGCAACTCTTCTTGCTTGCATCTCCATTATCCCGGTTAGATGTGCAGAATACACCTACGAATAAAATATGGCAGGCACAGAATGAGATTAACGAACAAAACCTCAAAGTGACTAAAAATGGATATTTGCCCAGCTTCAGTCTAGCATTCAATTATCAGATGCTGATCAAAGGTTTTAATCCTTACAATATAGATAGGCAACGGTTCAAGAAAGGTGATTTCACAGGACTTAGCATTGGCGTAAGCTTGCCTTTAGTATTGGGGGCACAAAAGGCAAAGACAAAAGCAGCCTGGCATGATTTGGAGATTACGAAATTGAAGCAAGAGGCTGATAATACCAATCGGGCAAGAACCTATGATTCGTATTTGAATGATCTTTTGAAATCAAAGAACAGTTTGAAATATTACGATGAGACAGGGATGCGACAAGCGGATAAGATCATCAATATATCGCAATTGGCCTATGAAAAAGGGGGAATCAATTATATAGAGTATATTCAGAATTTAAAGACGGCATTAGAAATAAGTTTGCAACACATTGCTGTTATGAATGATTATAATCAGTCTGTTATTCAACTAAATTATTTACAAGGTTATGAAAACAAATAAGTGGACACATATATTGTGCATGGGACTAATTGTTGCTTTGGGCGTGCAATTAGGTGCATGCAGCAGCAAAAAAGAGAAGAAGGCTGAAGCAAATCAGTCAGAGAGTGCAGAGCCGGAGGCAGATCAGGATGTTGTTGTCACTGAGAGGCAAATGAAGACAGTGGGCATTCGATTAGGAAAAATAGAGAAGCGCAGCCTCAGCAGTGTGGTGCGGGCTAATGGAGAATTAGGATTGGATCCACAGATGAAGGCTGATGTAAATTCTCTTGTGGGAGGTGTGATCAGGAAGATTCTGGTGATTGAAGGTAAGCATGTGTCGCGTGGACAAACAGTGGCTTTGTTAGAGAATACGCAGATTGTGGAGTTGCAAAATAAGTACTTGGTTGCCATGCAAAATAGAAACTTGAAGCTTCAGGAATTCGCTCGTCAGCGTGAACTGTCAGTGAAGGGTGCCGGAACACAGAAATATTTTCAACAGGCCCAAGCCGATTATGCAATGGCAAAGGCAGAGGTAACCGGATTGAAGCAACAGTTGCGCCAGTTGGCAATCAATCCGCAAGCAGTAGCAGCCGGACGAATCACCACAATGATCCCTATAAAATCATCCATTGAAGGGAACATCAGCAAGATCAATGTGAGTATTGGTAGCTATGTGGACATACAAACTCCTATAATGAATGTAACCGACAACTCAAAAATTCATTGTGATTTCAAAGTCTTCGAGAAAGACATCAAATCCGTGCATGCCGGACAGACTGTTGATATCATGCTTACCAATCAACCGAATGTAAGGCTAAAAGGTGTGATCTACGAGATGAACAAATCATTTGAGAATGAGACCAAATCGATTATCGTGCATACACGAATCACCTCAAAGCATTCCACCACCTTGTTTCCTGGAATGTATGTAACGGGGTTGATTGATGTAGGCGTAGGTTCGGTAAATGCAGTGCCTGACGATGCCATTGTTAAGATGGGAAGCAAATCGTATATATTCTATCTGGTAGACAAAAAAGTCGATGAGGGAAAAGCAAGCAATCATTTCAAACGGATGGAAGTAATTACCGGAACCCAAGGACTGGGATATACGCAAATATCTACATTAGGAGTTCTGCCCCCGTCTACAGTGATTATCAAGAACAATGCATTCTATCTAGCTTCGATGATGAGTAAAGATGAAGATTAATAAATACGATCGAGTCAGATGAAGATGATCTGATTGTAGATAAAAGTAGGGCTGCCTCATACGCGAATTGAGGCAGCCTCTTTTTTTATAGGACAAATCAAAAAAATCCAGCTTAGCTTTCTGTGCGATCTATATTAGGTTTCTTTTCGTTTTGTCTTATACTGAATATGGTTTACAGCTGAAACCAATAAAAAAGTATAAGAAAATGGAGAAAAAAAGAAAGAATCAGATCTACGATGAATCGTATCGCTTGGAAGTAGTTC
>Ga0302174_10000554_pt1 | contig 11484 bp, 13 predicted proteins | sample I_Fen_N3_2_FD_198789 | JGI IMG/M metagenome (GOLD analysis project Ga0302174, IMG submission 198789) | Peat permafrost microbial communities from Stordalen Mire near Abisko, Sweden - I_Fen_N3_2 | ecosystem: Environmental > Terrestrial > Soil > Wetlands > Permafrost | place: Sweden: Abisko... | reverse complement strand
CGGCAGCCATGAGGGCAGTACTACTTAAGGTCACAGTCAGGGTAACGCCCAGGATTGCAGGGAAGGCACGCTTCAAAAGCTCCTCATTAGGGTGAAGCGAGAGGTCTCGCGGGGCTTGGCGACTCGCTTGTTGTTAGTGACGGTCCAGCCAGACGGTCTGTGCATTACAGAGCTCGCGCACACCGAAATGCGACAGTTCACGGCCAAAACCGCTTTTCTTTACGCCGCCGAAAGTGACGCGTGGATCGGTTGCGCAATAGCCATTGATGAATACGCCTCCGGTTTCCAGGTCGCCGGCCAGCTTCTGGGCAAGTTCGGCATTGCTCGTGTAGATGGTCGAGGCGAGCCCGAATTCACTGTCATTGGCCAGTTCCAGAGCATGTGCGGCGTCCCGCGCAGTGATGATCGATGCCACGGGTCTAGGCCGGAAACGTTAGTCATGACACCGTCCTTTAGGATGGGAATGGATGCATAGCTTTTAAGCAACAGCGCCGGTTTTGAATCAGATCGCGCGAGCCAAAATGGATTGTGCGCGACCAATGACCGGCGCATCGACCATTTGCCCATCCAGCACGAAAACGCCTTCACCTGAACGAGCGGCTTCGATAATGCGTTGCGCCCAGTGCAATTCTTCCTGGCTTGGTTTCAGCGCCTGATGAATGATCGCGACTTGGGTTGGATGGATACACATCGCGCCACCAAAGCCCATGTCGCGTGCAAAATGAACAGCACGTAGCAGCCCAGCGGTGTCCTGGATCGACGGAAATACCCCATCCAACGCTGGAGCGAGCGCGGCAACCCGGGTTGCAAGCAAAACGGCGTAGCGCGCATGGCTAAGGATTTCTTCAGCGGCAGGGCTGCCAGTAGACAGGTTCAGGTCCAGACCCAGATCCAGACTACCGAACGACAACCGCTCAACGCCTTGAGTGCCGGCAATTTCGTTGAGTGCTGACAAGCCCTTCGCGCTCTCGATGATTGGCCAAATCGGTTTTTCGGTACCGGCAGCTGTGGTGACCTGTTTCGCGCTTTCTGTTTTGGGCAGCAGAATTCCGATAACGCCGGCGTGGCGTCGGCAAAGATCCAGATCCGCAACATGCGCCCAGTGATCCGGGGCATTCACTCGGACCAGAATCCGTGCATCCGGGGCTTCGCTCAGGAACGCGTCGAGATTATCCCTCGCCTGCTCCTTGAGGTTTTCTTGCACGGCATCTTCCAAGTCAACGATGACTCGATCCGCTCCGGTGGCAATAGCTTTTGAGATGCGCTCTGGTCGAGTGGCCGGCACAAACAGGGCGGAGCGAACAATTGATTCGCTCATGGCGTTGCTCCATTGCTGAACTCGATCTCTCCAATCTGTGCTGTGCCGTCCTGATTGCCAGCCCAGACCTGTGCCTTGCCGTTTTCGATTAGACGTCCGCCCACCTCGAAAGGCTTAGGCGAAATCAGAGGTCGTACTCCGCGGAATGCGAAACGCTCCAGGCGCGCAGTTGGATGCGCTTTGGTAAAGGCACGCAAACTCAACGTGGCGATCAATGGACCATGTACCACCAGCCCCGGATAACCTTCGTTCTCTGTCACATACGGCCAGTCATAGTGAATACGATGACCATTGAAGGTCACTGCGGAATAGCGAAACAGCAGGGTTGGAGTGGGCTCTATCCGTTCCTGCCATTGGCCTTCAGGTAGCTTTTCGGTACCGTTCAGTTTGGGCGGGGAAGGTTCACGGTAAACAATGTCCTGATCGTCTTGAAGGGCGCGTTTGCCGTCCTGGAAAAACTCATGGCGTACTGTGACGAACAATAAGGACCCCGTGCGACCGTGCTTCTCCTCGACGTTGAGGATGGTCGATACACAGGTCACTTCAGCATCCACTTTTAATGGCTGGAAAAACTCAATTCGGCTTCCCGCCCACATGCGATTGCGGTTATGGGCCGGCGGCAAAAATCCCCCAAGCGCTGGATGGCCGTCCGGCCCCAGTTCGCTGGCACCCACCGGCTCCTGAAAAAATGCCCAGTGCCACAGGGGCGGCAGCGGCTCACCGGGTTGTGGTGCCGACTCGCCCAATGTCGCGGCAATGCGTCTGACCAGAGTGAAACTGATCCGGTCCTGGCTTTCCTGACGTCGTCCAATCCAGGCGGAAAAATCGGAACTGATGCTCATATTCTTTGCTCCAATCGGTCAGTGATCGGCCAGGGTGGCCATTTCTGGAATCGCTTCAAAAAGATCCGCCACCAGGCCGTAATCGGCCACCTGGAAGATCGGCGCTTCCTCGTCCTTGTTGATCGCAACGATCACTTTGGAGTCTTTCATGCCGGCCAGGTGCTGGATCGCGCCGGAGATACCGACGGCGATGTACAGCTGTGGAGCAACGATCTTGCCGGTCTGACCGACCTGCATGTCGTTCGGAACAAAACCTGCGTCGACCGCGGCGCGCGAAGCACCCACGGCAGCGCCCAGCTTGTCGGCCAGGGCGTACAGGTGTTTGAAGTTGTCGCCGTTCTGCATGCCGCGGCCGCCGGAAACGACGATCTTGGCAGCGGTCAGTTCCGGACGATCGGACTTGGCTAGTTCTTCGCCAACAAAGCTGGAGATGCCAGCGTCGTGGGCAGCGGAGACGGCTTCAACGGCAGCCGAACCACCTTCAGCAGCAACCGGGTCGAAACCGGTGGCACGCACAGTTATCACCTTGATCGCAGCGGTCGATTGCACGGTAGCGATGGCGTTACCGGCGTAGATCGGACGCTTGAAAGTGTCTGCGCTTTCGACCGAGATGATCTCGGAAATCTGGTCAACGTCCAGCTGGGCGGCAACGCGCGGCAGGATGTTTTTGCCGTTGGAAGTGGCGGCAGCCAGGATGTGGCTGTAACCAGCGCCCAGCTCGGCTACCAGCGAAGCAACGTTTTCCGGCAGCTGATGCGCGTAAGCGGCATTGTCAGCGTTCAGGACTTTGCTCACGCCAGCGATTTTCGCAGCAGCTTCAGCCACGGCGCCAGCGCCCTGGCCTGCAACCAGAACGTGGATGTCACCGCCGATTCTTGCTGCAGCAGCCACGGTGTTCAGCGTGGCCGGAGCCAGCACTTTGTTGTCGTGTTCAGCAATAACCAAGATAGTCATTTCAGGCTCCTTAACTCAAAGTACCTTCGCTTCGTTTTTCAGTTTCTCGACCAGTTCCGCCACCGACTTGACCTTGATACCCGTGCTGCGTGCAGCAGGCGCTTCGACTTTTACGGTCTTGTTGGTGGAGGCGGTGGAAACGCCCAAAGCGTCCGGAGTCAGCACTTCTTGGCTTTCATGATGTTTGGCAGGGACGCGTAGCGCGGCTCGTTCAAACGCAGGTCGGTGGTGACGATGGCTGGCAGTTTCAGGGAAACCGTCTGTGCGCCGCCGTCGATTTCGCGGGTGACAGCAACGCTGCCGCCGCTGATTTCGACTTTCGAAGCGAACGTGCCCTGACCGTAGCCGCTCAATGCAGCGAGCATCTGGCCAGTCTGGTTGTTGTCGCTGTCGATGGCTTGTTTGCCAAGGATCACCAGCTGTGGCTGTTCCTTGTCGACAACAGCTTTCAACAGTTTGGCAACAGCCAGGGAAGTCAGATCTTCGGCGGATTCGACGAGGATGGCGCGATCGGCACCCAGAGCCAGCGCGGTGCGCAGTTGCTCTTGAGCGGTGGTCGGGCCGATGGAGACGACGATGATTTCAGTCGCAACACCTTTCTCTTTCAGGCGTACGGCTTCTTCCACTGCGATTTCGCAGAACGGGTTTATCGACATCTTGACGTTGGCGAGGTCTACGCCGGAATTGTCCGCCTTGACGCGGACCTTGACGTTGTAGTCGACCACTCGTTTCACAGCTACCAGTATTTTCATTGGGCAGTGTTCTCTCGAAAAACTTTGATCGTTGCAGGCAGGTTTTTTGTTTTCAGATGAAGGCTAAATCGCCCCGGCTGCGCGCATTAGTTCAATACGGTCTGTATCCAGCCCCAGTTCCCTGAGCACCTGTTCGGTGTGCTGACCGAGACCCGGTACGGCATCCATACGTGGCTCGAACGCGCTGTTGCTGCCGGGAGGTATCAAGCTCGGGACGCTACCGGCGGAGGTTTCGACTTCCCGCCAGCGATCACGCGCCTGAAGTTGCGGATGGTCCCAAACACCTTGCATGTCATTGACCCGAGCATTAGCAATTTGCGCATGCTCCAACCGATCAAACACGGCATCGAAATTGAGTGTGGAGAACGATTCAACGATGAGTGCCCGCAGCGCTTGGCGGTTTTCGACGCGCTTGAAGTTGGCAGAGAAGCGTTCATCTTTCGCCAGTTCAGGGGTAAGCAGTACCTTGTCGCAAAACAGCCGCCACTCTCGTTCGTTCTGCAACCCCAGCATGACTGTGGTGCCGTCACCGATAGGGAAGGGGCCATAGGGGTAAATCGTGGCGTGCGCGGCGCCGGCGCGAGGGGGAGGGGGAGAGCCGTCGTAGGCGTAGTACATCGGGTAGTTCATCCACTCGACCAGGCTTTCCAGCATCGACACATCAAGGTGGCTACCTTCGCCAGTGCGTCCACGCAACAGCAAGGCAGACAGAATTCCGGTGTAGGCGTACATGCCGGCCGCGATGTCAGCAATCGAGCAACCTGCCTTGGCCATTTCTTCCTCACCTGGTCCGCCGGTGACCGACAGGAAACCGCCTTCGCTTTGGATCAACAGGTCATAGGCTTTTTTCTTTTCATACGGGCCGCCTGCGCCGTAGCCTGAAATGTCACAAACGATCAGGCGCGGAAACCGCTGATGCAAAGCCTCAAATGAAAGTCCCATTCGTGCTGCGGCACCCGGCGCCAGGTTCTGCACCAGGACATCGGCAGTGGCCAGCAAGCTGTCCAGCACCTCGGTGGCCGAATCTTGTTTCAGATCGAGGGTCAGGCTTTCTTTCGAACGATTGGTCCAGACAAAGTGCGAGGCGAGACCGTTGACGCGTTGGTCGTACCCTCTGGCGAAGTCACCCGTGCCTGGGCGTTCGACCTTGATCACGCGCGCGCCAAGATCGGCCAATTGTCGGGTGCAGAAGGGAGCTGCAATGGCATGTTCAAGGCTGACGACGGTAATGCCATCGAGCGGACGGACGCCTTTGGATTGGCTCATGATTATTATCTCTTTTGTCATGGCTCCCCAGTCGCGCCTGTTCGAGCCGACGCGCTGGGTTTTACGCTGATCCTTTAAAAGGAGCGCGGCAGTTCAAGCAGGTGTTCGGCAACGTACGACAGGATCAGGTTGGTGGAGATGGGCGCCACCTGATACAGACGGGTTTCACGGAATTTGCGCTCGACGTCGTACTCGCAGGCAAAGCCAAAACCGCCGTGAGTCTGCAAGCACGCATTGGCGGCTTCCCAAGAGGCTTTCGCCGCCAGGTACTTGGCCATATTGGCACTGGCACCGGCGTTGATACCGCTGTCGTATTCCTCGCAAGCACGCCAGCGCATCAGGTCAGCCGCTTCGATTTCAATGTGTGCTTCAGCGATGGGGAACTGAACGCCCTGGTTCTGCCCGATAGGGCGTCCGAACACGACGCGATCACGCGCATAGGCGCTGGCTTTTTCGATAAACCAGCGGCCGTCACCAATGCATTCGGCTGCGATCAGTGTGCGCTCGGCGTTCAGTCCGTCCAGGATGTAGCGGAAACCTTTGCCTTCCTCGCCGATGAGGCTATCGGCAGGAATTTCCAGGTTGTCGAAGAACAGTTCGTTGGTTTCGTGATTGACCATGTTGGCGATCGGCTGCACGGTCATGCCGTTGCCGATGGCCTCCCGTAGATCGACGAGGAAGATCGACATGCCCTCGGATTTTTTCTTCACGTCGGCCAACGGCGTGGTACGCGCCAGCAAGATCATCAGGTCGGAGTGCTGGACCCGCGAGATCCACACCTTCTGTCCGTTGATCACGTACTTGTCACCGCGTTTGATCGCTGTGGTCTTGATCTTGGTGGTGTCGGTGCCAGTGGTGGGTTCAGTGACGCCCATCGATTGCAGGCGCAATTCGCCGCTGGCCAGTTTCGGCAGGTAGTAGCTTTTCTGCGCCTCGCTGCCGTGTCGTAGCAGGGTGAACATGTTGTACATCTGGCCGTGCACGGTGCCGGAATTACCGCCGCAGCGGTTCACTTCTTCCAGGATTACCGAGGCCTCAGCCAACCCGAGGCCGGAGCCACCATATTCGACAGGGATCATCGCTGCCAGCCAACCTGCGTCGGTCAGTGCCTTGACGAAGGTTTCCGGAAAGCCTTTTTCTTCGTCGATTTTGCGCCAGTAAGCCGCATCGAACTCAGCGCACAGAGCGCGTACTCCCTCGCGGATGGCATTGAGTTCTTCAGAGTTGTGATCAGTCATTATTATTCTCCTCCACGCGTCACGCACAGCACCTGCCCTGCGTGACCGGGACCGGGCAAAAGGCAATCAGATCGGGTTGAAACCCAGGGCGGCACGAAAGCGATTCTTGATGTAGTGACCATCACGTGGTGGCAGCACCCGTGGCGGGTTTTCCGCCTTGATTTTGATCGTCGCAAGCTTGACGCCATCGCGAGTTGCAAAGCGCTCGCGCAAGTTATGTACGCCTTCCATGTCACGGATTTCATCGGTCCAGCTGAAGCCGCAAGTCTTTGCGACCTGATTCAGGGAAATACCAAAACCGGCGTGGCTGACTTGCATGCCGGTTTCACCAAAGTGACCGTTATCCAGCACAGCGATGGTCAGGTTGGCAGGCTTCTGCAGTGCCACCGTGGCCAGTGCGCCGAATCCCATGAGCAACTCGCCGTCACCGGTGACCACCACCACCGATTTGTTTGGCTGCGCATTCGCCAGGCCCAGGCCCACAGTGATTGCGCTGCCCATGGCGGCCCAGAGGTAATAATTCAGATCGTTGTCACCGGCTGCCATCACGTCATAGGACGCAGAGCCCAGCCCCGTCACGACCAGCACGTCTTTGCGGTCGGCCAGTAAGGCCTTGACCACTTCGCGGCGGCACAGAGTGTGGTTTGCGCTTACTTGACCCATTTCTTTTCTCCAATCAGGCGCTGGCCGAGCAGCAGGGCAGTGGACGAATCACCGTTGAAGGCCATGGTCGCGGCACCGTGCAGCAGCGGGGCGACGTCTTCCGGGACGTCCGCGCGCCAGGTCATCACTTTCATCAGGTTCAGGGAGGCTTCTGTGGCCTGGCCCATCGGGTTCTGCCACGCGTTGAATTCGGCCCAGTCGCCGCGCATGGTGACCACCATCAACAGCGGGAAGCCGGCACAGACTTGAAGTGCCAGAGTGTTGATGCAGTTACCGACTCCGCTGGACTGCATCAGGAGGGCACCGCGTTCGCCGCCAAGCCATGCGCCGGCGAGATAGCCGATGCCTTCTTCCTCGGTGGTGAGGACAACAGCCTTGATGTCCGGGTCTGCATACGACATACGGATCGCCGCCGAGTGGCCTGCATCCGGTACGAAGACCACGTGTTTGACGTCGTGGGCCTTGAGCACGCGGAACACGTCCTCTTGCCAATCCTGTCCCACGGTGTGTTCAGCTTCTGTTGACATGCCAATCTCCCAAGCAGTGCTGCTTTTGTGTTTTCACCCATTCTGGGAGGGATGGAGGAGAAGGACGACTACCGTTTTTGTCTTTGAGATATGCCCATTTTGTATAGCTGGGGGGTGAATGCGTGGCCTGTTGGGCAACGGCGATAACCACGCATTATGGGAAGGGAAATGATTAATGCAGAGAGGTGCAGAACGTATGGATCGCCTCGCAAGCCCGGCGCAATGAAGCGTCATCCAGGGCGTAGGCAATACGAATGTAAGGAACAAGGCCAAAGGCGCTGCCATGCGCGACATCTTCGTCGGTGTGCAGTACTCGGCCGGCATCAAGACGCCCGTCTTCGACTCAAGTCAGTTCAAGGATCTTGATCTGGATTTGCAGGCATGGCCAAACCGGGAAAGGTAACCACGGTTCATCAAGAGCATTCATCACAAGTAGCATCGGTATCCGCTATCCAATGATTTTAAAAGGCCCATGGATCATCATGGGCCCTTTCAAAAAACCACGGTAATCGTCAGTGCCTCAGATCCTTGCAGCCTGCGATTTGATGCAGCCCCTAAGTCCGGTGCGTTCTTCGATCTCACCCGAGCCGCTGATGTAACCATAGCGGGACAGGTTGGGCATTAGCATCGCTGCGATGAACGTGATGGTTACTACGGCCGCGACGTAGAAGAAGAAATACTCCTCAATACCCTGCGACCGAAGCGACAAGGCGACGTATTCGGCGGTGCCACCGAACGCCGCGTTGCCGACGGCATAAGGAAAGCCCACACCCAATGCACGTACCGCTGGCGGGAACAGTTCAGCTTTGACGATACCGGCAATCGGGGTGTAGAGCGACGCGATTGCCAGGCCGCCAAATACCAGCAGGAACGCTGTAAATGGACTGCTGACTGATTGCAGTGAATAGAGCAGGGGGATCACCAGTAGCATGGCCAACCCGGAAAACAACAACATATGGACCTTGATTCCGATTCGGTCAGCGAGCAGACCAAAGAGTGGCTGACAAAACATGAAACCGACCAGGGCGGCCGTCATGATGAAACTCACCGTTTCCGGACTAAACCCCGCAGAGATCACCAGAAATTTCTGCATGTAGGTGGTGAAGGTGTAGAAGTAAAGTGAACCGCCAATGGTAAACGCGACCACCAGTGCCACTGCGCGTTTGTGTTTGAACATGCCACGTAGCGAGCCGGCATCTTTGCGGTTCATTTCTTTTTTTGTGGCGGTTTCATGCATCGCGCGACGCAAATACACGACTACGATAGAACTAAAGGCGCCGATGAAAAAAGGAATTCTCCAGCCCCATTCCCGCAATTCCTCGCCGGTAAGGGTTTGTTGAAGTATGACCACGGTCATCAGGGCGAGGAGTTGGCCTGCGATGATGGTGAAGTACTGGAATGATCCATAGAAACAACGACGCCCAGGTGTCGCGATTTCACTGATGTAGGTGGCGCCGGTGCCGTACTCCGCGCCGACTGACAGCCCCTGAATCAGCCTGGCAACGACAAGCAAAACTGGCGCCGCCACACCGATGGTTTCATAGGTCGGCGTGACGGCAATCAACAAGGAACCGGCGCACATCATGAACACCGAGATAATCATCGATACCTTGCGGCCGCGGGTATCAGCAATCCAGCCAAAAATCCAACCGCCGAGTGGACGCATGAAAAAGCCGACGGCGAAGACGCCGGCGGTTGCGAGCAACTGACTGGTGGTGTCGCCTTTGGGGAAAAACGAGCTCGCAAAATAGATGGCGGTATAGGCGTAAATGAAAAAGTCGTACCACTCCACCAGATTGCCCGAGCAGGCACCCATGATGGCTCTGACACGATTCGGACTTTTCATCTGATCGGACTTTTCAGTGTGGCGTGTTGAGTCGCTGGTTGATGCAGACATTCTGTTCACCCTTGTTTCAAGGCGAGACGATACGAGGCCCACGCTGATGCGTGTCCGACGTTGCTAGCTCGATGGGTTGATGTGCTTAACGCAAGGGCTGTGACCCTTCGACGACCAAGGCACATGAAGCGGGGGGGTGTATATGAGAGGTCAGCTGTTCGCTGACTGTATAAGGCGGGTCGGTCAGGTAACGAGAAAGGTAGTAAATCATGGTGGCAAGCCCTCGAATCTTATTCTTGTAGTCAGTCGATCGCTCTTGGCGTCGACGTTGATTGCACGCTACCGCAGAGTGACGAGGGTAATAAGCCGTCAGCCAGGTCTAACTGATATACCGAAATTCTATAGCTTGTCTTGCAGCCCCTACGGGCTGGGGGATACAGCCGGCTAGAAAGCCATTAGGCCCCATGCGACGTGGGCCCTGTGGCATTCCAGGAAACGCTAATGCGTTTACACTCAGACTACTTTCGACGCATTTCGCGCCGAGCCCGACTTTGACTGGCCTGGTAATGGATGTCGTTCAACTCAAAACCTTGATTCACGTGGCCGAGCTAGGCAGTCTCAGCAAGGCCTCAGACCGGCTTCACATCGCACAACCGGCACTCAGCCGACAAATTCGAATGCTGGAAAAAGAACTCGGCACCTACCTGTTTGATCGACATGGACGAGGCATGGAGATTACCGATGCTGGTCGCGAGGTGCTGGCGCATGCCACTCGAATCATGGAGGAAATGGAATCCATTCGAAGTTCGGTGGTGGGCGGAAAGACCTCTTTTCGGGGAACGGTCGTCATCGGTACGACGCCGACGGTAGCGGAAATTGTCACCGTTCCTTTAGTGCGCAAAATCAAAGAGGCGCATCCGAATCTTGCCGTCAGATTTTCCTCGGCCTTCAGCGGTTATCTGCTGGATTGGGTTCAGCGTGGCGAATTGGAACTGGCGATTTCTTACGATCCCCAACCCCTGCATACGCTGCGTATCGTGCCGGTAATGATGGAAAACTTGCTGCTGGTCGGACCTGCCAGTGCCAAGCTGCGCCTGGATGTGCCGGTGTCATTCGAGTCTTTGGCCGAGCAGCAGTTGGTGTTGCCAAGCGCCCGCCACAGTCTTCGCGTGATTCTGGATAATTGTGCGCGAGAAGTCGGCATCAAGCTCAAAACCAGCGTTGAAGCTGACTCCTTCGGCGCGATGATTGACCTGGTTCGTAATGGCTTCGGTTTGACAGCTTTGCCACTGGCATCGATTTATACGCAGATTGAATCGGGAGTGCTCAGTGCTGCACCTTTGGTCGACCCTATTCCCATGCGTAAATTGGTCCAGGTATTTCCCGCGGACAGGCGAGTCAGCCCGGCTGCAAAATTTGTTGGGGATGCGTTCATCGAGATTGCTGCCGATCTAGTAGGTCGCGAAATCTGGGCAGGGCACATGCTTTAAACAACATCAATCCTCGACCATGAACCTATGAAGGAAACCCCTGTTGTGTGAGTTCACGCCGCTTTTGGCCCTTTTTCGCGCTGCCTTTGGCACCAATCCTGTCTGATATTTCTCTTCCTTTCTCAGCTTTTTCGCATGTCAGATAGCCTTGCCAAAAGCCCTGTTTCCGGGCGATTAGGGCGTTTTTCCTCACCGGCTCCGCGGCGCTAAACCCTGGAAGCTCAGTTCCGATTCTTCGTTCTTAAAGGTCACCATCCAACATCCGCGAAACCGGCTGTACGTCACGCGGGCCGTGCCTTTGAAGACAAACGGAAGCAGCGAGAGCCGGACTTCCGATTGTGCGCTAGGGAAACGGAACAGAGCGCGGGGAGGGCGCATCTATTCGAATTGATTGCTGACGGGCTGTGGGCCTCCTGAAGACCCTTTGATCACAAGGCTCAGGGGCCGATTTGGAATCAAACAATCGCGTTCGAGAGCCTGCCTCATACCTCCAAATTCGACGTTTTTGGGCCCAAACCGCAGTGCCAAACAGACCGCAAATTCACCCGACTTCTTGCTGTTTTGGTGACAAACCATTTTGCAGGTAGTTGGCACCGA
>Ga0302174_10000548_pt1 | contig 11532 bp, 13 predicted proteins | sample I_Fen_N3_2_FD_198789 | JGI IMG/M metagenome (GOLD analysis project Ga0302174, IMG submission 198789) | Peat permafrost microbial communities from Stordalen Mire near Abisko, Sweden - I_Fen_N3_2 | ecosystem: Environmental > Terrestrial > Soil > Wetlands > Permafrost | place: Sweden: Abisko... | reverse complement strand
TCTCGACCGGGCAAGCGCCATTTTATACCCGCCCCGGCACTTTCAAGATCTACAAAAAAATCGAACATGAGTATATGACCGGCGCGTTTGAAGCCAACCGATCCGATTTTTATTACCTCGAACAGGTTCCTTACATTTTATATTTTGATGATGCACGGGCTTTACACGGGGCTTACTGGAATTCTTATTTTGGTTATCCTCTGTCACACGGCTGCGTCAACCTTTCGGTAGCCGATGCGCACTGGTTATACAATTGGGCCAATGAAGGCGATGTTGTCTACGTTTGGGACCCATCCGGAAAGACACCCTTCGAATCCGAAGTTTACAGCCAGGGAGCTTTCTAATCCTCACCAAAAAAATCCCCGATTTCTTTTTTACAGGAAATCGGGGATTTTATTTATTTACCAGACACGTTTAAGGTTGGGGTTTTCACAAGGCTGCCGGCCAGTTTTGGCCAAGTCTACCCATTTGCCGTCCAGTTTAACGCGCACCACATCCGCTGTGAAATCGGAAACCGTAGGACCGTGATTATCGAATAACGAGGATCCAACAGCGTATGTATCCACCGGGACGTTCAAAGTCTCGAAGCGGTGGATTTTTTCGGGAGTGAAACCACCCGACACCACAATTTTCACCTGGTGACAAAACTCGATGGCACGGTCAACCCAGGCAGCAGGCAGATTCCAGTTTTGCCAGGTGGAATCCAGCGCCTGACGCATCTGAAAGACCAGGCGGGGATTGACACCCAGGTCCAACGCCGGGTCGCCAATGGGCAGAATGGATTTGTCGCGTAAGGCTGCGCTGGTATCCGTGCGTACCCCATAAAGTTTGTAGCGGGCCGCTTCGTCGGTTCTGCCGGCGTCTGTCAGATCGCGGTATCGTTCAAACATGGCCGTGAGGGTGGCTACAGAATCGGTGACGCAATCGTTGTTGAAATCTACCAGGGCAATACGCGGAATTGAGACCGGCAGTACCTCAGAGAAAGCGATCATAGCGGCTGCGGTATCACCCATAAAACAGGCAATCGCAGAGTGAGCAATGGTGCCTCCACCTGCTCCTCCCCACCAATCTCCTTGCGCATCTGTCGAGATAAATGGTCCCAAAGAACTGGCATGATCCATGTTAAAGCGCTGAACGGCAATGTTGTAAGCGTAGCCGTCAGACGCCTGCACTTCATGCACATCAAAACGAGCCGGGAAGAACATCACCGGTTTGCCGCGTGCGGCAACCAGAGTATCGTACACATTGGTTGCTACCCGGCTGGAGCGTGTTAATAAGCCCAGGGTGGGAGTTTCGAGAATGGCAAAGTCGCGGTAACGGCCGCGAACGCGCATCACGGGTTGGATGTTGGCCGGGTTGCCGTCTGCCTGTACAATGGTTCCGTCTTCCACAGCCCACACTTCCAAATTCTTTGCTGTATCAACAAATTTATCACCTTCTATATAACCGGTGCAATGCTGCAGCATAGTCAGAGATTTATCCACTCCGACAACCAGCGTGCTGCCGGGACGGCGGGTGAACCACTGCATTTCTACTTCAAGGTCACCGGGAGCGATCTTCAAACGGCTTAATTCTGGTGTAAGGCGGTTTTGCGCACCTGAAGGTTCGTAAGTGCAGTTGCTCTTGGATAAAATGGCCAGCATTTCAGCGATATTGGCGAAATACTTGTCGGTATACCAGGCCTGGCGCATGCGCTGGATATCGATTTTGAAGGTTTCATTGGTCAATCGTTGATGGTTGAAAAGACTCATTTTCACTCCAAATTTTTAATGACTTCCACACCGTTTAAGAACATGTGATACAAGAATTGAGCATGAATCAGATCACCCGGATGGGGGGTGAGATGGTTTGCAATCGCAGTCTCTACAGGGATATCAAAGGTCTGCACACAATTTTCCGGAACAATGACGCGGCGTTTAAGTTGACGGGCATCTGCTTCGAGGCGCAAATACATGGCTAATTGATAGATGCACAGGTCAGTACAGTCACCGACAACGATAAAGGTGTCAATTTGTGGGTGTTGTTCGATCCAGGCAGGCAGGCCGGTGTTGATCGCCGAATTGGTCGAATTTTTAGGGAATATCGTGAAATCAGAGAAGAACGGCAGCTCTTTGAATTCTTTTATGGTCTCACTTTCGGTAGTACCGCTCACACAGTGGGCAGGCCACTGCGAAAACTCGACTGCGTTGGGCTCGTGAGTATCCTGGGTGAGTACAAAATTCTTTAGGCCCAGGCTGTGCAGGGCAGAGAAGAGCCGGATAATGGGTTTGACAATACCGGCCACCCGTGGACTGGAAAGCGGCCCGGCATAGCAAAACCCGTTGATCATATCCACGCTGATGACGGCCGTTTTTTGTGGTTGTTTAACCAGCTCGGACAACTGTAAAGAAGGCAGTTTTGCGAACCAATTTTCAAGATAACCGGCAAAATCAAGGGATTCTTTTTTTGTATCCATAATTTTCACCATTAATTGCTGGAATTTATCCGGCCAGGAATCTGCCGATGACGATAGCAGTAAATAATCCAGCGGAAAGGAGCGTACCCCAGAGCATTTCGTGGTTGGAGGCTGAGTCCTTCAATTCTAATCCTCCCAGGGTTTGCTGCACCTGGTAATGCGGCCCGGCTACCCAGGCAAAGATCAGACCGCCGACCATGCCGCCCAAATGTCCATAAATATCAATCCCCGGCTGCAAACTGAGCAGAAGATTGACGACTACCACCACACCCAGGTTGATGAGCATGCCCTTGGCGCGGTCGCCGAATAGCATGCGGTTGCGGTAAATAAATACCACTTGGGCGGATACCAGGCCAAAAATGGCAGTGGAGGCACCCAATGAGGGATTGGCGGAGAGTAAAAATGACAGGACGTTACCGGCATAGCCCGCGACCAGGTATAAGATCAAAAAGCGTTTATGGCCGTAATGTTGCTCCAGGCCGGGACCCAGAACGAACAGCGCGTACATATTAAAACCAATATGCAGAATGTTGGCATGCAGCAGCACCGGAGTGATCAACCGCCAAACCTGGCCGGCCAGGATCAACTGATTGATCTTCTCTCCCAGGAGGGCGGGGTAATCATACTGATAAATTGCCTGTGAGAGGTATTGCAGAACATAGACCAAAACTGTCACAGCCAGCAGACTGTAGGTTACCCACGGTTTGCCTTTGGAAAGCCGAAAGGTGATTGGCACACGGTTATTGCCCGGTTGTGTTTGGGGTTGGTCTGGAATGTTGGGGGGAGTTGAATTCATCTAAAGGATCTTTCTGTGGTGAACGCGCAAGTGCTCGATATGCAAAATATTGATAATGTCATCCACGGCTGCTTCGAGGTGATCATGGGCGTTAAGCACGATATAGTCAAAAATATCAATTTGGGCCACTTCACGGATCGCTGTAGCCACCCGTACTTTTAGGCTTGCCGGTGTTTCGCTGCGGCGGTCGCATAGACGGTCATACCACTCTTCAACTGTGTTGGGTACCAAAAAAACCAGAATGGCCTGCGGGTACAATTTACGAATGGTGGTCGCTCCCTGAACATCCAATTTGAGTACGACATCTTCTCCGCATTTCAGAGCTTCTTCGATCTGCGAGCGGGGAATGCCCTTGTAGTCCTGATAGACCAACGCATGTTCGATAAATTCACCCTGGGCGATGCGTTTTTCAAATTCCTCAGTTGAATAAAAGAAATAATCGATTCCGTCCCGTTCATCCGCTCGTGGAGCTCTGCTGGTGGCCGTAATGACGAAATGGATGGGAACGTTGCGTTTTTTTAGGCTTTGAATCACAGCGTCTTTCCCGATACCGGAGGTACCCGAAATAACGATCAAGAGAGGCTGTGGACGGAGCAGGTCAAAGGAGAGCTGGGTTAACTGCATATTTTCCTAAGTTTGAAAAAACGAATAAAATTCTCTATCCCTCCGATTATAATGTAATTTCACAGGAGAGAATTGTTGGATGCCCACTTATGAGTTTCGCTGCTTAAATTGTAAAAAACGTTTTGAACAGGTGATTGCTTATGCAGATTATGATTCCACGAAAATCATCTGCATTTATTGCGGCTCGACTTCAGTATCGCGTTCAATCGGGCGGGTAAGGGTGGCTCATAATTCCATGCAGCACCTGGCTGATCTGGCGGACCCTGCCAACCTGGATCAGATCGAAGACGACCCGCGTGCACTTGGCCGGGCAATGAAAGAAATGCAAGGTGAAATTGGTGAAGAGATGGGTGGTGAATTTGATGAAGTGGTAAACCGCCTGGAAAAAGGTCAGAGTCCTGAAGAGATCGACCAGGCATTCCCTGATCTGGGTTCTGATGGAACTGAAACAGCCTAAACCTATTGGTTGGCTTTGACCGACTTCTGTAATTGCTCGAACGAGGTCATCCATGAGATTCGGTTGAGGAAGTCTGCCAATGAACTGCTTTGTGCCCGCAGTTGTCTCACCGCCGGCCCGACAGGGTCTTCTCCGGCAGCACCGACCGGGTTTTCTGCATACGCGCCGTAAAAAGCAAAATAGGCCTGGTTAATTTTTCGGATCAAATAACCGTTAGAGACAAAGACCTGACGGCGCATTTCCATATAATTCTCAGCCTCAGTGATTTTCCCCTCTTTGAGCAGTTGGTCCGCGGTGACACGGGTGGTGTGCATTTCCGCGTTGAAATCAAAGGTGCCAGGCGGGGTGGCGGCATCGGCGAGGCCAGTCATCGACCGGGTGGGCAAGAAAGATGCACTTTTTAACTCCGGATAGTAGCGCTCGATAACCATTTTTCCGATCTCTGTGCCTACAATCTCGGCAGTGGTCTCATTCATTGTACGTAATGGATTGTTTGTGTCGTAATTAAGGCCCAACGGGCGCAGGGTGAGAAAATTATGCGTCCATTCGTGGGCGATGGTGTTGATCACCCAGGTAGGATCCGAAGATTGCATTACCATGGTGGGGTAAATGCCCACACCGCCGATATCCACCACTAAAGCTGAAACATCCAGGTTGGTGGATATTTTATTTTCAAGATCAGTGATCTGCGCCAAGGAGAGATTTGCCAGCAAGGAAAGGTTGGTGTCCTGGCGGATGGTATCACGGGGTGAAACAATGAGGGCTTTTGGCAGGGGAGTAGTGTGGTACAGCAGGCTGGGAATGGCTTGACCACCGAGCGTCAACCCGGCCGCTGATAGGGTTTCAGTTACCTCACTCTGCAAGACCTCTTCCGTTACCGGAGCCAGTTCATCCAGCATGGCTTGATATTGAGCTTGCTGGGCAAGGTCGTCGGTAGCTGCCTGTTTCGGGTCTTTCACGGATGGGTCAGCATAGATCTGTTCAATTTTGGCGGCCAGGGTTTCTTCATCTTTCACCAGGCTAAAATAGTTCAAGACCAGGCGGTGTTGCGTATCAGCAGAGAGGTTCTCTGGAAGGTGGATACCAGATTCTCCCAACTTCAATAATAGCGAATCCACCGTCCAGTTAAAGTAATTGAATTCCAGTGTGCCGGTATATTGCCTGACTTTATCGGTGATATCTTGAGGAATAAAGACTGATTGGCTCAACGACAGGATACAAATAATGACCAAAAGCAATGAACTGAAACCACGCCAAAATTTCATGAACAAAATTATACCGCTCTGGTTGATCCTGTGATTGGCAAAGCAGAGCATTTTGAAGTAAATAATAGAATATTAATATTGTATAAGATTCGCTGGAAATCCTCTAGACAGAGATAGTACGGCGTAGTATAGTTCGACATCGTACTATTAATTGGTAAAAAATATCACAAAAAACGATATTTTTTACAGATACGGCAAAATTGTTCACCAGGATGAGGTTAAGATGGAAGAGAATCAACTAAATATTAAAAAGAAAAGTTTATTCAAGAAAAAATTCAGCAAAAAAACACTGTGGATCATTATCGGGGCAGTGGTCATTATTTTGATAGTGGTTGTCGCAAGCTCAATGAATAAGGCCAAGCAGGCTTCTGCACAGGTTTATCAAACTGAGCCGATCGTAAAGGGAGATTTGGTGGCGATTGTAGGTGCTACCGGAACAGTACGGGCAAACCAATCCGCGATCCTTAGCTGGCAAACCACCGGGCGAATTGAAAAGATCAATTATCAGGTAGGTGATTCGGTCTCTTCTGGTGATGTCTTATCCAGCCTGGCTTCAACCTCTTTACCCCAAACGGTGATCCTGGCTGCATCAGATCTGGTCACTGCACAGCAAAGTTTGGATGATCTAAAAAATTCAAGATCCAGCCTTTCTACTGCAGAATTGAATTTAGCAAATGCACAGAGTGCTTATAATACTGCTCTTGGAAATTACTGGCAGAGGAATCAAACTCAGGGTTCGGCAAATCAAATCACTGTTTATGAAGCAAAATTGCAGATTCAAGACAATCATATAGATGACTTGAAGAATCTTTACGATAATATGACTGAACTGCCAGATAATGATACAAAGAAAGCCCAAACTCTGCAAAACCTGACCCAGGCCCATATTGACAGGGATAGTATTAAAAAATTGTTGGATTATTACAGGGCTTTACCTTCTTCTTTGGATGTTCAAACCCTTGAAAGTAAGCTGGATGTTGCGAAAGCCAATCTAGATACAGCACAGAAGGCCTATAACGATGTGAAGACCGGCGTGAATGCCAATGATTTAGCTGCTGCCCAGGCTAAGGTGGATGCTGCCAAGGCAACTGTAGCGATGGGTACGTTGACGGCTCCATTTTCAGGGCAGATCACTGAATCAGATTCAATGGTGGGTGATTTTGTCATCATCGGTACTACCAGCTTTAGAATGGATGACCTGAGCAAACTCATTGTTGACGTGGAAATTCCAGAAGTGGATATCAACAGTATTAAGGTAGGCCAACCGGTCACCTTGACCTTTGATGCCATCACCGGCCAGGAATACTCCGGTAAAGTAGTAGAAGTGACCCGCGTTGGCGACTCGATAAATAATGTGGTCAATTTCAAAGTTTCTGTGCAAATTTTGAATCCTGATGATAAGGTATTGCCGGGAATGACCACAGCAGTAAATATTACTGTAACCCAATTAAAAGATGTTCTGATCGTACCAAACCGATCTGTTCGAACTGTGAACAATGAACTGACTATTTATCTGCTGCGCAATGGGGTGGCTGTTAAAGTTCCAATTGTGCTTGGGGCTTCATCAGATACGAGCAGTGAAATTGCTTCCGGTGACGTAAAAGAAGGGGATCAAGTTATTTTAAATCCACCCTCCAGTCTGGTTAATCTGATGCAAAGCCAGGGATCGCAATCACGTCCAGGTGCAAATTAAGGCAGGTAATGAATGAATGAAGCTGTAATTCAGGTAAATGACCTGAAGAAGATCTACCATATTGGGAATATTGAGGTGAAAGCATTGGCGGGGGTCACCTTTAATATTTTCAAGGGTGAAGTGGTTTCCATCATGGGACCCTCCGGTTCGGGAAAATCGACCTTGATGAACCTGCTGGGCTGCCTCGATAGGCCAACCAGCGGCAGTTACATCTTGGACGGTGAAGAAGTGGCCTCTTTGGATGATGATGAACTAGCTACAATCCGCAACCGAAAAGTGGGTTTCGTTTTTCAAAGTTTTAACCTGTTACCGCGCCAAACCGCACTTGCCAACGTTGAACTGCCAATGCGTTATGCGGGAGTAACTACAGAACGAGTCGCGCGCGCAAAGGCATCTCTGGAATCAGTTGGTCTGGGAGACCGGGTGTATCACAAACCCACAGAACTTTCTGGCGGCCAACAGCAGCGTGTTGCTGTAGCTCGCGCACTGGTTAATAATCCGGCTATTTTAATGGCAGATGAACCGACCGGCAACCTGGATTCAAAAGCAGGGAAAGAAATAATGGAACTGCTGCTGAATTTAAACCGGACAAAAGGAGCTACTTTGATCATCGTAACGCACGATCCAGCGATTGCTGCCCAAACGCAGCGGGTTATCCGGCTGCGCGATGGTTTGATTGAGGAGCCCGCATCATGAATATTGGCCAAGCGATCATTGAAGCTTTAGAAACTTTGAATTCCAACCGTCTGCGCTCAACCCTTACCATTTTGGGAATCGTGATCGGGGTGGGAGCCGTAATTGCCATGCTGGCAATTGGTACTGGCGCACAAAACTCGATCACTGGATCGATCAACGGTATTGGCAGTAACCTTTTATTTGTTTATAAAGGCAACTCAGTTGATAGTAATCATGTTCCCAAATCGGTCACTACTGCAGATGCCGATGCACTGTTGGATCAGACCCAGGCACCCTCTGTACTGGCGGTAGCGCCAATGGTCAGCGGTTCATTAGAAGTTACTGCTGGCAAAGAGAAAACCACTACCACAATTGACGGTGTCACTGCTGATTATGAAACTGTGCGGAACGCTGCCCTATCGGAAGGTACTTTTATCACCGCGGATAATTTGTTGGAACGCGCATCTGTGGCGATTATCGGAACAGATGTGGCGAATAAACTTTTTAGCCGCACTGATGGGTTGGTCGGTGAAAGCATCCGAATCAATGGATTGCCATTTAAAGTGATCGGAGTTCTCGAAAAAAAAGGTGGCTCCTCCTTTGGCTCACAGGATAATGTCGTGCTGGTACCGATGACGACGGGACAATTGCGTTTATTCCATGGGGATATGAACAATGTTGATATGATAGTGGTGCAAGCGGCATCGGCCAGCTCGACCTCGCAGGCAAGTGACGAAGTAGCGAATATCTTGCGCGTGCGACACCGAACCGGAGCTGGTCAGGATGACTTTACGATCATTTCTCAGCAAGATATTGCTGACACAGCGCAGTCTATCACCGGAGTGCTAACAATTTTCCTGGGCGGCATTGCAGGTATCTCACTACTGGTAGGTGGAATTGGTATTATGAATATCATGCTGGTCTCGGTCACAGAGCGTACCCGTGAAATTGGCTTACGTAAAGCTCTTGGCGCCAGAAAAAAAGACATATCGACCCAATTTTTAACTGAATCTGCATTGCTCAGTATGATAGGAGGTGTAATCGGTATAGGTTTGGGTTGGCTGATCAGTTTTGCCATTGGCAAAATAGCTGCTGCCAGCGGTACACCATTCACACCAACTATAGGATTGAGTTCCGTCTTATTGGCGACTCTATTCTCAACTGCTGTAGGTCTGTTCTTTGGCATATATCCGGCTAACCGGGCTGCCAGTCTGGAACCTGTTGAGGCTTTACGCCACGAGTAATTGAATAAAAAAGAGCTGGTTGTGCAGTTTGGGGCTGCATTTAACCGGCTCTTTTTATTTGTCTCTTCCCGATTATTGTTGTTCAGGAATAATGATCCACATGATGATGTAGGCCCAAAAAGTTCCGCCAACGAGCAGGAGGCCCAACACAAACAACAGGCGAATAATGGTGGGGTCAATAGCAAAATATTCGGCCAGACCACCGCAGACACCGCCGATCTTGCGATCAGCGAGGGAACGATAAAGTTTTTTTCCTGATTGATCCATTTTATGCTCCTAAAGAATGGTGGTTTCCTCTGGAATTACGATCCAAAGGATTAGATAAGCCCAGAAGAAGACTGAAGCAGTGACAAAGAAGCCGACCACAGCAATTAAGCGGACAATCGATGGGTCGATATTAAAATAGCTGCCAAAACCTCCGCAAATTCCAGCGATCATACGATTATTGTTTGAACGATACAAACGTTTTGTAGATGTATTCATTTTATCCTCGTTATCCTAAAAAAATATCTACTTTATTTACGCAGATTTATCGAGAAGGTTGCGCCCGCGAACAATCCTGGCAGGAATGGGTTACAATAACAGGTGTGAACGTGAGATTGAAAAGATTGGAGGTTTAAATGAGCGGGAATAATAAAGCGGATACCCAGCGGTTGATCAAATTTGTGGAAAGACTCCCCTTTAGTGAGGAAGACAAGAAACGTTGGTTGGAAGAATTGCATACAAATGGTATTTCCGAGGACCTACTCGATGAAGTACATAAGAAATTCCTGGAATTCACTGCTGAAAATTTAGGTGGTGATTGGACGCGAGCCAGAGATAACATGGAGATCACTAATATTACTAAGCAGTGGAAGCTCTCTCAGGCAAGTCGTAATTTCCGACATACTCGCTAATAATTGTAAATCAAATGAGACCGGAGATTCTTCTCCGGTCTTATTTATTTTCGGGTAGAATAGTTCATTCTTCTAATCAGGAAACACCATGAAAAACAACAATCGCAGTAAAGTACGCATCCAGGCAGATCTATTAATGTTGTTGGCAGCCATTATTTGGGGGGGCGGTTTTGTGGCCCAACGTTTTGCCAGCCAGTATTTAAATCTTTTCGCCTTTAATGGTATCCGTTTTATAATGGCCGGTTTGATTTTGCTGCCGCTTGGACTGCGATATATGGGAAAGTTCGACCGCCACTTATTGTGGATCTTACCAGGGGGTGTACTGCTTTTTGGGGGTAGTGCCCTGCAACAAGCCGGAGTAGCAACGACCTCAGCGGGTTCGGCGGGTTTCATAACAGGTGTTTACGTAGTTCTGGTTCCTCTTTTTTTAGCCACATTCTGGCGGGCAAAAATCCCCTTAATCAACTGGTTGGCAGCTTTGGCTGCTCTTGGCGGAACATACCTGCTTAGCACGGGAGGAAAGTCGATTCAACCTTCATCAGGTGATTGGTTGGAATTAGCAGGGGCTGTAGTGTGGGCTTTTCACGTGATCGTGGTAGGGCTGGCAGTGCACAAGGTTAATTTGTTCGCTTTTTCGGTTGGACAGTTTTTATTATGCGGAATCCTTAATCTGCTCCTTTGCCAGTTTATCAGCCCAATCACATGGTCAGCCATTTTACCGGCATTACCTGAAGTTCTCTACGGAGGTATCTTATCAGTTGCGGTTGGGTTTACCCTGCAGGCTGTGGGGCAAAGTAATGCCCCGACGAAAGATGCCGTCTTGATCTTGAGCCTGGAATCGGTTTTTGCTGCCATTTTTGGAGCCCTGATTCTATTCGAACACATGAATTGGATCCAGATCATTGGTTGTGCCATTATTATGACCGCTATCATAGGCGCTCAAATTATTTCAGTAAGGAAAGAAAGTCAGGTTCAAGGAGTTAATTAACTTTTTGGTTAGCCCTGTTACGTTTATAATTAATATTATTTGATGTCACGTTTAAGTACCTTGTTCGTTGATTTTTCTTAGAGGTGAATTTATTGTCAGTACAAAACGTTCCGTTAATGATTGCACGATTGCAGGATCTGCAAAAGACGGTTCCTGAAGTTGAAGCTGCAGCCGTGATAAGCCTGGATGGTTTGATTATCGCTTCAGCGCTGCCAGCGGAGATCAGTGAAGACCGTGTTTCAGCCATGTCAGCCGCGATCCTCTCTCTGGCTGAAAGCATCTCAAACGAGATGGGGCGGGGTTCACTGGAACAAGTGTTTACTAAAGGGGATAAAGGGTATGTTATTCTGATGGCAATTAATGAGCAAGCCGGGCTGACCGTGCTTGCTAACGATCAGGCAAAGCCCGGCCTCGTTTTCTTGGAAATGCGCCGGGTCGC